>Ga0164307_10000318_pt1 | contig 21618 bp, 22 predicted proteins | sample Whisoiple_243_MG_FD_110214 | JGI IMG/M metagenome (GOLD analysis project Ga0164307, IMG submission 110214) | Soil microbial communities amended with fresh organic matter from upstate New York, USA - Whitman soil sample_243_MG | ecosystem: Environmental > Terrestrial > Soil > Unclassified >...
CCGTCGACGACGGTCCCGGAGATCACGCTGCGGGAGGTGGCCAGGACGCGCATGTCGAACGCCAGTGCCCGCCGCGCCACGGCCCGGCCGATACGGCCGTAGCCGATGATGCCCAAGGTGGCGCCGGCGCTGAGGTCGAGACCGACGAGCATCCGCGGCCCCCAGATCCAGGGTTGGCCGGACCGGATCAGGCGGTCGCCTTCAGTGATGCGTCTGGTGGCGGCCAGGATCAGGGCGAAGGTGTGATCGGCGCTCGCCCGGTCGAGGACGCCAGGGGTGTTGGTGACGGTGACACCGGCGGCCGCAGCGGCCGCAAGGTCGATGTTGTCGTAGCCGACGGCGACGTTGGCGATGATCTTCAATTCAGGCCCGGCCGCGGCGAGCACGTCGGCGTCGACCTTCTCGGTCAGGGTGATCACAGCCGCACTCGCACCACTCAGGCCGGTCTTCAGCTGCTGCCGCGTCGGTGGCTCTTCGGCTCCGGCTCGCTAGGGATACCCCAGGGATTTCAGATGCAGCATGGCTCGGTCGGTGAGCAGTCTGGACAGGTAGATCGACGCAGGCGAGGGCGAACCCGATCCGACGCGGGCGCGAACGCCCGGAATCGGTGCCTGATCTGCCGATGTGTGCATCCTCGTGTGCTCCCATCACTCCGGTGAGCGGCCCCGAGAAGTCATGGCATGAAACCTATCCACCCGCCAACCAGCACTCACCGACGCTCGGCCGCCGCATGTTGCACGCGCCAGTATGCCCGCTCTCGGTTCTCGGTTGGGCGGAACGGCGCTATAGCGGTTCGCTCCCGGTCACAATGTCGTGATCAGCCCTCCGTCGATCGTCACGTCGGATCCGGTGATGTTGCCGGCACGGTCACTGCACAGGAACACCACGAGGTCGGCGATCTCCGAGGGTTGGGTGAACCGTCCGGTGACGCTGTCGGCGGCCGCGTGCGCGGCCACCGCGGCCGGATCGCCACCCAGTGTCGACGCAACGGTCTGCGCGACACCCGTTGCGCCGAGCCATAGATCGGTGGCCACCGGACCGGGACTGACACTGTTCACCCGGATGCCCTTGCCACCGACCTCTTTCGACAGCGACTTGCTGAAGTTGGTCAGTGCCGCCTTGGCGGCGCTGTAGTCGATCACCAGCGGGTCGGGCAGAAAAGCGTTCACCGAACCCGTCGTCACGATGCAGCCTCGGCCCGCTTCGAGCATCAATGGCAGCACGGCGCGGCTCATCCGGACTGCCGCCATCAGATTGAGGTTGATCGAAGTGAGCCATTGTTCGTCGGTGACCGAGAGAAATCCCTGCACGCGTGGAGTTGTCGCACCAACGTTGTTGACCAGGATGTCGACACCGCCGCGGGCGAGAGCAGTTTCGGCCAACAGAGCAGGGCCACTCGGGCCGGCCAGATCGGCGGCCACGAACTCGACACTGCCGGAACGGACCAGCGTATCGAGTTCGGGGGAGGAGCCCCGTGCCCCGGCGATCACGAAGACACCCTCGCGAGCGAGCGCGCCGGTGATGGCAAGCCCGATGCCCTTGCTGGCACCGGTGACGACGGCCGTCCGCCCGGCCAGTTCGAGGTCCATCCGCCTCAGACCTTCTGGGTGGCGAGCCAGGCCAACACGGCGTCCGCCACGTCCCTCCATCCGCTGTCGATGGTCAGCGAGTGCCCCCTTCCCTCGAACTGCTGGAGTTCGGTGGTCGCAGCGGAATCCCGGTACTGCTTGTGTGTCGATCTGGTCGTGACGTCGGGGACGGTGTGATCGGCCGTTCCGGAAATGAGGAGCAGCGGGCCCCTGGACTCGTTGTCGGTGTCCACCTTCGCCTGTGAATGCAGGGTGAAATTGGCCGCGGCGGCCTGGAACAGCGGCCTGGCGGGCGACGGGATCGTCCACTCGTCGAACAGCCGGTCCGATTCCTCTTCGGTCACTGCGTTTCCGAAGCCGAAGCGAAACTCCTTCTGCGTCAGGGCAACCGACTTGTGCAGATTCGCCGGGTTGCCCAGACCGGGCAGACCGGCACGCAACTGCGCCAAGGGCAGCGGAAGGACGCCCTTGATCTGGGCCGGGTCGATCGCGACGCCGGCGGAACCGTAACCCTGACCGAGGAGCTTCTCGGTGAACAGACCGCCGAAGGAGTGCCCGATGATCACCGGCGGGACCGGTAGCCCCTTGACGATCTCCGCATAGTGGTCGGTGACATCGTCGATGGACAGGTTGGCCACGGCATCCGGGTTCTCTCTGGCCTCGGCGACGGTGTCTGGCTCACCCGGCCAGCCGGGGGCGATCGGGTCGTAGCCGGATTCGCGGAACAGGTCCAGCCAGGGCCCCCAGCTGGTGGCGTGCAGCCACAGTCCATGGATGAAGATGACTGGTCGGTTCGGTGTGCTCATCGTGATCGCCTTTCGGTTGCTGGTTCGGATTCTCGGAAACGTTGTTCGCGCCAGGGGTCGCCGTAGTGGTGCAGCCCGTCGGATTGCCGGCTGTCGAGTTGGACGTCATCGACGAGGCTGATGGCGCGGACCCATTTGGCGCTCTTGTACAGGTACAGGTGGGGTACCAACAGTCGGGCAGGCCCGCCGTGCTCCGCGGGAATCGGCCCACCCTCGAGGCCGATCGCCACCCAGGTCGGCATCTCCAGCAGGTCATCGACGGGCAGGGTCGTCGTGTACGCGGTGTAGGTCGACGTCCGGGCGAACTCGGCGCTCGTGGTGACGCCGGCGAAGATATCGCGCATTTGCACCCCTTGCCAGTTGGTGGCCATGACCGACCAACCGAGCTCGGAATGCAGATCCACGCAGCAGTTTTCGACCGGCATGGCGGTGATGGCGGCCCAATCCCATTGCCGCTGCTCTCCGTTCTCGGTGGTCAGGGTGAAGGTCCAGTCCCGGGTGGGGACCACAGGAACGGGCTCGGAATCCTCCGCCGGCAGTTCGGTGACCAGATGCTGCCCGGGTGGCAGGTCCGGTTCTGTCGCCGGCCCGGCAGCGAGGTGTGGTCGAAATGTCATGGCATGGCTGAGACAACCAGCCGGACGGCGCCGTGTCCAAGACCCGATTCGTCCGGATCGATAACCGCGCATGCATGTATCGGGTGGGCGCCCGCGCTACAGTGACCAGGCCCAACCGGACGATTAGATACGGGAAAGCCGACATGGACCTGGATCTGCGTCTCGTCCGCTACTTTGTGGCGGTTGCCGAAGAATTGCACTTCGGCCGTGCCGCAGCGAAGTTGTACGTCAGCCAGCCGGCCCTGTCCAAGCAGATCCGTAAGTTGGAAGAGCAGCTGGGCGCGACGCTCCTGATGCGGGATAGCCGGCATGTCACGCTCACCGCGCGGGGTCAACGCTTCCTCGAGGAAGCCAGGCAGTTACTGGCGATCGCCGACAACATGCAGCACCCATCCAGACCCGACGTGGTACGGATGGCCCACGTCTTCGAACTGGAAACCAGCAGAGCGGTCGCGGATGCCTATGTCATCGCCCGCCCCGACGTCGAACTCCTCGAGCACGCGATGGACAGCATGACTCAGCTGGAAGCGCTGCTGCAGCACCGCCTGGATGTCGCCATCCTGCGGATCTCACCGCGAATGCAGGTCGACCACCCCGCCGGCTGGCAGCACTGCCTGCTGCGGCTGGAACCGATGGTCATCGTCGGCCGTCCCGACGAGCCAGCGCGGCAGAGCCTGTCGCTGTACGAGCGTCCGCTCGAGGTCTTCGCCGACCCGCCGGAATCCGGCAGCTACAACGCGCACGGCAACTATCTGACTGCTCTGGAACACGATCTCGGTGTGACGATGCGCTGGATCGGCACTCCGGGCGCTTTCAGTCACTGCCTTGCGCACGTGGTGCGGTCCACCCGGTCGTCCGGTTTCCTGGAATTCCACAGCTACGCACGGCGCTACGCCGAGAACGGCTTGCCGGTCTACTTTCCGCAGGAGGCGCAGCCGTACTACCCGTGGTCGCTGGCATGGCGGTCGGAGGATCCGATGCCCGCTGTCGCCGATCTGTTGTCGACGGCTCGGAGCCTGTCGATCAGGAATCGATGGCTCGAGCCGGCGGGCGGCGCAGTGGCCGACCCCTGGTTGCCCGCGGACGACCCGGCGATCGTCGACGCATTCCCGGCCGGTGGTCGGACATCGCCCATCAGCATCGCAGCATCCCGACGGGTCGGCGGCGCGGCCGGTGGTCGGCGGTCCGCGCCGCATCCCGAGTTCGGCTGATGAACCACGACGGGCGGTGGTCGCCATCGTCTGCTGACCTACGGAACCCTGGCGCCTGGACGACTTCGAAGGCCCGGGCTACGAGCGGATCCTCGCCACCGCGCAGACCGCGGACGGCCCGGTAGAGGAATACATCTACGCCCACCGCCCACCAGATGACTGAGGACGGACCTGCCGGTCGGCCGGAGCTGATACCCGACGGGCATCACGTGATCATCAAGGGTCGGCAGTGGCGGGCCACTGATCCCGAGATCCCGGACGATGCCGCTGCCGTCCTGCGCCGGGAATTGATGAGCGCACGACGGGCGGTCGGTGCCGCCCTGCGGGCGAGTGATCACGTGGCCGAAACGACCGCCCGTGATCGTGTCCAGGCGGTAAAGGTCGCCCTGGGGGAGCGGGGTACGCCGTGGTGGGAGCAGACCTCGGCAGAGCGGCAGAATCGCTGGCTGGACCTGGTGAAATCGCTCGACTCGTAGCTGCCTGCCCTTCCGCCTGTTCGAGTGGTCGAACGGGACCGGGAGCAGCACCTGTCTCGGCAATCCGGCGGCTGCTGAGATGATCGGCCGATGAGAGCCGTCGTCATCGAGGCACCCGGGCCGCCGGAAGCGCTGCAGATCCGCGACGTCCCGGTCCCGGTACCGGGGCGTGGCGAGGTCCTGATCAAGGTCGAGGCGTTCGGTCTGAACAGGTCGGAGCTGCACACCAGACTCGGCCTGGCGCAGGGTGTCACGTTTCCGCGGGTGCTGGGAATCGAAGCCACCGGGACGGTGGCCGAGTGCCCGGGCGGGGAGTTTCGGATCGGCCAGCAGGTTGTCACGATGATGGGCGGCATGGGCCGCACGTTCGACGGTGGGTACGCCGAGTTCACCTGCGTGCCCGCTGCGCAGGTGGTGTCATTCACCAGCGACCTGGATTGGGCCACGTTGGGTGCGGTTCCAGAGATGTTGCAGACCGCATACGGCTCCTTGACCATCGGGCTGGACGCGCAACGGGGGCAGTCACTCCTGATCCGTGGCGGCACCTCGTCTGTCGGGATGGCGACCGCCGTGTTGGCCAAACGGATTGGCATGACGGTGTTGTCCACCACCCGAACGACCGGCAAAGCCGCAGCGCTCACCGCCCTCGGCGTCGACCATGTGGTCATCGACGACGGGCGGGTCGCGCATCAGGTTCGCGGCATCGTCCCCGATGGTGTCGACGCCGCGCTGGAACTGGTCGGCACCCCCACGTTGCCGGACACGTTGGCCGCCACCCGTGTGCACGGGGTCGTGTGTTTCACCGGGATGCTCTCCAACCAGTGGACCGTCCCCGACTTCTACCCGATCGACTACCTTCCCCGCGGTGTGCGACTCACCGCGTACAGCGGTGGCGCCTCCGACCTGCCGGCGTCGGTGCTGCAGGATTTTCTGGACGACGTCGCAGCTGGCCGCGCGCAGGTCCCGGTGCATCGGGAGTACCGGTTCGACGAGATCCAACTGGCACATGCGGACATGGAAGCCGGCACCGCAACCGGAAAGCTGGTCGTGCGCAACGACTGATCTTTCTCGCAGGCCGTCATGACGAGTTCTGCCGGGCGCCGTCATCGAACTTAGGCTTGTCGACGCCGGCCAGGGCCGGCCATGTCGGCGCCGTCGGCTCCGATCAAGTGCCGATGCGGGAGGAGCTCCAATGGAACACACCCGGCTGGGTCTATCGGGTCTGACGGTGAGCCGCATCGGCCTGGGGTGCATGAGCTATGGGCAGGCTGCCACCGGGCTGCACCAGTGGACCCTCGACGAGGACGCCGCCGCACCGTTCTTCCGGCAGGCGGTCGAGCTCGGTGTCACGTTCTGGGACACAGCGAACGGCTATCAGTCCGGAACCTCCGAAGAGTTCGTCGGCCGCGCCATCAAGCGGTACTCCCGGCGGGAGGACATCGTGCTGGCCACCAAGGTCTGGGGCAGGATGCACGGCGGACCCGGTGGCAGCGGACTGTCCCGCAAGGCGATCCTCGAACAACTGGATGCGTCGCTGCGACGCCTGGACACCGATTACATCGACGTCTATTACATCCACCGTTTCGATGATCAGGTGCCGGTCGAGGAGACCATGCAAACGCTGGACGACGTGGTGCGGGCCGGCAAGGTCCGGTATCTGGGTGCGTCGTCGATGTGGGCGTGGCAGTTCGCCAAGATCCAATTCGCCGCGAGATCGCACGGATGGACAACGTTCTCGGCGATGGAGGACCAGTACAACGTCCTGCGGCGGGAAGAGGAGCGGGACATGATCCCGATGTGCCTCGACCAGGGCGTCGGGTTGACGCCGTATTCGCCACTCGCGAAGGGGCGGGCGGCCCGGCCGTGGGGTGAGCAGACCGCCCGCTCGTCGGCCGACGCGGTGGCGAAGGCCTTCGACCGCGACGTGGATCAGTCGGTTGTCGATGCAATACAGCAGATCGCTGAAGCCAGAGGCGTGCCGATGGCGCAAATCGCCTTGGCCTGGGTGCTGTCGAAGCTGGTGGTGTCCTGTCCGATCGTGGGTGCGACCAAGCCCCATCATCTGCAGCATGCCGTTGCGGCCCTCGATGTCACACTGAGCGAGGACGAGATCGTTGCGCTCGAGCAGCCGTACACCGCCCAGGACAATTATTGGTGGTGATCTACCCGACATCGGCTGACCTGCATAGGTTCTCGCCAAACGGGCGTCGAAGAGGGTCAGGCCTGGTCCAGTCGCGGGAACAGCACTTCCCGGCCGAGGAGGAGAAGGGCGGCGCTGATCGGGATCGCGACCAGTGCGCCGACGATGCCGAGCAGAGCGGCGCCGACGAGGACGGCCACGACGGTGACCAATGCGGGGACGTCGACGGCCTTGCCGATGATCTTCGGCACCAGCACGTAGTCCTCGAAGAACCGGTACAGGACGAAAAAGCCGATGGTGGCCAGGCAGACCGGCAGTGACACGGTCAGCGCCACCAGGGCAACGGCAATCCCGGCGATCGTGGATCCGACCACTGGGATCACGTCGAGCAGGGCGACCAGGATGGCCAGCAGGAGCGCGTAGGGCACCCCGAAAATCGCCAGCCAGGCGAAGGTCAGGGCGCCCGCGATGATCGAGATGACGATGTTGCCAAGGACATAGCCGCCGACCTTGGCCATGATGTCGTCGCCGATCAGGATCGCGCGGGGACGCCTGGAGTGCGGGACAAGCCGGTAGAACAAGCCGCGGATGCGGGGCATGTCAGCCAAGAAGTAGATGGTCAGGATCACGATGATCAGGAAGTCGGTGACCGCACCGAAGATGGCCTCCCCAGCGCCCAGGACGCCCCCGGCAATGGTCGAACCGGATTCGGACAACAACGACTCGACCTTCTGCTGTATCTGGAACTTGTCGTTCAGTTGCCCGATGAACGAATTGTGGTCCTGTGCCTGCTGCAGCCATTGCGGGGCCGCGTTGACCAGATCTTGGCCCTGGGTGACCAGAGCGGGAACGGCGGCGGCGATGAATCCGGCGATCGCCGCGACGATCACCAACAGCACCACGATCACGGCCGACCACCGGGGGAGTCGTCGTTTCACCAGGAACGACACCGCCGGGTCCATCCCGATGGCCAGGAACAGGGCGACCCCGATCAGCAGGAAAACGTCCGACGCGATCCAGAACATCCACAACACCAGCACCGTGACCGCGACCCCTGCGGTGGCGGCCAGGCCGATGAAGAACGGAGAGCGCCAGTTGAACCGCGGCCCGAGCCGGCCCATCGGGGCGTCCTCTGTGCTGATGTCGGCAGCCACCTTCTCCGCCTCCGCAACGGTGCCCTCCGCCCGGGCGTCGTGGGGCTGCCCGATGAGGTCGTGATGCCCGGCCGCGGCCCTGTCGGCCGCCGGGTTCGAAGTGGGGTTGTCACTTGGGCTGCTGGGCATCGGGTCTCCTCAGCTGATCGGGATGTGCAGCGGTCAGGGTCCTCGCCCGAATCTGTTCGGCGTGAAGGCGCGCCGCAACACCGATGGCCGCAGCCTGGTTTCGGTGATGTGTCCGGACGAAACGGTCGCTCAGGTCGTTGACGTGACTAATATTGGTGAGATTCGCCGCATTCCCTGTTGGGGGTGCGGAACGAGCTTTTCAGTTCCACGAGAATTGATGCGTGAACAATTCTGATTCGATGAAACGATCTGTGTCCGCGAACATCGACCTCGATGTGACAACACCCGGGCGGGTGGTGTTCCAGATCGCAGCGGTGAAGGCTCCCGGCCTCGATGTGGACGAAAAGCTCGACATCACCGTCGACGGCACGCCGATCACTCCACGGGAAGTGATCGGGGTGACCGGGTCACGGTTCCATGTTGTCGAGCCTCCGACTCCCGGAAAGATGCTGTTGTCCTATGCGGCGACGGTGACCGGCCGGGCCGACGTCCCGGAGGTGCTGGACGACGAACTGATCGAGTATCTGCGTCCCAGCCGGTACGCCGAATCGGACAAACTCGCCACCGTTGCGCAGCGCGAGTTCGGACACCTGACCGATCAGACCGAACTGCTGGCCGAAATCGCGAAATGGGTTGGCGGACATCTGAGTTACGTCTCCGGCAGCAGTGACCCGATCGACGGATCGGTGGACACCTACCTGCTCGGCCAGGGCGTCTGCCGGGATTACGCTCACGTCGCAGTCGCCTTCCTGCGGGCCCGGAACATACCCGCCCGACTGGTCGCCGTGTATGCACCCGGCCTGTCGCCGATGGATTTCCACGCCGTTGCGGAGGCGTTCGTCGACGGGCAGTGGCGAGTGGTGGACGGCACCCTGCTCGCTCCGCGGTCGTCCCTGCTGCGGATCGCCACCGGGCGGGATGCCGCGGACACCGCATTCCTGGACAGTTTCGGCGGGGCGTTCACCTTCAACGACGCCACCGTCACCGCCGTCGTCGAGGGAAATCTGCCGAGCGATGATCCCCGCACCCTGGTCACGCTCGGCTGACATAGGTCTTTGCCCGTCCCGGGGAATTCAAACCGGTTTCCACGACGACGACATCACAGCCGCTGGTTAGCCGTGTTAGCTGTATGTCAGCTAACGTAGCTAACAGGTGGCCATGAATCGCCGCCGACAGACGACGTTGTCAGATATGCGTATCTGCCAATGGTGCGACAGCAGCCGCTGTGCCGCAGTGACATCCGATCCGGCCGTGTCGTCGGGTCGATTCGAAAGGAGTGCCATGAGCACCAGCACCGAGACCTACACCGCAGTTGCCAGCCAGGCTCGCGAGGCCACCGAGAAGTCGGTGGAGACCTTCAAGCAGGGCGTGCAGAAGTTCACCGAGCAGGCCAACGTTGTCGCGAAGTTGCCGACCGTCGACCTGACGGCGCCGGTTGCCCGGTACTTCGAGTACGTGCAGAAGTCGGTTGACTACAACCGCGACCTGGCGACCCGGTGGGCCGAACTGGTCACCTCCCTGACCGGCACGGTGCGCGAGCAGGCCGAGAAGGTCAACGGCATCGTCAAGGACCAGACGAACGTGGTGGCCGACCAGGCCGTCCAGCAGGCCGAAAAGGCCCAGGACGTGGCCAACGAGCAGGCCGAGCTTGTCGAGGAGGCCAAGAAAGAGCAGGAGAAGGTGGCCCGGGCCGCAGAGCGGGCCGCTGCGAAGCAGGCCAAGCAGGAAGCTCGGGAGCCTTACGAGGGTCTGACCAAGGCCGAGCTGTCCGATCTGCTTGCGGAGCGGGAGCTGCCGAAGTCGGGCACCGTCGAGGAACTGATCGAGCGTCTGGTCAGCGCCGACAGCGAGTAAATCCTGATCCGAGATGACGACGCCGGTGTCGGCAGCTTTGCGCTGCCGCGCCGGCGTCGTTTCTTTACCGCCCGGTGGGTGCTCACCCACACCCTGCAGGCCGTCCTCGCGGCCGATGATGGATCGGGTGGCCATGCCCGATCCGGAGGAATCCTGTTATGAGCGCCACCCTGTCCACGCTGCCGCCCTCGACCATCGAACCGTCGCCCATTCCGCCTGCCGATCAATCGTCAAGGCTGCGGGCGGCGCCGCGGTCGAAGGTCTTTGCTGCGTCCGGGGCTTCCCAGCTTCACATCACCCGAACGGGCCACGGAGAACCGTTGGTACTGCTGCACGGCCTCGGCGAGTCGAGCGTCGGCTGGCGTCCGGTGGTTTCCGATCTGAGTGCCCGGTACGACGTCATCGCCATCGACCTGCCCGGCTTCGGCCGGTCCGCGGCGCTCCCGTCCGGAGTGCTGCCGACAGCGGCGAACCTCGCGGTAGCCGTGGAAGAAGCACTTGATCGGATCGGCATCGAGACGTACCACGTCGCCGGCTATTCGTTGGGCGCTCGGGTCGCGATCCAGCTTGCCGGGTCGTCCCGGGTGCGTTCGGTCATTGCGATCGCACCCGACGGGCTCGGCACGCCGACGGAACGAATCCAGGGATTCATCGCGCTGGTTGCGGGCCGCGGCATGGCGATGGCCCTGGCGCCGGCTGCCGGCATGCTGAGCATGACTCCGGTCGGTCGTTCGGTGTTCTTCGCCGGTAGCCGGTCGCTGCCCTGGCAGCTCACTTCGGCCGACGCTCGCCAGCTCCTGTCCGACTACGCCGGTTCGCCGGCCTACGAGGCGGCGAACTGGGTGTCGATGTTCGACATGCCGACCCATTTGGGTGCCATCACCGCACCCACCCTGCTGTTGCAGGGCACGGCGGATCCGCTCATGCCGCAGCAGATCTCCCGGTATCTTGCGCTGATCCCCGGTGCCCAACTGACCTGGCTCCCGGGGCTGAACCACGTCCCGATCTCCGATGACCCGAAGACCATTGCGCAGCTCATGCTGACGTTCCTCAATGGTGCCCGGGGCATCGGGACCGCTGCCTGAGCCGAAGCATTTCCTCCGGAGGAAGACGAGCCATGGACATCGTCAAGAGCGCGGCCATCGTCGTTCCGGTCGTGCTGGTGACCGCCGCAACCGTGATCGGCGTCGGCGCGCTGATCGGTATCTCGGCGTGCGGACCGCGATGAGCACGGCCATTGGATCCCCGGCCTCGGATGTGACAGCGGCCCAGCAGCAAAGCACCCGGGCAGCATTGCTGGCACAAATCGGCGCACAGGCCGCTGCGCTCATTCCCGATGCCACCGGCGGGCCACGAGCGCACGAGGTGGCTCTCACCCTGGTGCAACTCGCAGCGGCCTACGCCGCCATCATCGGCTCGGAAAATCAATGACCCGTGGCGACCTGGGTGGTGTGCTGGTGCTCATCACCGGTCCGATCGAGCTCGCAACCAGGCGAGATACGTCGCGGCCGCTGCCGGCGTCGTCGGACCGACCGCAGTGCCTGGGGGCAGCCAGGTGAGTGCAGGATCGTCGATCGCGGCCTCGACCGCGCCCCGGAGTTGACCCGGCTCGTACAGGTGCACCGACCCAGGTATGCGTTTTCCGAGCTCGCTGGCATAGCGGCCGGACGGAACAAGGGGGCGTCTGCCCGCCGCGATCCAGGAATTGATCGAGCCGGACGCCGAGACATGGGTGTGCGGCGCGACGGGAATCAGCGGTGCCCGCAGCCGAGCGGTCACCTCGGAGTCGGGCACGTAACCGGTGCATCGAAACGACATTCCTCTGCCGGTGGCGACTTCGGTCAAGTCAGCGACCAGTTCCCGGTGACGGTCCGACGCCCGTCCGATGGCCAACACGTCGACGGCCGGTTGGCAAGATGCCAGCTCGTCGAGGACCTCCCGATGCCCCTTACCCGGGTACAGGTACCCGAAGATGCCCACCGTCCGGGTCATGGCGGAGGGGCCACCAGCTGGGGTTGGCCCCGCAGGATCGATCGGCAACGGAATCACCATCACCGCGTCCGGGGCCGCAGGCAGCCGCCGGCCGTCAGCCAGCAGGGCATCGTCGAGCAATGTCCGCTCGTGCTCGCTGCAGACGACCACACCCGCTACCGACTCGACAATGGCGCCGTAGGTCGCGGCTCGTCGCTGGTACAGGTCCGGCCCGTCGGTAGGTTGCGGCAGGTCGTGCAGGGTGACGCTCAGCGCAACACCCCGGTCGCGCAGCGAACGGACCAGTCCGGCCATCGCGTGGTCCGCGCCGACGCCGGCATCGGCGAACAACCAATCGCTCACATGCAGGTGCAGCAGTCGCACCGTGGGCGGCAGACCGGCCACCAGATCGATCACCTGCGCGGGGTCGGGCTCCTGCACCACCGGGCCACTGAACCCGAGATCTCTTGCCGCTCTGGCCAATTGACGGGCCAACCGGGGTACCCCGTGTTCGGGTGGGCCGCACCATCCCAGGGCAACATCATCGCGAAGCGCCGTCCTCATGCTGGGGCACACGGGTCGAGATCGCCTCGGAGGCCAGGATGCCGGTCGACGGCGGCTACCGGATCCGTCTGCGGCTCGAGCTCCATCAGGACACTGTTCCCTGTTCCGCTTGGACCTGAAACACCCCCGCCGACCATCCCGCGCCGATCAACAGCGTCCGCGCGCACGAAGTCGTCGATTTCCGCCTCATCCGTCCCGAAACCCGCACGTTCGTCCGCGTGGACCTCGATGATCGGCGCCGAAGGCCGTACGGCCAGACAATCGGTCCGAGTGAGAACCGACCGAACGGGTACTGCCGGGTTGTGGCATTACCGACCGCGATCCGGGTCGCATCGATCCCGGCGAATCACCCCTACGTGCTTCACCTGTCCGCTGTCGATGGACCCGACGGCGTCACCAGGTTGACCGATCCGTTGCCGGAGGTCGAGGATCCGATCCCGGGTCAGTGGTGGCCGCCGGTGATGCTGGAACCGGAATGGGTGGCCCGTCATCACGACGATTTCGACGTCATGCACCTGCACTTCGGATTCGATGCAGCGGAGCCGGACGCCCTGCGGCGATGGTGCGACGAGCTGACCCGCAAGGGGCGCCCCTTGGTGATGACGGTGCACGACCTGGTCAACCCACATTTCGCTGATCAAAGCAGGCACACCGCCCTGCTGGATGTGCTGATTCCCAGCGCTACCCGGCTCATCACCCTGACCTCCGGCGCCGCCCGGGCGATCGCGGATCGATGGGGAAGGCGACCCGAGGTCATCCCACATCCGCACATCGTTCCGCTGGACCGGTTGCCCCCGCCGAAGTCCCTTGACCCCTCCCGTCGGAGTGCGGAATTTGTCATCGGAATCAGCGCGAAAAGCCTGCGGGCCAACATCGATCCGCTGCCGGTGCTGATGGCCGTGGACATTGCGATCGCCGACCTGCCGAGAACGACAATTCGAGTCGACCTGCATCCGGACATCTGGACCCGATCCGATTGTTCCGCGGTAGCGCTCCGAGAGTGGCTCAACGGCAAAGAGAACGATCCGGCATGGCAGGTACTCACCCATCCGAGGTTCGACGACGCGGAACTATGGGGGCATCTGCGCTCACTCGACCTGTGTGTGCTGCCGTACGCCTTCGGTACCCACTCGGGGTGGTTGGAAGCCTGCGTCGATGTCGGAACCGGTGTCCTGGCTCCCGACATCGGGTACTACTCGCAGCAACACGGACACCCCGCCTACTCCCGCGCCGTTGACGGCGCTGTCGACCCGGTTCATTTCTCAGCTGTCCTGGGCCGGTTGCGAAAGGAACCGGCGCTCACCACGCCGGCCACGCCGAACCGGCGGGAGCAACGCCGGCAGATCGCGCTTGCCCACGAGCGGATCTACCGGGAAGCGCTGATCGAGGTCCGGTAGGGCACACCCGTGAACCTGCTCCGGCGTGCGCCCCACCGCAGCGCGATTCATCGGGCGGTACATCGGGTACACAGGCCGATGACAACGCATGCAACCCGTGGATCTCCGGACGTCGGTGAAAGAAGGTGAGGTGGCGTCGGTGACGCAGTCAACTGCCGGCCGGTACAGGACGCCTGCATCGTGCTTCAAGATTCTGATCATCGCCTCGTTGCGCTATCCGATTGTCCAACCCTTTGCCGGCGGTCTCGAGGCGCACACCTCGTCACTGGCTGCGGGTTTGCGCGCGAGGGGGCATTCGGTGACGGTCGCCGGAGCGGTGGGTAGTGACCCTGCCATAGTCGGCTACGAGTTCGGAACGCTACCGGTCGGTGACGCATCTGAGCGACCCGACATCACCAATCACCCGATCGTCAGCCGCGCCGAACTCGCGGCTTTCACCACACTGGTCAACCAACTGCACGACGGGATGCTCGGCTCGTTCGACCTGGTGCACAACAACGCGTTGCACCCCTACCCGGTCGAGCACGCCAGCACTTTGCCCTGCCCCCTGGTGACGACGCTGCACACGCCGCAACTGCCCTGGGCGCACAACGTACTCGGATCCCGCCGCCCAGAGCCCGGCCGGCGTGACCGGCAGTTCGTCGCGGTGAGCCGGGCGACGGCTGAGCAGTGGCGACCGTTGATCCGGCCGCTGGTGGTCCGCAACGGCGTGGACACCGCGACCTGGCGACTGGGACCAGGTGGCCCGGCTGCCGTCTGGTCGGGGCGGATCGCTGCCGAGAAGGCGCCCCACCTGGCCATCGACATGGCGCGTGCAGCCGGTCTCGAGCTGGACATCGCGGGGCCGGTGATCGACGAGAAGTACTACACCACAAAGGTTGTCCCACGGCTCGGTCCGGATGTTCGGTACGTCGGGCATCTGAACCAGACCGACCTGGCCGATCTTGTCGGGCACAGCCGGATCGCGCTGGTGACGCCGGTGTGGAACGAACCGTTCGGCATGGTCGCGGCCGAGGCCATGGCGTGCGGGACCCCGGTTGTCGCCCTGGCCAGGGGCGGCCTTCCGGAGATCGTCGATGCCAGGTCGGGTCGGCTGATTCCGGCCATCGACGCGTCGGGCTTCGGCTCGGCGGAAATGTCGGTAGCCGTCCGTGCCATGGCCGACGCCGCTGATCTCGACCGGGCAACGGTCCGACAGCGCGCGGTCGCCCGCTGCGGCGTCACCTCGATGATCCGCGGTTACGAACGGGTCTATCAGGACGCGGTGCAGCGCTGGGACCGACCGTGAAGGCGGTTGCCTCCCGCGCCGGGTGCGTCTCGGGGACTCCGTGATCGGCTACTACGTGCACCACCAGGGGCGGGGTCATCTGCAGCGTGCCCGTGCGATCGGGCGACACCTCGCCGAACCGCCGACCATGTTCAGCTCGATTGCGCGGCCCGACCAGGTCGATCGATGGATTGCCCTGCCGATGGACAACCAGTCGAGCCCGGAAGATCCAACGGCCTCCGGCACCCTGCACTGGGTACCCCGGCACGACAGGGGCCTGCGCAGGCGGATGGCGATCATCGCGGAGTGGATCGACGCTGCCCAACCCGACCTGATGGTGGTCGATGTGTCGGTGGAGGTGGCCGTGCTCTGTCGGCTGATGGGCATCCCGACGATCGTGATGGCGATGCCGGGGGACCGTTCCGACCGCGCCCATCGATCCGCCTACGACTCGGCGCACGCGATTCTCGCGCCGTGGCCGGCCGAGTTCTCCACATCTCAGTGGTCGGATCGATGGTCCGACAAGACTTTTCACGTCGGCGCGATCTCGCGGTATGCCGGCCGGCGACCGCAACCAGTGAACCGTGACGGCGGCCCTGTCCGTGTGCTCGTGCTGTGGGGCAACGGCGGCGACGGCGCTCCGGTCGAGGCGGTTGCCGCAGCGTCCCGGGCCACGCCGGAATGTCGGTGGCGCATTGCTGGCACCGGAGAAGCAGCCGGAACGCCGGTGTGGGATCAGCTGACATGGGCGGATGTGGTCGTCACCCACGGCGGACAGAACGCGGTGGCCGAGGTGGCAGCGGCCAGGCGTCCGGCCGTCGTGATCGCCGAGAGTCGGCCGCACGACGAGCAACTGGCGACCGTGCGCACCCTGGACCGAGCGGGCCTGGCGGTCGGCCTCGAGTCGTTCCCGGAGCCCTCGCGGTGGCGCTCGGTGCTGGCTACCGCAATGAGGCTCGGCGGCGAGCACTGGCAGCGTTGGGCGCCTGCCGATGCCGCAGTGCTGGCGGCCGACTTCCTGTCCCGGACCGCGCGGGACGTCCGGCAGACCGTCGATGAGACCGTGGCATGACCACCGCCGTCATCACCATCGTCGCCGGCCGGCACGATCACCTGCTGGCCCAGCAGCGGGGGCTGCTGCTCGGCACGCGAGTGCCGGATCTGTACGTGGTGGTCGCGATGGGCGATCCCCTCGCGCTGCAGCTCACCGCCGCCGGGCCGATAGCCGGATCCGGATGCGTCCTGCTGATGCGCGACGTCCCGGTCGACGGTCCGCTACCGCTGGCTGCCGCCAGGAACGTCGGTGCAGTGGCCGCGTTGGCTGCGGGTGCGGACGTGCTGATCTTCCTCGATGTCGACTGCGTTCCGTCGCCGCCACTGGTTGCGGCCTATGACAGGGCGGTGCGCACGGAGGCTCGACCAGCACTGCATTGCGGTGTCGTGCAATATCTCGACGAAGATGTCGACGCCATGACAATTCATCCCGCGGAGCTCGCCGGTCGGCCTCATATCGCGAGACCGCAACCGGAGCCGGGTGTTTCAACGGCTTCTGACGACTGGCAGCTGTTCTGGTCCTTGTCGTTCGCGGTGTCCAACCTGACCTGGCAACGACTGGATGGCTTCTGCGAGGACTACCGGGGCTACGGCGCCGAAGATACCGACTTCGGCTATCACGCATATCTGTCCGGAATCAACGTGCGGTGGCTCGGCGGGGCGGACGCGTTCCACCAGTACCACGAGTCGCAGAATCCACCGGTGCCGCACCTTGCCGACGTCGTCCGGAATGCGACCATCTTTCATCGTCGCTGGGGATTTTGGCCGATGCAGGGCTGGCTCCAGGCTTTTTGCGAGATGGGTCTTGCGAAGTACCACCCGGAACTGGATCAGTGGGCGGTCGTGGAAGCGAACTCGGTCACCTCCTGAGATGGATGTCTCCGTCGTCATTCCCTACTACAACGATCAACGACTGCTGACGTTGCTGTTGAAAGCCCTTGCCCAGCAGCGGTGTGATCACGCGTTCGAGGTGGTGGTCGCGGACGACGGTTCCATCACCCCACCGATCATTCCGCCGGATCTGCATTATCCCTGTACCGCAGTGCGCCAGGTCGACCAGGGTTTTCGGGCGGCTGCGGCCCGTAACCTGGGTGCGGCGCAGGCCCGCGGCCGGTGGCTGCTCTTCCTCGATGGGGACACCCTCCCGGCAGCCGATTACGTCCAGACCATGGTCAGGCGACTGGGCGCCGTCGATGACGGCCATGGAGCGCTCGTCCTGGGCCGACGACGGCACGCAGATTTCGCGACGGTCGGCGACGATGTCGTGCTGGGCTTCCTTCGCGATGATCGGGCCGCCGGGCCGGATCGAGGAGGAGCGTCCGCGATCCAGGTACTCGAGGAACCGCAATGGTTGTCGGACGGGTACGCCAGGACCGACCATCTCGCTGCGGCGTCCGACGAGGATTTCCGGTTGGTCATCTCAGCGGTGCTCGGCGTCGATCGCGCGCTGTGGGCGGCCGTCGGCGGATTCGACGAAACATTCGTCGGATATGGCGGCGAGGATTGGGACTTCGGGTGGCGCGCATGGCTTGCCGGGGCGACCTTTGCCCACGAGCCGGCCGCAGTGGCCTGGCACGACGGACCCGACGCGGGTGCACGGGACCTCGATGTCGCAGCCAAGAACGCGGAGAGCCTCTTGCTGGCCTCGAAGATCCCGCTGCCGTCGGTGCGCGGCACAGGCCTGATCCTGGTGCAACCGGACATCGTGGTCCGCTATCTCGGACCGACCACCGGTACGCCGGCCGATGCCGCCGTGGTCGCATCGATCGGCAGCTTGCTCACCGGTATCGACGGTGCCGTGTGGTTTCCGCGTCCCCCGGATCCTGACGCAGCAGCGGCGGCTCTCCCGCCGCTGCTGGACGGGGACCCGAGGGTGCACCTCGGTGACGTGCCTTCGCGGGTCTTGGGCCGGGCCCGCTATCAGGTGTCGGTGCAACGCCCGCTGCGGCTGTCCGCCCCACTGGACACCTGCTGCTCGCTCGGGGACTGGAGTGTTCCTGGGTTGCTGGAGATCCGCCGGACCAGATCGATCAGCCGCGGTGACCCAGCACCGACTGGTGTTCCGTTCACCGGATCGGTGCAAGTGCCTGCCGTGCGGCTGATTTCCGACGCTGTGTTCCTGGAACGATGGTGGGGCGGCTGGTGATCATCACGCCAGCCCTCAACGGCGGGTGACGATCAGGTCAGCCGGGCAATCGCGACGTGGCGAGCGCGCGGTAGCGATCCTCTGCTGCCGGGTCGAGCACCTCGCGGGCGATCAGCTCCAGCACGCAGCGCAGCGCCAGACCGAAACTGCCGTAGACGCCATCGGCAATCATGGCGAGCCGGCCCAGTTGGCCGGGATCCAACTCGGTGAATCGGACCGGGTCCCGGACGTAGAGCAGGTCCGCCTCGACGAGCTGACGAGCAGCCTGCTGAAGCGGGTCCGCCCAGACAACAGGTGCCATCGGCCAGGTTCGGGTGCTGACGAACTGATGAGGAATGAATCCCTGTTCGCGCAATTCCAGGTCGACATCGGCGAAGGTCGGCTGATCGCGATAGAGGCGGTGGAAGCCGACCTCGGTCTGCACTGCGAGTGCTTCACGGAGTTTGCCCCGGCCCGCGCGGAGCACCGACAACTCACCTCCCTGGATGTCGATCTTCAGCAGGTCGATCGCGCCGATCTCCTCGATGTCGTCCAACCTTCTGGTGTCCACCGGATGTCGGCCGGTGACCTCGGCGAGCGCGGGAAAGTCGATGAGCAGGTCGAGCTGATCATCGTCCGGCGCCAGCAGACTGGCGAATCCCGAGGCTGCGCACATGTGCAACGTGTGGCGACCGCCGTCGCCCACCGCGTACGGGAGGTACCGCTCGTGGGGCCCGGCCTGTCGACGGAGGTCGGCCAGTGCCTGGGGTTGCGGTTCGAAACCCGTGACGCGGCACAGCCCCGAGTCGAGCAACCGGCGGTAGGGGGGGTCTCCGTCGATGGGGTTGGCACCGATGTCGACGACGTCGATCACGGGCCCGTCGAGCCCGATGCCGAGTACGGGCGCCAACAGGTTCTGCACCAGCCTGGCAGTCTCGGAACTGCCGGCGCCGTGCGCCGGATTGGGAGCATGTTGCACGGCCAGATCCACGGCTGTGCTGTTGCGATCGAGATCCACCGCAGAACGGCCTTTCTCAGAGTCATCGGGCCATCAGAAGTCGCCCGTCGCCTGGCGGTCCAGCTCGGCTAGGGCTTGAGCACGACCTTGATGCATCCATCGGACTTCTGCTGGAACGTGCGGTAGGCATCGGGTGCTTCGACGATGGGCACGGTGTGGGTGGTCAGGTCGAGCACGCCGAGCGGATCCGACGGGTCGTCGACCAAGGGGAGAATGTCGGAAATCCACTTCTTGACATTGCACTGTCCCATTCGCAGTTGTACCTGTTTGTCGAACAGATCCATCATCGGCATCGGGTCGGCGGTACCGCCGTAGACGCCGCTGATCGAGACGGTTCCACCGCGACGCACCGCCCCGATGGCATTGTGCAGGGCGGTCAGCCGGTCGACCCCGACGTTCTCGATCAGCTTCTGGGCCACTGCGTCCGGCAGCATGCCGGTAGCTGCCTGGGCGAATTTGGCGACGGCCGCACCGGCTCCGCCGTGTGCCTCCATGCCGACCGCGTCGATGACGCCATGGGCACCGTAGCCGCCGGTCAGGTCGAGCAGCGCAGCGGGAACGTCATCGATGTCGGTGGGATCGACCGTCTCGATCCCGTGTCGGGCCGCCATGTCCCGGCGCTCAAGAACCGGGTCGATCCCGATCACCCGGTGACCCAGATGCGCGCCGATCCGACCGGCGAACTGACCCACCGGGCCCAGCCCGAAGACAGCGAGCACTCCGCCGTCGGGGACGTCGGCGTACTGCACCGCCTGCCAGGCGGTCGGCAGGATGTCGGACAGGAACAGGTACCGCTCGTCGGGGCCCTCGGGGCTCACCGCGATCGGCCCGTACTGCGCCTGCGGCACCCGCAGATACTCTGCCTGGCCCCCGGGGACCGACCCGTACAGCGACGTGTAGCCGAACAACGCGGCACCCTTGTTCTGCTCACGAACCTGCGTTGTCTCGCATTGGGACTGGAGACCGTCCGAACACATGCCGCAATGCCCGCAGGAAATGTTGAAGGGCACGACCACCCGATCGCCCGGCTTGATATGGGTGACATCGGCACCGACTTCCTCGACGATGCCCATCGGCTCGTGGCCGAGGATGTCGCCGACGGTCAGGTAGGGGCCGAGCACCTCGTACAGGTGCAGGTCGGAGCCACAGATCGCGGTCGAGGTGATCCGGACGATGGCATCGGTCGAATGCTGGATCGTCGGATCCGGCACCTCGTCCACCCGGACGTCGCGCTTGCCGTGCCAGGTCACTGCTTTCATGGTGTGCTCCTGTCCTGATCCCACCGGGTGATGATCGGTGATGGGACGTTCTTGACCAGACGGCGTCGGGCCGTCCCTGCAGATTGCCTGGCATGCTTCTCGCCTGGCAGGTGGTGACGGTGTACCCAGCGCGCCTGCCGGGAAACACCTGCCTTCGTTTCGGCGGTCGCGTTCCGGGCTACTCCGGGACTGTCACGGGCGAGCCGGTCCTGGCGAGATTCGGACGAGTCGGGCATCCGGACGCGAGTGCACAGGAAGATGGTGCCGAAATGGCAGTCGACGAAGGAACCTTGCGACGAGCGGCGATCGTCATCGGTGCCTCCAGTGGCATCGGTCGATCGACAGCGCGTGCATTGAGCGCCCAGGGTTGGAACCTCGTGCTGTCCTCGAGGTCGGTGACAGCACTGGCTGCTGTCGAGCGCGAGTGCGCCGTGAATGGGGTCGAGATACTCGTCTCACCCGTCGATGTCGGTGACATGACGGAAATCTGTGCGCTCTTCCAGCGGGCGGTGGCCAGGTTCGGTCGGGTCGACGCGGTGATCAACACCGCCGCGGCTGTCGCTTACGGCAGGTTCGAGGACATCCCGCCCGAGATCTTCGACCGGGTCATCACCACCAATCTGCTGGGTACCGCGAATGTGGCCCGGGCGGCACTGCAGCTCTTCCACGGCCAAGGCGGGGGGGAGTTGGTGATCGCCGGGTCCCTGCTCGGCAAGATCGCGGTTCCCTACATGAGCCCCTACGTCACCGCGAAGTGGGGTGTACAGGCGCTGACCCGGATGATCCAGATCGAGGCCAGGCAAACCCCCGGCGTGCACGTCACACTGATCTCTCCGGGAAGCGTCAACACCCCGGCGTACAGCCAGGCGGCCAACTACGCCTTGCGTGAAGGTCGTCCGCCGCCCCCGATCGATCCGCCGGAGAAAGTGGCCCGGGCAATAGTGAAGAGCCTGCGATCGCCGCGTCGGGAGCGCTCGGTCGGCATCGC
>Ga0164307_10000320_pt1 | contig 21564 bp, 18 predicted proteins | sample Whisoiple_243_MG_FD_110214 | JGI IMG/M metagenome (GOLD analysis project Ga0164307, IMG submission 110214) | Soil microbial communities amended with fresh organic matter from upstate New York, USA - Whitman soil sample_243_MG | ecosystem: Environmental > Terrestrial > Soil > Unclassified >...
CCGAGCGAACCGAGCAGCTTCTTGAACACCATCGTGGCGTCCACTCCTTCTTCTTCTTCTTCCCTACGCGGAGAACGCGTTCAGCCGCGTTTCTACACAACTGTAGAAGTATAGAGGCGAGATGGGCCGCGTGAGTGGCTTTCGCCCAGGTCGGGGAGGGCGTCGGTGTGTCGTCCGGTGCGCCCTATCATGGGGCGGTGGACACTGCAGACGACCCTCGCGACGGATCGGGCGTGCCGGCGACCGGGGTGCAGGAGCTCCAGGCCCTCGCCGTGGAGCTGCGCCGCATGAACGGCGAGATCAACCGGCTGGTCCATGCCTTCGCGCACGCTCAGGGTCTGCACGCCACGGATGTGCAGGCCCTCGGCGCGATCCTCGACTCGGATACGCCGCTGACCCCGGGCCGCCTGCGTGAGCACCTCGGTCTGACGTCCGGGGCGGTCACCGCGTGCCTGGACCGGCTGGAGCGCGCGGGGCACATCAGACGCGCGCGGGAGAGCTCCGACCGCCGGGTCGTGCATCTCTACTACGAGTCCGGGGCCAGGTCCGCCGCGCGCTCCTTCTTCATGCCCCTGGCCGAGGCGGCGGCCGGTGCGCGCGCCGCCTCCGGGCCCCAGGAGCTGGAGGCGGCGCTCCGCTTCCTCGCCCGGATGAACGGCGAACTCTCCCGTATGCAGGTCCCTCGGCGCTGACCCGCCGTGCCGGTGCGAAAGTACTCCGCGGACCATGTAATCTCGATCATTGAGATACATCATGATTGAGAGATAGCGGCCGACCCAGGAGTGCCATGTCCACCGCATCGAAGCCGGTTCGCCGGCTGTTTCTTGTACCTGTCTTCCTCGTACTGGCCTGGCTCGTCGTGGGCGGCGCCTTCGGCTCGTACGCGGGGAAGCTCGGGGAGGTAGCAACCAACGACCAGGCCTCCTTCCTGCCCCAGAGTGCCGAGTCCACACGGGTCGTCGAGGCGCAGAAGGCCTTCAGCAGCCAGGAGACCGTGCCCGCTGTCGTGGTCTGGACATCGGGCGAGGGGGAGGAACTGGGCCCGCAGCAGCAGAAGGAGGCCACGGCCGCCCTCGCTTCGGTCAAGGGCGGGACGGGTGTCACCGGAGAGGTGAGCCCCGCGCTGCTGTCCGACGACCGCAAGGCGCTGGAGGGCGTCGTCCAGCTGAAGCCGGACCTCGGCGACGAACTCCCCGACGCCCTGGCGGAGATCCGGAGCGCCGCGGAGAAGGTGCCCGGAACGGTCGTCGGCCTCGCGGGCCCCGCGGCCTCCCAGGCCGATCTGTCGGACGCCTTCGCCGGGATCGACGGACTGCTGCTCGGCGTCGCCCTGGTGACCGTGCTCGTCATCCTGCTCCTGGTCTACCGGAGCGTTCTGCTGCCCCTGATCATCATCGTCGGCGCCGTCTTCGCGCTCGGCGTCTCCTGCGCGATCGTCTACGTCCTGGCCGACCACGACATCGTCCGCGTCGACGGCCAGGTCCAGGGCATCCTCTCGATCCTGGTGATCGGAGCGGCGACCGACTACGCGCTGCTGCTCACCGCGCGGTTCCGCGAGGAGCTCGGGCGGTGCCCCGACCGCTGGACGGCGATGCGCGCCGCGCTCCGTGAGTCCGCGGGCCCGATCGCCGCGAGCGCCGCCACCGTGGCCCTGGGGCTGCTCGCACTCCTGCTCAGCGACCTCACCAACAACCGCGCGCTCGGCCCTGTGGGGGCCATCGGCATCGTCTGCTCCGTCCTGAGCGCCCTCACCTTCCTGCCTGCCGTCCTGGTCCTGCTCGGCAGGGCCGCGTACTGGCCGTCCGGCCCGAAGAAGGGCCAGGCCGAGCCGGAAGCCGGCTCGACGGGCATCTGGTCGCGCGTGGCGGGCCTGGTGGACCGCTCCCCGCGCAAGGTGTGGGCCGTCACGCTGGTCGGCCTCGTCGCCTGCGCCGCTTTCATGCCCACGCTGAACTCCAAGGGCGTGCCGCTCGAGGAGATCTTCGTCAACGAGGCGCCGTCCGTCACCGCGCAGGAGACCCTGGGCCGCCACTTCCCCGGCGGATCGGGCAACCCCGCGGTCGTCATCGCGGGCGCGGACCGGTCGAAGCAGGTGGTCGCCGCGGCCGAGGAGGTTCCCGGAGTCGCGAGCGTCTCCGTGATGTCCTCCTCCGGGCGTCCGGGGGCCGGGGAACCGCTCGTGGTGGACGGCCGGGTCCGCATCGACGCCACCCTGTCGGCCGCGGCCGACAGCGACGCCGCCAAGGAGACGATCACGAAGCTGCGTGACGCGGTCCACGCCGTGCCGGGCGCCGACGCGCTCGTCGGCGGCTACACGGCGCAGCAGTACGACACGCAGAAGACCGCGGAACACGACCGCAACATCATCGTCCCGGTGGTGCTGGTCATCATCCTCGTCATCCTGATCGGCCTGCTCCGCTCGCTGCTGATGCCGCTGCTCCTGGTGGCCACGGTGGCGCTCAACTTCCTCGCGACCCTGGGCATCTCGTCGCTGGTCTTCGAGCACGTCTTCGGCTTCAGCGGGACCGACTCCTCCGTGCCGCTGTACGGATTCGTCTTCCTGGTCGCCCTGGGCGTCGACTACAACATCTTCCTGATGTCCCGGGTCCGCGAGGAGTCCCTGATCCACGGCACCCGGCAGGGCGTACTGCGCGGGCTGACCACCACGGGCGGGGTCATCACCTCGGCGGGCGTCGTCCTGGCGGCCACCTTCGCGGCGCTGGGGGTCATTCCCCTCGCCTTCCTCGTGCAGATCGCGTTCATCGTGGCGTTCGGTGTCCTGCTGGACACCCTCGTCGTCCGCTCGCTCCTGGTGCCCGCTCTCGTCAGGGACATCGGCCCCACCGCCTGGTGGCCCGGCGTCCTCAGCCGGAGCCGTGAGGAGACGCCGGAGAAGGCGGAATCGCTGACGTAGCGCGAGGCCGCTGCCACCGGCGGAGCGTGTGCGGGTGGCGGGCAGGGGGCCGGGGCGGCCGTACGGTGCCCCGGCCCCTTTCCGTTGCCGGGAGGGAGTCGGGGCCACGATGTCCCGTCGGGACAGATGTCCCACCGGGACATTTTAAGGTGTACGATGCAACCATGCCTGAGACAGGGAAGGCCCCGGAACGGCGCAGCCGCAAGGCGCGACGGACCCGGGACGCACTGGCGCGGAGCGCGTTCGATCTCGTACTCGACCGCGGTCTGCGTGAGGTGACGGTCGAGGAGATCGCGCAGGCGGCCGACGTCGACCGGCGCACCTTCAGCCGGTACTTCCCGAGCAAGGAGGCCGCCGTCCTCGACACAGTGCGGGGCGACGGCGACAGGATCAACCGAGCGCTCCGCGAGCGCCCCCCGGCCGAGCCGCCGCTCACCGCCTACCGTCGTGCCGTCCTCGCATGGCTGTCGGACGCGGAGGCGGAGCCCTGGCACCTGCGGCCACGCGTCTTCGACCTGCTGGCCATGGCCGAGGAGGAACCCACTCTGTACGCGGCGTACCACCACATACGGGTGGACGCCCAGGAGGAGTCGGTGGCGATTCTCGCGGAACGTCTCGGTGTCGACCCACGGCAGGACCTGCGTCCCGCCGTGACCGTCGCCGCGGGAGCCGGAGCGCTCCTCGCGGCCCAGGCGGCCTGGGTACGGGGCGGCCGTCCGGCCGCCCTGCCCGAGTTCGTCGTACACGCCTTCGACGCCCTCTCCACGGATCTGCTGGAATCCCGGCAGGACGGGCCGGCGCCCCACAGCACCACGCAAGGAAGCACATCATGAGCACCCACCTCCCCACCGCCTACGAGGCGGAGTTCGCCGGCAAGGTCGCCCTCGTCACCGGCGGCGCGTCCGGCATCGGCCTCGCCCTCTCCCGGCGGCTCGCCGCGAGCGGTGCGGCCGTCGTCGTCGCCGACCACAACGAGGAGAGCGCCCGCAAGGCCGCCGCCGAACTGGAGGCCACCGGCGCCCGCGCCGCGGCCGTCGCCCTCGACGTCACCGACCCGGCCTCCGTCGAGGCGGGCGTGCGCTTCGTCGTCGACACGTTCGGCGGCCTGCACCTCGCCGTGAACAACGCAGGCATCGGCGGCCCCTCCCTGCCCACCGGCGAGTACGGCATCGAGGACTGGAACAGGGTCGTCGCCACCAACCTCAGCGGCGTCTTCTACTCGATGCGCTACGAACTCCCGGCCATCCTGGCCGCGGGCGGCGGCGCCGTCGTCAACATCTCGTCGATCCTCGGCACCAACGGCTTCGCGGGCTCCCCGGCGTACGCCGCCGCCAAGCACGGTGTCGTCGGCCTGACCAAGAGCGCGGCACTCGAGTACGCGGCACAGAACGTCCGCATCAACGCCGTCGGCCCCGGCTTCATCGACACCCCCCTGCTCCGCGACACCGACGGCCCCGCCCGGGACCACCTCGTCTCCCTGCACCCGGCGGGCCGCCTCGGCACGTCGGAGGAGGTCGCCGAGCTCACCGCCTTCCTGCTCTCCGACCGGGCCTCCTTCATCCACGGCAGCTACCACCTGGTGGACGGCGGCTACTCCGCGTCCTGACCCCCGAGTGGCGCACCGCCACCACGAGGGTCACAAAGGAAGTACGGAGAACGAAGGAGAGTCATGAAAGCCGTCCAGTACCGCACCGTGGGTGCCGCGCCCGAGGTCGTCGAGATACCGGAGCCCGTGGCCGGACCCGGTCAGATCCTGCTGAAGGTCACCGCCGCGGGTGTCTGCCACTCGGACATCGCCGTGATGAGCTGGCCCGCCGAGGGGTTCCCCTACGAACTCCCGCTCACCCTCGGCCACGAGGGCGTCGGCACGGTCGCCGCGCTCGGCGAGGGCGCCGTGGGCGTCTCCGTCGGCGACTCGGTCGCCGTCTACGGCCCGTGGGGCTGCGGTACCTGCGTGAACTGCGCGGAAGGCCGCGAGAACTACTGCCTGCGGGCGGCCGACCTCGGCATCAACCCGCCCGGACTCGGCAACCCGGGTGCGATGGCCGAGTACATGATCGTCGACGACGCCCGTCATCTGACGCCGATCGGCGACCTGGACCCGGTCAAGACGGTCTCGCTGACCGACGCGGGCCTCACGCCGTACCACGCGATCAAGCGCTCGCTGCCGAAACTCCTGCCCGGCGCCACCGCCGTGGTCATCGGCACCGGAGGCCTCGGACACGTCGCCATCCAGCTCCTGCGCGCCATGACCGCCGTCCGGGTCGTCGCGCTCGACGTCACCGAGGAGAAGCTGTCCCTCGCGCGTGCGGTCGGCGCCCACGAGGCCGTGCTGTCCGACGAGAACGCCGCCGCCAAGGTCCGCGAACTCACCGGCGGCATCGGTGCCAAGGTCGTCTTCGACTTCGTCGGTGCCGAGCCGACCGTGAAGGCGGCCGGCGCGATGGCCTCCGTCGACAGCGACGTCACCATCGTCGGCATCGGCGGCGGACTGCTCCCCGTCGGATTCGGGGTCCTGCCGTTCTCCACCTCGGTCACCGCGCCGTACTGGGGCTCGCGCAAGGAGCTCGCCGAGGTCATCGAACTGGCCCACGCGGGAGCCGTCGACGTGCACGTCGAGACGTACTCCATCGACGAGGCCCCGCTCGCCTACGAGCGGCTCCACGCGGGCAAGATCAACGGCCGCGCGGTCATCCTGCCCAACGGCTGAACACCTGCTGCGGCTCGCCGGGACGCCTGTCGAAGGCGCCCCGGCGAGCCGCAGTGCGTCCACGAGCCGGAGGCTCGGGAACCCGTCTACGGGGCAGTCGTCACCACGTCGTCCCGGGTCAGCCGCACGGGCTCGGTGCCCGAGGAGCTGTGCCTCTCCGCCCAGTTCTCCAGGGCGGTGCGGCAGGCGTGATCCAGATGGTGCAGACCGGAGAGGTCCAGGGAGACGGGCCGGTCGTCGGGCAGGGCCTCCAGGCTGTCCAGTATTTTCGGCAGCCGCAGGAACGTCGCGTTGCCCGAGAGCCGTGCCCGGACCCCGTCGGGACTGCTGTCGACGACCTCCAGCTTGATGTGGGAGGCGTCCCAGGCCGCCTTCGCCACCGAGAGGGCCAGGCCGATCAGCACGCCCTCGAACATGTTGATCGTCACGATGGCCACGGCCGTGACGACCAGGATCAGCGCCTCGCCGCGGTGCTCACGCCACAGGGGCACCAGCGACCGCAGCGGAATCAGCTTCCACCCGGCGTGGATGAGGATGCCCGCGAGGGCGGGCAGCGGGATGAGGGCCAGCGCGGACGGGAGCAGCGCCGCGAACAGGAGCAGCCACACACCGTGCAGCACCCGCGAGGCCCGGGTCCGCGCGCCCGCCTGCACGTTCGCCGAGCTGCGGACGATGACCGCGGTCATCGGCAGCGCGCCGAGGATGCCGCACACCGTGTTGCCCGTGCCCTGCGCCATCAGCTCCTTGTCGTACTGGGTGCGCGGTCCGTCGTGCAGCCGGTCCACCGCCGCCGCGCTGAACAGGCTCTCCGCGGAGGCGATCAGGGTGAAGGCCGCGACGGTCCCGAGCAGGCTCAGCGTCGCGAGCCCGCCGAACTCGGACAGCGCGGGAACCTGGACGGCGTCGAGCAGACCCTGGACCCGGACCGTCTCGACCGGCAGGTCGAACGCCAGTGTGGCGAGGGTGGCCAGCACGACCGCGGCGAGGGCGCCCGGAACGGCCCGCACCCGCTTCGGCATCCTGTTCCACCCCACCACCAGGGCGATGGTGCAGGCGCCGAGCGCGAGTGAGGTGAGCGCCGCGGGGCTGGACACCGCGTCCACCAGCAGCCCGGGAATTCCGGTGACCTTGCCCGTGCCGGAGACCGGCGCGTCGACACCGGCCGCCGCGTAGAGCTGACCCGCGATGAGGACGAGGCCGATGCCGGCGAGCATGCCTTCGACGACCGAGATCGAGATGGCCCGGAACCAGCGGCCCAGCCGCAGGGCGCCCATGCCCACTTGCAGCAGTCCGGTCGTCAGCACGATCACCCCGAGAGCGGGGAGCCCGAAGGACTGGACGGCCTCGAAGACGAGCACGGTCAGACCGGCGGCCGGCCCGGACACCTGGAGACTGCTGCCCCGCATCAGGCCGGTGACGATTCCGCCCACGATGCCGGTGACGAGGCCCAGTTCGGCCGGGACCCCCGACGCGACGGCGACCCCCACGCACAGGGGCAGCGCGACCAGGAAGACGACGAGTGACGCGGCGAAGTCCTGCCGCAGGTACGGGAACGTGCGGACGCGGTCCATGGCGGCCCTCATCCCGTGCGGAAGGGGGCGGAGCGTACGTCGCCGGGCGGAGGTGCCCAGACGGCGCTGTCGCTGAGATGCGGTACGTCCACCGCGTGATGTTCGAAGAGTGCATGCATGACGGTGTTCCTCCTGGCGCGCCGGAGACCGGCGCGTCGGTACGCGTACGAGAACGGGGGCCGGAGGGCGCGTCGGCGCGACCCCTCGTCGACGTGTCCCGCAGGGTGCGGGCGGGAGGGGCGGGTGAGCCGGGTGCCGGGTCAGCTCAGCAGCGGAACACCTGAAGAGCGGGGGAGGAGTGCGCGCCGGAGGATCTGGAGCTGTGGGGCGCGTTGCCCAGCGCGGCGAAGGCCGCCGGGGCGACCGCGCCGTCGGCGTCCCGCGTCACCACGGAACGCGGCGGGGTCTCGGAAGCGGGTGCCGTCGCGGTGCGATGCCGGTCCCGGTGACGCAGGAGGCCGCTCGGCTCGCTCCCGCGCTCGGCCGTGCCGCAGGGGCCGTGGGCGAGGTGCGCCGCTCCGGTGGTGGCGTCCGGGACGCCGTCGGCCCGCATTCCCGGTCCGTACGTATGCGCGTCGGCCGAAGCCGTGCCGGAGTACGGGGCCAATAGGAAGCTCATCAGGAACGCGAGCACGAAACGTACGGTCGCTGCGCGCACCCCTTCACCTCCTCATGGATGCCACTTGCCTTCCAAAAAGCTAACAGGCCGAAGTGCTTATCGAGTTAATCCCTTGTGAAGAGTCCGAAAGTCGATGCCGAACGAGCTGAATCATTCGCTCACCCCCCGTGGCCTGGGGATGTGCCTCACGTTCCGTTCTCGCTATGTGAGATCATCCGCGACTGGTTGGCTGCTGCATATGCCAGTCGCGAATGATGCTCGTATTCGTACATCGGTTCGGCTTGTCGAGTAATGTGAAATCGATGTGAAGGCGGGACGGGGTTCGATGAATCGTCTCCGGAAGCGGCTGTCGCTCGTGTATCCCGGTCCTCGTGCGTCCCGGGGCTTCGGTGTTCGACGTGCATATCGCTTCGTTCCCCGAACCGTTCCCGAATGTTCTGATTCCCGCCGGAATCCCGGGTGTCGTGGGTGAAGGACCGTCCGGCACCCGGGACTCCGGTGGAACGTCCTCAGGGACGTCGGCCGTCGGTGACGGCGCTCCCGGCCGCGGTCGGCGCGGCGACGTGGGCGGCCAACTGCTCGGCGGTCCGTGGGCCGGGTGCCGAATCCTCCAGCAGGCCGTGCGAGCGCAGGAGTTGCGATGCTGCGACGCCCCACGGCAGACGCAGCCCCGCCTCCCCGAGGAGATCGGTGCGGGCCAGCATCGTGGGCGCGGGCCCGGCCCGGACACCCGCCGGGGTGAGGAGTGCGGCGTCGTCGGCCCAGCGCAGGGCGAGATCGACGTCGTGGGTGGCCATCATGACGGTCGTTCCGCCGTCCCGGAGCGCGCCGAGTGTGTCGAGCAGTCGCTCCTGGCCGTCCGGGTCGAGGCCGGCGGTCGGCTCGTCGAGGATCAGCACGCGGGGCCGCATCGCGACCGCCCCCGCGATGGCGGTCCGTTTCCGCTGCCCGTAGGACAGGAGATGGGTGGGCCGGTCCGCCAGGGCGGTGATGTCGAGGGCGGCGAGCGCCTCGTCCACCCGGGCACGCACCTCGGCGTCCGGCAGGCCGAGGTTCAGCGGCCCGAACGACACGTCCTGGGAGACTGACGCGGCGAACAACTGGTCGTCCGGGTCCTGCACCACCAACTGGACGGTGGTACGCAGACGGGTCAGTCCCTTCCGGTCGTAGGTGACGGGGCTGCCCTCGACCGCCAACTGCCCCTCACGCGGACGCAGTCCGCCGCTCAGGAGCCGCATCAGCGTGGTCTTTCCGCTGCCGTTGCGGCCGAGCAGGGCGAGCGCGCGCCCTTCGCGCGCCTCGAAGTCGAGGCCGCTGAGCACGGCGGGACCGTCCTCGTACGCGAAGGACGCGCCCCGCAGGGCGAGCAGCACGGGTTCGCTCATGACAGCGGCCTTTCCAGGGCGAAGGTCAGGATGGTGAGGACCGCGAGCAGGAGGACGCTCAGCGCCACGAAGCGCGCGGAGACGCGGGCCTCGGGCACCAGGACGCGCAGGGTCCCGTCGTAACCGCGCCCGGCCAGCCCCGTCTGGAGCCGCGCCGCGCGGTCGAACGCCCTGACGAACGCGGTCGCTCCGAGCCCCGCCAGGGACCGCCAGGCGGCGGCCCGGGTGGTGTGGCCGAGCCGGGCCGCCTGGGCCTCCCTGATCCGGCGCACCGCGTCGAGGAGGAGGAAGCTCATGCGGTACGTCACCAGGGCGACGTCCACCACCGGCGCGGGCACCCCCGCCCTGACCAGGCGGGGCAGCAGGTCGGACATCGGAGTGGTGAAGGCGAACAGCAGGACCCCGAGGGACGCCGCCGAGGTACGCAGCAGCAGTTCCCCCGCGCGTACGGGCCCCCCGGGGTCGAGAGCGACGAGCCCTCGCGGTCCGCCGACCTGGACGAGGAGCGTCGCGGCCCCGGTGACGCAGAAACCCAGGGGCACCCGGTACGCCCGCCACAGGTGACGGGCGGTGACGCCCGCCGGCCCCAGCAGAACGGCCAGGGCGGCCACGAGGACAAGGGCCGCACCGGGCCAGGGCGGCAGCGAAACGGCCAGCGCCGTGAGCCCCAGACCGAGCGCGGCCTTGTCCACGGGATGGCGGCGGCGCCAGCGGCTGCTGTGCGCCGCCGCGTCGATCGGCAGCATGTGCGTTCAGGCCTTTCGGACCGTCGGCTCCTCGGCACCGCCGTCGGCACCCCTTCTCTCCTGCCCCGCGGTCGCGCGCAGTTCGCCCTGACGGCGCCCGCGCCGCAGGCCGAAGTAGTAGGCGAGGACGCCCGCGCCGAGCGCGGCCTGAAGGGCGAACAGCGCCGACTCGATCTCGCCGGAGGGCGGTTCGTACAGCGGGGAGAACCAGGGTTCGTAGTCCGGGTCGATCTCGGTGATCGCCGTCTCGGCCTGTGCGTCGGCCCCCGTGAACGGTTCCTTCTCGCCGTCGCCCAGGCCGAGGGCCAGCGGCAGGACGGCCAGCGCGGCCACCACGACGAGCAGCAGAGCGTTGATCTTCGTGTTCTTGTTCATCGGGCCACCGCCTCGGTCTCGGCCTTCTCCGTGCGTGCCTGCTTCCGGGTGAGGAACACACCGAGCCGGGTCAGGTCCCCCTTGCTGGACTGCACGAGGAGCCGCATCACCAGCACGGTCAGCAGCCCCTCGCTCACGGCGAGCGGGATCTGGGTGACCGCGAAGATGGAGCCGAACTTGCCGAGCGCGCCCGGGAAGCCGCTGCTCGGGTCCGGGAAGGCGAGTGCCAGCTGCACGCTGGTGACGCAGTAGGTGGACAGGTCGGCGACGAACGCGCCGAAGAACACCGCCACCATCAGCGGCACGTCGTACCGGCGCAGCAGCCTGAAGACCGCGTATCCGGCCCAGGGGCCGACGATCGCCATCGAGAAGACGTTGGCTCCGAGCGTGGTCAGACCGCCGTGCGCGAGCAACAGGGCCTGGAACAGCAGGGTGATGGTCCCCAGGACCGCCATGATGGGCGGTCGGAACAGGATGGCCCCCAGCCCCGTACCGGTGGGGTGTGAACAACTTCCCGTCACGGACGGGATCTTCAATGCGGAAAGGACGAACGTGAAGGCCCCGGAGGCCCCCAGGAGCAGCGTGCTCTCAGGGTTCTCCCTGACCTCACGCGAAAGTGACCGGACTCCGTGGACGACGAACGGCGCGGACGCGACACCCCAGGCGATCGCGTGCGCCGGGGGCAGAAATCCCTCGGCAATGTGCATGGCGCAGCAGACCCTCTCCAGCACCTCGTGGATGGTTGAAGCGCCTTGGCCGGTCTCCTGGCTTACGGGTGACACCGCCCGAACTCCGCCTTCCCGGGTCACAAGGACCCAGTGGCTGCCCGTGAGGGCCGGAGCCGGACTTCCCGATCACAGTGGCGAGGGCCGCACCGGCATCACACCGGATTTCCCGTTCACCAAGGCGTGGCGACAGTAGTCGCAGGTGGGGGAACATGACAAGCGGGCCCTGTCCCGCTCGGCCCGCCGAAGGGCCGTCGCACCGGTCCGCCCGGCCGCACGTGGACGCGCGCGTCCGGGACATGCCCCATCCGGACCGTCCCGAAGTGTCCCGTCCCAGGCGATTGCGCGGTCTCGTCCTCAGCCCTCGTCGTCCCTGAGTCCTTCCTCCACGACCCCGCTCTCGTCGTCGCGCCGGTACGGCACGATCTGCACCGGACATCGGGAGTGGTGCAGAAGGGCGTGCACGACATGACCCAGCCCCAGCACGGAGACACTGCGCCGCTCATGGCTTCCCATGACCAGGAGGCCCGCGTGCCCGCTCGCCTCGACGAGCGCGGACGCGGCCGACCGCGCCGCGACGACCTCGGTCTCCACCGTGAGACCGGGAGCGCTCTCCCGGACCCGGGACGCCAGTTCGGCCATCAGTTCCTCGCCGCGATCACCAGCCCGCCCGTTCGCGTCCCGCGCGGTCCCGTCGAACCGGGCGAGCAGGCTGTGCACGTTCACCAGCCGCAGGGCACGCTCGCGCGCCTGCGCCTCCCGTCCGGCACGGACCAGCCACCGGGCGTCGTGCACGTCGCGCACGGCAGCCGTGACCGGCGCGTCCTCGCGTCCGGCTCCACCACGGACGACCACCACGGGCGCGGGACTGCCGACGACGACCTCCAGTCCGGTCGACCCGAGGAGCAGGGGACCGAACCCGCCGCTTCCCCTGCTGCCGACGACGATGGAACTGCCGGGCCGGGCGGAAGCGTGGAGAGCCGGAACCGGCTTCCTGCGGCTCAGTTTGACGGCGACGTCGAGCTCGGGGAACCGTTCCCGGATCTCCTCCGCCGCCGTCGTCAGAAGGGAGTTACCCGCGTCCCGCAGATGTTCGGACGTCTCGAACGACGCGAACCGGTCCAGCCGGTCGAGGTCGGCGGCGTGCACGAGCAGCAGGCTCCGGCGGTGTGCCGAGGCGTCCGCCGCGCCCCAGAGGACGGCGGCCCGGGCGTGTTCCGAACCGTCCACACCCACGACCGTCCTCGGTTCCTGCGCGGCGTCGGACGGGCGGGTAGGCATCGCTGCTCCTCACGCTCTTCGTCCCCCGCCCTCCCATGCTGTCACCGTCGGCCGGTGTGCGCCCAGCGCACGTACGGACCACCGGGCCGTTTCCGCTCGTCCGGGCCGCCGCGGACGGCGTGGGGCCCGCGGGGCGCGTGCCGGCAGACGGGGAGAGAACCTCCCAGGTCAGCCCGCGTCCGGGGCGACGACGATGTTTCCGTCCTTGTCGAGGGTGTGGGTGTCCCAGTACACGTCCCACTTGTCGTCGACCTGCTGAGGCACCTTGCCCTCCGGATACCGCGCGTATCCTGCCGGAGGCTCCTCGGCGTCCGGGACACAGGCGGAACCGGTTCCGCCCACGGACAGGACGGGATACTCGCCACCGCCGCAGATGTCCTCCTGGTACGCGAAGCCGGCGCATCCGGTCAGTGTCACGACGGCCAGCGCACCGGTGAGAGCAGCGGCGACGACGCGCGTCCTTCCGGACCGGGGGCGGGCTGCGGACCTGTTCGTTCTGCGGGACATGGGGTGGATCCTCTCCAGCGATTCTGTGTGCCACCACCCTCGCCGCCGCAGGGGTGCCGTGCGTTGAGTGCGCGTACTCAGTCGCACACGCGTGGATACCCAGATCGCCGCGGTACGGGGCCGTCAGCCGCTGCTCGGGGCCCTGCCGAGCAGCCCGCCGACAGCAGGACGCGCTCCTCCCGGGGCTCCGACATCATTCGTAGCCCTGCGACTTCACACGGATCCCGCCTGCCGAGGCCGGCCCGGACTCCGCGGGTTCCTGCGGTGCCGCCTCGGGGGCCGGCGCCGCGTCGAGTATCGCGTGCGCCTCGTTCAGGAGGGCCGCCAGGTCGCGCACCAGGCCCAGTTGAAGCGCACGCCAGGCGTCGGCGTCGTTCTCCGACGGGGCGTAGCTGCCCGTGTGCTTGTGGATGATGCCTCCCGCGACGCGGTTCCGCTCGGCCCGCTCCTCCATGTCCCGGTCGTGGTGGTAGAAGTTGCGCAGTTCGTGCAGCTGGGACATGCGGCCGTCCCAGAAGGCCGCCGCGAGCTGCGGCAGGTCCAGTACCTTCGCGGGATCCTTCCTGGGAATGCGCAGGGGGGCGTGCAGACGCTCGTTGAAGACCTGATAGGCGACGGACAGCCAGGCCGTGAAGTCGGCCCGGTCGCCGCACTGGCGGCGCAGACGGGTGAAGTCGTCGGGCGGCGAGGAGCGGAGCAGCTGGTAGCCGAGGCGGGCCCGTGACGCCTCGCACACCCTGCTGTAGGCGACCAGGGTGTCCTCGGCCGCCGCGTCCCAGGTGCGGCGTTGCCGCGGATCGGTCGCGGCGCGGCGCAGGGGCTCGGCGGCCAGCCGCTCGGGGGTCAGCTGCAGAGCGGGCAGGCGCGGACGGGCAGGGCGCCCCACGGCGCGCACGACTCCGCTGCCCAGTTCGGCGAAGTACTTCTCCAGGACGTCGAGGCCGCCGATGCGCTGCCGGTCGCCGCCGGCGACGGTCACCAGATCGACCAGCATCCGGTGGTTGGGCACCATGCTCTCGTGGGCCTGCGGAGCCCAGCCAGGGCGGTGCCGCTGCGCCTGCCACCATCGGTCGAACAGGGCGTCGTCGCTGATGCCGACCGCGTGCAGGCGAATGTCCAGACCCGCGTGCAGGTCCTCCATGAGCGACACCGGGTCCTGGGTGCCGGAGACGGACTCGCCGCTGCGTTCGTCGGGGATGGGCGCGTAGTGCGCACCGTCGCTCACCAGGACGACGAGGCGCTCGTTACCGGGGACGCCGTAGCGGTGGAGCAGTTCACCGGCCTTGTGCAGCGCCTTGCCGATGTCCGTGCCCGACTGGCGGTAGTTGAGCAGGGAAACGGCCTCGCGCAGGCGCTGGACGGAGTGGGCGTCCGAGACCTCCTCCATGCCCCAACGGCTGGGGAACATCGGTTCGTGGTCGTGGTCGAAGCGGACCAGCGCGAAACGGGTCCCCACACCGTCGTAGCGCATCCGGGCGTCGATCATGGCACCGAGAGCGTCCTTGAGGGCGTTCATGCGGGAGATGCCGGCACTCGTACGCCCGCGGTTGAACCATCGGCCCCCGTCGCTGGGCGCCGCGGGGATGTCCTCGATGCTCATGGAGCCGCTGCAGTCCGCCAGTACGACGATGTCCACACCGCTGCGCTCTCCCGGCGCGAAGAGGGTCAGCGCGGTCTCCGGGCCGACCCGGAGAAGGCCTTGCAGGGGCAGGCCCCCGCGGTCCAGGGCCGCACGCACCCGGAAGAGGCTGCCGGAGGCTTCGATCCAGACGTCGGGGGACGTCTCGAATCCGTGCGCGAAGACGTGGCCGCACAGGAGCGGGGCGCCGCGCAGCACGGTCGTGGCCTCGTCGAGGGACGGACCAGGGGGGAGCTCGAGCTCCAGAGCGGCCGGGACGGTCGCGTCCGCGGACTCCAGCTCCCAGCCCTCCTCCGGTGTGACGCGATGCTCCTGGACAAGGGCGGCGGGGACCACCACCACATCGGCGGGCACACCGACGGCGGGAAGCAGCCGTACCGCCACCGAACGGGTGCCACCGGAGTCGTGCACCCGGAGGACGCCCGCCGTCCCGTCGGTCAGCTGGGACGGGGAGACGGCGAGCCGGTTGTCGGCGACCAGGCCGGGGCCGGTCGCCGTGACGAGCCGGGTGCCGGCCGCCGAGAGCTTGAAGGCAGTCATCCGCGCTCCACTTGAATCTTCACGCCCACGCGTTGCTCCAGTTGCCTGACGGAGGAACCGCCCTTGCCCCGGAAGAGGCCCTGGAGGCGTTCCGGTACCCGGACGAACAGGATCCCGCTGCGCGGCCGGAAGTCGGAGAACTCCACGGCTTCGGCGAGCTCGTACCGGCCGCCTCGGCGCAGCTCCTGCACCAGCCGGTCGTAGTGACCGCGCCCTTCGACGTGCTGCTCCCGGAACCGCTCGACGTCCTCACGTCGTGAGACGCGGTGCCTGGAGAGCAGGTCCAGGGCGGTCGAGAGGTTCGTGTCCCGCGGGGTCCGGCCGCGCAGGCCCTGTTCGAGGGTGGTGAAGAGGAGGTCGATGGCTTCCATGTCGAGTACGGCCCGGCGGGTGTTGATCAGGATGTGCCGCACGATGCTGATGCGCGGCAACTGCGCCCGGCGGCGGGTCGCGGACCTGCCTCGGCTGCTGCGTGCCACCGTGCCGGCCAGGATCATGTCGATCAGACCCTCGGGCGGGGTCGACGACAGCCGGAGGTGGTGCGGGGTGCACAGCGCGAGGCCCCGGTTGTAGGAGCCGTACACCTGCCAGCGCCGGGCGTGCTCGGTGCAGATGCGGCGACCGCACGGCTTCATCCCGGAGAGCGTGCGGTGCTCGCAGCGGATGTACCCGCTGCCGGTGCAGTGCTCGTGCTCGCACGCCGGGAAGCGCTCGGCGTAGCAGTCCTCGCAGTAGGCGACGGTGGGATCGCCGGGATGGCGGCGCAGATGCGTCTCGCACCAGGCCGTACGCGTACGGCACTTCGGGCCGCCGCACCAGACCTTCGCCCTGGCACCGCACCGGCACACGGGCGTGTGGCCGAGGCAGGAGGCGCGCAGGGAGCCCTCCAGGAACACGGCGTGCTCCTCGCAGGCGCGTCCCGTGCGACGGCCCTCGTCGCAGCCCGGGCACTTGTACGGCGCGTAGGTGGTGGTGTGTGCCGTCAGGCAGGTGGTGCAGGCGTGCCGGATCTCGGGGGCCTCGAGGACACCCCGGATCGCGAACCGGGTGGTGGCGCCGAGCGGCCGTGGAGCCGAGGCCGGATCGAGGAACCACACCCCGACCTCGCCCTCGTCACCCAGATCGAACCGCACCCGCGGCCCGGCCTGCGGGTCCAGCGTCAGCACGGCCGGTTCCAGCCGTTCCCACAGCGACACGCACGCGTCCGTGGAGCGGGGTACGTCACGGAACTCCCGCAGGTCGAGGGTCACCGGTACGACCGGCGTCTCCTGGGTCATCGGTCGGTCCCCTCTCGCGGAGCCACCAGCAGCACCTCGACCGTGCCGCGCTTCTCGTCCTCGCGGGCGGTGTAGTTCGTGTCGGTCAGCAGGACCGTCCGTACGCCGCCGGGGGCCCGGCCCATACCGCGCAGTGCCTCGCGTACCCGGGCGCGGTCCTGCGCGGGCAGATCCCAGTGCATCAGCGCCACCCCCTGCTCACCCGCGGCACGGAGGGCACGGGTCGCCGTGGCGTCGTCCCAGGACACCGGCGGCTTCTCGCACCGCACCCGTTGCCCGGCCCGCGGCCGCAGCACCCGGCGCAACGCCCGCGCCTCGTCCCGGCCGCGGGAACGCAGCGGGCGGGTGAGGTCGAGGGTTCCGCCCGCGCGGCAGTAGGAGCGGAGGGCATCCATGACCTCGGGCGCGGGAAGGTCCGGCCGGGCGAGACGGTCGAGGAGCTGGTCGGCGGTGAGAGGTGCCGGGCGGCCGGGCTCCCTGCGGGCCTCCGGCCTCCGGTCCCGCTGCGCCTCGTGCCTCCGGTCCGGCTGTGCCTCGTGTCTCCTGTCCGGCTGCGGTGCGGGCCCGGCGAGGCGGTCCGTGAGCCATACCCGAGCCGCCGCCCAACTGCCTTGTCCGACGGCTTTGTTGGACGCCCCGCAGTGGTCCGCCGTCAGCCAGTCCGGGGTGGCCAGGCCCTGAGCTAGGCGCTCCGGTGCCAGGGCGGTCCGGTCCTCCCTGTGCCAGTGGGCCAGCAGGTCGTTCTCGTTACGCACGAAGCCGGAGGCGGCCGCGGACCCGGCCATCTCCACGCCGAGGAAGAGAGGGGCCAGTTCATCGGTCGTCGCATCCAACTGGCGCAGGTAGGGGAGAAGTTCGGACAGCAGTGTGCGTACCGCGCGGCCTGCGGACTGCGTTCGGGGCGGCTCCTCGGTGCGCCTCGTCTGGTCGACCCGGAGCTCGGCGGCCAGGCCGTGCGCGACGGCCCGGGCCCGGTTCTGCTCGAGCAGGAACTGCGGCACCTGGCGGACCCGCCGTCCCGTACGCTCCAGGTCACGCGACCACATGGACAGGGCCTGCACGAGCAGGGCGTGGGCCAGCGTCCCGGCGACGGTCACCTGGGCGTCGAACAGCCGTACCGTGACGTCCTCGCCGGTGTGCGCCTCCGGTATCCCCAGCGGGCTGACGTCCATGACCTCCAGGCGGCCGACCCGCTCCTCCTGGCGCAGCCTGGTGCGCACCCGCTCCAGGTGCTCCGGCGCGCACGAGTCCAGGTAGCGGGTGCTGACCTGGTCGAACGAGCGGGAGAGGCGAGCCGAGCCACCGGGCGCGACACCGCCCGGTCCGTACAGCTGACGGCCGCCGAGGGCGATCAGGGACGCGGTGTGCTCCCGTACGAGATTGGTGAACACCTCACGCTGCACCGGGTTCAGCACCTCGGCGGAGTGCAGGTCGGCGCAGAGACCCGCCAGGGGGTCCGGCTGCTGCTGCCAGCCCGTGGGGAGGAGCAGGCCGCCGCGGCGGCGGACGTCGGCGGCCACCCGGGCGACCGACACGGCCAGAGCCTCGGCCGTGCGTGCGCGGGTTGCCGGGTCGTGCAGGGAGACACGGCCGGTGTCGACCCACAGCGCACCGCGGGCGCGGGCGCTGCCCCGCACGGTGTGCGGCTGCCCGGACGGGCCGGCGGGGAGCGGCGGAGGGCCGGCCAGCAGTGAGCCGACCAGCTCCTCCGCGCCCCTGCCGTGGCCGGGGACGTACACGCTGTATCCCTTGGAGATCCGCTGCCTGAGGGGAGCGGACCGGTACAGGGCCACCAGAGCCATCGTTCAGTCCTCCGCCCTGTCCCACGCCGTGTCGGAGACGAGCCCTCGCAGCGGCGGCAGCGACACGAACGCCGCGACCGTGAGCAGCAGCGCCACGACGGTGGCGACCAGCAGCGTCCAGGGGCCCGGTGTGCCCCACAGCGCGCCGGCCGCGTACGCCACACCGAACGGCAGGCCCACCGCGGACAGCAGCCCCAGGGCCACGGAGGCGCGGCGGGACCGGGCCGCCTCCACGTAGCGGGCCGTCTCCGCGAGGGTGGTTCCGGTGTGCGTCAGCAGCCGGTCGAGGCGGTGCTGTTCCTGGAAGCGTTCGAGCAGTTCGTCGGCCTTGCCGCGGGTGGTGATGTGGGACGACCACAAGGCCCGTCGCAGCTCGATCAGGCGGCCTTCGAGTCGCAGCAACCGGTGCACGTCGGCCTCGCGCGCGGTGAGCGCGGAGACCGTGTTCGCGAGGGAGTTGGCACCGAGGTGCTGGAGCCGGCCCAGCAGGAACACGTCCAGATAGATGGTGTGGACGTGGTGCGCCGCGGTGGCGTGGAACGTTTGGTCACCGCCGGGGTCCGCGGAGAGGCCGACGAACGCCGTCCCGTCCCGCAGGACCAGCGCCTGCCAGTCGGCGGAGAACCGGACCCGCCCGGCGAACAGGGCGGTGTCCTCGGGGTCGGGTGCGAAGCGCTCCAGGGGGGTGCGGGAGGCCAGCAGCCACAGCCACTGGTCATGCGTCTCCCAGGAGGCGTAGGGGGCGGGCATCACCGCCGGCGGCGGCCCCTGATCGAACGTCATGTGCGTCAGGGTCCAGGCGCGGCTCGCCCCGTCGGCCACCCGTACGCCGCTCGGCAGAAGCCTCGCCAGACGGGCGTGGTCGGTGGGGAGGGCGGCGAGAGCGGTCAGCTCGGTCCGCGGGTCGTCCCCGAGGTGGACGTGCAGGACGCAGAGGCCCGCAGTGCGTCTCCCCAGGCCGGCGGCGGCGGGTACCCGGAGCAGCTCCATCGCCTTCACCGCGGGTTCGTCCGCCTCGGCCGGGTTGTGCAGGTGCCAGCGTGAGGGGCGGGCAGGAGTGCCGAACAGTGACTCGCCGACGCGGGGTTCGAAGTAGGTCAGACGCCGCTCGCGGTCGGCCGCCGGCGCGTCGGCGCGTAACGCGGGCAGCGGGCCTTCGGCCCATTCCGGGGGTAAGCGCTCCGCCGCCAGCTCCACATCGAACACCACGCATGACGAACTTCGCCGCTTCATCCGCCCCCCGGACATCCGCCGTTCCCGTCGATGACCATTGGTCTCAAAATGTAACAGGATGAGCGTCGTTGCACGGTGGAGTCGGAAAACCGGCGGCAACCCGCGTGCGGCGCGGCTCCGATCCGATCCGAGTGGAGCCGCGGCCGCGCGTACGCGCGCGTGAAAGCTCACCGGCGGACCGGTGGTCCCGGTCGTGCACCGGTCCGCCGGGAGCTCTCCTCGGGCCCGCCGTCGGGGCCGCCCGTCCGGCCCTCCCCGCGCCGGGGGCAGCGGCTCAGGTCCCGGTACCGCCCCCGACGGTCGCTGCCGCCGGCGTCTCCCTAGAAGAACCCCAGCTTCTTCGGCGAGTACGACACCAATAGGTTCTTCGTCTGCTGGTAGTGGTCCAGCATCATCTTGTGGTTCTCGCGGCCGATGCCGGAGTTCTTGTAACCGCCGAACGCCGCATGGGCGGGGTAGGCGTGGTAGCAGTTGGTCCACACACGGCCCGCCTTGATCTCGCGGCCGAGCCGGTAGGCGGTGTTGCCGTCCCGGGACCACACGCCCGCGCCGAGCCCGTACAGGGTGTCGTTGGCGATCTTCAGGGCCTCGGAGACCGAGTCGTACGTGGTGACGGAGAGGACCGGTCCGAAGATCTCCTCCTGGAAGATCCGCATGTCGTTGGTGCCGCGGAAGACGGTCGGCTCGATGTAGAAGCCGTCCTCCAAGCCGGCCACGGTCCGGGGCGTGCCGCCGGTGAGGATCTCGGCGCCCTCCTTCCTGCCGATGTCCACGTAGGAGAGGATCTTCTCGTACTGCTCGTTGCTCGCCTGTGCGCCGATCATGGTCGCCGGGTCCAGCGGGTCGCCGCTGACGATGGCCCGGGTCCGTTCGACGCAGCGGGCCATGAACTCGTCGTAGATCGAGGAGTGGACCAGGGCCCGGGAGGGGGAGGTGCACACCTCGCCCGAGTTGAGGGCGAACATCACGAGGCCCTCGACGGCCTTGTCCAGGAAGTCGTCGTCGGCGGCCATCACGTCGGGCAGGAAGATGTTCGGGCTCTTGCCGCCCAGTTCCAGCGTGACGGGGATGATGTTCTCGCTCGCGTACTGCATGATCAGGCGGCCGGTCGTGGTCTCCCCGGTGAAGGCCACCTTCGCGACCCGGGAGCTGGACGCGAGGGGTTTGCCCGCCTCGATGCCGAATCCGTTGACGACGTTGACCACGCCCGGAGGGAGCAGGTCCGCGATCAGCTCGACGACCAGCAGCAGGCTGGCAGGCGTCTGCTCCGCCGGCTTGATGACCACGCAGTTGCCGGCGGCGAGGGCGGGGGCGAGCTTCCATGTGGCCATCAGGATCGGGAAGTTCCACGGGATGATCTGACCGACCACACCCAGCGGCTCGTGGAAGTGGTACGCGACCGTGTCCGCGTCGATCTCGGCGATGCTGCCCTCCTGCGCCCGCACCACCCCGGCGAAGTACCGGAAGTGGTCGATCGCGAGGGGGATGTCGGCGGCCAGCGTCTCCCGGACCGGCTTGCCGTTCTCCCAGGTCTCGGCCACCGCGATCTTCTCGAGGTGCTCCTCGAGCCGGTTCGCGATCCTGTTGAGGATGTTGGCGCGTTCCGTCGCCGAGGTGCGGCCCCACCGGTCGGCCGCGGCGTGCGCCGCGTCCAGGGCGAGTTCCACGTCTGCCGCCGAGGAGCGGGCGACCTCGCAGAAGACCTTGCCGTTCACCGGTGACGGGTTGTCGAAGTACCGGCCTTCGACCGGGGCGACCCACTCGCCGCCGATGAAGTTGTCGTATCGCGGGGCGAAGGCGACGATGCTGCCTTCCGTTCCTGGCTGCGCGTACACCATGGCGGCTCTCCTCGGTGACGTAAACGGCGAGTTCGACGGCGCGACGGTCGCTCCGTCGCGTGCGAACCACCATGGGCCCCGAAGGTTGGCGTGAGGTTGGCGCCTGACGGCCGGCCCCTACGCCGTGGAGGCCAGCCGGCCCGTCGCGATGGCGCGGCGCGCGTCCCCCGCGTCCAGGAGGCGCAGCGCGTGCCGGTGGACCTCCGTGTCGTAGGGCGCCCGCTCGCCGTACCGCAGGGCGTGTTCGGGGCGGTCGCTCGTGAGGACGGCCTCGCGCACCGCGACCTCCAGGCAGGTGCGCCACTCCTCGATACCCGGCGCCTGGGAGCGGGGGAGCAACGGGCCGCGGTACAGACGCAGCGCGGTCCCCGTGTCGCCGCTCCGCAGCGCGCGCAGGACGTC
>Ga0164307_10000322_pt1 | contig 21471 bp, 22 predicted proteins | sample Whisoiple_243_MG_FD_110214 | JGI IMG/M metagenome (GOLD analysis project Ga0164307, IMG submission 110214) | Soil microbial communities amended with fresh organic matter from upstate New York, USA - Whitman soil sample_243_MG | ecosystem: Environmental > Terrestrial > Soil > Unclassified >...
CGGCTGCGCGCGGCAGCCACCGCCGACCTGGTCATGGCGCTGTACAACCCCGGCTCACGCAGCCGGACATGGCAGGTCGGAAAGGCCCGTGACCTGCTGCTGGAGCACCGCTCCCCGGACACGCCCGTGGTGCTCGGCCGTGACGTCGGAGGCCCGGCGGAGAGCGTACGGACGGTGCGGCTGGGCGACCTGGACCCGGCCGAGGTCGACATGCGGACGATCCTCATCGTCGGCTCCTCGCAGACCCGGTGGGTGCACCGGGGCGGCGACCGTCAGATCGTCTGGACGCCGCGCCGCTACCCGGAGGGCTGACGCGCGCCGGGGACCGGGACGGGCCCGGTCCCCGGGGCGGCCGCCGGGCGGCGTCCGGATCAGCGCTCCCGGACCTGCTCGGCCAGCTTGCCGATGGACCTGGCCGCCTCGGCCAGGCTGCGGGCCGCCCGCTCCAGCTCCACGGCGAGCCGCGCCGTCCGTTCGCCCGCCGCGACGTCGCCCCGGACGGCGACGGCCGTGCCCCGGTAACCGATGGGGCCCTCGTCGTGCCGCTGGTAGTAACCGCTGAAGTGATCCGCGGCGAACCCCGCGAACCGCACACCGGAGAGCTGTGTCTCGTGGGCGCCCCCGTTGCCCGTGATGTCGAGGCGGTAGCGGGAGAAGGGCGCCGGGGTTGCGCCGATCCCGAAACTCCTGCTCTCGAAGCGTCTGCCGAAGCCCTGGCCGGTCCGGGAGTCCAGCTCCGTCCAGTGGACGCCGTCCCGCGAGCCGGACAGGGTCCAGTCCCGGGGATCGCGGTCCGGGAAGTCGTTGGCGGACACCAGCGTGTAGCCGGTGAGGGTGGTGGGCCGGTCGAAGGCGAATTCCACGGTCGCCTCGCACTCCCCCGCCAGCCACTTCTCCCGTGAGTCCCGCAGCAGGTTCACCGCGACCTCCCCGGCCTCCTCGAACTCGTCGCTGACCTCGACGACCGTCGCCTGGCCGGTGACGTCCTGCGCGGCTCCCGGAAGCCCGTCGGCGACGCACAGCGCGGCCGTCCCGGAGTTGCCCCGCTGGTCACGCCAGGTCACACGCTCGACGGGCCCGGAGCCGTCCTCCACCAGAAGCCTCAGCTCTCCGGAGGAGTGCCAGGCACCGCCCCATCCCTCCTCGGTGAGGAAACGGTGCACGCGGAGGCCTTCGGTCCCCTCCGGGAACGTCCCACGCGCTATGACACGGCCGCGGAACTCGGCGAGTGTGCCGTCGGCGGCCCGGTGATGGCCGTGGAAGTCGGACATGTTCGACTGGAAACTGATCGCCGACTCCGCGCCGTCCTGCCCCCGCCACCCCAGCTGGGCGGGCAGCGACTGCTCGCCCCGGTCCACGTGGAACAGCAGCGGGGGGCCGGGCCGCCAGGTCGAGGTGAACGGCAGGCGGCGCTCCGTGGTGTAGGTGAAGACCGTGTCACGGGCCGCCTCGGCGGCCATCGCGCGCTCCGAGCGGCCACGCTCGTACACGGAGTCGAGGGTGACGCGGTAGAGCCAGAACATGCTCCGCGCGTCGGCACCGGTGCGTATCTCCAGCGTGTTGGTGCCCTGACGCAGCAGGTCGCCAGGGACCGCGAGCACGTTGTCCTGCGGCAGGTCACCGCCGCCGGGCACGGTGAACCCCTGCACGAGGGCCTTCCCGTTCACCAGGACGTCGACCGGGGCGTACCCCGGAGACCCGCCCAGCTTGGAGACCAGCGCGGTCACCTTCAGCGTCGCCTCGGCGATCCGCTCCTCGTCGTCGATCTCGAATTCCAGCTCGGTGCTCGCGTCGGCGCCCATCACCAGGTGCGACGAGGCCTTGTGACAGTGGCGGTACCTGATCCCCGCGTTGGACACACCGGCCGGCGTGGCGGAGAAGTCTGCGAACGTCGCTTGCATGGAGGTCTCCTGATGGCGCGTCACGCCCGGGTCGGCGGTCAGTGGATCTGCGGACGACGCTAGTCGCGACCACTGACAGTCCCGGGCCCCGTGCCGGCGGAGCACGCGCGCTCCGCCGGCACGGGGGCTCCGGCCGGTGAGAGCCGGCGCGGCCCGGGCCCTCCGCGCCTTCAGCAGCTGGTGACGGTCCTCAGCAGGGCGAGGGCCTCCTCCGGCGTCCCGGCCACCGGAACGCCCGGCGGGACCGGTGGCCGTCCGACCACCACCACGGGAATCCCCGCCTCGCGGGCGGCTGTCAGCTTCGGTGCGGTCGCGTCACCGCCACTGTCCTTCGTGACCAGGACGTCGATACGGTGTCGCCGGATCAGCTCCCTCTCGCCTTCGAGCGAGAACGGACCCCGGTCGAGCAGGACCTCCATCCGCACGGGGTACGGAGCCTCGGGGGCGTCCACCGAACGCATCAGGAACCACAGCGCGTCCAGGGCGGCGAACGCCGCCAGCCCCATGCGCCCGGTGGTGAGGAAGACGCGCGACCCGAGCCCGGGCAGCAGCTCCGCCGCACCCGCGAGGGAGTCGGTGACGTGCCACCGGTCGCCCTCCACGGGCACCCAGCCGGGCCGCCGGAGGGCCAGCAGGGGAACATGGACAGCGGCAGCGGCAGCGGCCGCGTTGAAACTGATCGTGCCGGCGAAGGGATGGGTGGCGTCGATGACCGCATCCACAGGGTGTGCGCGGAGCCAATCGGCCATGCCTTCGGCTCCACCGAAGCCACCGACGCGCACCTCGCCCGGCGGCAGCTTCGGCTGGGCGACGCGACCGGCGAGTGAGCTGGTCACCCGGACCCCGTCGAGGGCCACCAGGGACTCCGCCACTCTGCGGGCCTCCGTCGTGCCGCCGAGGACGAGTACGTGCAAGGGCATCCGATCGGTCCATCCATGAGCAGTGAGGCGCAGGGCGGGCGCACCGCCCAACTCAAGCACACCGGTCTGCGGCCGGGATGGACGACCGGGGCCTGCGCGACGGCGGCGACCACGGCCGCGTACACCGCGCTGCTGACCGGCGAGTTCCCCGACCCGGTGACCATCACCCTGCCCAAGGGCCAGACCCCCGCCTTCGCGCTGGCGGTGGAGGAGCTCGGCGACGGACGGGCCACGGCAGGCGTGGTCAAGGACGCGGGCGACGATCCGGACGTCACCCACGGCGCCCTGGTGCGGTCCACCGTACGGCTGCTGCCCGCGGGGTCCGGGGTGGTGTTCAAGGCGGGGCCCGGCGTGGGAACGGTGACACTCCCCGGGCTCCCGCTCGAGGTCGGAGAGCCCGCGATCAACCCCGTTCCCCGCCAGATGATGCGGGATCACATCGCGCGGGTGGCGGCGGAACACGGTGGCACCGGCGACGTCGAGATCACGGTCTCGGTGGACGACGGTGAGGAGATCGCACGTTTCACGTGGAACATTCGCCTGGGCATCCTGGGCGGAATCTCGATCCTGGGCACGACGGGCATCGTGGTGCCCTACTCCTGCTCGGCCTGGATCGACTCGATCCGCCGCGGGGTGGACGTGGCGCTCGCGGCCGGACACCGGCATGTCGCGGGGTGCACGGGCTCGACCTCGGAGAAGACGGTGGTGGCCGAGTACGGGCTGCCGGAGATCGCCCTGCTGGACATGGGTGACTTCGCGGGCGCCGTGCTGAAGTACGTGCGGCGGCATCCGGTGGAGCGGCTGACCATCTGCGGAGGGTTCGCCAAGCTGTCCAAACTGGCCGCCGGGCATCTGGACCTTCACTCGGGCCGTTCCCAGGTGGACAAGCCGTTCCTGGCGCGGCTGGCACGTCAGGGGGGCGCGAGCGAGGAGCTGGCGGCCGACATCGAGGTCGCCAACACCGGCCTCGCCGCTCTGCAGTTGTGCATGGCGGCAGGCGTCCCGCTGGGCGACCTGGTCGCGGTGGCGGCACGGGACGAGGCGCTGTCGGTGCTGCGGGGAGCTCCGGTCGCGGTGGACGTCATCTGCATCGACCGGGCGGGCGCCGTCGTGGGGCGCAGCGACCCGCGCTGAGCAGGGGCGGGCGCGACGGTGTCCGTCGCGCCCGCCCGCCCAGGGACCGGCATCCGCCGCGCCGTCGTCAGCAGGTGTGGCGGTCGCGCGCCGGGGAGTACAGATGGCTGTCGCGGAACTGCTCTGCTCCCAGGGTCCGGCCGACCATGATCACAGCTGTCCGGATCACCCCTGCCGATTTCACCTGCTCCGCGATGGAGTCCAGCGTGCCGCGCAGGATGATCTCGTCCGGGCGCGAGGCCATGGCGACCACGGCGGTCGGGCACTCGGCCCCGTAGTGCGGCAGCAGTTCGTCGACCACCCGGTCCACGTACCGCGCGGCGAGGTGCAGCACGATCAGCGCACCGCTGCGGCCCAGGGTGGCCAGGTCCTCGCCCTCGGGCATCGCCGTGGCCCGCTGGGCGATCCGGGTGAGGATCACGGTCTGGCCGACCGTGGGCACCGTCAGCTCCCGCTTGAGCGCCGCTGCCGCCGCCGCGAAGGCGGGGACCCCGGGAACCACCTCGTAGGGCACGCCCGCCTCGTCGAGCCGGCGCATCTGCTCGTTCACGGCGCTGAAGACCGAGGGGTCGCCGGAGTGCAGCCGGGCGACGTCCTGGCCCTCTCCGTGGGCCCGCACCAGCTCGGCGGTGATCTGGTCGATGTCCAGCAGGGCCGTGTCCACGAGCCGGGCGCCCGGCGGGCATACGGCGAGCAGTTCACGGGGGACCAGGCTGCCCGCGTACAGGCAGACCGGACTGGCGGCGAGGACGCGGGCGCCGCGCACCGTGATCAGGTCGGCGGCGCCGGGACCCGCGCCGATGAAGTACACGGTCATCTGTCGTCTCCTGGAGCGTGCGAGGTTTTCTGTACGGACCACTGGGTGACGGGCATGGCCTGACGCCAGCCGGTGAACGTGCCTACGGGTACGGCGTGGGCCACCGCGAGGCGGACCAGCTGACCGCCGAGCCGCTTGTACCACTCGGCGAGCAGCGCCTCCGACTCCAGCGTGACCGTGTTGGCGACGAGGCGACCGCCCGGGGGCAGCGCCTCCCAGCAGGCGTCGAGCAGCCCGGGTGCGGTCAGCCCGCCCCCGATGAACACGGCGTCCGGCACCGGCAGTCCGGCCAGGGCGTCCGGTGCGCGACCGGTGACCACGCGCAGCCCGGGGACCCCGAGCCGGTCCGCGTTGCGGGCGATGCGCCGTGCCCGTTCCGGATCGCGTTCGACGGTGACGGCCCGGCAGGAAGGGTGGGCCCGCATCCATTCGGCCGCGATCGAACCGGAACCGCCGCCGACGTCCCACAGGAGTTCTCCGGGGGCGGGTGCGAGCACACCGAGTGTGGCCGCGCGGACATGGCGTTTGGTGAGCTGGCCGCCGTGTTCGTACGCCTCGTCGGGCAGACCGGGCACCGCTCCGAGGCGCAGCGCGCCGGGGGTGCTCCGGCAGTCCACCGCGATGACGTTGAGCGGGTCCCCGGGCGGGTGCTCCCAGGCGTCGGCAGTGCCGTCCAGGCAGTCCTCCGCCTCCGAGCCGAGCTGTTCCAGCACCCGGATCCGGCTGGGCCCGAAGCCTCGGTCCCGGAGCAGTGCGGCGACCGCGGCGGGCGTGGCGGCGTCCGCGGAGAGCACCAGCAGCCGGCGACCGTCGTGCAGCGCTCGCGTCAGCCGGGCCGTGGGGCGGCCGACGAGGGTGACCGTCTCGGTGTCCTCCACGGGCCAGCCGAGCCGGGCGCAGGCGTACGACACCGAGGACGGGTGCGGCAGCACGCGGAGCGCGTCGGCGCCCAGCTCCTCGGTGAGCGCCCGGCCGATGCCGTAGAACATGGGGTCGCCGCTGGCCAGCACGGCGGTCCTGCTGCCCGCGTGCGCCGCGAGCAGCGGCTGCACGGCGGGCCGCAGGGGTGAGGGCCAGGGCACGCGCCGGCCCCCGCACTCCGGCGGGAGCAGACCCAGCTGGCGCTCACCGCCGATCAGGACCTCGGCGTCCAGGAGCACCGCGCGCGCGGTCTCCGGCAGGCCCGCCCAGCCGTCGGCACCTATTCCCACGACGCTCACGGCGGACGCGGGCGCCGGGACGGCGGGAAGGGGTGATGCGGGGGACACGGCCGGCACCTCGGGGTTGGTCGGACAAGGCAGCCGAACTCTACGGGGGCCGCTTTCCGGCCCGCGCGGCGGAGTGATTTCGGAAATGCTCCCGCGTGGTGCCGAGAACCCCTCACGGGCTTCGACGTCCCCTGTGGAGGTCGCCCGCAGGGGGCGACGAGCGAGAGCCGAGGAGCGACGATGAAGTACCTCGTGATGGTCCAGGGTTCGCAGGCCGACTACGCGGCCATGAGCGGCGAGTCGTCCGGCGGGAGACCTGCGTGGAGCAAGAAGGACATGCAGGAGATGTTCGCCTTCATGGAGAGCATCAACAACGATCTGGCCGAGTCCGGTGAGATGGTCGACGCCAACGGCCTGGTCGAGCCCGCCAGGACGCGTGCGGTGCTGGCCGGCCCCGACGGCCGGCCCGTGATCACGGACGGCCCGTACGGGGAGACGAAGGAGCAGATCGCCGGGTACTGGGTGCTCGACTGCGAGAGTCTGGAGAGGGTCACCGAGATCGCCGCGCGCGTCGCCCGGTGTCCGCAGCCCGAGGGCACACCCGTCCACCCGGTCCTGATCCGGCCGATCGACGACGGCGAAGTCGCGGCCGGCCCGGAGTAGAGAAGGCGAAGCGGCGCGCTCCGCCTGGCGGCGGGCGGCGGACCACACGCTCAGCGCACCCGAGGGCCGCCATCTGCGGATGCGTGCCGACCGTCTGCCACCGCCGCCCGCCGGGTGGGCGGGGCGCCGCGGAGCGTCGCACCGAGTCGCCGATCCTCCGCTCTCTCGGAATCATCGGAGACATGACCAAGAGCGACGGCGGCAAGGCCCGCAGCGTACGGATCGCCCAGGAACCCGCCGCGGACGAACTGCTGGGCCGCAGCCCACTGGCCGCCCTCGTCGGCATGCTGCTGGACCAGCAGGTCCCCATGGAGTGGGCGTTCACCGGCCCGTACACGCTGGCGCAGCGCATGGGGTCGGAGGATCTGGACGCCCGGAAGATCGCCGCGTACGACCCGGACGCCTTCACCGCGCTGTTCACGGAGAAGCCTGCACTGCACCGGTATCCGGGTTCCATGGCCAAGCGGGTCCAGCAGCTCTGCCGGCACCTGGTGGCCGAGTACGACGGGCGGGCGGAAGCGGTCTGGGCGGATGCCTCGACCGGGGCCGAGCTGCTGGAACGGCTCCAGGCGCTGCCCGGTTTCGGCGCCCAGAAGGCGCAGATCTTCCTGGCCCTGCTGGGCAAGCAGTTCGGCGTACGCCCGACGGGCTGGCGGGAGGCCGCCGGGGCGTACGGCGAAGAGGGCTCGCACCGCTCGGTCGCCGACATCACCGGCCCCGACTCGCTCGCCGAGGTGCGGGCTTACAAGCAGCAGGCGAAGGCGGCGGCCAGGGCGGCGTCCCGGTCCGCATGACCGTGCCGGCCCGGCGCTCCAGGCCCTGCCCACCACCGTTCGCACCGGAAGGACACCCGTGTACGCGACCCGTCGCAGAGCCGTGGCCGTCGTCGCCGCCACCGCCCTGACAGCACCGCTCCTCCTCGCCGCGTCCCCGGACCCCGGCCAGGCGCCGCCCGGTCCGGCGGAGAACGCCGCCGCGCTCTCACGGCACCTGGTCGACCGCTCGTCCGCCGAGGACGCCCACCGGCACCTGGAACGGTTCCAGGCCATCGCCGACGAGGCGGAGGGCCACCGCGCGGCCGGCTCACCCGGATACGACGCCTCCGCCGCGTACGTCCGACAGCTGCTCCGGAAGGCCGGGTACCGGGTCGAACGGCAGGCCTTCGACTTCGTCTACACCGAGACCCGCGCCGAGAAGTTCTCCGTGGTCTCCCCCGCACCGCGTGAGGTCTCGATCCGGGCGATGACGTACACCGCCTCCACCGGCGAGGGCGGCATCACCGCCGCCCTCGCCGCCGTCCCCGCCGACGACACCACCGGCTGCGAGGCGGCCGACTACGCACCGGACGGCTTCACCGGCAGGATCGCCCTCATCAAGCGGGGCGGCTGCTCCTTCGCCCAGAAGCAGGCGGCCGCGGCGGCGGCGGGCGCGACCGGTGCGGTGATCTGGAACAACACCGACGGGGCCCTCTCCGGCACCCTCGGCGACGCCGAGGCGGGAAGGATCCCCACCGGCGGAGTCACCCAGGACGAGGGGAAGAAGCTCGTGGCGGACCTCGCGAAGGGCGAGGTGAAGGTCTCCCTGGAGATCCGTGAGTTCCGCGAGGAGCGCACCACCCACAACGTCGTCGCCGAGACCGCCGGCGGTGACGCCGCGAGGACGGTCATGCTCGGGGCGCACCTCGACTCCGTCACCGACGGCCCCGGCATCAACGACAACGGGTCGGGCGCGGCCGGGCTGCTCGAAGTCGCCCTGAAGCTGGCCGGGTCCGGCCGTACCCCTGCCAACAAGCTGCGGTTCGCCTGGTGGTCGGCGGAGGAGAACGGCCTGCTCGGCTCGGAGGCGTACCTCACCCAACTCCCGGCGGCACAGCGCGAGAAGATCGCGCTCTACCTCAACTTCGACATGATCGCCTCCCCGAACGGGGCGCAGTTCGTCCTCGACGGCGACGACTCGGACGGTGAGGGCGAAGGGCCGGGCCCCGCCGGCTCCGACCTGCTGGAGCGTGACATCAACGCGTTCCTGGACGGCGAGGGCAAGCCGCACACCGGCACGGACTTCACCGGGCGCTCCGACTACGGGCCGTTCATCGAGGCGGGGATCCCGTCCGGCGGGACGGACACGGGCGCCGAGGGCATCAAGACGGCCGCCGAGGCCGAGACGTACGGCGGAAAGGCCGGTGTCGCGTACGACCCCTGCTACCACGCGGCGTGCGACGACCTGGACAACATCGGCACGGGGCACTTCGACACCAACATCGACGTGATCGCCCACTTGGCGGGCACCTACGCCTACGACCTGGGCTCCCTGCCCCGACGCGCTCCGGCGGCGCCCGCCACCGGCGAGCCCCGCGGCGGCGGCGTGCCGCGGGAGGGGCACACCCACGGCGTCACCGGGTAGCCGCGCCCGGTGCTCCGCGGACGGCCGGCCGCTCCACACCCGCGGAGCACGCACCGGGGCACCGGCCGGCCGCGACCGGGAGGCCGCCGCGCGGCAATCCGGCGCACCCTCACGCACCTGCCTCACCGACATGACGGAGCGCGCGACGCTTGATGCCGGTACATCACGTTTTGGTGAGCGGCGCAGTCTGTTCCCCGGCTGCGCCAAGAGCCCCTTGCCCGGTAGGCTTTCCGTGTGATCTTCAAGCGCATCGGAAATGGTCGGCCATATCCCGACCACGGCCGGGAAAGCACCCGACAGTGGGCGGATGTCGCGCCGCGTCCGGTCCGCCTGGACCAGCTGGTGACCACCAAGGGCCAGCTCGACCTCGAGACCCTGCTCGCCGAGGACTCCACGTTCTACGGCGACCTGTTCGCCCACGTCGTGAAGTGGCAGGGCGACCTCTACCTCGAGGACGGGCTGCACCGTGCCGTGCGGGCCGCCCTGCAGCAGCGCCAGGTGCTGCACGCACGCGTGCTCGAGATGGGCTGAACCCGCCACTCCCACCCGTGGAGCATTTCGGGCCTTTCGGGTGCTTTTATGCTCGTACGGGTGCCATAGGTTGATCGTTTAGTAGGCATCATCACCAGGTCGCACTACGCTGCGCCCATGAGCATGCTGACCCCTCCCGGCATGGGCGGAAAGTACCGCATCACGGGTAACACGTATCCCCGCATGCGCCGCCCCCGCCATCGCCGCAAGCTGGTCCTCTCGGTGACCGCCGCCGTGGTGGCCCTCGGGCTGGCCGGCTGGGGCACACTCCAGATCGTCGACGTCTTCACCGGCGGCAACAAGCAGGCCAACGCGGCGGACCGCCCGAAGGTCTGCCCCTCCCCGAGCGCCACGGCCGCCGCGAAGGTTCTCCCGAAGCCGGCCGCGATCAAGGTCAACATCTACAACGCGACGCCCCGCAGCGGGCTGGCCAAGGCCGCCGCGGACGAGCTGAAGAAGCGCGGCTTCGCCATCGGCAAGGTGGACAACGCCCCGGCCGCCTACGACAAGAAGGTGCCCGGCGCCGGCATGCTGCTCGGCGGCCCGGCGGCCATGAACGGCTCCTTCCCGGTGCTCGCCACACAGCTGCCGGGGGCCGCACAGAAGACCGACGCCCGCAGGACGGCCGACGTCGATCTGATCATCGGTACGAAGTTCAAGGCGTTCAGCACCCCCGCGGCGGCGGCGACGGCGCTCACGGCCCTCACGAAGCCCGCCCCGGCACCGTCCTCCTGCTGAGGCCGCAGGACGGGCGCGGGGCGGCGGAACCGGGCCGGGATCTCCCGGGCCGGCCGACGGGAAGGCTCCCGGTCAGTCGGCGGTGCCGTACATGCGGTCACCGGCGTCACCGAGTCCCGGCACGATGTAGCCGTTCTCGTTGAGCCGCTCGTCCACCGAGGCGGTGACGACCGTGACCGGCGTGCCGGCCAGCTCGCGCTCCATGACCTCGACACCCTCGGGCGCCGCGAGCAGCACGACCGCGGTGACGTCGTCCGCACCACGCTTGATCAGCTCACGGATGGCCGCGACGAGGGTGCCGCCGGTGGCCAGCATCGGGTCCAGGACGTAGACCTGACGGCCGGAGAGGTCCTCGGGCATCCGCGTGGCGTACGTCTCCGCCTGGAGCGTCTCCTCGTTGCGGATCATGCCCAGGAAGCCGACCTCGGCGGTGGGGAGCAGCCGCACCATGCCGTCCAGCATGCCGAGCCCGGCGCGCAGGATCGGGACGACCAGCGGACGCGGATGCGACAGCTTCACACCGGTCGTGGGCGTCACCGGGGTCTCGATGTCGACCTGCTCGGTCCGCACATCCCTGGTGGCCTCGTACGCGAGGAGGGTGACCAGCTCGTCGGCGAGCCGCCGGAAGGTGGGGGAGTCGGTGCGCTTGTCGCGCAGTGTGGTGAGTTTGTGCGCCACCAGCGGGTGGTCGACGACGTGGATCCGCATGCCGTCAACAGTAACCGGGCCCCGGCCGGGCTTCCCGCCAGTCTGCACTGGCATCAAGCAGCTGTTCGGAGGGAAGGTGGGTCCATACGGACCCAGGCTTGGGGTGGTGTGTGGATTGCCCGACGGGGAGCAGCGGAATCAGCGGCAGGCCGGACGCGACGCGCGCGACCTGCCCGACGCTCCGGACGATGTGCCGGACGCGCAGGAGAGTGAAGCGGCGCGCCGGAGACGCAGGGCGCAGTTCCTCCGTGAGCTCCACGAGGCGAAGCAGTTGCGCGACCGCGTGCAGCCGCGCCGGGCCCGGGCGGCCCGTATGCGCCAACAGATGCGCATGCGGACGTTCCGCTGGTGAGGCCGTCCCCGGGGGCGGCCGGACCACCCTCCCTAGGCGCCGCTGGAGCACAAACGGCGGACACGCACTCGGGTAACTGATGCCGACGCAACGGTCGAAGAGGTCTCGCATCGCGCTCGTTTCTGCCACGATGCCGATTGGGCGGGGCCCAGAGCAGCCGGACGACCGACTGCCCTCCCGTCGGACCGAATCGCCTAAGACCAGTGGGAGAGTCACGGTGTACTTCGCCGCACTGCTCGCGCGCACCGAAGACGGGTGGGAAGCGAGCGATACGGAGCTCGACGACGTGGAGACCCTGTCCGACCTGACGGATCTGGCCCATGAGGCCTCGGTGGACGAGGACACCGTCCTGGTCTACATCGAGCAGGAGGACGCCTGGTTCGGCGTCGTCCGGGTGGACGGTGAGGAGGACCCCCGTATCTACGTGTCGGACGCGTCCGCCGCCGCCCGCTCCTCGTACGGGGAGATCCTGCTCACCGACGAACTGCTCGGCCGTGAACCGGGGGCCGAGGACGAGATCGCCGCACTCGAGGAACTCGTCGACCTCGACGGTACGGAGGGCGACGAGCCCGACGAGACCCCGTCCGATGCCGGCACCGCCCGCGACGCCGTCACCGAAACCGACCTGGACCACGACCCCGACGCCGTACCGGCGGGGCCGCTCGGCGATCTCGGGCTCCTCGCGGACCTCGGGCTGTCCGAGAAGGATCTGCTGACCCTGCGCACCGACGCACTCGTGGAGATCGCGGACGCGCTCGGGGCATCCGAGGTCCTGGAGTCCGTCCGTTAGGGTCCGCGGGTGACCGCTCCACCACCCACTCCCTCCTCACCGCCTCCCCCCGACCCCGTTCGGGACCCGTGGCAGGCACCCATGCGCCAGGCCCTCGACGAGGCCGCGCAGGCGGCGTCGGCCGGCGATGTGCCGGTCGGCGCCGTCGTGCTGGGCCCGGACGGCGCCCTGCTCGCCACGGGCCACAACGAGCGCGAGGCGTCCCACGACCCGACGGCGCACGCCGAGGTGCTCGCCCTGCGCCGTGCCGCCGCCGCCCTCGGATCCTGGCGGCTGACCGGCTGCACCCTGGTCGTCACCCTGGAGCCCTGCACGATGTGCGCGGGCGCGCTCGTCCAGTCCCGGGTCGCCCGGGTGGTCTACGGGGCCCGGGACGAGAAGGCCGGCGCGGCGGGTTCGCTCTGGGACGTCGTACGCGACCGCAGGCTGAACCATCGGCCCGAGGTGATCCACGGCGTCCTGGAGGACCTCTGCGCGGACCTGCTGACGGCGTTCTTCCGGGAACGCTGAGGACACCCGGCGGGCGCTCGCGGCCCTCTCCGGGAATCGGATTTCGGACCAGGGGCCGGCATGGTCTAAGCTCTCTCTCGGTAGCGTGTCCGAGCGGCCGAAGGAGCTCGCCTCGAAAGCGAGTGTGGGGAAACTCACCGAGGGTTCAAATCCCTCCGCTACCGCAGCGAGATGAAGGGACCGACCCGTCAGGGTCGGTCCCTTCACTGCGTTCCGGGCGGCTTTCGGGGCCTTCAAACCCCGCCCTAAATAATTTTGCAGGCTGTGCATCTTTGCCTACTATGCACGTTGTGCCGAAGACGAGGACATCCGCACCCGGGCTTCGGGAGCGCAAGAAGCAGGCCACGCGCAGGGCCCTTGCCGAGGCCGCCGTGCGGCTCGCCGCCGAGCACGGGGTCGAGAACGTCACCGTCGAGGCCATCAGCGAGGCCGCAGGCGTCTCACCGCGTACGTTCTTCAACTACTTCCCCAGCCACGACGACGCGTTCGTCCTGGTCGACGACGAGGTGGGCGAGCGGATCAGGGAGTCCGTGCGCCGCGCTCCCGCCGACCGGCCGCCGCTCGACGTCGTGCGCGAGGCCCTCGTCACCGAGCTGGACGGGTTCGAGGCCCGTCAGGAGCTGTGGGCCCTCCAGTCCAAGGTGCTCCAGCGGTCACCGCACCTCATCCACCGCGGTCTCAAGGCCCACGTGGCCGAGGAACGGGCTCTGGCCGTCGCCATCACCGACTGGCTCGACGCCACGCGGCCGGGCACGGAGGGGCCCTCCGGCACCGATCTCTTCGCCCGCCTGCTCGCCGCCGTCACCCAGACCGCCCTGCGGGTCGCCATCGAGCACTGGTGCGACCACCCCGGCGAGAACGTACTCGCGAACACCTTCCAGGAGGTCTTCGCCCAGCTGGCGCAAGGCCTCCCGCGGCCGTCGGCGTAGTCCGTCCGGCCTCCGGTGAGCCCCACGCGCCACCGATCCTGCTCAGCCACAGAACCGAAGAAGGACACCGTGACCGCAACCGAGGCGCCCGAGCAGGCGCCCACCTCCATGTCCAACCGTCAGATACTGCAGGCGATGTCCGGCCTGATGGCGGGCATGTTCGTCGCCATCCTCGCGGGCACGGTCGTCGCCAACGCCCTGCCGAGGATCATCGCCGACCTCGGTGCGAGCCAGTCCTCGTACACCTGGGTCGTGACCTCCGAACTGCTCGCGATGACGGCCACCGTGCCGCTCTGGGGCAAGCTCGCCGACCTGTTCAACCAGAAGCTGCTGCTCCAGCTCTCACTCGGTCTGTTCGTGGTCGGTTCCCTCGTGGCCGGCTTCTCCCAGGACGTCGTGACCCTGATCATCAGCCGCGTCATCCAGGGCATCGGCGCCGGTGGTCTGACGGCGCTGGCCCAGATCGTGATGGCCGCCATCATCCCGCCCCGCCGGCTCGGCAAGTACGCCGGCATCTTCGGCGCGGTGTTCGCCGTGGGCACGGTCGCCGGACCGCTGATCGGCGGTGTCCTCGTGGACACCTCCTGGCTCGGCTGGCGCTGGTGCTTCTTCATCGGTGTGCCGTTCGCACTGGCCGGGATCGTGCTGCTGCAGCGCACCCTGAAGCTGCCGACCGTGCGCCGTCAGGTCAGGATCGACTGGCTGGGCGCCTTCCTGATCGTCGCCGGTGTCTGCGCGCTGCTGATCTGGACGTCGCTCGCGGGCAACAGCTTCGACTGGGCGTCCTGGCAGACGGCCGCACTGGTCACCACCGGAGTGGTGTTCCTGGTGGCGGCGGTCTTCGTCGAGTCCAGGGCCGCGGAGCCGATCATCCCGCTGGACATCTTCCGCAACCGCACGGTGTCGCTCACGACCCTGGCGAGCTTCTTCGTCGGTATCGCGATGTTCGCCGGGACCGTGTTCCTCTCCCAGTACTTCCAGATCTCGCTGGGCAAGTCCCCGACCGTCGCGGGCCTCATGAGCCTCCCGCTCATCGGTGGTCTGCTGGTCTCCTCGACCGTCGCCGGGCAGATCATCTCCGCCACCGGCAAGTGGAAGATCTACCTCGTCGCGGGCGGCGTCGTCATGACGGCCGGCCTCGGCCTGCTCTCGACCATCGACGCGGACACGCACTTCGGTCTGCTCAGCGTCTACATGGCCTTCATGGGCATCGGCGTCGGCATGCTGATGCAGAACCTCGTGCTCGCCGCGCAGAACGACGTCCCGGCGCACGAGCTGGGCGCGGCGACCTCGGTGCTGTCCTTCTTCCGCAGCCTCGGCGGCACCATCGGCACCAGCGTGCTCGGCGCGATCCTCGCCAACCGGGTGGCCAGCGAGATGACCAAGGGGCTCGCGGAGAACGGCATCCCGGCGACCGGCGGCGGACACAGCAGTGCCGTGCCCGACATGACCAAGCTGCCCGAGCCGTTGAAGAACATCGTCGAGCACGCCTACGGCGTCGCGACCGGCGACCTCTTCCTCATCGCCACCCCGTTCGCCTTCCTCGGACTCGTCGCGGTGCTCTTCATCAAGGAGAAGCCCCTCAAGACGACGAGCGGGATGGAACGCCTGGCCGCCGAGGACGCCGCGGTGGTCACCGCCGCCACCGTCCCGGCGCCCCGCGACGGTTCCGCCCCCGGCACGGTCGGCCTGAAGAAGGACTGACCCGGACGGATGGCACGAAGGGCCCGGCGCTGTGCGCCGGGCCCTTCGTACGTGAGGTCGGGGGAAGCGGCATCGGGGGGACAAGCCGCTTCCCCCGGTGAGAACGGGGACCGGAGGTCTCCGCCGCGGTCAGGGGGGAAGCACGCGGTGGGAACCTCGTGGAGGTCCCGTTCCTGGGTCCGCGCATTCCTGCCGGTACGGCGGACCCACTGCCCATACTCCCTCCTGCCGTAAGCCGCGCCTGCCGACAAAGGACCCGAATCGACGGGTCCTTGGACCCTAAAAGCCACATCAGTGATCGCGAACGGCCAGCGGATACGGCCGTTCGTGCGGCTAGAATCACCCGACTGCACAGGTGATCGAAGGGGAGGGGCGGGGCTGTGGTGCAAGCGAGGAAGATCGCGCTCTACATGATTGTGGTCTTCGTGCTGTACACGATCATCACCTCTCCGGAGCGGAGCGCCGACCTCGTTCAAATAGGGTTCGAGGGTGTTTCGAGCGCCGCCCAGGGCGTCGGAGACTTCATGTCCGAGCTCGTGAAGTAGGAGAACCACCATGATCCGCCACCTGGTCCTGTTCAAGCTGAACGACGGCGTCGAGCGGGACGACCCGCGGGTCGTCGCGGGCGCGGAGGCCTTCCGGGAGCTGGGCGGGAAGATCCCCGAGCTGGAGTTCTGGGAGTGCGCCTGGAACATCACCGACCGGCCGATCGCCTACGACTTCGCCATCAACTCGGCGGTGGCCGACGAGGACGCGCTCCTGCGGTACATCGAGCACCCCGACCACCAGGCCGCGGCCGGACAGTGGCGCGCGTTCGCCACTTGGGTGATCGCCGACTACCCCTTCTGACTCTTTCGGATCTCCGGCCCCACCGGCCCCTCCCCCTGCAGGGAGGGGCTTTTCGTCATGTTTAAACCCCAACACCCCCAACACGGATCCATGCGGTGCTTGCACACAGTGGACATGTCTTGTGATGCTATGACCGCTTTTGACGGATGAGTTGACCGTAGTTGACCGCAAAGGGGTGGCGACACCGTGCCGGCCAGTACAGCGCCTCAAGTCCCGCCCCAGAACGTCCAGACGGACGACATCCAGACCGAGACCCCCGACCCCGCCGCGCCCGCCAGGACCCGGGGCGCCGACACCCGGGCACTGACCCAGGTCCTGTTCGGCCGCCTCAAGGGCCTCGAACCCGGCACCACGGAGCACCACAGGGTGCGCACCGCGCTGATCGAGGCGAACCTGCCGCTCGTACGCTACGCGGCGGCCCGTTTCCGCAGCCGCAACGAGCCGATGGAGGACGTGGTCCAGGTCGGCACCATCGGCCTGATCAACGCCATCGACCGCTTCGACCCGGAACGCGGCGTCCAGTTCCCCACGTTCGCCATGCCCACGGTGGTCGGCGAGATCAAGCGCTACTTCCGGGACAACGTACGGACCGTGCACGTGCCGCGGCGGCTGCACGAGCTCTGGGTCCAGGTCACCGGCGCCACCGAGGACCTGACGACCGCTCACGGCCGCTCGCCGACCACGGGGGAGATCGCCGAGCGCCTGAAGATCTCCGAGGACGAGGTCCTCGCCTGCATCGAGGCCGGCCGCTCGTACCACGCGACCTCGCTGGAAGCCGCCCAGGAGGGCGACGGGCTGCCCGGACTGCTGGACCGGCTCGGCTACGAGGACCCGGCCCTCGCCGGGGTCGAACACCGCGACCTGGTGCGGCACCTGCTCGTACAGCTGCCCGAGCGCGAGCAGCGGATCCTGCTGCTGCGCTACTACAACAACCTGACGCAGTCGCAGATCAGTGCCGAACTGGGCGTCTCCCAGATGCATGTGTCAAGGCTTCTGGCCAGAAGTTTCGCCCGTCTGCGATCAGCAAACAGGATCGAAGCGTAGTCAGAACGGGTAGACCCCACGAGGGCTGGATCCGGGGGCGTAAAAGCCGCACACCCCCTGTTTCCTGCACGGTTTCGCCGCTGACTTGTCGACATGTCACTACAGCGTGTTGCCGACATGTGACATTCTGCTGGAACCGCGTTTGCCGCAGCTCCACCTCCGGTATTCAGGTGGAGGCTGCGTTCCTCCGATGGTCGTGGCCACCGCGACCGTCCGCGACCTCAAGGGGGTGGCATGTCCACAGAACAGGGCAGCTCGAAGGTGCTCACGCTCACGAAGAGCGTGCCGGCACCCGCCGTGCTCACCAGCTCGCCGGAAGCCATCGACACCCGCACCCTGTCCCGCTCCCTGTTCCTGCGGCTCGCCGCACTGGGCCCCGCCTCGGGTCCCGACGGAACGGACAGCCCCGAGCGGGCCTATGTGCGGGACACACTCATCGAGCTCAACCTCCCGCTGGTGCGGTACGCGGCGGCACGGTTCCGGAGCCGTAACGAACCCATGGAGGACATCGTCCAGGTCGGGACTATCGGCCTGATCAAGGCGATCGACCGCTTCGACTGCGAACGCGGCGTGGAGTTCCCGACGTTCGCGATGCCGACCGTCGTGGGGGAGATCAAGCGCTTCTTCCGCGACACCTCGTGGTCCGTGCGGGTGCCGCGCCGGCTCCAGGAGCTGCGGCTCGCCCTCACCAAGACCAGCGACGAGCTCGCCCAGAAGCTCGACCGTTCGCCGACGGTGCCGGAGCTGGCCAAGGCGCTCGGGGTCTCCGAGGAGGACGTGGTCGACGGCCTGGCCGTGGGCAACGCCTACACGGCCTCGTCCCTGGACTCCCCGTCCCCCGAGGACGACGGCGGCGAGGGCTCGCTGGCGGATCGCCTGGGATACGAGGACGCGGCGCTGGAGGGCGTGGAGTACCGCGAGTCGCTGAAGCCGCTGCTGGCCAAGCTCGCCCCGCGCGAGCGGCAGATCATCATGCTGCGCTTCTTCGCCAACATGACGCAGTCGCAGATCGGCGAGGAGGTCGGCATCTCGCAGATGCACGTCTCCCGGCTGCTGACCCGGACGCTCACCCAGCTCAGGGAGGGGCTCATCGCCGACTGACCCCGTGCGGGGTCCGTACGGACGGCTCACCGAGGCTCACCGGCCGCCGGGGAAGAACGACAGCCTCCCCGGCGGCCTCGCCGTGTCCGGGAGGCCCCTACCGCGCCGGGAAGGCGAACGCTCCCGCGCCGACGGGGCGGCACGGGAGCGGTGCGGGCAGGCGGCGTACACATGACGTGGACGCCGGGGCGGGCCCTCGGACCCCGGACGGGGCGACGGGACCCGCCGGTGACGGGTCGGTCAGCCGAGTGCGAGCCAGGCGACGGCGCCGAGGACGAGGACGACCGCGACGATCGCGAGGATCACCCCGTTCTTCGAGCCGGACGAGGTCGCGGCGGGCTGCGGACCGCGCTGCGGCTCGCCCTCGTCGACGAAGGCGCGGAACATCTGCGTGCTGCCCGCCGGGTCGTGAGTGCCCTCGGGGCCCGGCTGCGGGGCGTGGGGGTTGTGTGCCATGGTCCAGGACCCTAGCGAACCCGGGCCTTCCGCCCAACCCCCGGGCCCCCGGCGGTCGATGCTCCTCCTCCGCCTCCACGCGCCGTCCGGCGGTCCGCCGACGCGTTCCGCACCGCTCCCACGACCCCGGCCAGGGGCCGCGCACCGTGACGGGGAACACAGTCGGCGTGGCCCACCCCCCGTGCGCTGCACGCTTGACCGGGCCCCTACGCAGCCTTTTGCGTTCCTTTACTTCTGCAAGCCCCATTTCGTTTGCCTGCGGCAACCAACTGCTTCTATCGTTGCCCTAAGCAACAAGATGACCTCGCGAGACGTCCTGGAGGGTCAGTGGCAGCACGGAGCCAGTACGAAGAACTGGCCCGGCAGCTCAGCGCCGTCGGAGCCGTCAAACGGGGGCTCGTCCGCATCCTGCCCGCCGAGTGCCCCGGTGGCTCCGCCGGCGTGCTGACGCTGCTGGCCAGGTACGGCGAGATGCGGATCACCCGGCTCGCCGAACTCCTGTCCGTCAACATGTCGGTGACCAGCCGTCATGTGACTCACGCGGTGGAGAGCGGCTGGGTCGAGCGGTTCGCGGACCCGGCGGACAAGCGGTCCCGCATCCTGCGGCTGACCCCCGCGGGCGAGGAACTGCTCGACGAGCTGACCCGGCGGACCACGGAGATGTTCGCCCACAACCTCATCGACTGGTCCGACGAAGACGTCGGACAGCTCAACACGTTGTTGTCCCGGCTGCGCGACAGCTTCTCCTGCCGCGGCTCCGGAGGGTGTCCCCCCGGAAAGCACAGCGGCGACTGCCGCGCCGGGCACGCCGACGACGCACACACCCGTACACCTGTGTAACAGAAGCAAAGACAAGGATTTAAATGGCTACGACCACACCATCCGGTGTGCGGGGCGGCCACGCCAAGCACGGGGCCGTCGAAGCCCCCTCGGGCGCGCCGATGACACACCGGCAGATCATGGAAGCACTGACCGGGCTGCTGCTCGGCATGTTCGTCGCGATCCTGTCGTCCACGGTCGTCTCCAACGCCCTGCCGGAGATCATTTCCGACCTCGGCGGCGGCCAGAGCGCCTACACCTGGGTCGTCACGGCCTCGCTGCTGGCCATGACCGCCACCACCCCGCTGTGGGGCAAGCTCGCGGACCTGTTCAGCAAGAAGCTGCTGGTCCAGATCGCCCTGATCATCTACGTGGGCGGCTCCATAGTCGCCGGCCTGTCGACCAGCAGCGGCATGCTCATCACCTGCCGCGTGGTCCAGGGCATCGGCGTCGGCGGACTCTCCGCCCTCGCCCAGATCGTGATGGCCGCGATGATCTCCCCGCGCGAGCGCGGGCGTTACAGCGGCTACCTCGGCGCGGTCTTCGCCGTCGCCACCGTCGGCGGCCCGCTGCTCGGCGGTGTCATCACCGACACCAGCTGGATGGGCTGGCGCTGGTGCTTCTACGTGGGTGTGCCGTTCGCGGTCATCGCCCTCATCGTGCTCCAGAAGACCCTGAAGCTCCCCGTGGTCAAGCGCGAGGTCAAGGTCGACTGGTCCGGCGCGTTCTTCATCAGCGCCGCGGTCTCGCTGCTGCTGCTCTGGGTGACCTTCGCCGGTGACAAGTACGACTGGATCTCCTGGCAGACCTGGACGATGCTCGCCGGCACCGTCGTCCTCATCGCCCTGTTCCTGCTGATCGAGTCCAAGGCCAGCGAGCCGATCATCCCGCTGCGCCTCTTCCGCAACCGCACGATCACGCTGGCCTCCGCGGCCTCGCTGTTCGTCGGCATCGGAATGTTCGCGGGCACCGTCTTCTTCAGCCAGTACTTCCAGCTGGCGCGGGACAAGTCGCCGACGATGTCCGGCGTCATGACCATCCCGATGATCGCCGGACTGTTCCTGTCCTCGACCGTGTCGGGTCAGATCATCACCAAGACGGGCCGCTGGAAGGCCTGGCTCGTCTCCGGTGGCTTCCTGCTCACCGCGGGCCTCGGACTGCTGGGCACCATCCGGTACGACACCGAGTACTGGCACATCGCGATCTTCATGTTCGTCATGGGCCTCGGCATCGGCATGATGATGCAGAACCTGGTGCTCGCCACGCAGAACCAGGTGGCGCCCTCCGACCTGGGCGCGGCCAGCTCCGTCGTGACGTTCTTCCGTTCCCTCGGTGGTGCGATCGGCGTCTCGGCGCTGGGTGCCGTCCTGGGCAACCGCGTCACCCACTACGTCAAGGACGGCCTCGCCGACCTCGGCCCCGAGGGCGCCGCCTTCGGTCACGGCGGCACGGGCGGCGGGGGCATCCCCGACCTGGACAAGCTCCCCGCTCCGTTCCGCACCGTCATGGAGGTCGCCTACGGCCACGGTGTCGCCGACGTCTTCCTGTACGCCGCGCCCGCCGCGCTGGTCGCCTTCGTCCTGACCCTCTTCATCAAGGAGGTCGCCCTGAAGACGAGGGCGGGCAACGACGACGCCCCGGCCGAGGTCTCCGCCGCGACGGAGTCCGTCGAGGCCACCACCGGCACCGCGCTGCTCGCCGAGGGAACGGCCGGGGTCACCTCGGTCGACACCTCCGACGAGCCGGCCGCCACCGGCACGCCGACCGTCCAGGGAACCCCTGTACGCGGTGTGGTGCGGGGCGCCGAGGGCGCACCCGTCGCCCGTGCGGCCGTCACACTGATCTCGCTGGGCGGCCGGCAGCTCGGGCGCTCCGTCGCCCAGGCCGACGGCGGCTA
>Ga0164307_10000324_pt1 | contig 21406 bp, 26 predicted proteins | sample Whisoiple_243_MG_FD_110214 | JGI IMG/M metagenome (GOLD analysis project Ga0164307, IMG submission 110214) | Soil microbial communities amended with fresh organic matter from upstate New York, USA - Whitman soil sample_243_MG | ecosystem: Environmental > Terrestrial > Soil > Unclassified >...
CACGCTTTAGCGAGCTGTTTCTGTTCGTATAGCCGCGCCCACTCCTTGCGCGGCCTGATCGACACGTCGACATCGGTGGCCTTCGCGCGCAGTGCAGCGACGTTCGCCTGGTCGCGAGGCGTGCGCGCGAAGGGATCCCAGCCGAAGAACCGGCAGGAATTCTGCCAGGTGATTTTGTCGATATCGGCGTCGTCAGCGCCCGCGGCGTTGAGCTCGGCAAGCACCTGTTCGGGCGCGTCGGGCCAGAAGCAGTCGGAGTGCGGGTAGTCGCACTCCCACGCGATGATGTCGATGCCGATCTCGTGGCGCAGCTTCAGCGAGGTCTTGTCGGTGACATAGCAGGCAAGCGAGTGCTCACGGAACACGTCGCTTGGCAGCTTGTCACCGAAGTCGCGGCGCAGCCACTTCTGATTGGTGTAATGCCGGTCGCTGCGGTCCAGGTAGAAGGGAATCCAGCCGATGCCGCCCTCGGAGAACGCGAATTTCAGATCCGGGTAGTTGCGCATCGCCGGCCCCCACAGCAGGTCCTGTGCGCACATCGCCGACACCTGAGTCGCCAGGATGATCAAGTTGTCGATCGGCGCGTTCGGCGCCATGCTGATCGCGCCGAAGCCCGTCCCGATGTGCAGGCACATCACTACGTTCTGCTCGGAAAGGGTGCGAAACACCGGCCCCCAATACTCGTCGTCGTGATAGCTCGGAAGCCCTTCCAGGTGAGGCAGTTCCGGCATCGTGACCGCGCGACAGCCCTTGGCGGCGACGCGGCGAATTTCGGCACACATCGCCTCGGGGTTCCACGTCGGCAGGACCGCGATCGGGATGAATCGGTCCGGGTAACTGCCCGCCCATTCGTCGATGTGCCAGTCGTTGTAGGCCGAGACCATCACCAGCGTCACCTCCTCGCGGTGCATGTTGAGGTGCCTGGCGGAGAATCCCGTGAATGTCGGGAAGCACATCGACGCGAGGATGCCGTTGCGGTTCATGTCCCTGACGCGTTCGTGCACGTCGTACACGCCGGGGCGCATCTCGGCGAAGCCGGCCGGGTCGCGCCCCCACTCCTCGGGCGGCCACGACACCACCGCGTTCAGCCCACTCACGCCCTGCGGCCTGCCCTGATACATCCACTGGTCGACGCCCTTGTCGTCGGTGACGACGATCGGCGCCTCGGCCTTGTACTTGGCGGGCACGTGGTTGAGGAACATGTCCGGCGGCTCCACGACGTGGTCGTCGATGCTCACCAAGATCAGGTCGTCGGTCTGCATAGTTCAGTAGTACCGTCTAGCGGTGTGACCGTCTCTGCGCTATCGGACAGAGGTTTAGCCCAACCGGCCAATGACCAACTGGACGTCCCCCGGGTGATCGAACTGCGCCGCGGCGGCCGGGCGTTGGGCGGGAGCTATCTCTACGAGGGTGAGGGTCTGATCACCGGTTGGCACAGCCACGAGGTGCACCAGATCGAATACGCGATCGGCGGAGTCGTCGACGTCGAGACCGCCTCTGCGCACTATCTGCTGCCACCTCAGCAGGCGGCGTGGATTCCGGCCGGGCTCGAGCACCAGGCGACGATGGCGCCGGGCGTGCGAACCGTCGCGGTGATGTTCGATGCGCAGATGATTCCCACCGGCGGTGACCGGGCCCGAATCCTGGCCGTATCGCCGCTGATTCGGGAGATGATGATCTATGCGCTGCGGTGGCCGATCGATCGCCCGCAGGGCGACGACATCTCCGACGCATTCTTCCGTACGCTTGCCGACCTGGTTGTCGAGGCCCTGGATCACGAAGCGCCACTGAGCCTTCCAACCTCCGAGCATCCAATCGTCGACGCGGCGATGGCCTTCACGAAGAAGCACCTGCAGTCCGTGAGCGCCGACCGGGTGAGCCGCGCGGTCGCGGTCTCGGAGCGCACGCTTCGCCGACTCTTTCATGACGAGCTCGGCCTGTCCTGGCGGACCTATCTACTGCACGCGCGGATGCTGCGGGCGATGGCGCTTCTGGCCTCACCCGGGCAGACGGTGCAGGAAACGTCGACCGCGGTTGGCTTCGACAGCCTCAGCTCGTTCACCCGTGCCTTCACGCAATTCAGCGGGGAGACACCGTCGACGTACCGGAAAAGGGTTGCCCGCGAGAAGGTTTGACACCGGTTGGTCGACGTCTAATCGGGGTGGCGGAACAGTCCTTCGCGCAGCAGCATCGTGACAGAAGAGTGCCATCGTTGAAGCTGCGCGGGGCTGGTCAACGGCTCGGGCAGGTTGCGCTCGATGTGGCCACGCAGAATGAAGGTGCCAAGAGCCAGCACGAGCGAGTTGACGGCAGCCCACGTCAGATCGATATCCGGGCGGGTTTCGCCGCGTTCCCCTCGTTGATTCCACCGCGCCGTGCCGGAATTCAGCAGGGCGTCGAAGATCATGTATCCGACAGGTCGCCCGTCGATCAATGCGCGGCCGACATAGTTGGTGACGTCGGGATTCTGGGAGATCATCGCGGTGACGCGGTCACTGATCTCGGCAACCGAGTCCGACGCGGTGTCTGGGACCGGCTGCGTGATCTGGTTGATCACCGCCGCGAAGACGTAGTCGTCCACAGCCTTGATCAGGCCTGCCTTCGTGGCGAAGTGGTGCTGCACCAGACCGAGGGACACCCCTGCGGCCGCGGCCACCGCACGTAGCGATGTACCTGAGACGCCTTGAACCGCAACCATTCGCAATGCCGCATTGCGGATTCGCTCGACGGTCGTGAGCTCTACCGCGCCGACTCTGTCGGCCTCCGGCAGCAGGGTCATCGTTCACCGAAATCAGTGGTCACACGCTCAGAGTAGACAATACAAATGTATCGTGTCTACGATACAAGCGTATTGCCGCTCACAGGATGTCGGGAGGTTCACGTCCATGTACCCCATGCTGATCGACGAACCGTCGACCTTTGCATGTACACGCGATCCCGATCGGTGGACGACCACGGCCGATGACGGCGCCAAGGCGCTGTGCCGCGCATGCCCCCGTCGCTGGGCCTGCGCTCGAGAAGCCTGCAAGACACAGGGGGCCGAGGGCGTGTGGGCAGGCATTTTGATACCCGAAGCAGGCCGCGGCCGTCGGCACGCGCTCAAGCAACTGCGTGAACTAGCAGAACAAAACGGGTTTCCGGTCCAAAGCACCTGAACTCGCCGCACGACGGCGACCGGGCTGTTAGTTTCGTTTCCGCCGAAACGGGGCAACACCTGATCGTCATGTTCGGCTAGTCACCAGGGGGACCTTCGTGGACGAGCGGCTCGCTCCTTCTGACCAACCGGCGTCCGAGGCCATCGCGACGACGGGGCTCTTCCTCAACATCGCCTCGGTGATCGCCCTCGCGGTGAGCCTCGCCAGCTGGGGCGCTTCCGATGCCGTCATCGCATCGATCGCAGGCGTGACAGCCGTGACCGCCTTCGTCGGCAGCCTGATCTGTTTTGCGAAGCAGGCAGAGGACCGCGAGGCACAGCCGGCCGCTTGACGGCCGACCCTCAGCGGCGTTCGCGCGGAACTTGCACGTTGTATTGCGCGATAGATGATCTCGACAACGGTAATGTCCGGGGCCGAGCGATCCTCACGCCGTAAGGAGCACCCAGATGATCTTCATCGTTGTCAAGTGGAAGCCGAAGGCGGAGTACGTCGAGAACTTCACCGACGAGGTCGCCGAGTTCACACAGGCCACCCGCAGCGAGCCGGGCAATCTATTCTTCGAGTGGTCCCGCGGTGTGGACGACCCGTCGGAATATGTTCTCGTGGAAGGGTTCCGTGATGGTGAGGCAGGCAAGGCACACGTCACCAGCGAGCACTTCAAGAAGTTCGTCGGCGGAGCCCCGGCGCTGCTGTCATCGACCCCACGCATCATCAGTCATGAGATCGACGCCGACGGGTGGGGCGAGATGGGCGAGATAAAGGTCGACTAGCTCGACTACCCGTCGATCAATAGGGTTCTGGCGCAAACGAACGGCAGTCGGCGATCGTGGGATCCCACCAGCCGTCAGGCAAGCAGTTCTTCATGGGAGCACCGGTCGGACGGCACACGTTGGCGATCGGATCCCACCACTCTGTGCCAGGGGCACAGTCCGCATGGCTGACGGCGGGCGAGATCACGGTTACGAACGCCAGCGGAGCGATCCCAGCCGCGGCGACGGACGCAATACGTCGAACGATCTTTTTCATATATGTGATCTTGCCGAACGGCCCGATTTTCAAACGCGCCATCAATTGAGGACGCACTGGAAAAGGGGTGCGCGAGGGGGGACTCGAACCCCCACGTCCGAAGACACGGGCACCTAAAGCCCGGGCGTCTGCCAATTTCGCCACTCGCGCGTGAGCGCCCCAAGGGTATCGCGGTACCGTTGAACGGTGTCCACTACACGGCGTAGGAGACCGGCGCTCATCGCGCTGGTGGCCGTCGCCGCCGCTGGCTGCCTGGTGCTGGCCTGGTGGCAATGGACCCGCTTCGAGTCCGCGTCGGGCACCTTCCAGAACCTCGGCTACGCCCTGCAGTGGCCGCTGTTCGCCGGATTCTGTGTCTACGGCTACTACAAGTTCGTCCGGTATGAGGACGCTCCGCCGGAACCGGCGAACCGCCACGCCGTCACCGAGATCCCTACCGGTCTGCTGCCCGAACGACCCAAGCCCGCAACACGATCCGACGACGATCCCGCGATGCGGGAGTACAACGCCTACCTTGCCGACCTAGCCGAGAAAGACAAGGAACCGTGACCGATACCCCCGTACCGACCACCCCCGTCGAGTCCATCCGCAAGGCGCTGGTCGGCTATCGCGTGATGGCCTGGACTACCGGCCTGTGGCTGATCCTGCTGTGCTACGAGATGGTTGCCAAATACGTCTACAACGTGGAAGGCCTGAACTGGATCGCGGTCGTGCACGGATGGGTCTATTTCGTCTATCTGTTGTTCACCGCCAACCTCGCGGTGAAGGTGCGCTGGCCGATCGCCAAGACCATCGGCGTGCTGCTGGCAGGCACCATCCCGCTGGTCGGCATCATCGTCGAGCACTTCCAGACAAGGGACATCAAGGCAAAGTTCGGTATCTAGCGGGCAGTGAGGTGCTCGAGCACCTCTTCAGCAAGGCGCTCACCACGATCTTCCTGAAGGAAGTGCGACGCCCCCTCAATCTTCACCTGCTTACCGGCGGTCGCGATCAGATCGCAGAACACCTCGCCGGCTTTTGGGTACGGAAAGATACTGTCCTGGTCTGAAAACGCCACCAGCGCGGGCTTCTGCCACCGCGACAGTTGGTCGGCGACCGCGCGCATAACATCGGCACCTACGGCATCCTCCGACGTCGGCACCAACAACGGGAACTGCGCGGCACCGGCTTTGGACGCCACATTCGGGAACGGTGCCTCATACGCGGCGATCACGTCTTCCGGCACCTCGGTTGCCGTCGCACCCTGGATCACGAACCCCACCGGCAGGTCGGGGTTCTTCTCTGCGAACGCACGCCACGCGAGAAAGCCCTTCGAGACGCGGCCCGTGAACAAGCCCGTATTCGAAATGGACAGGGCGGCAACACGATCGGCATTGTCGACAGCCCACCGCAGACCGATCGCACCACCCCAGTCTTGGACCACCACGATCGCCTCATGCAGATCGAGGCTCCCGAGCACCCGGCTGATCAACTCGGTGTGCCGGTCGTAGGTGTACCAACGCCGATCGGTGGGTTTATCCGACCGGCCGAAACCCGCAAGGTCGGGAACGACCACCCGGTGCCCGGTCGCGACAAATGGGCCGATCATTTTGCGGTACAGGTACGACCAGCTCGGTTCCCCGTGGAAGCAGACGATCGGCTTCCCGGATTTGGGCCCCTCGTCCAGGTAGTGCATCCGCAGCCCGTCGACGTCGACGTAATTCGGAGCGAGGTCGTAGCCCGGCAGGTTCTCGAAGCGCTCGTCGGGAGTTCGAAACACGTCCACGTCAGCGGTCATCGGAGCAATTTATCCGTAGATGCACCGGCCCGACCACTGCGTCATCGTGACACCGTTCCTTAGCTGAGCTACAGAATTCATGGCTACACTCGACGCGGTGTTGGCCAGCCCGGAAGTGCGCTGCAGCGGCGTCCTCCCGGGCTGCGGCCGCATTCAGTCGCGGGGCCGCAACGTCGAACGCGACACCCTCGACCCGGCTCTGACCGGCATGCGGGCCGCCGCTGCGCTCCTCGTCGTCGGCACGCACGCGGCTTTCGCCACCGGCACGCTGAGCCACGGATACCTCGGCGCCGTCTACGCGCGCCTCGAGATCGGTGTCGCGCTGTTCTTCGTGCTCTCCGGCTTCCTCTTGTTTCGCCCGTGGGTGGTCGCCGCGGCCACCGGCGGCACCTCGCCAGGGCTGGCCCGCTACGCGCGACACCGGCTACGCCGGGTGATGCCCGGCTATCTGGCGACCGTATTGGCGACGTTCGAGCTCTATGTGGTGTTCACCCCTAGCCCCAACCCCGGACAGACATGGCACGGGTTGCTTCGCTACCTCACGCTGACGCAGATCTACACGGACGACTACCTGACGACATACCTGCACACCGGGCTGTCTCAGATGTGGAGCCTCGCCGTCGAGGTGTCGTTCTACGCCGCGTTGCCCGCGATCGCCTACGTGCTGCTGAACCGACGGCGGCCCGAGTGGCAGGCCGCACGCGTCCTGACGGCGTTGGCGGCTCTCGCCGCGATAACCCCGGCATGGCTTGTGATCGCCGCCGCCACCGACGCACTCCCGAATTCGGCGGGTATGTGGCTGCCCGCGCACGTTGCGTGCTTCGCGGGCGGTATGGCGCTGGCGGTCCTTCGCGTTGTCGGTAGGCGTTGGCGCGCGGATGTCGCGCTGCTGCTGGCCGGCGTGCTGTTTCTGATCGTCGCCACACCGCTCGGCGGCGCGGTCGTCGGACCCGTTCCGGTTTGGGCACCGGCCACCAAGGCCGTGCTGTATGCCGCGATCGCCACGCTGACGGTCGGCGCCCTCGCACTCCGCACGTCGGACCGCCATGCGCGGATGTTGGGCAGCACACCGATGGTGTGGCTCGGCGAGATCTCCTACGAGATCTTCCTTCTGCACGCGGCCGTCATGGCGGTGACGATGAACCTGCTATTGCGATGGCCACTGTTCACCGGATCGCTGGCGGTTCTGTATGCGACGACGCTCGCACTGACGATCCCGTTGGCATGGGCCCTGCACCGGGTCACCAGGACAAGGCCGGCACGGACCCTAGACCAGCTCGTGTAACGCCTGCGCCAACAACGCCAACGCCCGCCCCCGGTGCGATGCCGCATCCTTCTCCTGGGACGTCAGCTCGGCCGCCGTCCGCGACGACCCTTCCGGAAGGAACACCGGATCGTAGCCAAATCCCCCGTCGCCCCGGGGTTCTCGCGTGATACTTCCCGGCCACGTACCACGCACAACGACTTCCTTTTGAACATCGCCTGCCCCGTACACCAGCGCGCACGCAGAAACGAACGCACCTCCGCGCCGCTCGTCGGGGACATCGCGTAGCTGTGCCAACAGCAGCGCGGTGTTGGCCGTATCGTCCCCGTGTACGCCCGCCCAACGCGCCGACAACACACCCGGCATGCGGTTCAGCGCATCCACCTCCAGTCCGGAGTCGTCGGCCACGCTCGCCAGCCCGGTCGCCCGAAATGCGTCGCGCGCCTTGGCCACCGCGTTCTCCTCGAACGTCACGCCCGTCTCGGGCGCCTCGTGGAACGGGGCGACGTCGTCCAACGACAACAACGTCAGCCCCGAGATTCCGGATGCGTCGAGAACTCGTCGCAATTCGGCCAGTTTCTTGCGGTTGCGGCTGGCGACCAGCAAGTCGGTCACAGTGACTCCTAATCATGACGCTGCCCGGCATCGGTCGGGGGTGCACATGACGGCCCGTCGGCGTGTTACCGAAAGCCCTTTCAAGCAGGGCATTTCACTATTGCTAGTCGATAACACTGACGGATGCAAAGCCGCCCCTATTGAGCCAAGCATGTCCCAAGTTGTCGATTTGGACCCATCGGCCTTGACGTTGGCGTAAATATCCTAGGAGGTCGACAATCCTCCAGGGGGCTCAAGATGGTTCACACATTCGTCGCGACAGCGTGCATCTCTGCAGCCTGCGCTGCAGTCGGCACGATTCTTCCCGCCCCGACGGCGGCGAGTCCGAGCGATATTCGGATCATTTCTCAGGCGCCATTCCCGAACGCACCGGGCCCTGACATCATCGACCCCAACATTCCCGGCCCCAACTTAGATGTGCCTGACGTCAACGTCCCAAACGTCAACGTGCCAAACGTCAACGTGCCAAACGTCAACGCCCCCAACATTCCGGGCAACGTCAACGCGCCCAACCTCAACGCCCCCAACATTCCGGGCAACGTCAATGTCCCGAATGTCAATGTTCCCAACGTGAATCTCGACGTCCCCGACGTCGCGGACATCGTGCCGAACTTCGATGTGCCCGAAGTCGCGGACATCGTGCCGAACTTCGACGTCCCGAAGGTCGACGTCCCCAATGTCAACATCCCTCGCGGTGGGGGTGGTGGTGGCCGCGGTGGTGGCGGCGGCGGCCGTCGGTAGCGCGCCGCGGCAGGTCGTCAATAGTCCTCAGTGCCAATGGCTCTCGGTACCCAACTAAAGGAGTCCAACTATGTTGCTCAACGCCCGTCTGGCCCGTCGCGCGGCTGTCAGTGCGATCGGCACTGGCGCTGTCGCCGGTGCGATGTTTGTTTCCGCGGCCCCGTCAGCGCTGGCCGATCCCGCTCCCAATTGCACCGCCGGTGACGTCGCGCAGGTTAGAGGGAATGTCTCAGCGGGAACGTCGGTATACCTGTTCACCCATCCGTGGGTGAACGACTTCTTCACAGGCCTAGCAGGCCAGCCGCGTGACCAGATCCGGACCCAGATTCAGGACTACATGGCGGCCAATCCGCAGGAGCAGGCCGAACTACAGGCCATCCGCCAGCCGCTGACCGACCTGCGGAACCGCTGCGGAACTCCTACCAACGCCCCCGCGCCCTTAACCGACGATGGTGCCGGTTAGCTTCCGAACGCCTTCTTCGTCGGTGCGTCCGACTCGGGCAGCACCCCGGGATACGGCTGTTCGAGCGCTTCGCGCTGAATGACGAACAACTGGTCGCAGGCGGCCAGCGCGGCATCGAGCAGCTTGTCCAGCGTGGAGCGTGGGAAGGTGGCGCCCTCGCCGGTGCCCTGGACTTCGACCAGCGTGCCCGTGTCGGTGGCGACCACGTTCATGTCGACCTCGGCCCGCGAGTCCTCCGTGTATGGCAGGTCGGTGCGGATTCGTCCGTCAACCACGCCGACGCTCACCGCGGCGATCGCACACGACAGCGGACGAGGGTCGGCGAGCTTCCCGCCAGCGGCCAACCAGGTGACCGCGTCGGACAGCGCCACATACGCGCCCGTGATCGCCGCCGTGCGGGTCCCGCCGTCGGCCTGCAGCACGTCGCAGTCGAGGGCAATGGTGTTCTCCCCCAAAGCCGAAAGATCGATGCAGGCCCGCAGCGACCGCCCGATCAGCCGGCTGATCTCCTGCGTGCGCCCGCCGATCTTGCCGCGGACCGACTCCCGGTCCGACCGCTCATGCGTGGCCGCAGGCAGCATCGCGTACTCCGCGGTCAACCAGCCCAGCCCGGAACCCTTACGCCACCGCGGCACGCCCTCGGTGACGCTTGCAGTACACATGACCCGGGTCTGACCGAACTCCACGAGCACCGATCCCGCCGGGTGAGAGGTGAAACCGCGGGTGATGACCACCGGACGCAGCTCGTCGTCGAGCCGTCCGTCTTCTCGTCTGGACACCCGCCAACCCTAGCCGGTGCCCCTGTCATCAATGCCGAGTGACGGGGAAGGACTCACCGCACACCACCGCGTGCACGGGCCCGTCGAATTCCGCCTTCGCCTCGCTGATCACGTCCTCGCGCGACGTCCACGGCGGAATGTGGGTCAGCAACAGCTCGGCGACGCCGGCGCGGGCGGCGGCCTGGCCCGCCTCGGTGCCTGACAGATGCAGATTCGGTGGTCGCGTCGGGTCGTGCGTCCACGACGCCTCGCAGAGGAACACGTCCGCGCCGCGGGCGAGATCGACGAGCGAGTCGCAGGCTCCGGTGTCACCGCTGTAGACGAACGTCGCCCCGGACGGATCGGTGATCCGCATCCCGTAAGACTCGGTCGGGTGGCACACCAGCCGCGGCTCGACGTTCAGCGCGCCGATTCGCACGGCCTCCCGGTCAACCCAGTGTCGGATGTCGAAAATGTCGCTGAAGTCGTCGATCTCAGCGCCTTCCGGCGACGACGCCGCGCCAAGGCGCGCCCACGTCTTCTGCGGGCCGAACATCGAGCCGCGCGCCGGCGCGGGCGACGGGTGGTAACGCCGCCACACGAACAGACCGGGGAGGTCCAGGCAATGGTCCGCGTGCAGATGCGAAAGCAACACATGCACCGCGTTGGGGTCCGCATGGCGCTGCAGCGCACCCAGCACTCCGCCGCCGAAATCGATGACAAGAGGAGGCGTGTCAGGTGCAGTCAGCAGATACCCGGACGCTGGCGAATCAGGCCCGACAACACTGCCGGAGCAACCGAGTACGGTGATTCGCACACTCACTAGCTTGCCATGCCTGCCAGCCCGGTGGCGAAAACATCACCGCATTGACTGACGATCGTCATCATTGGGCGCCGACATGACGCTGAACAGGTCGAACGCCGTCGAGAGTCGGACCGAGGAAACGCGCCGCGAGTGTGGTGAACGCTTCAGGATCGCCGGTCGCCTCGAACTGCCTCTTTGCTCGCGGCGCGTCATGCGGGCGAAGCAGGTCGAGCTCGGTCAGCACACGCAGCAGGTCCTTGGCCGTCTCTTCGGCGCTGGACACCAGGGTGACCTGGTCTCCCATCGCCAACTGGATGAGCCCTGACAGCATCGGATAATGGGTGCAGCCCAACACCAGGGTGTCGACATCGGCGCGCTGCAGCGGTTCCAAATACCCCTCGGCCAGGCCGAGCACCTGCCTGCCGCTGGTGACACCGCGCTCGACGAAGTCGACGAACCGCGGGCACGCCACCCCGGTGATCTGGACGTCGCGCGCGGCGGCGAACGCGTCCTGATAGGCGCCGGACGCGATCGTCGCCTCGGTGCCGATCACGCCGATGCGCCCGCTGCGCGTCGTCGCCACCGCTCGTCGCACCGCGGGCAGGATCACTTCGACGACCGGCACCGGCGCGTAGCGTTCCCGCGCGTCGCGCAGGCAGGCCGAGGACGCGGTGTTGCAGGCGATCACCAACGCCTTGACCCCGCGGCCCACCAAGTCGTCGCCGATGGCCAGCGCGTGCGCCCGAATCTCGGGGATGGTCAGCGGCCCGTAGGGGCCGTTGCCGGTGTCCCCGACGTAGACGATGTCCTCGTCGGGCAGTTGATCGATGATCGCCCGCGCGACGGTGAGACCGCCGACGCCTGAATCGAAAATGCCGACAGGGGCTAGTGGCGAGGTCACGTCCCGAAGGCCTGCGGCAGCGACGCGCCGCGCTTTCTGGCCTCGCGCGCCTTCCGCTCCGGCCCGGACAGCAGGTACGCCGCGACCACACCCGCGATCGCTCCGCACAGATGGCCCTGCCACGACACCCCGGGAGTGCCGGGCAGCACGCCGAGCAGGACGCCGCCGTAGACGAACAGCACGACAACGCCGACCACGATCTCCCACACCGTGCGGGTGAAGAAGCCGAACACGATCAGGAACGCCAGCCAGCCGAAGATCAGGCCCGACGCGCCGATGTGGTTGGTCTCGCAGGTGACGCCGACGTACGGGCAGTGCGCACCGATGTTGCCGACCAGCCAGGTGCCGAATCCGCCGAGAACCCAGATGATCGCGGTGGCGAAGATGAACCGCGACATGCCGGCGAGCGTCATCAGAAATCCGAGAATCAGCGCGGGGATCGTGTTGGCGATCAGGTGGTCCCAGTTCGAGTGCAGCAGCGGCGCGAACAGGATGCCCATCAGGCCGTCGGTCTCCATCGGCCGGATGCCGTTCTCGTCCAGCCGGTGACCCGACAGCGAATCGAACAGCTCGACGATATAGAGCAGCACGACGAAGCTGAGGATGGTGACGCCGCCGACCACCCACGCCGGCCGCTTCTTCGGAGTCGGCTGGGTCATATAACCCGGCTGCGTCACGAGCGATCCGCTTCCGCTTCTCGCACTGCTGTCATGCCCACAACTGCCCTTCCAAAGCGTCCTCCGCTTCGTCAAGGCTACCGGCGTATGCGCCGGTCGACAGATACTTCCAACCGGCATCACACACCACGAACGCAATGTCGGCTCGCTCGCCCGCCTTGCGCGCCTTGGCGGCCATACCGAGCGCGGCGTGCAGTATCGCGCCTGTGGAGATGCCTGCGAAGATGCCCTCGACCTGGACCAGCTCCCGCGTTCGTTTGACGGCATCAAAGGAACCGACCGAGTAGCGGGTGGTCAGTATGTCCGGGTCGTACAGCTCGGGGACGAAGCCCTCGTCGATGTTCCGTAGCGCGTACACCCCTTCGCCGTAGCGCGGCTCGGCGGCGACGATCTGCACGCCCGGCACGTGCTCCCGTAGGAACCGTCCCGTGCCCATCAACGTGCCGGTGGTGCCGAGACCGGCGACGAAGTGCGTGATCTCGGGCAGGTCGGCCAGTAGCTCGGGACCGGTGCCGAGGTAGTGCGCGTCCGCGTTGGCGGGGTTGCCGTACTGGTAGAGCATCACCCAGTCGGGGTTCTGCGCCGCCAGCTCCTTGGCGTGCGCCACCGCCGTGTTCGACCCACCCTCGGCGGGCGAGAAGATGATCCGCGCGCCGTACAACTCGAGCAGCTGACGGCGCTCGATCGACGTGTTCTCCGGCATCACGCAGATCATCTTGTAGCCCTTGAGCAGGGCAGCCATCGCCAGCGAGATGCCGGTGTTGCCGCTGGTCGGCTCCAGGATGGTGGCGCCGGGTTCGAGCAGGCCGCGCCGCTCGGCGTCCTCGACCATCCGCAGCGCGGGCCTGTCCTTGATCGAGCCCGTCGGGTTGCGGTCCTCGAGCTTGGCCCACAGCCGCACATGCGGTTCGCCGTCGGCGTCGTCCCAGCGTGGCGACAACCGCCGCATACCCACCAGCGGCGTGTTGCCCAACGCCTCCAGCAGCGAGTCGTACCGCGTCAAAATCAGCCGCCTGCGACTGCGGGCAGGATGGTGACCGAATCGCCATCGGAGATCTCGGTGTCGAGTCCACCGGAGAAGCGCACGTCTTCGTCGTTGACATAGATGTTGACGAAGCGGTGCAACTTGCCGTTGTCGACGAGGCGATCGGAGATGCCCGAGTAGTTGGACTCCAGGTCGGTGATCACGGCTTGCAGGGTGTCGCCCGACGCGGTGACTCGCTTCTCACCGCCGGTATGGCTGCGAAGGATGGTCGGCACGGAGACGGTAACGGTCATGTCCATGGGCTCTCTCTGATCTGGTACTGCTCGACGATCTTGACGGGTTCCTCGGTGACGACCCCGTCGACGATGCGATAGCTGCGCAACTCGTGCTCGTCGGGGTCGCGGGTGGAGACCAACACATAGTGCGAGTCGGGTTCGGACGCATAAGAGATGTCGGTCCGGCTGGGATAGGCCTCGGTCGCGGTGTGCGAGTGGTAGATGACTACTGGCACCTCGTCGGCCTGGTCCATCGCCCGCCAGACCTTCAGCTGCTCCATCGAGTCGAAACGATAGAACGTCGGCGAACGTTCGGCGTTGAGCATCGCGATGTGCCGTTCGGGGCGGTCCGAGCTCTCCGGACCGGCCAGCACGCCGCACGCTTCGTCGGGATGGTCGGCGCGGGCATGTGCGACCATCGCGTCGACCAAATCGGCGCGAATCACCAGCACGACGGCATCCCCTTCCTCACTCAAGCCGGTTCTGCGAACGCTCCGGGCAACATGTCCCGGTAGGTCGGTATTCCGGCCACCGACTCTGCCGCAAGCACGCCGACGAGCACCGCCCGGGCCAGCACATCGGCCGCGGCGGCTCCGACGGCGGTGATCAGAGACACTTCGGGGGACATCGATGCCGGCGTCTCGGGATCCGGCGGCACCTCGACAGCGCCGGTCGCCAGCGCGAAAACGGTATCGCCGTCCAGCGGGGTGTGGCAGGGCCGGATCGTCCTCGCCAGGCCGTCGTGTGCGGCGATCGCGATCCGGCGACACCCGGCCGGGCTCAGCGCAGCATCGGTGGCGATGACCGCGATCGTCGTGTTGAGCGGGCTGAACTCGACATTCCTGGCGGCGAACGCGGCGATCTGGTCGGCGGGTGGACGGGTCAGGCCGAACTCCTCGACCTGGTCGGCCTGCCACGGCAACCCGGTGGCGGTATCGATCACTTCGCCCGCGGCGTTGACGACGACGATCGCGCCGACGGTGACACCCGATTCGAGCGTCACCGACGCGGTTCCGACGCCGCCCTTGAGCACTCCGACGCGCGCACCCGCCCCCGCGCCGACGGTGCCGAGCGCCACCTCTGTTCCGGCCGCTTCGGCGGCGGAGTAGCCGAACGCGGCGGTCGGTCGGCATTGCCAGCCGCCGACGGGCAGGTCGTAGACCACGGCGGCGGGAACGATCGGCACCACGCCGCCTTCCATCGCCACCCCGCGTCCGCGCTCCTCGAGCCAACGCATCACCCCGTCCGCCGCGGCGAGGCCGTAGGCGCTGCCACCGGACAGCACGACGGCATCGACGTGGCGCACTGAGTTGCTGGGGTCCAGCAGGTCGGTCTCCCGCGTGCCCGGCGCACCGCCACGGCCATCGACCGCACCGACGGTGCCCGGCGGGGTCAGCACGACGGTGGTACCGCTCGCCCAGCCCGAACCGAGCGTCGCGTCCGCATCGACTCGATGGTGTTGGCCGACGCGGATTCCACCGACGTCGGTGATAGCGCTCATGGCTGTCTGTTCGTCGCGCACGCGCTCATCACTTCTTATCCATGAGCCCGAGAACCAGATACTCCTGCAGCACCGTCAGCCACTGGTACACGTCGTAATGGCCCGCCATCGGATGATCGGGAGGCATCCCGTCGGGGCCCTCCGGGCCGATGTCGAGCATCGTGCCCAGCGCAAGCCGGACGTCGTTGACGGCAGCCGCCCACGCATGCGCATCGTCGGTGGTCAGCTCGAACCGGCCGCCGCCGTTGGGCACCGTGTCCAGCACCCGTTGCGCCGCATGGCGTTTGGCGGCAATGATCTCGGGCTCATGCAAGCTGCGCAGCGCGCTGTTCAGGCTCTCGGCGGTACCCGACCCCGCAGGGTGTTCGTTCTGCGGCCGGAAGAAATCGGGCAGCAGCCGCTTCATGGTTTCGTCCTCCGGCGGACGTGAGTTACCGGTCTTCAAGCCGGTAATCTCCTCGAGTTCGTCTGGCGGCGAGGATGATTCGCGCTCCTCGAGCATGGCGACCATCGACGTCACCAGGCTCTCGAGCAGCGCGGCCTCATGCGATGCCAGTGCCGATCGAAAGCGCGTGCCGCTTGCGGTGTCGACCCGCTTCCATCTGCGCACTGTTGCGTCCCGGCTCCGGTGTCTCAGCGGTCGTGTTGCATGGTCGCCCACAGGCCTGCGGCATGCAGCTTGGACACGTCGACTTCCATCGACTCGCGGCTGCCCGCCGACACCACCGCCTTGCCCTCGTTGTGCACCTGCAGCATGAGCTTGGTGGCGTGCGGCTCGCTGTAGCCGAACAACTTCTGGAAGACGTAGGTCACGTAGGTCATGAGGTTGACGGGGTCGTCCCAGACGAGGGTCACCCACGGGGACTCGGTGTCCTCGGCGGTGTCGACGTGCTTCTCCTCGCGAGTTCCCGGGCGGGTCTTCGCTGGGGTAACCATCTGCCCAGAATAGCCGGGGCCTAGGAGGGCACGGGAACGGTTACGGTTGCGGGGTGACCGCGGCGTTGCTGACCGACAAGTACGAGCTGACCATGCTTGCGGCGGCGCTGCGCGACGGGACCGCGCATCGGCGCACCACGTTCGAGGTGTTCGCCCGTCGGCTGCCGGAGGGGCGGCGCTACGGCGTGGTCGCCGGGACCGCACGCTTCGTGGAAGCGTTGGCGGAGTTCACCTTCGACGACACCGCCCTGCAAGCGCTTTCGGACTTCCTCGACAGCGACACCCTGGAGTATCTGGCGGACTATCGATTCCGCGGTGACGTCGACGGTTATGCCGAGGGCGAGTTGTACTTCCCCGGCTCGCCGGTGCTGGCGGTTCACGGCAGCTTCGGCGAGTGCGTCGTGCTGGAGACGCTGGCGCTGTCGATCTTCAACCACGACACAGCGATCGCGTCGGCGGCGGCCCGGATGGCGAGCGTGGCCGAGGGGCGCACCCTCATCGAGATGGGCTCCCGTCGCACACACGAGCAGGCGGCGGTGGCCGCCGCACGGGCCGCCTACCTCGCCGGGTTCGCTGGCTCGTCCAACCTCGAGGCCCAGCGCCGCCACGGCGTGCCCGCGCTGGGCACCAGCGCCCACGCGTTCACATTGCTGCACACCTCTGCCGAGGGCCCTGACGAGGTGGCGGCGTTTCGCGCCCAGGTGGACGCGCTCGGCGTCGGCACCACCCTGCTCGTCGACACCTACGACATCACCGCGGGCGTCGCGAACGCGGTCGAAGTGGCAGGCCCCGAACTTGGCGCGGTCCGCATCGATTCCGGCGACCTCGGGGTGCTGGCCCGGCAGGTCCGCGCGCAACTCGACGAGCTCGGCGCGACGGAAACACGCATCGTGGTGTCGGGCGACCTCGATGAGTTCGCGATCGCCGGGCTGCGCGCCGAACCCGTCGACATCTACGGGGTCGGCACATCGGTCGTGACCGGCTCGGGAGCGCCCACCGCGAGCATGGTCTACAAGCTGGTCGAGGTGGACGGTATCGCCGTGGAGAAGCGCAGCCTGCACAAGGAATCCCACGGTGGCCGCAAGAGAGCGACCCGGCTGGCCAAGCCGTCGGGAACCGTCGTCGAGGAGCTCGTCTATCCGGCCGGCGAAGCCGCACCGCAGTCCGAGCTGGTCGCGCGGGACTTGACGGTTCCCCTGGTTCAGAACGGTGAACCGGTCGCGGATCTCGACCTGTCCGCGGCCCGCGACCGCGTTGCGGCGGGATTGGAAAGCCTGCCGTGGGACGGCCTGAAGCTGTCCCGCGGCGAACCCGCGATTCCGACCCGGATGATTCCGTCCGCCGACCGAGGCGCGTAGGAGGAACCACGCCCGACGCAGCTGCAGTCCCTGAATTGCTCGCCACCGCGGTCGCCGCGCTCGGTGGCAGCGAGCGCGGCGGTCAGGTCGAGATGGCCGAGGCCGTCGCCCACGCGTTCGACTCGGGCGAGCACCTCGCCGTTCAGGCGGGCACCGGCACCGGCAAGTCGCTCGCCTACCTGGTGCCCGCAATCGCGCGGGCGCTCGCCACCGACGAACCCGTCGTGGTGTCGACGGCCACCATCGCGCTGCAGCGTCAGCTCGTCGACCGCGATCTGCCTGCGCTCGCCGACAGCCTGGCCGGCGCCCTGCCCCGACGGCCGACATTCGCCCTGCTCAAAGGGCGCGGAAACTATCTGTGTCTGAACAAGATTCACAACGGCTCGGCAGAACCGGACGATCGCCCGCAAGAGGAATTGTTCGACGCGGCGGCGTCAACCGCGCTCGGGCGGGACGTACAACGCCTGATCGCCTGGTCGTCGAGCACCGACACCGGTGACCGCGACGAGCTCACACCCGGTGTGCCGGACCGGTCGTGGAGCCAGGTCAGCGTTTCGGCCAGGGAGTGCATCGGCGCCACGCGGTGCCCGTTCGGAACCGACTGTTTCGCGGAGAAGGCACGCGACAAGGCGGGGCACGCCGATATCGTCGTCACAAACCACGCGCTGTTGGCCATCGACGCCATCTCCGACGCCGCGGTGCTTCCCGAACACGAGCTGCTCGTCGTCGACGAGGCCCACGAACTGGCGGACCGGGTCACCGGCGTGGCCACCGCCGAGCTGTCCAACGCCGTGCTCAGCGCAGCGTCCCGACGCGTCGCGCGGCTCGTCGAACCCGAACTGGCACAACGACTGGAGGCCGCGGCGGCCACGTTCGCGTCTGCGATACACGACGGGACCCCGGGTCGCATCGACCGCCTCGATGACGAAATGACGACCTACCTGATCGCGGTGCGGGACGCCGCGAGCCGGGTGCGATCGGCGATCGACATGTCGCCGTCGGACCCGAAGGCCGCGTCGGCGCGCGCAGAGGCGGTGACAGCGCTGTCGGACATCAGCGACACCGCGACGCGCATAGTGGCGTCCTTTGTTCCCCAGATCCCGAACCGTGACGACGTGGTGTGGCTCGACCACGAGGACAACCGCGGATCGATCCGCGCCGTGATGCGGGTGGCGCCGCTGTCGGTGGCAGGTCTGTTGCGCGGCAGGTTGTTCGACCAGTCCACCGCGGTGCTGACGTCGGCCACGCTGACCGTGGGCGGGTCCTTCGACGCGATGGCCGCGGCATGGGGTTTGACGACGGGGGACGACAAACCGCAGCAGTGGCGCGGCATCGACGTCGGCTCGCCGTTCGAGCACGCCAAATCCGGAATCCTTTACGTCGCAGCGCATTTACCCGCACCGGGACGCGACGGCACCGGCTCCGCCGAGCAGCTCACGGAGATCCAGACGCTGATCGATGCCGCGGGCGGTCGTACGTTGGGCCTCTTCTCGTCGATGCGGGCCGCGCGGGCCGCCGCCGAAGTGATGCGCGAGCGACTGTCAACGCCGGTGCTGTGTCAAGGCGATGACACCACGTCGGCACTTGTGAAGCAGTTCGCCGACGACCCGTCGACATCGCTGTTCGGCACGTTGTCGCTGTGGCAGGGCGTCGACGTGCCCGGTCCGTCACTGTCGCTGGTGCTGATCGACCGCATTCCATTCCCGCGACCCGACGATCCGCTGCTGTCCGCGCGCCAGCGAGCGGTGGCCGCCCGGGGTGGCAACGGATTCATGGCGGTTGCGGCCAGCCATGCCGCGCTGCTGCTCGCCCAGGGCGCGGGCCGACTGTTACGGCGCACCGAAGACCGGGGGGTGGTGGCGGTGCTGGACTCGCGGATGGCCACCGCGCGCTACGGCGACTACCTGCGCGCGTCGCTACCGCCGTTCTGGGCGACCACGGACCCGGTCCGAGTCCGGCAGGCCTTGGAACGCCTCCACACCGCCAACGCCGCACTATCGTGACGCCAATGAGCCGACGATCCGGCACCGGGGCGGTGCTCGCCGTCGGTGCAGCGCTGCTCATCGCGTCGTGCTCGACCACGGTGACGGGTACGGCGGTCTCTGTCTTCGACGATCCGTTCAAGGTGGCAGGCATGCCCGCCGTCGACGGGCCGTCGGGGCTGCGGCCCGTCCCCGAGCGACCGTCGCGCGACGTCGAGGACAGCGACGGCGGTGAGATCGACGCGCTCGCCGCATCCTCGATCAGTGACATCGAGGACTTCTGGGGGACTGCCTACCCCGAGACGTTCGACAAGGACTTCACCCCTGTCAAGGAGCTGATCTCCTGGGATGCGAACGGATACGACAATCGGGAGTTCTGCGGGCTGGACACCTACGGCCTGGACAACGCCGGTTACTGCTTCCTCGACCACACCATCGGGTGGGACCGCGGGAGGCTGTTACCCGAATTGAAGGACAACTTCGGCGATATCGCCGTCACCAACGTGCTGGCCCACGAGTACGGGCACGCGATTCAGCGGCAGGCCAAGCTCAAGAAGGAGGGCACCCCGACGCTCGTCGCCGAGCAACAAGCCGATTGTTTTGCAGGCGCATACATGCGTTGGGTAGCCGAGGACAACTCCCCCCGCTTCACCCTGAGCACCGGCGAAGGGCTGAACAACGTACTGGCGGCGATGATTTCGTTCAGCGACCCACTGCTGAGTAAAAACGAGTATCTCCCCGACGACAATGAGCACGGCTCGGCGTTCGAGCGGATCAGTGCCTTCCAGTTCGGCTTCACTGACGGCGCTTCCTCGTGCGCGGCGATCGACGAAAAGGAGATCGCTCAACGTCGCGGCGACCTGCCCGTCGAGCTGCAGGAGGATCAGACCGGCGAATGGCCGGTCACCCAGGAGTCGGTGAAGTCGATCGTCGAGGCGCTCGGGACGCTGTTCTCACCGGCCGACCCGCCCGAACTCAGCCTCGACGCGGATTCGGCGGCCGACTGCCCGGACGCGCGGCCCAGTCCGCCGGTCTCGTTCTGCCCGGCCACCAACACGATCGCTGTCGACGTACGAGAGCTGGAAACGCTTGGCACGCCATCGGGTCCCAGCAGGGACGGCGGTGTGGTGTCAGGGGACAACACGGCGTACTCGGTCCTCGTCTCCCGATACATGCTGGCCCTGCAGCACGAACGCGGTGGCATGTCGCTGGACAGCGCGGAGGCCGCGCTTCGCACCGCATGCCTGACCGGGGTGGCGACGACGAAGATGACCCATGCTGTCACCACGGCGGACGGCAACACCGTGGCGTTGACCGCCGGTGACCTCGACGAGGCGATCTCCGGTCTGCTCACCAACGGGTTGGCCGCCAGCGACGTCAACGGCGAGACCGTGCCTGCCGGCTTCTCCCGGATGGACGCGTTCCGGATCGGCGTGCTCGGCGATGAGGACCGCTGCTTCAAGCGCTTCCCGTAGTAGCGAGTTCGGCGTGAAAAGTGGCGCTGAGCGACGGAAATCACGCCGAAATCGCTAAACCTTCTTGGTGACCCCGTAGTAGCCGAGGATCGCGTCGGAGACGTCGGTGGACCGCGTCAGGAACGCATATGACCGGATGAAGGACTCGCCGACGCACCCGTCGATCTTGACGCGGAAGCCCGTTATCTGAATCCAGGGCGCCGCGCCCTTGAATTGCTTCTTGCTGACCGGGACGACGTTGATGATCCCGGGTTTGAGCGCCACTGCGAGGGACCCGCTGATGGGCGCGATTCCGGTCGGAATGCCCGTTATTGCTGCGGTGCCGAGACCCCCGAGACCCAGGCCTGGTGAGAAGCCCAGGCTGCCGCTCATCACCACACCATTGCTGGTGCTCATGTCGATCCCGCAGCCGATCTGGTAGCCGACCTCGAACGTGCCTTCCGGCGGGTCGGCCTCGCCGGGCCCCTCCATCTTGGCGTTGAACAGACCGCCGACCTCGTACTCGCGGGTGGAGATCGCCGTGGTCAGGGGCGCAATCACTTGTTGCGTCTCGTCCTTGGCCGACACGGTCAGCGTCCAGCCGTCGGGCGACTTGCTGGTGGCAGGTGGCGACGATTCGACGAGTTCCACCGGTGGCGGCGCGCCGTCGGGCACAGCACCGTCTGGTGGTGCAGGCGCCGCTTCGGCCGTGTCGACGACGGGCTCGGCCTCA
>Ga0164307_10000326_pt1 | contig 21303 bp, 17 predicted proteins | sample Whisoiple_243_MG_FD_110214 | JGI IMG/M metagenome (GOLD analysis project Ga0164307, IMG submission 110214) | Soil microbial communities amended with fresh organic matter from upstate New York, USA - Whitman soil sample_243_MG | ecosystem: Environmental > Terrestrial > Soil > Unclassified >...
TCGCTGCTGCTGGCGCCGCTGGTCCGTTTCCTGCCACCGGACGACCCCAGGATCCGGGCGACGGTGCTCGCCATCGCCGACGAACTCACCCACGAGGGACTGGTGCTGCGGTACCGGGTCGAGGAGACCGATGACGGGCTCGCCGGCGAGGAGGGCACCTTCACCATCTGCTCGTTCTGGTTGGTCTCCGCACTCGTCGAGATCGGCGAGGAGGAGCGGGCACGGGCGTTGTGCGAGCGGTTGCTGTCGCACGCTTCCACCCTCGGGCTGTACGCGGAGGAACTCGACCCGGTGTCCGGACGGCACCTGGGCAACTTCCCTCAGGCGTTCACCCACCTGGCCTTGATCAACGCCGTCACCCACGTGATCCGGGCGGAGGAGCGTTCCCGGTCCTACGGTTTCGCACCGGCCAACCGGCAGGCGTGATCATCCGCCCGGCAGCGGGCGAGCTTCCAGCCCGCGCCGGTGACCCTGGGTATGGTTCCCTCGACCGACCGAAGGGGACAGCCATGGCCAGAACTCGAGCGGGGCGAGCGGGCACGCGGGTCGATGGCGCCCGGCGACATCGTTGGTGGCGTCTGCTCGCCGTCGGCGCCGTGCTCGGCGCCACCCTGCTGCCCGGGGGCGTCGCGCGGGCCGAGCCGCCCTTCCGGGTGCCGAGCCAGATCACCGACAACGCCGAGGCGTTGAGCGGTGACGACCGGGCGCAGATCCAGGCGGCGTTCGACCAGCTCTCCACCGATGCCGGCGTCAACATGTTCGTCGTCTACGTCGACACCTTCGACAACCCCAACGGCGGTCAGGAATGGGGCGAACAGACCTACCAGCTCTCCGGCTTCGGCAGTCAGGACGTGCTGATGTCGGTCGCCATCGGCGGCGGTGACTACAGCGTCCGGGTGCCGTCGGACTTCTCGCTCAGCGACAGCCAACTGAACCAGATCGCGCAGAACGAGATCCGGCCGCAACTCGTCGACGGCGATTGGGCCGGGGCCGCCATCGCCGCGGCGAACGGCTACCGCGACGCCCTCGGTGGATCGTCATCGACCTGGTGGTGGGTGGCCGGCGGGATCGTCGTCGTCGGTGGCGGTGGGTACCTGATCTATCGCCGGTCCCGGCGCAAGACCGACCAGCAACCGGACGGACAGCCCCAGGTCGGGCCGGACGGCAAGCCGTTGCCCCCGCCTGAGCCCCTCGATCAACTCTCGGCCCGTAGCGTGCAGACCCTGATCGACACCGACAATGCCGTCCGGGCCAGCGAATTCGAACTCAGCGCAGCCGAGACCGAGTTCGGCCGGGAGGCCGTCGGTGAGTTCCGCGCGGCCTTCGACGCCGCCCGGGAATCGCTCACCAGGGCCTTCGAGATCCGCCAGCAGATCGACGACGACGTCCCGGAGGACGATCAGACCAAGCGCGCCATGATGGAGGAGATCCTGGCCCGGTGCGCAGACGCGGCCGACAAGCTGGATGCGGAGAGCGACCGCTTCGACGACCTGCGGGACCTGCGCTCCCGGTTGCCGCAGGTGCTGGCCGAACTGCCCGGGCAGATCGAGGCCCAGCAGGCGCGGATCGGGGCCGTCGGCGCGACTCTGCAGCGACTGCAGCAGCGCTACGCTCCTACCGCGTTGACCTCGGTGAGCGCCAATGTCGACGAGGCCACGAAACGCCTGGATTTTGCCCGCAGCAGCCTGCGACAGGCTGAGCAACTGGCCCTCCCCGGTGCGTCTGCGGGGGCCAGCAGCACCCTGCCCGCCGTTCCAGGCCCTGGTGCGGTCGCCTCACTCGACGCCGGAGCAGCCGTCTCCCCGCCGGTCGCCGGTCAGCAAAACCCCGGTGCGCCATCCGTTCTGGCCGCGGGCGCCGCCCAGGAGGCGGTCGGTCAGGCGCAGACCCTGCTCGATGCGATCGAGCACACCGATGCGGACCTCGGTGCTGCGGTCGGGCAGCTGACGGCTGCCGCGACCGCGGTCGACGCCGAACTCTCGGCCACCCGCAACGCGCTGACGTCCGGCGCCGCCGGAAGCGCCGAACCCGGGCTGCGGGCGCAGCTCGACCAGATCCAGGCCATCCTGGGCGTCGCCCGCTCGCCGCAGGGAGCAGCCGACCCGCTGACCGCCCTGCACAAGCTGGAGGAGGCGGACGTTGCGCTGGACAGCATTCTGGCCGCCACCCGCGATGCCCAGCAGGTGGAGCAGCGCGCGCAGGCCGGGCTGGCATCAGCTCTGTCCGCAGCGCGGGCCGAGATCGCCTCCGCCGAGGATTTCATCGGGACCCGGCGCGGCGCCGTCGGCAGCCAGGCCCGAACCAGACTCGCAGAGGCGAAACGGCACCTGGCCAATGCGGAAGCGACCGCTCCGACGAACGCGCCGGCAGCGCTTGCCGAGGCACAGCAGGCGAGCTCGTTGGCCCGTGATGCCGCGTCGCTGGCGCAGCGTGACGTCGGCGGGTTCGGCGGTGGCGGTCAACAGGGCGGCGGGCTGAACGGCGCCGTCCTGGGCGGCATCATCCTCAGCTCGGTACTGAACTCCGGTCGCAGCGGTCGTGGGGGTGGCGGCTGGGGCGGCGGCGGCTTCGGCGGCGGGTTCGGCGGCGGTGGATTCGGTGGCGGTGGCTCCTCCGGCGGGGGCGGCAGCCGCAGCGGTGGCGGTGGCCGTTTCTGACCGCTCGCGGGAGCGTCTTTCCGCACCGAGGCCCGCAGTGAGGGCATCCCGGCCGTTGGCTGCGATCTGACGGTGTCCTACGGTCGGCCGGTGCCTGAGCGCGAACCCACGGTGCGGAATACCGGGACCACAAGGAGGGCACCATCCTCTCGATGCTGCCGGACCTGCTCACCGAGGAGGGCGCGGCGCTGACGGTGCGGGTCGGCAACACCTCGATCGACGGACGCCAGGCAATCCTGGTCAGCAACAATCCGTATGGCTCCGGCCGGTTGATCGACCTTGGCCGACGCAACACACTTGATCAGGGCGTGCTCGGCGTGGTGGCCGGCCGGCTCGCCACCGTCGGCGGTGCCATCGACATCCTGCGCCGGACGCGAAGCCGGTCGGTGCGGGTGTTGATCGGGACCAGCGCGGTCATCGAGGCGGACGCGGCCGAGATTCCGGTCGGCGTCGACGGTGAGGCCCTGGTCCTGCCGACGCCGGTGCAGTGCACGATCCGGCCGAGAGCCCTGCGGGTGTGGCTACCGCGCGATCGACCCGGGGTGCCGCCGGCCAAGACCCGGATCGAATGGGACCGGTTGTGGCGGGTGGCGCTCGGCCGCAGCGTCGACCCCGCGCGGACCACCTGACCGTTCGCTGTGCGGACCCACCCGACCCCCTGTGCCTGCGGTTCAGAACAGCTGCACCCGCCGAATCCACCTGCGCGGCAGCCGACGAGGACGCGGCACCGGTCAAACCGGCGCCGGCGCGGCGCGGTCGGCCACGAAAGGCCGCTGCCGGCTGCGATTTTCGCTGCCGGTGACCGGGGTCCGTCATGCACTCCTCGGTCGACCGGGAGGTGAATACGTTCGAACGCATCCACCGGGCAGGGTTTGCGCGTACTTGTGCTGTCTGATCTTCGGGCGACGTCCGGACAGGCACTCATCCCCCAGGGAGCCGACCATGACCGAATTGCATGTTGTGCCGCAGAACCAGTCGAGTTTTGCCGATGTGGCAAAAGAGCTCTGGTCGTACCTGACCGATCGTGGAGCCGCGATCAATTACGAGTTCGTGGACATGTCGGTCGAGGTACCGAGGGAGACCGGTGCGAACTCCGAACGAGCGGTGTGGAAGCTGAACGGCACGCTGCGGATCACCACGTCGGACGTGCCAACGGCGGCATGACGCCCCGGCCGTCCGAGCCAGGATCATCCAGCGCGGCGCGGACGACGGCGGTGTTCGCCGATCTGCGCATGGAGACCGGCGGGCACCGGGCACATCTGGTCGGCGACGGCAGTTCTCTGGTGCTGCACCTCGACCAGCCGCTGGCCTTGGCGGCGTCGCTGAGGCGGGTCTCGTTGCCGGAGGCGGCCGGAGTTGCCCAGCAGTCACGGGGTCTGGGTCGAATGGCGACAGTGCTGGATACCGCCGGGATCACGGTGGACGTCCGCGGCCCGGACGGCGACCTGCTGGTCCGGCTGGGACGGGTCACCGGAAGCCGTCTCGGCCGACTGCTGACCGGCAGCCATGCCGTCCGCTTCGGATCGGCCCGCGAGCTGACCGACACCCTGACCGATGCGCTGCCGACGGGACGGATCCTGGTCGGAGCTTGCGCCGCGGTCATCGCCACCGCTGCGGCCATTGCTGTCCGTCGCGTCCGTTCCGGTTGAGCCGACCTTGACGTGCGTTGCGGATCGCGGACCCAGTGTCGACCCGGCAGGATGAGCACTCATGGGCGGCCAGACACCGGGTGCGGCGAATCAGCCTGTGCGACACGGGATCTTCCAGACCAGCCTGATGAGCGCGCTGCTGGACGGGGTGTACGACGGCGACCTGTCGGTGGCCCAGCTGCTCGAGCACGGCGACTTCGGCCTGGGCACGTTCAACGCGCTCGACGGGGAAATGGTGGTGCTGGAAGGCGTTTGCTATCAGCTGCACGACGGCGGCAGGGCCCGGATCGCGGACGCAAAGGCGCTGACGCCCTTCGCTGTCGTCACCGATTTCATCCCGATGCACCGCGTCGACCTGCCCGCCGACTCGTCCCGCGAACAGGTCGCCGCCATCATCGGCGAGACGATCAGCTCCGAGAACTACCTGTATGCGATCCGGGTCACCGGTGAATTCGCCTGGGTCAGCACCAGGACGGCCGCCCGCCAGCAGCAGCCGTACCCGCCGCTGCGAGAAGCGACCAGAAACGAACCGGTGATCCGATTCGACGACGTCGAGGGGATCGTCGCCGGTTTCCGGACGCCGCTCTACGAGCTGGGTATCGGGGTTCCCGGTGGCCACGTGCACTTCATCGACAGCGCGCGGGAGCAGGGTGGTCACATTCTCGACTTCCTGTGCCGCAGCGGGACCCTGGAGATCTGCCTCGGCTCGGACCTGCACCTGTCCCTGCCGCTGAGCGATGCCTTCGGCCGAGCCCACCTCGCACCGGATGACCTGGCCGAACAGGTACAGCAGACGGAGAACCACCGCTGATTTCCCGCTGGCGCGCGATCGACTGACAGGGCATCTCAGCGCCGTGTGCGCGTGCTGTCAGCGCCCGGGTGCACTGTTTGCCGGAGAACAATCTCGAGGAGACAGACATGAGCAACATCATCGAAGCCGAAGGGCTGAAGAAGCGTTTCGGTACCACCCAAGCCCTTGACGGGGTCGACCTCGCGGCCGGCGAGGGCACCGTCCTCGGCATCCTGGGCCCCAACGGGGCCGGAAAGACCACCGCGGTACGGATCCTGGCCACGTTGCTGCAGGCCGATTCGGGACGCGCGACGATCGACGGCTATGACGTCGTCAAAGACGCCGGCAAGGTCCGCCGCACCATCGGTCTGACCGGTCAGTACGCGTCAGTGGACGAGGACCTGACCGGCATCCAGAACCTCGTGCTGATCGGCAACCTGCTCAACCTGAGCGGTCGCGACGCCAAGGCGCGCGCGGTCGAACTGCTGGAATGGTTCGGCCTCGCCGATGCCGCCCAGCGCCGGGCCAAGACGTACTCCGGCGGCATGCGGCGCCGGCTCGACCTCGCCGCCAGCCTGGTCGGCCGACCGCGGGTGATCTTCCTCGACGAGCCGACGACGGGCCTCGACCCGGCCAAGCGGCAGGACATGTGGGAGGTCCTGCGGCGGTTGGTCACCGACGGCTCCACCGTCCTGCTGACCACCCAGTACCTGGAGGAGGCAGACGCGCTGGCCGACGAGATCAGCGTCATCGATCACGGCAAGGTCATCGCGCACGACACCCCGGATGGGCTCAAACGCCAGATCGGCGGGCAACGGATCCGGGTCAAGCCGACCGACCGGGCCCGGATGGAGGATGTGCATCGCATCCTTGCGGAAATCGGCGGCAACGAACCGCAGGCTTCCGGCCGTGACGAGTTGACGGTCGCCGTCAACGGCGAGGACGCCCTCGCCGCAACCGTCGGCCGACTGGCCGCAGACGGCATCGCCGTCACCGAACTGTCCCTGCATCTGCCGTCGCTGGACGAAGTCTTCATGACGCTCACCGGCGAGCGGGTTGCCAGTGACGGAACCACGACTCTCAGTAAGGAGGTGGCGGCATGACCACCACTGCAACCACCCAACCTGCGCGACGCCCGGTCCCGCAGGCCGCCGTGACCGGCGCCGCCGGCGGCGGTTATCTCCGGCACATCATCGCGATCGCCAAACGCAGCCTGATCAAGATGGTGCGAACCCCGGAAGCGCTGATCGACGTCACCCTGCAGCCGATCATCTTCCTGCTGCTGTTCACCTACATCTTCGGCGGCGCCATCGGCGGCTCCTCGGCCGATTACCTGCAATTCCTGCTGCCCGGTCTGCTCGCCCAGTCGATCGCACAGGCCGGGGTGGCGCTGGGCCAGAATCTGAACGCCGACATCGAGAAGGGTGTCTTCGATCGATTCCGCTCGCTGCCGATCGGCCGCTCCGTGCCGCTGGTCGGCGCCGTCATCGCGGACATCGGACGGTATCTGATCCTCTGTGTGGTCACCCTCGGCTTCGGCATGATCATGGGTTTCCGGATCGAAACCAATGCGCTGGCCGCAACTGCCGGCATCGGCATCTCGATTGCCTTCGCGTTGTGCTTCTGCTGGATATCCGTGTTCGTCGGGATGAAGGTCAGGACCTCCGGCGCGGTCCAGGGCATCATGTTCCTGATCGTGCTGCCGCTGTCCTTCGCCAGCAACACCTTCGTCAACCCGGAAACCATGCCGGAATGGCTGCAGACCTTCGTCAAGATCAATCCGATCTCCCAGCTGGTGACCACCATGCGGGGGCTGATGATCGGCGGCCCTGTTCAGGAAAGCCTGATGTGGACGTTGGTCTGGATGGCCATCCTGCTGATCGTCTTCGTGCCGCTGGCGCTCCGCGCCTACCGCAAGCGCACCTGATCTCGTCCCACAGTCCCTGGAAACACAGTGGCCCGGACCGTCGTCACGACGGTCCGGGCCATTTGTCTGTGATCCGCTCATTCCATGGAGATCAGGCCGCTACCGCGGGGGTCTGCGCTGCGGTGTGGCCGACCTTGGCCCGTCCGAAGATCACTCCGGCGACACCGAGCGCGGCCCAGATCAGCAACACCGTGAGCGGCCAGGCGATGGACGCCTCCGGGAAGTACGAGACCGTCCGAAGCAGCGTGCCACCGGCACCGGTTGGGAGCCACTGACCGAATTCGCCCCAGGGTCCGGGCAACAGCCGCGGCGAGGTGGCGATCCCGGACAACGGGTTGCCGATGATGACCAGCAGCAGCGCGCCGAGCCCCGCGCCGGCGGCGCCCAGTACCCGCACCGACCCGGCCACCACCAGCGCCGAGGTGGCAATGATCACCGAGATGGCCGCCGTCTCGGCCCAGAAGTTTCCGGCCGAGACACCCAGCCAGGCAAGGATTCCGGCGAAGGACACCGCGATCACGACGGCGCCACCGACGACGGCGCCCAGCACGATCCAGCGACTGCGCAGGGCGAGCGCCGCCGCAACACCGAGGGCCAACCCGGCGATGATCATCGGGAACGATCCGGCGGCGAGGCCGACACCACGGGCGTCATCGGCCGGCAGCGGGACAACATCGGTCACCGGCGGACCGGTTGCCGTCGGGTTCGCGAGGTGACCGGCCGCCGCCGTCAACAGCTGCGAGATCGCCGGTGACCCGGCCGATGCGGTCAGCAACATGGGCCCGTTCGGGCCGATGACGATCGCGCCGTCGACGCTCCGGTCCAGCAGGGCCACGCGGGCAGCCGCTTCGTCGGCGACGACGGTGACCTCAAAGGCATCGGTCCCCCCGGCCTGGGCCAGCCCGGCGGTGATCTGTTCCACCGCCGGCGGTGGACCGGCGACGGCCAGCCGGACGCCGTTCGGGCCGGAGTTGACCGCGATACTGACGAAAAGAGCCAGCACCAAGGAGAGTCCGGCGGTGAGGGCGAGAACCAGGGCGATTGCCTTGTGGCCCTCCGAGAGTGCGTGACGGGCGGACTTCGGGTGCGGGTCACCGGTTGTCGGTGTCCCGCTAGCAGGGCCGGACTGAGCGTCGTCGACGCCCGGGCCGGCGCCGTGACCGATGTCGGAGAGTGTCATGGTGTCTTCCTTTCCAAGAAGGATCGTTCGTTTTGTAGAGAATGCACCCTGTGCGTCGGTTCGTCAAGAACGAATATTCGGTTTACTATGTGGCCCATGCCCAAGGTCACCGACGCACACCGCGAGTCACGTCGCGAGCAGATCCTCGTTGCGGCGTGGAAGTGTTTCTCCCGCAACGGATTCCACAGCACATCAATGGCGGACGTGATCGCCGAGGCGGGTCTGTCGGCAGGCGCGGTCTACCTCTACTTCCGCTCGAAGGACGACATCATCGTCGCGGTGGCGACCCAGGTGTTCGGCGGCATCGAGGGTCGGCTGCTGCAGTTCGCCGACCATCGCCCCCCGCCGAGCCCGGCGGAGATCGCCGCATTCCTGATCCGGCAGCCGGTGCTGGCGCGGGAGGCGGCACCGGCCGATCTGTATCCGCTGCTGCTGGCGGTCTGGAGCGAGGCCACCCGCAATCCCGGCCTCGTCGACACTGCCGACCGCATCCTCGGCGGGCTGCGCGAGGTGATCAACGGCATGTTGCAGCGGTGGGAGGCGGCCGGTGGGCAGCTGAGCATCCCGGCCGACCAGCTCACGCCGGTCTTCATCTCGCTGGTTCAGGGCTTCGTCGTGCAGAGCGCCCTGTCCGGAAGGCCGCAGCCCGACGACTACGGAGCCGCGGTGGCGGCGCTGTTCACCGCGGCGGGAATGGGCTGACGATTGCGGCCGGCCTACAGCGTCGAGTGCCATCACAGCAGGGGTCGAGTGCCATCACAGCAGGGTCAGAACGCCTTACCGGGCCGGTTCACCCTGCTCTGATGGCAATGAACCGCTGCTCAGCTCGACGCCCTGCACCGGCGCCGCGATGAGCAAAGAAGGGTCGATCCGGGCGATCGCCGATGCCCGGTCGAGAGCCCTTGCGCAGTCGAACAATTCGTCGAACTGTGGGCCGAGCGATGCCCGGAGGTCGCGGGTCAGTTCCGCGATGTGCGGCTCCGTGTGGTCCTCACTGCCCCGCAGCCTGGCAGCTGCGCCGAGAATGCTCGCCGCATCCGCGGTGCGACCCAGGGCGGAGGCCAACCAGCCGACGCTGACCCCGACAGCCGCGATGATCGGCATGTCGCCGGTGGTCAGGGCCAGGGGATAGTTTCCGATCAGGTCGGCCGTCGCCAACTGCACGTCGCCGACCTTGAGCGCGATGATCGCTGTCGTCGCACCCACCACCGCGGCGGCATGCGCCTGCAGATGATTCGGCGGATGCTCCGCCACCCGCTGCCGCATGTCCGCCGCCATCGCGGTGGCGGCGGCCAGATCGCCCTCCTGCAGGACGACCGCCAGCAAGACCCCGTCGGCGAACAGTGTGCGCTCGAGGCCGGCCGCGCGGCCGTCGACCTCGGCGCGCACTTCCTCGATCGCCTTCCTGGCCAGGGCGACATCGCCGGTCCGCAGCCGCAGGCCGGCGAGCCGCAACTTGATCAGCGAATCGTCATCGGTCGAGCCGAGCTCGCCGGCGAGTTGCAGGGCCACCTCGTAGTCAGCGATCGCGCCGGCCAGATCGCCGTCCTGGGACCGCAACGTACCCCTCGCGGACAGCACCGACGAGAGCCCCCAACGGTCGCCGATCCGGGCGAATTCCTCGTGGGCGGCTTCGATGTCGACCCTCATCCGGTCCAGCTCGCCCTCGTTCTCCGAGTACAGCGCGCGGTTGACCATGGCGGCCGCACGGAGCCAGCCGTCGGGTGACTGCATCATGATCGCCATCTGCGCCTCGGCCCGCTCCAGGTCGCCACTGAAATAGGCCAACATCGACCTCATGACCATCAACGGTGCAATCGGCGCCGGTGGCGCGGTATCGAGCTGCCGCGATATTTCCCGCAGCTCCGCCTGCAGCTCGCTCAGATCGGTGGCCGGTTCCCGGGTGCCCAGAAAGAGCATGGACAACGACTTGGCCGCCTGCGCCCAGACCCGGCCGGGATGATCGACATCCTCCGTCGCCGCCAGCGCCACATCGAGCCAGATGACGGTGTCGCTGTCCGCCCCGGTCATGGTCCAGTGCCAGGTCAGGGAGAGCACCAGATCCAGACATGCTGCCCGGTCCGCCGGATCGATCGATTCGGCGAGGAATCTGACGCTGGCCAGGATGTTGTCGCGTTCGGTCCGCAGGGTCCGGATCGCCGGCAATTGATCGGCCGTCCGCAACAGCGGGTCGGCGGCGGCGGCCACCGCGGCGAAATAACGGGCATGCGCGGTGCGAGCCGCGAGCGCTTCACCCCGCTCGGCCAGACGTTCGGCGCCGTACTCCCTGATGGTCTCCAACATCCGGAAGCGCAGGGTCGGGCCCTCGACCATCGTCAACAGCGACTTGTCCACCAGCGCCAGCAACAGATCACCGACACCTGCCGTCGGAAGCAGGTCGTCAGCGCAGACTGCCGCCGCCGTCTCCACCGTCGCACCGGCCGGGAAGACGGAAAGCCTTTCCGCGAGCAATCTTTCGTCCGGGGCGAGCAGCTCCCAGCTCCACTCCACGACCGCACGCAGGGTGCGGTGCCGGGGCATCGCGGTCCGGCTGCCGCCGGTGAGCAGTCGGAAGCGATCGGAGAGCCGGACGGCGATTTCGGCGGTCGGCATCACCCGGAGCCGTGCCGCGGCCAACTCGATCGCGAGCGGCAGGCCGTCCAGTCGTCGGACGATCTCGATGACGTCGACGACGGTGGTCTGATCGACGGCGAAACCGGCGCTGACCGCCTGCGCACGTTCGACGAAGAGACGAACCGCCTGGAAGCGCATGGCTTCGGCGGCGGTGACCCCGACCGGTGGCAGGCCGAGGGGCGGCAGCAGGCACAGCGATTCGCCGACGATACCGAGCGGTTCCCGGCTGGTGGCGACAATCAGCAGATCCGGGCAGCTGGCCAGCAGCAGATCGATCAAGGAGGCGACCGGAGCGATCAGGTGCTCACAGTTGTCGACCAGCAGCAGACAATCGGAGTCGGCGAGGACGTCGAGCAGTTGGTCGACCGCCTGCCTGGTCGCACGCTCGACCCGCCATTCGACCGACCTGGTGTCCAGCAGGCCGAGCGCGCCCAGCATCGCCTGCGGAATCGCGGCACCGTCGGTGACCGGGGCCAGTTCGACCAGCCACACCCCGTCGGCCCGGCGGGAGATCCACTGCCGCGCGATCTCGTTGGCCAGCCTGGTCTTCCCGGCGCCCCCCGGGCCGACGACGGTCACCAACCGGCCCCGCTCGAGCAGATCGGACACCCTGGCGACCTCGGCCTCCCGGCCGATGAAACTGGTGAGTGCGGATCGCAGGTTGCTGCGTCGACGATGACCCTGCGGCGGCGCGGGTTGCTGCTCCGCCTCGACCTCGCCGCGCAGCACAGCCAATTGCACTGCCGAGAGCTCAGCGCCCGGGTCGACGCCGAGGTCGTCGGCAAGCCTGGCCCGGATCTGTTCGTGGATCGCCAGCGCATCCGCAGTCCGCCCGGTCGCAGCGAGCGCGCGCATCAACTGAGCGGCGAGTCGCTCGCGAAGCGGATGTGCCGCAACGAGTTCCTCCAGGTCGCCGACGACGTCGCCGGCATGGCCCAGTCGCAATTCGATCTCGATCCGATCCGCCTGGGCGTCGAGTCGTTGTTCGTCGAGCCGGGCAGTGGGGGCGAGTGCATAGTCGGCATCCCCGGCATCGGTCAGTGGCGTGCCCCGCCACATCCCGAGCGCCCGATTGAGGCTGTCCCTTGCCGAGTTCAGCGAACCGTCCGCCATCTCCCGGCGGCCGGTGGCAACGAGCTCGGCGAAGGCGGCCGCGTCGATCGAACCGCGGTCGACACTCAACCGATAACCGTTGCCCACCTGCTGGATCGAATCCGGCGCGCCCAGTGTTCTGCGCACCCGGGAGATCAGCGACTGCAGGGCGTTGATCGGATCGGCCGGCGGATCCTGTGGCCACAACGCATCGATCAACTCGGCCGTCGACACCACAGCGGGAGCATCGAGCGCCAGCCGGGTCACCAGCGTGCGCAGCCTGGAGCCGGCGATCCCGACGGCCCGGCCGTCGATGCGGACCTCGAGCGGTCCGAGGATTCCGATCTCCACGGCTACCACTGTCCCAGACGCACGAACCCCGCGACTCCGGGTTCCCACTGAGGGGACCCGGGTCGCGGGGTCGCGGGGCGTCAGGCTGCGGCCGGAACCTCGGTCGCGGCGGTCCCGGTCAATACATCCCGGCGGACCAGCGCGGCGTATCGACCGCCGAGCGTCATCAGGTCGTCGTGCGAACCGGTCTCGACGATGTCGCCGTGGTCCATCACCACGATCAGGTCGGCGTCCCTGACGGTGGAGAGCCGATGCGCAATGGTCAGGGTGGTGCGACCGTCCGCGAGCTCGGCGAGAGCCGCGGTGACGGCCGCCTCGGTCCTGGTGTCCAGTGCGCTGGTCGCTTCGTCGAGCACCAGCACCGGCGGGTTACGCAGGATCATCCTGGCAATCGCCAGGCGTTGCTTCTCGCCACCGGAGAACCGGTATCCGCGCTCACCGACGACGGTCTGATAACCCTGCGGCAGGGACGAGATCAGCTCGTGGATCGAGGCGGCCTTGGCTGCGGCAACGACCTCCTCATCGGTCGCATCCGGTCGGGCGAACCGCAGGTTCTCGGCGATCGACGCGTGCAGCAGGTACGCCTCCTGGGACACGATGCCGACCACCGATGCCAGGTCCTGCAGGCCCAGATCGCGGATGTCGACCCCGTCCAGCAGCACCGAACCGCTCGTCGGGTCGTACAGCCTGGCGGCCAGATATCCCAACGTGGTCTTGCCGGAGCCGGTCGACCCGACGACCGCGACGTGACTGCCGGCGGTCACCGTCAGATCGATGTTCTTGAGCGTGGCCGTGTCGGAGCCGGGATAGGCGAAGGTGACCTGGTCGAAACGCAGTTCGCCCTTGCCCTTCGGTAGCGGCTTCGGCGCCGACGGCTCGTCGATCTCTATGGGCAGGTCGAGGTAGTCGAAGACCCGGCGGAACATGGCCATCGAGGTCTGCATGTCGACGCCGGTGCGCAGCAGCGAGACCATCGGCCGGAACAGCTGGCCCTGCAGGGCGGTGAACGCCACCAGGGTGCCGATGGACACCGGACCCGTCGTGCCGGCGACAGTGAACGCGGCGGCCAGGTAGATCGCGGCCGGCAGGATCGACACGATGATGCCGATGCTGGACTGCCGCCAACGGCCGGTCATCGACGACCGCACCTCCAGATCGGCGAGGTCGGCCGAGGTGTCGGCGAACTTGTCGCCAAGGGCCGTGCTGCGGCCCATGGTCTTGGTGAGCAGAATGCCTGACACGGAGAGGGATTCGGAGACCTGGCTCGACAGATCCGCCATCCGTTCCTGACGGGTGGTGGCGATCTGCCGACGCATGCCGCCCACCTTGCGGGAGATCATCACGAAGATCGGGACCAGCACCAGCGAGACCAGGGTCAGTTTCCAGTCGAGCGCGAGCATCGCGACAAGTGTTGCGATGACGGTGGTTCCGGATGAGACCACACTGGTGACGGTGCTGGTGACGGTCGCCTGCATGGACCCGATGTCACCGGCGATCCGCGACTGGATCTCGCCGGTCCGGGTCCGGGTGTAGAAGCCCAGCGACAACCGCTGTAGGTGCGAGTACACGGAGGTCCGCAGCCGGTGCATCACCGACTGGCCGACCAGCGTCGACTGCCGGGACTGGATGACGTCGAGCACAGTGGTGCCGACCGCGATCAGCACCATGCCACCGGCCAACATCGCGGTGAGCGCGGTGTTCCTGGTGGGCAGCGAGACGTCGAGAACCTCGCGAAGGAGGAAGGGCGACGCCACCGAGATCAGCGACGAGGCGATGATCAGCGCGGCCACGAAGAGCAGCCGGGCCTTGTGTTCGGAGAACAGGGCGAAGATCCGCCGCACTTCCCCCGGCCTGCCCTCGCGGGGCGGGCTGTCGGAGCCCTTGCCGCCGGCCGAACCACGGTTCTTGCGATCTCCGCTCTTGCGGGCGGTCGCTGGTTCCTGCGTCGATGGGGTGGAAGTGCGATCGGGAATGGACGACATCGCTGCGGGGATCGTCACCGGAGCGGGGTCGTAGGAGGTGAAGTCTGTCGGGATGGAGGTCGTTCGCGACCCCCGGGCCGAGGCATTGGGCGCCTGCTTCGTCATGGACGTTGTCATGGGCGCTCCTTTCGTCTAGTTTTGCATATGCTGAGTATGCCTCATAGTGAGGCTTCCTCACAATAGTTGGCGTGGGATCTCCGTCACACCTCGAGGAGCGCGATGAGTCCGGATGAACCACCGTCGAACGGCATTGAGAGCGACGGCGGGGAGATCAGTGCCGCCGAGCTCACCGAGCGTTTGCTGCGGATAGCGCATCTGATCAGGCGTGCGTCGCTGGCGAGCATGGCCGAGCTGGACCTGACTCCCGCACAGAGCCGCACGCTGCGCGTCATCAGCAAGGCCGACTCCCCGATCAGGATGGGCGAGCTGGCCGCCACCCTCGGCGTCGTGCCGCGTTCGGCAACCGGGTTGGTCGATGCACTGGAACACGCCGGCCTGGTCGAACGCACCGTCGATCCGGACAATCGCCGGGCGGTGCTGGTGACCCTCACCCAGCGCGGTCGCGACATGCAGGACCGGATGGCAGACGCTCGACGACGGGCCGGCGACGGCATCTTCGGTGCGCTGGACACGCCGGAGCGCCGGACGCTGGCCGATCTCCTGCAGAAGCTCCACCCGACGACCTAGCGGAACCTCGGTCGCCACGACTCGGGTCTTGATGGCAGGCTTGACCGGTGGCGAAGGACGAGACGTGGCGTGCCCGGGCGCAGCGGATCGCCGATGAGGTCCTGTTTCCAGCGGCACCGGCAATCGATAGCGGTGAGCGGACTCCGGCCGAGAACCTGGACCGTCTCGCCGAGGCGGGTTTCTACGGTCTGGCGGCGCCACCGGAACTGGGCGGCGTCGGGGCGGGCGGCTACGAGGCGATCGCCGATGTGGTCACCGCACTCGCCGGCGGGTGCCTGACCACCACGTTCGTCGGTTTGCAACATGTGGGTCCGATGATGGCCGTGGCATCGAGTCCGTCGGCCGCGATCCGGCAGACCTGGCTCGGGCCGCTGGCCCGCGGCGAGCGTCGGGCCGGGATCGCGCTCGCCGGGGTTCGACCCGGCCCCGCTCAGATCCATGTCCGCGCTGTTCCGGGTGGTTTTGTTGTCGACGGCGAAACCTCCTGGGTGACGGGTTGGGGACTGATCGACACGCTGCAGCTGGCCGCCCGCGATGCCGATGGCCTGATTCACTTCCTGTTGCTCGACGCCGTCGAGTCGCCGACCCTGACAGTCGGGCCGACCCGGTTGATGGCGGTCCAAGCCAGCAACACGGTCACCGTGCGATTCGACGGTCATGTCGTCCCCGCCGACCGGCTCACCCACACACAGACCTATGACGACTGGGCGAGCGTGGACGGCTACGGATCTTCGCTGAACGGCTTCCTGGCCTTGGGCATCGCCGACAGGTGCAGCCGGATGATCGACGAAAGCCCCTTGGAGCAGTCGCTTTCCGCGGTTCGGACGACATTGCTGACGGCTCCGACGTCGGGCATCCCGTCCGCCAGGTCGCAGGCGAGCCTGCTGGCAGTGCAGGCTGCGACCATGCTGATGGTGCAGTCAGGGAGCCGTTCGGTGCTTGCCGATCACCACGCCCAACGGCTGTACCGGGAGGCCGGTTTTCTCCTGGTGTTCGGCAGTCGACCGGCCATCAAGCAGGAGTTGCTGGATCGCTTGGCATCCGGTTCGGACCCGGCTGCAGGATCTTCGACACCGGTGTGATCGATCCGCAACCGGATGATCCCGCTGACAAATCATCCGATCTATGATGAGTGTCGTGACCACTGATTCCGCCCTCGACCGCATCACCCCGCCTGCGCCGATCGATGTCGACCTGTTGTTCCTGGTCAACCAGGCGGCGTTCGCCCTGACGGCCGAGATGACCACTGCGCTGGCCGGTGTCGGGATCAGCCCGCGGGAGTTCTGCGTGTTGTCGCACGGCATGAAGGGCGATCTGACCCAGATTCAGCTGGCCGAACTTTCAGCACTGGACAAGACGACGATGGTGAGCACTCTGGACAAGCTGGAACGGGCGGGACTTGCGGAGCGGAGATTGTCCAGCACCGACCGCCGGGCACGGATCGTCGTCGTCACGGCCAGTGGACGGCGAGCCGTCAGCAAGGCGCAGCGGATCGTCGCCGGGATGTATTCGAAGGTCCTGGCGGTGCTCCCGGAATCGGACCGAGAAGTGTTCCTCCGCAGCCTGATCACCGTTGTCGGAACCAGCCTGGCGACGCCGTCGCACGTCGATCGCACTGCCCGGCGGGGTGGGCGTTCAGGCTGACCCGATGCGGGTCGCCACTATTTGTCCGTCTTCAGATCATCCGATCACGGACGATCTGATACGGTCGTATTCATGGATCGAACGTCGCGTCATGCGTTGCCGTCAGCACCGACCACGCTGACCACTCGACGACGTTGGGTTGCCCTGCTGGTGCTGTGCGCGGGCTTGCTGATGATCATCCTCGACGGCACCGTGGTGACCGTTGCGCTGCCGTCAATCCAGCAGGATCTTGGGTTCTCGGCGACCGAACTGAGCGTCGTGGTGAGTGCCTATCTCGTGCCGTTCGGCGGTGTGTTGCTGTTGGCGGGCCGGATCGGCGACCTCACCGGACGGCGCCGGGTCTTCCTGCTCGGCGTTGCCGCCTTCACGATCGCGTCGGGCCTGTGCGGGCTCGCGACCACGCCGGCAATGCTCATCGGCGCTCGGTTCCTGCAGGGTGCAGCAGGCGCGGTCGCCTCTGCAGTCATCCTCGCCATGGTGATCGGGTTGTTTCCGGACGGCTCCGACCGGGCCCGGGCGATCGGGATCTACAGCTTCGTCGGCGCGGCCGGTGCCGCGATCGGCCTGCTCGCCGGCGGCGTGCTGACCGAAACTCTCAGCTGGCACTGGGTTTTCCTGGTCAATGTGCCGATCGGGCTGATCACCGTCGGGCTTGCGCTGCGGTTCCTGCCGGCGGACATGAGCGCGCCGACCGGAACCGGACGGGACGTCTCGGGAGCCGTCCTGGTGACGACCGGATTGATGCTGACGGTCTACACGGTCACGGAATTGCCGGCGCGGGGCTGGAATTCGACGATGACGATCGTCTCCGGCATCGGGAGCGTACTGCTGTTGACCGGCTTCCTCATCCGGGAGCGGCTCGCGCGACATCCGTTGCTGCCGTTGTCGGTTTTCGGCGACCGCCGGGTGTGGAGCGCGAATCTGGTCCAGTTCCTGCTGGTCGGAGCGTTGTTCGCGTTCCAGTTCCTACTCGCCCTGTACCTCCAGTTGGTGCTCGGGTTCGGCGCCGCCGCAACCGGTCTCGCGTTCCTGCCGATCACCGTCGTCATCGGAATCTTCTCGTTGTTGCTCACCCCGCGGGCGATCGTCCGCTGGGGAGGCCGGCGGGTACTGGTGGCCGGAGTGGGTCTGGTCGCGATCGGTTTGCTACTGCTGTCCCGGATCCCGGTCTACGGCAGCTACCCGGTCGACATCCTGCCGGCGACGGTGGTGATGGGTGCCGGGGGCGGTCTCACCCTGCCTGCCATCGCCACGCTGGGGATGTCGACGGCGTCGGCCCAGGACTCCGGGTTGCTCTCCGGGTTGCTCAACACCACCCAGCAACTGGGCGGCGCGCTGGGGCTGGCCGTGCTGAGTTCGCTGGCAGCGGCTCGTACCGGCGCCACCCTCATGGCCGGCGCCGACGACCTCGCGGCCCTCACTGCCGGCTACCGGCTCGCGCTGCAGATCGGCGCGGCGATGGCCGGGGTGGCGTTGGTGATCGCAATCGTCGCCCTCCGCGAGCGGCGTTCGGCAAGGGCTGTGCACACCGAGATCGGTTTTGACCGTTCTGACCGATCAGGCTGAACGAATCCCCGACTCCGTGCCCAGGAGCAGGTTCGTCCGGTAGGTCAGGCGTGAAGCCGGTCCCTCCGTCGGAACCGGCGGTCCGGATGCGGTGTACCGATACGCCACCATCTTCACCGAGAAGTCCGTGACCTCGGCCACCATGGCGTAGGTGTCCCACTCCGGGTCGCTCAACTCCGGAAGCGTCAGGATGTCCCCGGCGATCGCCTGCGAGAACTCCGCCAACGCGGAATTCGTGTCGTTCTCCACAGTCGCTCCCTGCCATGCTCGAGCGAATATCAGTGGGTGCCTTTGACGCCGGCGAGGAGCATCTGGGCGACGTCGAGGACTTCGACGTCGTCGATATTGCGGGTGATCTCGGCGGTGGGTTGGCCCTGCCGGGCGGTGAGACCATCGGTGAGCATGACCTTGCAGAACGGGCACCCGGTCGCGATCTGCTCGGCACCGGTCGCGAGTGCTTCGTCGGTGCGTTCCAGGTTGATCCGTTTCCCGATCTTCTCCTCCATCCACATCCGCGCCCCACCCGCACCACAGCACAACGACCGGGCACTGTTCCGGGGCATCTCCTTCAACGTCACCCCCGACGCCTCGATCAACTCCCTGGGCGGGGAATACACCTTGTTGTGCCGGCCCAGGTAACACGGATCGTGATACGTCACATCCCTGCTGCCCGCCGGTTTCTTCACGATCAACCGACGGTCCCGCACCAGGCGGTTCAGCAGCTGGGTGTGGTGGATCACCTCGTAATCCCCACCCAACGCCCCGTACTCGTTGCCCAGGGTGTTGAAGCAATGCGGGCAGGTCACCACGATCTTGCGGGTGGTCCGTTCCCCGAACGCGGTGTTCAGGTTCTCCACAGTGGTTTGGGCGAGCATCTGGAACAGGAACTCGTTCCCCGCCCGCCGCGCGGGGTCACCCGTGCAGGTCTCCCCCGTCCCCAACACGGCGAACCCGACGGCCGCCATGTGCATCAACTCCGCCACCGCGGCGGTGGTCTTCTTGGCCCGGTCCTCGAACGCCCCGGCGCACCCCACCCAGAACAGGTACTCATGATCGGGATCAATCGTGTCGGCGATGACCGGGACGTCGAACGGCAGGTCCTTCGCCCAGGCGAGGCGGTCCTTCTGGTTCTGCCCCCACGGGTTGCCCTTGTTCTCCAAATTCCGGAACAACCCGCCCAACTCGCTGGGGAACTCGGATTCGATCATCACCTGGTAGCGGCGCATGTCCACGATGTGATCCACGTGCTCGATGTCCACCGGGCACTGCTCCACACACGCCCCGCACGTCGTGCAATCCCACAGCACCTCGGGGTCGATGATCCCGCCCACCTCACGACCCAGCTCGTCCAGTTCGCTGGGTCCGATCAGTGGCCGACCGGCCTCGAGCATGGCGAGGGGATCGGCGTGCGCGAACGCCGCCAACTCGGCCTCGCTGAGCTTCTCCTCACCCGACGCGAGGTCGATCCCGCCACCGGCCCTGATGTACGGGGCCTTCGCGAACGAATGGTCCCGCAACGCCAGCATCACCAGCTTCGGGGACAACGGCTTCGCGGTGTTCCACGCCGGGCACTGCGACTGACACCGCCCGCATTCGGTGCACGTCGCGAAGTCCAACCACCCCTTCCAGGAGAAGTCCTCCACCTTCCCCACCCCGAAGGTGTCGACCTCGGGGTCGGCCTCCTCCAGATCCAGGACCTCGCCGCCGGACATCATCGGCCGCAGCGCACCGAGCGCGGTCCGACCCGAATCTTCCCGTTTGAAGTAGATGTTGGGGAACGCCAGGAACCGGTGCCACGCCACCCCCATCGACAGATTCCGGGCGATCACGATCGCCCACACCATCGAGATGATCACCTTGATCAGAGGGACCACCGAGACGGCCCACCACCAGGCAGGGAGCCACGAGCCCAGCCACGTCGAGATCGGCGCCGCCCACGTCGGGAACGGCAGCAACCCGGTCGACGACTCGAAACCCCGGATCAGGAAAATGCACACCCCGATCGACAGGATGACCGCCTCGACGAAATACGCCTGACCCGCATTCGACCCGGTGAACCGCGACTTCCGCACCGACCGCCGCGGACTGTTCACCTGCCTGATCACGATCAGATAGCCGATCCCCAGCACCGTGGTCAAGGCGATCAACTCGACGAACAACCCGTACCAGGCCTGATGCCCCAGCCACGGAATCTCGAACGCCGGATCAAACGTCTGCCCCACAGCCTGCACCAACGTCAACACCAGGGCGCCGAAACCCACCATCACGAACCAATGCGCAGCCCCCTGCCACCCCCACTTCAACATCCGGGTATGCCCCAGGAACTCCTTCACCAACGTCATCGATCGCCCCGCCACCGGACCCGCGCGGAACGGATCGGACGCCCCCAACCGCACATGCCCGAAAATCCGCCAACCGGCTCGTCCGAGCATTGTGAAACCCACCACGATGAAAGCCACCGCGACCACGCCCAGCACCCACGACCACCACGACATCAGCAGGCTCGCTTCTTCCTCGACTGGCACATTCGTCTCGTGTGGACGGCGGTCGCACACCAGAGATCGAACCCTACGTCCAGGTTACCCACGGGTAACTTAGGCGTCGAAGCGGCGGCCGGGGCGCGAACAGCTACGTGCGGCTGCTCACACTGACGTCGCCACGAGCTCCATCCTGCCTGGTCAGCCACGTGGAGTGACGAAGGCATCACTCGATCGGCAGTTCGTGGTCATCCGTCCCCGATAAAGTTCGAGGTGCTCACAGCCCCCATGCCTCGGTCCTCCGGACCGGAGATGAGCGCTGATCACAGCACCAGTTCTCCGATCAGGCTCGTCGCCTCGCATGCCGACCGGAAGCGATCCCCTCTCTCATGATCAAACGTTCTCGTGCCTTTGGCGCGCTTGTTGTTTCGATATCCCTCCTCGTCGCCGGATGCAGCGCTGCCGCGTCCGGTTCCGTCACCACGGCCACCGAACCGTCGCAGGCGACATCGTTGTCATCCCCGCCTGCATCAAGCACTGTCCCGGCAACCCCCACGACCGAACAGACTACGGCCGCCCCGTTGCCCGATGCGGAACGCTGGTTCCCCACCGGTCATCTCGCCGCGAGCACCGGCTGGACCGGTGTGCCCAGCGGTCTTGTCGTCCA
>Ga0164307_10000327_pt1 | contig 21291 bp, 16 predicted proteins | sample Whisoiple_243_MG_FD_110214 | JGI IMG/M metagenome (GOLD analysis project Ga0164307, IMG submission 110214) | Soil microbial communities amended with fresh organic matter from upstate New York, USA - Whitman soil sample_243_MG | ecosystem: Environmental > Terrestrial > Soil > Unclassified >...
CCCGCGCTGCCCGCCCTCGCCTCGGCCGAGGCACCGGGGCAGGAGCAGCCACGGCCGGACCAGCCGCAGCAGGGGCAGCAGGGGCAGCAGCAGCCCGGAGGGCGACGGGCCCGCAGGGCTCTCGCCGCCGCGCAGGAACGCGCCACCGCCGCCGAACCCACGGGACCTCGTACCGCGTTCGCGCTGCCGCCGGCCGCGGCGGACCGGATCCCTCCGACGGCTCCGGGCTCCCCCGTCGTGGCACCGCCGTCCGTCGTCGCCCCGGCCTCACCCGCCCCGCAGCCGGTGCCCGCACCGGCCGTGCCCCGGCCGGCACCCTCCGACGCCCAGCAGGCCCCGGGCGGGGGCGCCCCGATGCCCGAACGCCACGACGCCGTACGGACGGCGCCGGACGCGGACCACACCCCGCCCCAGCCGCACCCCGCGCCGTCCGGCCGCCGGCGGGCACGGCCCGCGGAGGGACCTGAGCAGCAGGCCCGGCCGGGCCATCCCGTTCCCGGGCAGCCGCTGCCCGCCGTCCCTCCGCAGCCCGACTGGGCGCAGGACGACGCCTCGGTGCCGGGACCGGCGCACGTGGACGGCGTGGACCAGGCCGGTGACGGGTCCCGGGCGGTTCCCGGCAGCACCGCGCACACCACCGGCACCGGCACCGTCGCCGCTCCCGCCGGTCCCCCGGCCGCGCCGGCGCAGGCGTCCGCCCCTGAGCCGCATCCGGCCGACGGCGACGTAGCCGCACCCGTTCCGGACGCGCGACGCCAGCCGCTGCCCGCCGAAGAGCCGATGCCGGACTCCGCGGATTCGACCCAGGGCCGCGCGTTCAGCGTGCGGACGCTGGGGCAGGGCGTGCCCTTCGCCCAGCACCTCGCGCATCAGCAGAACCAGACGCTCGGCGGTGCCGGACGGCGCCGTAAGCTCGCCGCCCCGCCCGAGGCGGAACGGCAGGCTCCGCCCGCCATGGCCCCCGCGCCGCCGCAGCCCGTCCCGGCTCCGGTGCCGCCACAGCCCGTCGGCGCGCAGGGAGGCACCGTGCAGGGGTCCGGCACCGGGCGCCTCATGCCCGCGCCCGCCTCCGAGGGGCGTGCGTACGCGATAGGAGCCCCCGACGAGGGTGCCGAGGGCCCGGAGCCGCTCGACGGCCCCGGCGGCGCGGTCGAGGTGGCGAACCGTCCGCAGCCGCAGCCCGTCGACGACGAACTGCCCCCGGAGCCGCTGGACAATCCGCGCCGGCTGCTGGTCTGGCCCGCCCCGGACGTCTCCACCCAGCAGGCCCTCAGCGACCGTGGCTACCGTCCGGTGATCGTGCACTCCCGGGAGGAGGTCGACGCGCAGATCGCGGCGTTCCCCGCCGCCCTCTTCGTCGACCCGCTGACCGGGCCGATCACCCGTACCGCGCTGCAGTCACTGCGTCAGGCGGCCGTGGCGGCGGAGGTCCCGGTGCTGGTGACGGCGGGTCTGGGGCAGGCGACCAGGGAAGCGGCGTACGGCGCCGACCCGGCCGTGCTGCTCAAGGCGCTCGCCCCGCGCGACAGCGATCAGCATCCGCCGAGGGTCCTGGTCATCGAGGAGCACGAGGAGATCGCGCTGGCGCTCACGGAGACGCTGGAGCGCCGCGGCATGCAGGTCGCCCGGGCCTCGGGCGACAGCGAGGCGGTCGATCTCGCCACCCGGATGCGGCCGAACCTGGTGGTGATGGACCTGATGCAGGTACGCCGCCGACGTGCCGGGATCATCGACTGGCTCCGCGCGAACGGCGCCCTGAACCACACGCCGCTGGTCGTCTACACCTCGGCCGGCATGGAGGAGGGGGACCTGCCGAGGCTCGCCTCCGGTGAAACGGTGCTCTTCCTCGCCGAGCGCTCCACGAGCGACGAGGTACAGGCACGGATCGTGGACCTGCTGGCGAAGATAGGGACCAACTGACGCCGGACGTCCTCGGACGCGCGGACGGCACGGGAGGCACCGTGGCACGCGACGTGGACGGCACCGTGCCACGCGGCACGGGCGGCACGTGACACGGGCGGCACGCGGCACGTGCGGCGCGAGCAGCGCCCTGTCAGGCGGCACGGACGCACGGGACAGCGTCTGCGGCACAGCGCACACGGCGAGGGCGGTACGGGAGGATCCGTACCGCCCTCGTCGTGCGTCGTGGCGCCGGGGCGACCCCGGCTCAGAGCTGGGTGATGTCCAGCTCGCCGTCCGCGTACTGCCTGCGGATCACCTTCTTGTCGAACTTGCCGACGCTCGTCTTCGGCACCGCGGGGATGATCGTCCAGCGCTCGGGCAGCTGCCACTTGGCGACCGACTGGGCGAGGAAGGTCCTCAGCGCCGCGTAGTCCGCGGTGGCGCCCTCCTTGAGGACGACCGTCGCGAGGGGGCGCTCGCCCCACTTCTCGTCGGGCACCGCGACGACCGCGGCCTCGGCCACGTCCGGGTGCGCCATGAGCGCGTTCTCCAGGTCGACGCTGGAGATCCACTCGCCACCGGACTTGATGACGTCCTTGGCCCGGTCGGTGAGCGTGAGGTACCCGTCCGCACTGATCACGCCGACGTCGCCGGTCTTCAGCCAGCCGTCCTCGCTGAACTTGTCCTCGGGCCGCAGGTCCTCGCCGTCCGCACCGCCGTAGTACGCGCCGGCGATCCAGGCACCCCGCACCTCCAGCTCACCGGCGGACTCGCCGTCCCACGGCAGGTGTTCGCCCCCGGGTCCGACCAGACGCGCCTCCACACCGGCCGGGAACCGGCCCTGGGTGATGCGGTAGGGCCACTCCTGCTCGTCGGTCAGTCCCGCGGGCGGGTTGGACATGGTGCCGAGCGGCGACGTCTCCGTCATGCCCCAGGCGTGGCAGAGACGCACGCCGAGCTTGTCGTACGCCTCCATCAGGGACGGCGGACAGGCGGCGCCGCCGATGGTGACGCTGGCCATGGAGGAGAGGTCACGCGGCTTCGCGGTGACCTCGGCGAGCAGCCCCTGCCAGATGGTGGGGACGGCCGCGGCGTGGGTCGGACGCTCGCGCTCGATCATCTCGGCGAGCGGGGCCGGCTGGAGGAAACGGTCGGGCATCAGCATGTTGACGCCGGTCATGAACGTCGCGTGCGGCAGCCCCCACGCGTTCACATGGAACTGGGGCACGACGACCAGCGTCGTGTCCTTGTCGGTCAGCCCCATCGACTCGGCCATGTTGACCTGCATGGAGTGCAGGTAGATGGAGCGGTGGGAGTAGACGACGCCCTTGGGGTCCCCCGTGGTCCCGGAGGTGTAGCACATGGCCGCCGCACTGCGCTCGTCCAGCTCGGGCCAGGCGTAGGAGGTGGGACGGCCGGCGATCAGCTCCTCGTACTCGTGCACCGTGGGCGCGAGGCCGTCGAGCAGCGAGCGGTCGCCGGGGCCGGACACGACCACGTGCTCGACGGAGGGCAGGTGGGGGAGCAGGGGTGCGAGCAGCGGCAGCAGCGAACCGTTGGCGAGGACGACCTTGTCGTCGGCGTGGTTGACGATCCAGACCAGTTGCTCGGCGGGGAGCCGCAGGTTGAGCGTGTGCAGCACGGCGCCCATCGAGGGGATCGCCAGATACGCCTCGACGTGCTCGGCGTTGTTCCACATGAGGGTTGCGACCCGCTGGTCGCCGTCCACCCCCAGCTCGTCGCGCAGGGCGTGCGCCAGTTGGGAGGCACGGGCGCCGATGTCGGCGAAACTCCGCCGGTGCGGCTCCGGCTCGCCGGTCCAGGTCGTCACCTGCGACTTCCCGTGGATGGTCATCCCATGGGTCAGGATGCGGGTCACAGTCAGCGGTACGTCCTGCATGGTGCTCAGCACGGCGTCCTCCCGGTGGGCGCTACGCGGCGGTAAGGGTGCGCTGATTCTGCTCACATACCAAGCGGTATGTCACTACTTCCGGGAGTACGAATCGGTGTCGTCCGGTGCCGGCCGGCAGAAAGGCGCCCGGAACGACCGTGCGGAAGACGTCGCGTCCGGGCGGGAGTCCGGTCACGGGAGTCCGGTCACGGGAGTGCGGTCACGGCAGTCCGGTCACGGAGGGCTCCCGCTCACCGGACCGGGCTGAGCTCCGGATCCTCGCGGAGCTTGCCGAGCGCCCGGGAGACGGCGCTCTTGACCGTGCCGACGGACACACCCATCACCTCGGCCGTCTGCACCTCGCTGAGGTCCTCGTAGTACCTCAGGACGACCATGGCCCGCTGCCGGTCCGGGAGCTTGAGCACGGCACGCCACATCGCGTCGTGCAGGGACTGCTGCTCGGCCGGGTCGGGGGCGGGCGCGGTCTCCCTCTCGGGCAGTTCCTCGCAGGCGAACTCGTCGACCTTGCGCTTGCGCCACTGCGAGGTCCGGGTGTTCACCAGGGCACGTCTGACGTACCCGTCGAGCGCCCGGTGGTCCTCGATGCGCTCCCAGGCGACGTACGTCTTGGTCAGGGCGGTCTGCAGCAGGTCCTCGGCGTCGCTCGGGTTCGCGGTGAGGGAACGCGCGGTGCGCAGCAGCACGGGGCCCCGGGCGCGCACGTACGACGAGAACGACGGATAGCGGCGGTGTCCGGCGGAGGCAGCGGCCGCCCTGGAGGCGCCGGTGCAGACTGGCGTGGTCATACCTCCACGCTAGGAGCGGGCGCGCACGAGGGGATCGGCCCCAGGTCCCGAAGCCACGTCCGCCTCAGGTTGTAGGGGTCGGGCGGCCCCCACCTCCTGAAGGTGGAGGAACGGCACACCCGCCTCAGGGTCCTCACCCCGGGGCGGGCGCTCGCACCGTCGACAAGGGCCGCCCGTGCGGCGGCGCCGGCCGACGCCGCCGCAGGGGCCCCCGGTCAGTTCACCCAGAGCGGCGAGAAGATCACGTACACGTTGTAGGTGGACTGATCGATGTAGGCGAAGGGCGACTGGCTGACCTGGACGGTGTTGCTGTGGTTGGAAGCACCGGCGCCCACGGCCTGCTGCTGCGACGTGGACGAATTGCCGGTGTTGTCCCCGCCGACGCCGCCGGACCCGATGGTCGCCACCCCCGCGTTCGACCCGTCACTCGCGAACGCACCGTTGTCGGCTGCGGCGACTCCCCCGAACAGGGCGGCGGCCAGCGGCAGAGCGGCGACGGCGGCGAGAGCGCGAGCGGTACGGATGGTTGCCATGTCAATTCCTCCAGGAACCCAAAATGCGGCTTGATACGGCTGGTTCCGAAGCAGTTGGCCGACCGCCCCGGTACTGGTCACGACGTCGCGGGTGCAGAGATGCCCGCCGCATCCGAGCCGAACCACCCATGACGCGCGCTTCCCCCGCACGTATGAGCCCCGCCCGGCAAACCTCCCGCGAGAGTGACCCTTCCACCGCAGGCAGGCCCTGCCCCCTTCCTTTCTTCGAACGTCTGTACGAAAATGATTCCATGGCCACCACCGACCGGCAGACCGCCACTCTGGCCCTGGCCCATGCGCTCTCGGCCGCGGAGCGCGGGCTCCCCGTCTTCCCCCTGTCCGCCTCCAAGCTCCCCGCGCTGCGCTCACCGCACCGGGACGAGACCCCTCCCGTGCACTGCCGGGGCGCCTGCGGGCTCCCCGGCCACGGGGTCCACGACGCCACCACCGACCCGGCCACCGTCCGGGCGCTCTTCGCGGCGGCGCCCAGGGCCACCGGGTACGGCATCGCCTGCGGACGGCAGCCGCACCGGCTGATCGGCATCGACCTCGACATCGACACCACGCACGGCAACGACTCCGTGGCCGCACTGCGGCAGTTGGCACTCCAGCACCTGTTCACGATCCCGCCGACCGTCACCGTGCTCACGCCCAGCGGCGGCCGGCACCTCTGGCTGACGGGCCCGCCGGGGGTCTCCGTACCCAACTCCGCGGGCCGGCTGGCCCCCGGTATCGACGTACGCGGGGCGGGCGGCTACCTCGTCGGCCCCGGCTCGGTCAAGACCCACGGCCGGTACCGGCTCGCCCCGGGCACGGCACATCTGGCACCGGCCCCCTGCCCCCGCCCCCTCCTGCGCCTGCTCACACCGCCACCACGCCCCCGCCGCTCCTCCGCCGTCCCGGCGTCCTCGGAGCGGCAGGCCCGGCAGGGAGAGGGCCTGGTCCAGTTCGTACGCGCCGCACACGAGGGCCAGCGCAACACCCGGCTGTTCTGGGCCGCCTGCCGCGCGTACGAACACGGCTTCGGCGACGACCTCGCCCCCGCACTCACCGAGGCGGCGGTCGCCACCGGCCTCACCGAGCAGGAAGCACGCGCCGCGATCGCCTCGGCCGCCCGCCTGACCATCCAGCGGCCGAGCCGATGAAGGGGCCGCTCAGCTCCTGAAATGACGTCAGCGAGCGCCGACCGAGCCCTCGATCCGACGCCCGCCCCGCCAACCACGGAGACGGTCACCGGGGCCACGTCCCGACCACGTCGGCCACGGGAACGGCCCCTGACCAGGTTGCCTGGTCAGGGGCCGTCTCTCTGCGGTGGGTGTGGGATTTGAACCCACGGTGACATCGCTGCCACGACGGTTTTCAAGACCGTTCCCTTAGGCCGCTCGGGCAACCCACCCCGCGTCGTCACCGCGCCCCCGGAGGCCGGGGGGCGGCTCGATGCGTGGAACAGCCTAGCCGGTCAGCTGTCGCCCTTGCGCTCGCCCAGGGTGAGTTCGGCCGTCTCCGTCCTGCCGTCGCGCTTGTAGGTCAGCGTGACCTTGTCGCCCGGCTTGTGGGTCCAGATCTCACCGATCAGCGTCGGGCCGCTCTCGACCGCAGTGTCGTTGAACTTGGTGATCACGTCGCCGGCCTTCAGCCCCGCCTTGGCCGCGGGGCCGTCCGGGGTGACGGCCGGGGTGCCGCCCGCGCCCTCGTCCGAGATGGCCGCGCCGCCGGTCTTCTCCTCCATCGTCACCGTCGCGCCGATCACCGGGTAGACGGGCTGGCCCGTCTTGATCAGCTGCTCGGCGACGTTCTTGGCCTGGTTGACCGGGATGGCGAAGCCGAGGCCGATCGAACCGGCCTGGGACTGGCCGACGCCGCCGCCGCTGGTGGACTGGATGGCGGAGTTGATGCCGATGACCGCGCCGCCCGCGTCCAGGAGCGGCCCGCCCGAGTTGCCCGGGTTGATCGAGGCGTCGGTCTGCAGGGCGCTCATGTACGAGTTCTTGTTGCTGGAGCCGTCACCGGAGGCCACCGGGCGGTTCTTCGCGCTGATGATGCCGGTGGTGACCGTGTTGGAGAGGCCGAAGGGGGCCCCGATCGCGATGGTGGAATCACCGACCGCGACCTTGTCCGAGTCCCCCAGGGCCAGCGGGGTCAGTCCGTCCGGGGCGTTCTTCAGCTTCAGCACGGCCACGTCGTAGCCCTGGGCCCGGCCGATCACCTCGGCGTCGTACTTCTTGCCGTTCGAGAACGTCGCGGTCAGCTGACCGCTGTCCGCCGCGGAGGCCACCACGTGGTTGTTCGTGAGGATGTGGCCCTCCTTGTCGTACACGAAGCCGGTGCCCGTGCCGCCCTCGCCGTCGCCGGACTTCGCGTCGATGGTGACCACGCTGGGCAGGGCGCTCGCCGCCACGCCCGCGACCGTGCCGGCCTCGCGCTTGAAGTCCTTCGGGCTGTTGGAGGCCGCGACCGTGGTCGACCCCGAGGAGCCGGATCCGCTGCTGTCCGCGGCCCAGTAGCCGAGGGCTCCGCCTACGCCGCCGGCGACCAGTGCCGCCACCGCCACCGCGGCGACCAGGCCGCTCGCGCGGCGCTTGCGGGGCTGCTCGTCCGAGGGCACCGGGGCTCCCCAGGCCGGGGGGCTCCCGCCGTCGGCGTAGGAGGGGACGGCGGGCGGGGGCGGCGGCCAGGCGGCCGAACCGGCCGGAGGCTGCTGGGGCGACGGCGGCGCGTACGGGTACTGCTCCTGCGCGGCGGTGGACGGACCCACGCCTTCGGTGGACGGGCCCACACCTCCCTGGTGCGCCGCACCAGGGACCTGGGCCGTCGGTGCGTCCGCGGGTGCGGCAGGCGGCGTCTGCGGCGCGGGCGGGGCTCCCTGCGGGGCGCCTTCGGGAGCGGCAGCCGGCACGGGAGGTGCGGACGGAACAGACGGTGCGGACGGAACCGCGTTGCCCTCGTTGCCCTCGTTCTCGGTGCTCACAGCTCTTTACTCCTCGGTTCCACTCGGCATTCGGCAAGAGATCCGCTGTGCACGTGTCTGCGGTCAGCTTTTCCCACAGCACGTCAGGCCACTGTAAACAGGACCTGTGCATCCGCACACCAATCTTTACATCAGGCAAAACGGTCGCGTGCGACAAGGTGTCGGCACCCGACGCGTCTCGATGACACGATGACGCGGTGACCGACGCACGCCTACCCTCACCACAGCCTCCCATCCAGGTCATCGCGCACCGCGGGGCCTCGGACGACGCCCCCGAGCACACCCTGGCCGCGTACCGGAAGGCCGTGGAGGACGGAGCGGACGCCCTGGAGTGCGATGTCCGCCTCACCGCCGACGGGCAGCTGGTCTGTGTGCACGACCGCAGGGTGAACCGCACGTCGAACGGCCGGGGCGCCGTATCCGCCCTGGAACTGGCCGACCTCGCCGCCCTCGACTTCGGGTCCTGGAAGGATCACGAGGAGTCCCCGGACTGGGACCCCGTGCCGGGTGAGCTCACGTCCGTGCTCACCCTGGAACGGCTCCTCGAACTGGTCCACGACGTCCGCGCCACCGGCCGGCCGCTGCAGCTGGCCGTCGAGACCAAGCACCCCACCCGCTGGGCGGGACAGGTGGAGGAGCGGCTGCTCCACCTGCTCAAGCGGTTCGGCCTGGACGCGCCGCCCGCGGACGGACCGTCGCCGGTACGCGTCATGAGCTTCTCCGCCCGGTCCCTGTACCGCGTACGGGCCGCCGCCCCCACCCTGCCCACGGTGTTCCTGATGCAGTTCGTCTCGCCGAGGCTGCGCGACGGGCGGCTCCCGGCCGGGGCCAGGATCGCCGGCCCGGGGATGCGGATCGTACGCAACCACCCCGGCTACATCGAACGGCTGCACCGGGCGGGGCACCGGGTGCACGTCTGGACCGTGAACGAGCCGGAGGACGTCGAGCTCTGCGTACGCCTCGGAGTGGAAGCGATCATCACGAACCGACCGAAACAGGTGCTGTCGCAACTTGGTCGTACCGAGCACCTGTAACAGGGGGTGCACCGGCGCATTCACTCCGCGATCGATCGTTACGAGTGCATCACTGACACAGACATGCCCGGTTTCCGGCGCAGTCCAGGAGGGCATCCAATCCGTGGCGTGGGGCGAAGGAGGTCTCGGGGGTGGCGTTTGTGGTGGCACAAGAAGTGCCGACGTCGTCGAGCATGGCCGTACCCCATGGCCCTGCGGGCGTGGGACAGGCACGGCACCGTATGCGTGAGCAACTGCGCAGCAACGGCGTCTCGGACACCGTGGTCGATGACGCCGTACTGATCCTTTCCGAACTCCTAAGCAACGCCTGCCGGCACGGCAGGCCGCTGGGGAAGCATTCGGAGGTGGGGGACGGTGACATCCGTGCCGCATGGCGTGTGGACAGACGTGGCGACCTGACCGTCGAGGTCACGGACGGCGGCGGCCCGACCAGGCCTGTCCCCTCCACACCGTCGGTCACGGCGCGCGGCGGACGCGGACTCAACATCATCAGCTCCCTCGCCAAGGAGTGGGGCGTGCGGGACGACACGATCGGCGAGGTCACCGTCTGGGCCAGGGTCTCCTCGGGCCGGCACGGACACGGCGGCTTCCCCACGGCGGCCCCGGGTCCCGCGCGGTCCGCACGCCGCGGACGGTCCACGCTGGACGGACTGCACGGAATGAGCGGTTTCGGTTCGCTCGACGGACTGGAGCTCGCCGACGTTCTCGACGCGTTCGACGACGCGGGCTGACGCCTTCGACGACGCGGGCCGAGAGCGGCACGGCACGCGGTACCGCACGGTGGCCCGAGGGCTGCCGCCGCAGGAGTGCCCCGGCGACGACCGGGACGGCTAGGCTCGCGCCCGAGACCGCACTGTCGCAATCGGGAGAACGCCCACCATGGCCAAGAAGCGCCCTCAGTCCAAGGCCGGGAAGCCGCAGCTCAAGGACGGTGAAATCCCGGTCGTAGGAGCTCGCGAGCCCTGCCCGTGCGGTTCGGGCCGCCGCTACAAGGCATGTCACGGACGCGCCGCCGCCCAGGCCGTGACCGAGCTGGTCCAGCGTCCCTTCCAGGGAATCGCCGGGGAGTGCGACTGGATCGCCCTGCGCGAGCTGGTCCCCGCCGCCACCGTCGAGCTGACGCTGAAGGGCGGTCTTCCGGACGGCGTCCCCTCCGTCTCGCTGGCGACGGTGCTGCCGATGGCGTGGCCGGCGCTCCGCCGGGACGACGGCTCGGTTCTGCTCGCCCTGCAGAACGACACCTCGTCCGGCGACCTCAGCCGTGACCTCGCGGACACCCTGCAGCGCGCGCTGGAGGCCGAGCCCGGTACGCCGGTCGCCGCCCGCCGGGTACCCGCCGACGGCCCGCGGCTGCAGGACGTGCTCGACCCGGACGCCGCGTTCGAGCCCGTCGTGCACTCCGGGTTCGAGTTCTGGGTCCCCGACGCGGAGAACGCCACGGCGGAGGTGTCCGCCTCCCTGGAGCGCGCCAACGCGGCGGCCATCCCGACCACCCGACTCTCCGGGGTGGACGCCGCCTACTGGTGCGAGACGCCGGAGAAGAACCACCTGCGCTGGGTGATGCCGCACCCCGAGGAGCAGCTGCTCGACGCCTTGGCCCGGCTGCACGCTGCGGGCACGTCGTCGCTCGGCGAGGGAACCCGTCTGGTGGGCTCGTTCCGCGCCCACGGACTCATGGTCCCGGTCTGGGACCTGCCGAGCGCGATGGGCGCCGAGGAGTGCGAGAAGCCCGCGGCACAGTTCGCGGAGCGGCTCGTCGAGGCTCTCGCCTCGGACGCTCCGCTGACCGGCGAGGAGCGACGCGCACGCGGCGGGCTCACCAACCGCCAGGTGACGCTCAGCTGACGGTGACGAGAGCCGGGAAGTGACGGTGACTCCCGTCACAACTCCCCGTACCCGTCGGTAAATCGCTGTCCGAATAGGCGAGATCGAATTTGCTAACGGCAGATCTCTTGTTACGGTTCTGGAAGTCCGGTCGCTGGTGCATCCCCCGTCGCCAGCGGCCGGGCGTTCTCGTTTCCGGGCTCGGCCTACGGGGCGTACGCCGGAGCATTCGGCGTACCGGCGGGCCTGCGGCGTCCGCCCGGCACCGGGTCCGTCCCGGCCCCGGTTCATCCGTCCCGGCCCAGGTCCACGTGCGGCAACGGCCGCGCCCGGGCCGCACGTACGCCCGCCGGCGACGGACTTCGCACCGCGCGCCCACCGCCCGTAAGGGCGTTCGCTTTCGGACAGAAACCCGGGCTCGCCGCCGGGTGCCGCGAATGGGCCCGCGCACGGAAGGCATTCACCTCGGCGACTCCGCGGGCACCGTTCCCCGTCACCGGGTGGGGCCCGGCCGAACCTGATTCGGCAATCGGCGAACAACCGCCGGAAAGCCGGTGGGACCGGCTTTTACTGATGGTGCAATTACACGGACACGGTGTACCGGCCATTCGGTCACGCAGACGCGGAACCGGGCGGCATCACACCCCTACGGAGTGAGCCGCCCGCTGTTCCCGCGTCGGTGGGACCCCGGCCGCTCAGTACGTGAGCCGGCTGCCGCCGTCCGGAGCGCTGTTGCTCGCCTCGACGAGGGCGTCCAGGACGGATTCCACGTCCGGAAGCCACACCGCGTCGCTACCGGCCTCCGGTGCGCGCTCCCAGCGCACCTGCCCCGTACCCACCTCGGACGGAGGCAGGACGAGATAGCCGCCCTCCCCGTGGAACCGCAGAGAGCTGGGCACCCGGTCCTGGGCGTGCAGCAGTTCACCGAGGCGTTCCAGGGTGTACGGAGCGACCAGCAGCGACCACCTGGTGGGCGTCGCCACGACGGGGCCGAGCCGCAGGCCCATGCCGTCGAGCGCGGTCAGCGCCCGGGCGCCCGCGACGGCCGGCAGGCTCAGGGCGCAGGGGGCCTGACCACCGGTGGCCAGGATGACGGGGGCGGTAGGCCTGTTGGTCCACCACCAGCGCACCATGCGGGCGTCGGTGGTCGCCGCGAGGAGGCCGGGGTCGAAGGGGTGTGCGCCGGGTACGGCGCACTCGGGGTCGGGGCAGGCACAGCCGCGGCCGCGGCCGCCGCGTGCGGCCCCCGTCGCCAGCCCTGCTCCGGGGAGCACGGGCCACTTCCGGGCGGTGGCGGAGATCAGCGCCGCGTCGAGCTGGGCGGAGCTTTCCTTGCGCCGGGGCCGGTGCCTGCGTCGCCTTCCGAGGATCTCGCGCATGTGCGCTCGTTCCTTTCCGTTGAACGCCGAGGTCCACATCGCACCACGTGCTCGTTACACCACGTGTGCGTCTCTTCGCTTTGCATGCTTGCTCATCGGAACTGCGGTACGGACGGTCGTCGTGCCGAGCGTGAGCCGAGCAGAGCAGAGTGGAACCGAACAGAATGGAGCTGATCCGAGTCGAACCGGGTTGAGCCGAGCCGAGTCCAGCCAGTACATCGCGCGGTCGGCGTGCGCACCGCGCGTGCCGTCCCTTGTGCAACCCCGCAACTCGGGGGTGGGCGGGCAGCCGTCATGTAGGTGGACGCCCGGGCTCGCTGTCGGGTTCCGGGGCGGTCGCAACTGCCCCTGGCCATCGACGATTACGTACCCAGGATGCCCGGGATGACGCTCCCTCCGGCATTTCACCCCGAGGGTGCCCCCTGTCGAGCGCCCCCAGTCGATCGCAAAAAGCCGCCCCGGGGTGCACTTTTCAGCCAAGTTGAGTGTCCCATGGACACCATAAATATCGTAAGGACAATGCTGGACATCGCCTTACTTTTGCGTGTACATGTGGGGGCGTGTACATGTGGTTGCACCGATAGCGGCGCAGCACGACATGGGGGTTTGCGATGCTATTCGACGGAACGCACCAGTCGGAAAGCCGACTGCCATGAGCGCCCCCCATCCTCCGAAAGTGGCTGGAATCGATTCCATGGTTCCCGTTTCAACGCAGACTGCCGCGCCGCCGGAAGGCGCGAGCGCCGCGCCGGGAGCCTTCATCCAGGACCGGCTGGCCGGGTGGGTGTCCGACCTCACCACGTTGCACGAACTCACCGAACGACTGGCCGGGACCGGCACGCTGGACAGCGCCCTGCACGAGATCCTGAGCGCCGGGGCGGCCCTCGTCGGAGCCGGCCGGGGGCTCCTCGTCCTGGAGCCGTCCGACGGCGGCGGGCCGTCCCGCACGATCGGGCTCGGCCTCGCCCACGCCGAACTGGGGCACATCGAGACGGTGCCCCGCGGTGCCACCGCGTACGGCCGGTTCCTCGAAGGCATCCCCGATACCGACGGCCCCCTGGCCAGCCCCGACATCCTGGGCGACACCGGCCTCGACCCCCGCTGGCGCGAGGTCGCGGCCCGTCTCGGGTACGCCGCCAGCTACACGCAGCCCCTCACCACCGTGGCCGCCGGAAGGCTGGGCGTGCTCGTCTGGCTGTACGACGAACCCGCCGAGCCGCCGGAGAACCGGCGTCATCTCGTCGGGGTGTACGCCCGCTACGCCGCCGAGCACCTGACCCGCCTGCTCGAACTCGAGCGCACCCGGGCGGAAGCAGCGGCGATCGCCGAGGAGTTCCGTCCCGGCAGGCTGCCCCAGGTCCCCGGGGTGCGTCTGGCCGCCCGCCACCTGTCCGCCCCCGAGGGCGGCGGCGACTGGTACGACGCGCTGACCCTCCCCGACGACGCACTCGGCCTGGCCGTCGGCTCGGCCGGCGGCTCCGGGCCGTCCGCCCTGGCGGCCATGAGCCGTCTGCGCGCCGGCCTGCGGGCCTACGCCGTCCTGGAGGGCGAGGACCCCGTCGCCGTGCTCTCCGATCTCGAACTGCTGCTGCGGCTGACGGAACCGGCCGCCGCGGCGACCGCCCTCTACGCGTACTGCGAGCCGGACCGGCGCACGGTTCTGTTCGCCGGCGCCGGGCACACCCCGCCGCTGGTGACCGGCGACCGTCGTACCGAGTTCGTGGAGACCACGCTCTCCGCACCCCTGGGCATGCTCTCCTGCTGGGAGGCACCGAGTGTGGAGTTCAGGCCCCTGCCCGGCGAGACGGTCCTGTTCTACACCGACGGTCTGCTGCGCCGCACCGGGAGCACCACGGACCGGGCCTTCGCACGGCTGCACTCGGCCGCGGCCGGCGTCCCGAAGGTCCTGCGCCAGGATCCCGGAGCCGTCGCGGACCACGTCCTGCGGGCCGTCCTGCCCGACGGCCAGGACCGGAGCGGTGGCACGGAGGACGTCGCCCTGCTGGCCGTGCGCTTCGGCTGAGCCGGCCCTCCACCGGTAAGAGGTCTTCCGCCTCTGGGCCCCCTTCCGTACGCCCGTACGATGGGGAAGGTCCAGTGTCGTACAAGGAGGACATAACGTGTCTGAGGAGCTCGCCCCGGAGACCCCGGAGACAGCAGAAGCAGAGCCGATCAAGCAGCGGAAGAACGGCCTGTACCCGGGCATCTCCGATGAGCTCGCCGAGAACATGAAGTCCGGCTGGGCCGACACCGAGCTGCACGGCCTGGAGCCTGTCGCCCAGGCCTCGTACACCGCCGCCCGCCGTGCCGCGCTCTCCGCGCGCTTCCCCGGCGAGCGGCTCGTCGTCCCCGCGGGCAACCTGAAGACCCGCTCCAACGACACCGAGTACGCCTTCCGCGCCTCCACCGAGTACGCCTACCTCACCGGCGACCGGACCCAGGACGGTGTCCTGGTGCTCGAGCCGGCGGACGGCGGCCACGAGGCGACGATCTACCTGCTGCCCCGGTCCGACCGCGGGAACGGCGAGTTCTGGCTCGACGGTCAGGGCGAGCTCTGGGTCGGCCGCCGCAACTCCCTCGGCGAGGCCGAGCAGCTGCTCGGCATCCCGGCGAAGGACGTCCGTGAGCTCCCGGCGGCGCTGGCCGAGGCCACCGGTCCGGTGCGCAACGTCCGCGGCCACGACGCGGGCATCGAAGCCGCCCTCGCCGACAAGGTCACCGGGGAGCGCGACGAAGAGCTCCGCGTCTTCCTGTCCGAGGCCCGCCTGGTCAAGGACGCCTTCGAGATCGCCGAACTGCAGAAGGCCTGCGACGCCACGACACGCGGCTTCGAGGACGTCGTGAAGGTCCTCGACCGGGCGGAGGCCACGAGCGAGCGCTACATCGAGGGCACCTTCTTCCTGCGCGCCCGCGTCGACGGCAACGACATCGGCTACGGCTCGATCTGCGCGGCGGGCCCGCACGCCACCACGCTGCACTGGGTCCGCAACGACGGCGCGGTCCGCTCCGGTGAACTCCTGCTTCTCGACGCGGGCGTGGAGACCGACGAGTACTACACCGCCGACGTGACCAGGACGCTGCCCATCAACGGCACGTTCTCGCCGCTGCAGCGGAAGATCTACGACGCGGTGTACGAGGCCCAGGAGGCGGGCATCGCCGCGGTGAAGCCCGGCGCCGACTTCCGCGACTTCCACGACGCCGCCCAGCGGGTCCTCGCCGAGAAGCTGGTCGAGTGGGGCCTCCTCGGTGACCTGTCCGTGGAGAAGGTCCTGGAGCTGGGTCTGCAGCGTCGCTGGACGCTGCACGGCACCGGTCACATGCTCGGCATGGACGTCCACGACTGCGCCGCCGCGCGGACGGAGTCGTACGTCAACGGCACCCTGGAGCCCGGGGTCTGCCTCACCGTCGAGCCCGGACTGTACTTCCAGGCCGACGACCTCACCGTGCCCGAGGAGTACCGGGGCATCGGCGTGCGCATCGAGGACGACATCCTCGTGACCGAGGACGGCAACCGGAACCTCTCCGCCGCGCTGCCGCGCCGGTCCGACGAGGTCGAGGCCTGGATGGCACGGCTCAAGGGCTGACCCGGCCGGCGCGGGCGACCGTGCCCGTGCGCGGGAGGGCGCGCTGCTCAGGACACCATGAGCAGCGCGCCCTCCCGCCATTTCAGGACCTTGTCGAAGCTCACCACCGCACCACGTCCCGGCCGGTTGCCGAAGTGGACGTGGTCGGCGAGTTCCTCGATCAGGCAGAGCCCGCGCCCGCTCTCGGCCGTGTCCGCCGGGCGCTTGGCGGTGCGTGCGCCCGCGGGGCCTCCCGCCGGGTGCGAGGCGGACGGCTGCTGTTCCGGCGGACACCCGGCGGATGCCTGTGCGGCGGCGCGAAGCGCGCGCCGGGACGGGAACCCCGGTCCCGAGTCGGCGACTTCGATACGGCACTTCTCGCCGTCCAGATAGGCCGTCACCCGGTACTGCCCGCAGGCCGCCCCGGACTGCCTGCCTCCGGTGGACGTGAGGCCCGTGCCCGCCTCGCCCTGCGCCCCGCCGTGTTCGACGGCGTTCGCGCAGGCTTCGCTGAGTGCGACCGAGAGGTCGTAGGAGATGTCCGGGTCCACGCCCGCCGTCTCCATGGTGCCGAGCAGGAATCGCCGGGCGAGCGGGACGCTCGCAGCTTCGCGCCGCAGATGGAGTGACCACCACATGCTCATGCTCCAGCCTCCTGGCTGCGGCTCGACATACCGTTACGTATTGCCGCGATGAGCACGTCGTAAGCACGGATCCGCCGTGACAGCGCTCATTCGGCGGATGCGGTTATTCCGCTCACGGGTGTATGACGTGTCCGGATCATCGCCACGGAGCGCCCACGAACAGGCGCAACACACCCTGATCACTCCCCGATGGGGACGGATGCCGACCTTCCGGACCTGCCGTACGGAGGCCGGGTGTCCAGTGGGATGATGACCCGGCCATGTCTATGCCTGTCGCACGCGCCGGAGCCGGTATGCGGCTTCTGAGGACCGCGGTGTTCACCGCGGTCTGCGTCGTGCTCGCCTCCGCCGGACATGGTCTTGCCGCGGGCGCGCGTGTGCCCGGGTGGAGTCTGCTGGCCGGCTTCGCCGGAGTCTTCGCCGCGGTGGTGCTCCTCGCCGGACGTGAGCGGACCCTCCTGTCGATCACCGCCGCCCTCGCGGCCGGACAGCTCGCCCTGCACGTCCTCTTCGGGCTGGGACACCACGCGTCGGCCACCGCGACGGGCTCCGGGGACGACTCGTTGATCCGCTTCGCCGCCGGGCTGGTGTGCGGAGCCGGACCGGCGCAGCTGAGCGCCGGTGAAGCGCACCGCATCGTGACCACCGCGGGCATCGACCCCGAGACGGTGGGCCAGGCCCCGGCCCACCTGGGGGCGGCGACCGCCCACCCGGCCGACCCGACGCTCCTGGCCTCGGTCATGTCCGGACTGCCCAGCCTGCCCATGTTCCTGGGGCACCTGCTCGCGGCGCTCGCCACCGGCTGGCTGCTGCGCCGGGGCGAGATCGCGCTCTTCCGGCTGGCCAGGCTCTCCGCGCAGGGCGGCCGCCAGCTCGCGGCCGGGGCCAGGCTGCGCGCCCTGCGGGCGGCGCTGGCACTCGTACGCGCACTGCGTGCGGGACTTCCCGGGCGGCCCACGACCGGGCCGGTCGTGTTCCGCAGCGCCGACGACGCCGCCCTGCCGGCCACCGGGGACCCTCTTCAGCACATGGTGACCAGGCGCGGCCCGCCGCCCGTATACGTACGCGCAGCCTGACACGACCCCTCCACCAGGATTCCGGTGAGGAGGCGGTCGTGATGCCGTCGCGCCTCCGCGCGCCGGACCCACCTTTTCCTCATGCCTCGTGGAGTGATCCCTGTCATGAACGTTTCCCGCATCGCCCTCGCCGGCGGCGTCGCCGCGTCCACCGTCCTGCTGCTCGCCGGTACCGCCTCCGCGCACGTCAGCGTGCAGCCGCAGGGCGAGGCCGCCAAGGGCGGCTACGCCACCGTCAACTTCAAGGTCCCCAACGAGCGCGACGACGCGTCCACCGTCAAGCTCGAGGTCAACTTCCCGACGGACCACCCGCTGGCCTCCGTCAGCCCCCAGCCGGTGGCGGGCTGGAAGATCGACGTCACCAGGAGCAAGCTGGCCAAGCCGCTCGAGGTGCACGGCAAGAAGATCGACGAGGCGGTCTCCAAGGTCACCTGGACCGCGGACGGCAAGGGGATCGAGCCCGGCTTCTTCCAGCAGTTCCCGCTCTCGGTCGGGCAGCTGCCCGAGGACACCGACCAGATGGTCTTCAAGGCGCTCCAGACGTACAGCAACAAGGAAGTCGTCCGCTGGATCGAGGAGCCCGCCGAGGGCGGCGAGGAGCCCGAGAGCCCGGCCCCCGTCCTCGCGCTGAGCGCCCCGGCGGCCGACGCCCACGGTGCCCCCGCCGACGACAAGAGCGGCGAAGCGGCGAAGGAGAAGACGACGGCGTCCTCGGACGACACCTCCTCCTCGAACAGCGACAGCACCGCCCGTGTCCTGGGCATCGTCGGCATCGTCGTGGGTGTCGCGGGTGTCGCGTTCGGCGTACTCGCCGGCCGTCGCCGCAACGCCTGATCCCACCGGCTCCGCCAACCCGTATCCACAGATCAGGAACTGAGCTCCATGCACAGCAAGAAGAAGGTGCTGGCCGCGGCGTTCGCCGCCGTGGCCGCGCTGACCCTGTCGGCCTGCGGCAGCGGAGGGGACTCGGCGGACAATTCCGTCGCCGAGGTCTCCTCCGGGACCGGATCCGCTCCGGCGACCGTGCTCGACCAGCCGTTCACCAAACCCGATCTCGTCCTCACCGACACACACGGCGCGAAGTACGACCTGCGTGAGCGGACCAAGGGCAAGCCGACGCTCATCTACTTCGGCTACACCAACTGCCCCGACGTCTGCCCGCTGACCATGAGCAACATCGCCGTGGCGAAGCGCGCTCTGCCCAAGGCGGACCAGGAGAAGCTCCAGGTCGTCTTCGTCACGACCGACCCCGAGCGGGACACCCCGGCGTCCCTGGGCAGCTGGCTCAAGGCGCAGGATCCCGGCTTCACCGGCCTCACCGGCGACTTCCCGACCATCCAGGCGGGGGCACGGCAGATCGGCATCGGCATCGACCCGCCGAAGAAGGAGAAGGACGGCACGGTCGTCTCGATGCACGGGGCCCAGGTGATCGCGTTCTCCCCGAAGACGGACAAGGGGTACGTGCTCTACAGCGAGGACACCACGGCCGAGGACTACACCGAGGACCTCCCGAAGCTCGTCAAGGGGGAGACCCCGTGAACCGCCGAACGGCCGTCGCCGTCGGCCTGGCCCTCACCACCGGTCTGGCGCTGACGGCGTGTTCCTCGGACAGTGTGCCGCGGCTGGAGGTGACCGGCGCCTTCATGCCCCAGCCCGTCAGCGACATGGCGGCCGGTTTCCTCCTGGTGAAGAACAGCGGCGGCACCGCGGACCGGCTCACCTCGGTGACCAGCTCGCTCTCCGACAACGTGTCCATCCACGAGACGAAGAACAACACGATGCGGATGGTGACGTCGTTCGAGGTGCCCGCCGGTGGCGAGCTCGACCTCGAACGCGGTGGCAACCACATCATGTTCACGGAGCTGAAGCAGCAGCCGAAGCGGGGAGAGACGGTCTCCGTGGAACTGCACTTCGAGAAGGCCGACCCCATCACGGTCGACATTCCCGTGAAGGAGACCACCTACAACCCGAAGAAGCAGTGAGGTACTGACGCCCCATGACAGCCACCGCCCCGCACTTCGGGCCCTCCCCGATACGACGGCCGCTCGCAGCGGTCGCGCTCCTCGCCACACTGATCAGCCTGCTGTTCGGTCTGGTGCTGGCAGGCGCGAGCCCCGCGTCCGCACACGCCGCCCTCACCGGGAGCGACCCGCAGGACGGGGCGGTGGTCGCCGCCGCCCCCACGGACGTCACGCTCACCTTCTCCGAGCAGATCGCCATGGGCGACGACTCGATCCGGGTCCTCGACCCCAGCGGGAAGCGGGCCGACACCGGCGCGCCCAGTGACCGGACGAGCGGCGGTGCCGTTCGCTACGGCATCCAGCTCCACAGCGGACTGCCCGACGGCACGTACACCGTGGCCTGGCAGGCCGTGTCCGCCGACAGCCATCCCGTCTCGGGGGCCTTCACCTTCTCCGTGGGCGCCCCCTCGGAGACGACCGTGGCACTGCCCTCGACCGAGGCCGGCGGCGGACTCGTGGGGACGCTCTACGGCATCGCGCGGTACGCCGCGTACGCGGGATTCATCCTGCTCGCGGGCGGTTCGGCCTTCGTGCTCGCCTGCTGGCAGAAGGGCGCCGGCGCACGGCCGCTGCAGCGGCTCGTCGTACGCGGCTGGGTCACCCTCACCGCGGCCACCCTGGCCATGCTGCTCCTGCGCAACCCCTACACCGGGTCGGGCGAACTGTCCGACGCCTTCGACCTGGACGGCCTCCAGTCCGCGCTCGACACCAAGCCGGGAGCCGCGCTGGTCTCCCGGCTGCTGCTCCTGGGAGCCTCCGCGCTCTTCGTCGCCGTCCTCTTCGGCGCGTACGCCAAGCGCGAGGACGAGAAGGAGAAGAAGGACCTCACCTTCGGGCTCGCGACCGGCGGAGTCGTCATCGCCGCCGGGATCGCCGGGACCTGGGCCCTGGCCGAGCACGCCTCGACAGGGATCCAGCCGGGGATCGCCATGCCGGTGGACATGCTCCACCTGCTCGCCGTCGCCGGCTGGCTGGGCGGACTCGCCGCTCTGCTGGTCGCCCTCCACCGCACGCCCGACGTCACGGACGACGCGGTCCGGCGGTTCTCACGCGTGGCGTTCGGCAGTGTGCTCGTCCTCGCCGCGACCGGGCTCTACCAGTCCTGGCGTCAGGTCGGTTCGTGGTCGGCCCTGACCGGTACGCGGTACGGGCAGCTGCTCCTCGTGAAGGTGGCGCTCGTCGCCGTGCTCGTCGGGGTCGCGTGGGTCTCCCGGCGGTGGACCGCACGACTGGCCGAACGCACCGGACCGGCCGCACCCCCGGAGGCGGCCTCGACGGAGTCGGAACCGGCCGTACCGGACTCCGAGGGCGACGAGGAGGTCGCTCCGGAGCGCGCCGCGCAGCTCTCCCGGCAGCGCGCCGCCCTGACGGCCACGAAGGAGAAGCGCGCCCGCGACGCCGACCCGGACCGCTCGGGGCTGCGGCGTTCGGTGATGGTGGAGACGGGCATCGCCGTGGTGCTGCTCGTCGTCACGACGATCCTGACGTCCACGGAACCCGGTCGCACGGAGGAGGAGGCCGCCCGCGGCAGCACGGCCGCGGCGGCGCCGGCGACCGGCGGCGAGGTGAACCTGAGCCTGCCCTTCGACACCGGCGGCCAGAACGGCAAGGGCACGGTACGCCTGGACATATCGCCCGGCGGGACCGGCG
>Ga0164307_10000330_pt1 | contig 21242 bp, 20 predicted proteins | sample Whisoiple_243_MG_FD_110214 | JGI IMG/M metagenome (GOLD analysis project Ga0164307, IMG submission 110214) | Soil microbial communities amended with fresh organic matter from upstate New York, USA - Whitman soil sample_243_MG | ecosystem: Environmental > Terrestrial > Soil > Unclassified >...
CTGACCATTTTGCGCGCGGACGGCTCGTTCGCGTAGAGCGTGCCGTACGTCTGGTGAAGATCGGCATTGGACACGACGGCGTCGAAGGGCTCTCGCGCACCGCTCGTCAGCCAATGGCGGACGCGCGGCCCGCGTTCGACTTCGACGCGGGTTACGGGAGACGAGAGACGCACCTCTCCGCCGAGCTCCTCGAACAAGCGCACGAGCGCTCGTACCAGAGCACCAGTGCCGCCGCGCGGAAAGAAGACGCCCCAATGACGCTCGAGATAGTGGATCAGCGTGTAAATGGCGCTGGTTTCGAAGGGATTGCCGCCGACCAGCAGCGAGTGAAAGCTGAGCGCCTCGCGTAGCCGCTCATTTTTGACGAAACGGGCCACCGTCGCGTAGACCGAGCGATCCGCGCGCAGTCTCACGAGCGACGGCGCCACGCGTAGCATGTCCGAAAAGTTCGAGAACGGCGTCGCAGCGAGCTCTTCATAGCCGCGCTCGAAGACGCGTCGTGTGTATTCGACGAAACGTCGGTAGCCGGCTAGGTCGTCGGGCGCGAGACGCGCGATCTCGCGCTCCATGCTCTCGGCACCCGCATAGTCGAATGCGGTGCCGTCGCCCCAAATGAGCCTGTAAAACGGGGTAACGGGCAGCAGCTCGACGTAGTCTTCGCGGCGTCGCCCAGCGAGCTCGAAGAGCTCATCGAGCGCCTGGGGTGCGGTGATCACCGTCGGCCCAGCGTCGAAAGTGAAGCCCGAATCCTCGTAGACGTACGCGCGTCCGCCGGGCTTGTCGCGGGCTTCGAACAAGACCGTATCGACGCCCGAAGCCTGCAATCGAATGGCCGCAGCCAGCCCTCCGAAGCCGCTGCCCACCACTGCCACGCGCGGCTTTCCGGGCCTGCTTGCCCGCGCGTCGTTCGGTGAACCGTCAGCCATCGTGACGCTCCAATCTCGCGAGCTCTCGGTCGAGCTCGACGAGCACGGGTGAGCCTGCAAAGTGCGCGTGACAGGCCTCGCGCGCCCGCTGCACCTGAGTTCGAATCGCCTGGCGGGGGCCGTCCGCGAGGAGCGTTCGAATTTGCCCGGCGAGTACCTCGGGGTGGAGCTCGCGCCGCACTACGGCCTCGGCGATGACGCGCAATCGGACGTAACTCACGTCGTCGAGCAGCTCGGAAAGCCAGGCCCAGGGCCAGCTCGGCCGTGCTTCGCTCAGATCCTCTTGGCCCTTGTGCTGGCGGCGCTCGCACGCAATGCCCGTCCAATCATCGAGCATTTGCAGCGCCACTCCCAGGTCGCGCCCGAGCTCTGCCAGCACGCGAACTACCTCCGCTGGCGCGCCTGCCGCGATCGCCCCGAGCTCGGCCGAGAGTTCGAACAGACTCCCGGTTTTGAGCCGCGTCGAGCCGTAGACCAGATCTTTGACCTCTGATTGTCGCAGCTCCGTGACCCGCAGCGATAGATCGAGCGCTTGCCCGTAGTGGCAGCGCAACACGGCGCGATTCACGGCCGCTTTGAGCGCCAGCAAACGGTCCGGCTCGAATCCCGCGCGTTCGAGCAGCGCACTGGGCCAAAAGTAGAGCCAGTTCCCGGCGTTCAACGCGAGCGGTAGTCCAACGCTCAGGTGCAGCGCTGGTCGCCCGCGACGGCTGACCGAACCGTCTTCGATGTCGTCCACGATCAGCGATCCAAGGTGCAGCGCTTCGACGGTCGCGGACAGCTCGACGGGAGCCGGTCCTCGACCGCCAGCGAGCGCCCAGGCAACCTCTGCCAATCGGCCGCGAAACTCCTTGCCCGGGCGGCGCGAAGCCTCAGCCAGCGGGTCGAACAATGCTTGGTGCCAAAAGCGCGGCGCGACCCGGATGTCATCCGGCAAGATTTGCGCGAGCTCTTTGGCCTCTTTGTCCAGTAGGGAAACGAGAGCAGATACTTCGTCGATTTCGAAGGCCGACTGAGTCATGAATGCGTCCCAGGCTGAGGGTGGTTCTTGCCGCTTGGATTCGACAGGGCGGAAAGCAGACCGCGCGCCGACAGGCCGCGCGGTGGCCTGCCACACACGATGCGGGCTCGATCGGTAGGGCGCAGTGAGAGCGAGTAGAACCGCCTCACCGTCTCGGCGGGTAGCCGATAAAAACGCTCGAATGCCGCACGGCGATTTTCGGGAACGAATCCCCGAAACAGCATCCGGTTCAAGAGCACTGCGAAACGCTGCTGGCGGGCGGTATGAGCCGCCAGCTCAGCGAGCCGCTCGGGCAACTCATCGTCCAGAGCCGTGGCGATCGTCGTGGCCAGGCGAGCCGCGAGCGGGAACGAATAGCCTGTAGTCGGGTGAAACCACCCGCCCTGATAACCGCCACGAATGAGCCCGGCACCGCTCTCGATCCGCGGAACGCGCGAAGGCAACGGAAGCACTCCCCGTTCTCTGCGCGCGATGCCCCGCACCACGAGGCCGTTGCGGGCAGCATAGCCCAGTATTTCTGCCTCGCACGCTGCGTCATCGAGTTCGCGGTGGTCCGAAAAGTAGGTGTCCTCCACGAGCACTCGGTTCGGTGCGAGCGGCAGTACATAAAAGAAGCGCAGGCCGCCCTGTTGAGGGACGATACAATCCATCAACGTGGGCTCCGCCGGGGCGCTTTCCGGAGCAACCTCCAGCTCGAGCCCGACGAACTTCTGATAACCAATGATTTCACTCTGTGGGAATCGTTCGGGGCCACGCGCGTCGACAACGACGCGCGCTCGGAGTTCCTCGCCGGAGTCGAGCTCGACGCAACCGGTCTCGACGCTTCGAGCGACTCGGCCGAGCATCAGATGCACGCGGCCATTCGCGGAAAGACGAGTCAAGCGAGCGTGTAGCGCTTCCGACGTCACGGCCGCGTACGGGTCTTCGAGCATTCGTTCGTAGCTGGGGAAACGAACTCGGTACTTGGGCCAACGCCGAACGACGAACGGCTCGACGAAGGCTGCCGCGCGCTCCGAAACATCGTCCGCGTGAAAGCACCACACGTGATTGCCGCCGAGGCGACTGCCTGCCTCCACGATCGCGACTTGCGCGTTCGGCCGATAGTGCGCGAGAGCGGCCGCAATCAGAGCGTTCTGAAGACCACCACCCACCAACAGGTAATCGATTGTGCGCAAGCGAACCTTTCCGCGGCTTGACTAGGTTACGTCTAAGTGTATGGATGCCATATAGCACTTCGTCAAGCGTACTCAGGACGCATCGTCTAATATTTGTCTAACAATTATGTCACCTCGACCGCGACTGCTTTTCGTGTCCGAGGCGATCACCCTCGCCCAGGTGGTGCGCCTTGCCAGCCTCGCCGCGCGCCTGGATCGCGAGCGTTATGAAGTGCATTTCGCCAGCGGCCCCGTTGACGATGTGGCTTTGCAGGGAAGCGGTCTGGAACGAATTCCCTTGTTTACGATCGAACGGCAACGGGCTCTCAAGAAGGTCGACCGAGGAGAGCGCCTCTACGAGACGAGCCTGCTCGAGCGTTATGTCGAAGAAGAGCTCGAGCTCTTCGATCGCGTTCGGCCTGACCTCGTCATCGGAGATCTGCGTTTGTCTCTCGCCGTGAGCTCTCGGATCCGTGGCATTCCGTTGGCTACGCTGATCAACGCTTACATGAGCCCGTTCGCGGTGCGAGAGTCGCTGCCCATCCCCGATCATCCGATCGTCTCACTCTTAGGCGCAGAGCGGGCCGCTCGTTACTGGCCCAAAGCACTTCCCCTCGCCTTTGCGCACTTCGTGGCGCCGCTCGACGAGCTCAGGAAGCGGCACGGGCTTGCGCCGAGCGGCGGGCTGCTGCAAGCGCTCGTCGACGGGGACTTCACGCTGTACCCGGACGTCCCGGAGCTTTGCGCAACCCGTGATCTACCGCCGAAACATCGGTACTTGGGCCATATCCCTTGGTCACCGCAGGTCGCGATGCCAAAGCTCGGTCAATTTCGCGAACAACGACCGCTCGTCTACATCACCATTGGCTCGTCGGGACGCTACGCGGCGCTCGCTGCCGTGCTGGGTGTGGTTGCCGAACTTCCGATCAACGCAGTTTTGGCTACGGCCGGGCGGTTCGAACTCCTCGACGCTCCCGCGAACGTTCACGTGATGCCGTTCGCGCCGGGCGCCAGCATGGCGCGAGCGGCGAGCTTCGTCGTCACCAATGGGGGAGCAAGCACGAGCTATCAAGCCCTGGCCGAGGGCAAGCCTGTGCTGGGCATTCCCTCGAACCTCGATCAATACCTGGCAATGACGGCGATTGAAGGCGCCCGAGCAGGTCGCCTAGTCCGATCCGGCGAAGCAACCCCGCGCGCGCTTCGCGAAGCGTTCATCGAGTTGCTCGAATCGGAAAGTCTGCGCGACGGGGCGCGCAGCGTGGCTTCCGCGTTTGCGCGCGCTGATTGCCACGAACGCTTTCAATCGTGGTTGGAAGAGGCGCTCGGCGAACGAAAGGAAACGCGACGATGAAACAAGTACACGACCGAACGAGCTACCTTGTAGGTTGTTTCCCACGGCGCAGCGCGCGGCGGCTCGCGACGCTGGGATGGTGCGGAGGACTCTTGCTAGCGCTGGTGCCACGTTCGAGCGTCGTCGCGGCCGAAGACACCTCGGGGTCGAACGAAGTGCAATTTCGCACCGAGCTGCGCGAGCGAGGCGGCGTCGTCCGCTGCGGGCTTTTCGCACGTGACGGCTGGTTGACGAAGCCCGTGGGTGCTGCGATCGTGAGCGCGAACACGCCACGACCCATTTGCATCTTTCGAGGGATCCCCGAAGGCACGTATGGCCTCTCGGCATTCCACGACAAGAACGACAATGGCAAGCTCGACACGAATTTCGTCGGTATGCCGATCGAAGACTACTGCGCCTCGAACAACGCTCGTGGCTTCATGGGCCCCCCGAGCTTCAACGACGCGAAGTTCGTGTATCGCGGGGGGACGAAGCGGCTCGAAGCGCGGATGAAATAGCGAGCTACGTCATCGCGAGCGGGCCATGACTTGCAGGCCGACAAGTCCTGTAGTTTAACCCTCACAGATGATGCAGGGCGCGCGCGGGCGGAAGCGGTTTCGGGGGACGAACTCTTCATGGGTCGCTGGAACGCTGCTCGTTTCCGCCCTGGGGTGCGGCAATTCCGGAAGCTCAGCGCAGGCGGGAGGAGGCAGCGGCGGTGGCGCGGCCTCCTGTGTACCAGGGATGCAGGTTGCCTGTGCTTGCACCAATGGAGCTGATGGTGCGCAATCGTGCAAGTCGGATGGCAGCGGGTTCGGCGCGTGCATTTGCACTTCCCAAGCCACCGCGGGAGCATCCGCGGGCGGAACGTCCGGCGCTGGAGCATCCGGCGCTGGAACGTCAGGAGCGAGCCTTGGCGGCGCACGATCGGGCTCAGGCGGCGAGAGCGTGGGGGAAGCGGGAGCAGGCGGCGAGAACCAGGCCGGCGCTGGCGGCGACGGAGCGGTGACGCCCGGGACGGCTACCGACTTTCCCGAGCAGCCCATCCTCGTAGACGGAGTCCCCGCTAACGCACCTGAGCTGTTCGCCGCAGCGAAGGACACCTCGACGAACCCGTTGTGCGTGCTCGAACCTCAGCTGTCAGCCGGCACTGTGCCGGGCGCAATGTTCCCGAGCAACTGGCTGCGACCGCGGTTTCGCGTCGCGGCCGTGAACTTCGACCTGTACGAGATTCGCTTGCAGTCGGCCGCAGAGCGTAACGAACTCGTGGTCTACACCAGGCAAAAGACCTGGTATCTGCCGAAAGCCATTTGGCGGGGCCAGGGCTCGAAAGCCGGGCTCAGCGCGGCTGCCGCCGGCGATGCCATCCGCGTGACGATTCGCGCGCTCGACACCAGCGCCCCTCTCCTTGCTGCGCGAGTCAGCGGGACTTTCAATGTCGCGCCAGCGGTGGCCTCGGGCAGCATCCTCTTTCCGGCTCAGTCGACCTGGTCGCTGCAACCCGATTCCAGCCAGGTGCACGCCTTCTCGGTAGGTGATGAAGGTGTCCAGACGGCGTTGACGCTGCAGCAACTCTCTTGGTCCGGTCAATTCGTCGAAGACGGCTCGTACTTCAACGGCTATTACGACGACCCGAAGCTCGCTGGGTTCGCTGACGGCAATGTGCGTCGCATCAATCGTCCTGCCCTCACCCCTGAAAGCCAAGCGCTCGCATTCAGTGATGAGACCCCATATGCCTTGGGAATTGCGCAATTGACGGGCTCCGTCGGCTCGGTGCCGCTCTACATGGGCAAAGGGGCGCTCGCTTTGCTTCGATTGCCTTGGCTCGGCAACGCGGCGTTCTCTGCTGGCCACTGGGCTGCGAACGACCGCATCGTCGTCTCGAGTTACGGAACCACCTTCAAATCAGGCAAATCGAGGACTGTCCCGTGGCAGAATTTGCCCACATATGAGCCGCCGGATTGGTTCAAGTGGCACCAACTCGTCTGGTTCGATCTCGAATCCAGCTTCACCGTCGACCTGGTGTCCCAGGGTTACGGACCGACATTAGACGCGCGCAACGCGCCAGTCGCCGCCGCCAAAGGCTCGTCGTGGGGGCTGATCTCGACCGGTGACTCAGGCTTGAGTGACGTCTCGCCGAGCTTCAACCCCGCGGGTGATACGCTTGCCTACGTCGCCACGGACTATTCGCCCACCGGTCGACCTGACGCGACTGCGACCAAGGCGGATGTTCGGCTCGTCGCCTACAACTCGCGCGCAGGTGGGGTCTCCCAGGCCCTGGCTGGTGCCTCGGATGCGAATGACTTCGAATACGAACCGACCTTCTCGCCGGATGGTAAGCTGATCGCCTTCAGCCGTGCTGCGTCGGGTGGCCCGGACGGGCCGTACCGCAATCGCTACGCTGAGGTGTCGGTCGTACCCGCGATCGGCGGTCAGCGCACTCGGCTGCTTGCCAATGATCCGAACAGCTGTGCGAACGATCCGACGCCGCTCGCCTTGCTCAATGGGTCTCCCGCGTGGGGCCCGAACCCAATCCACCGGGATGGACACACTTACTATTTTCTGCTCTTCACTTCTGCCCGCAAATATGGCGACGAATTCGCGACGCAATTCCAGCTGAGTGGCACGGACGACTCGAACACGCTCCGTAGCTCGACTCAGTTGTACTTGACCACGGTCGTCGTCGACGACGCGACCGGCAGCATCACGAGCTATCCGGCCGTTTACGTTTGGAACCAGAATCGCTTTCCGACCTCGGGCAGTTTCGTCGTCTCGTATTCGAACATGACACCGGTCTGGGGCACGACCGTGCTCCCCGCGCAAAGCATTCCCCCCGTGCCCTAATCGGGGAAGAGCCGCAGAACTGACTCTGTTACGCGCGAGGCGCCCGTCACGCAGCGGAATCGGTGCGGCTCCGCTCGCGCCCCGCAGCGAGGGTCGTGGCCCACCAGGTGAGCTCATCGAACATCGGCCCTGCGAAGTCGGCAAGGTACGGGAAATCATCCATCGACTTGCCTTCGCGCAGCAGGCCAAGCACCTCACTGCGACCGATATGCACCGCTTGCTTGAGTGTCGCGACCTGCATTTCCGCGAGAATCCCGCGTAAATGCTCGACTGCGCGCGCTCCGCCGGCGCCTCCGTAACCAACGAACGTCGCGGGCTTTCGCTGCGTTTCCGCGCCGAGGTAGTCGAGCGCATTCTTGAGCACGCCGCTGATGCTGTGGTTGTACTCCGCGGTCACGAACAAATAGCCGTCGAGCTCGGCCATCTTCGCCGCCCAACGTTGCGCCACTGGGTGTGCGGAGGGCGCGAACAGCGGCGGGATCTTCTCGTCGAAGAACGGCAGCGGGTACTCGCGCAGATCGACCACCTCGAACGTGGCGTCGGTGCGCTTGGCCGCGAGCTGCGCGGTCCATTCGCTGATTTTTTCGCCGAGCCGGCCTGGGCGAGTCGTGCTGATGATGATTCCCAATTTGAGCTTCGAAGTCATGGTCACTCCCGTGTGTCGGACGAGTGTGACTATCGTTCTCGCGGCACACGCCGCAAGACCGCACCTTTTCAGCAATTGCTTACGATTTGGTAAGCATGGGTTGGCGCGGCATTTCCGCGGCAGGCTCGGACTGCTGATCGAACACTCGTCGTGATTCCTCGAGCCCCTCGCGGTTCGCGATCACCCATTCCGCGAGCGGCGTGAGCGCGTCACGGAGCGAGCGCCCGCGCGGCGTGACCTCGTACTCCACACGTGGGGGTACGGTCGCATATGCGGTGCGCACCACGAGCCCATCACGCTCCAGCGCTCGCAGCGTCACCGCCAATACGCGCGGCGAAATCCCCGGCACCGCGCGGTTGAGCGCTCCAAAACGCATCCGGCCCGAACCGAGAGCGCCCAAAGTCAAAATCGACCACTTGTCGCCGACCCGCGAGAACATCTCCCGAATCGGCATGCAGTTACTGCCTCGATGCTCCCCAACTTGATCGCCGGCCGGGTCATCCATCAGCTAACCATAGCACCAGCCGGTGAGCGGCTAGCCGCGCTCGGATCGAAATCACGTTTGGAGCCGACTGGGCACGCGGCGATTGATGCCGACATGCAAAGGGGACCTCGAGCTCGCCGATGTCGACGAGCGTGAGGTCCCCCTCAGTCGCACGGAACTACTCAGCCGCGGTTACGCTTCGAGCGCTTCAGAACCAACAGCGCCCCGAGCATCCCGAACGCCGTGAGCAGCCACGGCGCGGAGCCCCCGCGCGGCGCGAGTGAGCAGCCGCCGGAATCGGAGCTGGAGCTCGGAGCGGCGGCGCCTGTGCCTCCACCCGCACCCGCTGCCCCGCCAGCACCGATGGGCGTACCGTCGGTGTTGTACTTCGCGAACACGTTGCTCATCGCGGTGTAGGCCGGTTTCGGCATCAGCTTGCTGTCGAAGATGTGCGCGTAGTCGTAGTCCGGGAAGGTGCTCGGCACCCAGGAATCCAGATCGCTCAGGCCCCAGACCGTGAAGTGCGAGCAGTTCGGCGCGTCGATACATGCCTGCAGCAAGTTCTTGTAGAAATCGTTTTGCAGTTGCGTCTTGGTGTCGTCGAGCGGCTTTCCAATCCGGAAATCACACTCGGTGATCTGCACTTCCACACCGATTTCGGCGTAGCGAGCCATGTTGTCGCGAATGGCCTGCATGTCGGGGACACCGGGGTTGGTATTGCCGTTGGGCTCGACGTAGTAGTGACCCTGGAGCCCGACGCCGTCGATCGGAATGCCGCGCGTCTTCATGTCTTTGATGATTTCGAAGACCTTGTCTGCCTTGGGGTTGCCCTTCTGCTCGCTGTTGTAGTCGTTGTAGAAGAGCTTCGCGGCCGGGTCAGCTGCGCGAGCGTGAGTGAACGCGAGATCCATGAAGTCAGCGCCGATGCGGTCATGCCAGATCGTCGCGCGCCAATCCGCGCCGTCGATCGCTTCGTTCACCACGTCCCAGTACGGGAACTTGCCCTTGTAGCGCCCCATCAGCGCATCGATGTGCGCATACATGATGTCGATCATCTGCTGGCGATCGAAGCTCCCGCTGTTGAGCCAGTCCGGAGCTTGGGTATGCCAAATCAGCGGGTGACCACGGAATTCGATGCCGTTGTTTTGCGCCCAGGCCGAGAGCGCGTCGGTGTCGGTGAAGTCGAAGGTCCCTTGAACCGGCTGGATCAGGTTCATCTTCATCGAGTTCGCCGGTGTGATCATGGCGAACTCGGTAGCGACGATCGCGTTGTGCTGGGGGTTGCTGAGGAAGATCGGCGTATCGACGGCCGTGCCCATCTTCAAGAAGGCTTTGTAATCCTTGAAGGGGTGACCGGAGGGAGCCGAGGTTTTGTAAGGCGTCATGATGGGCGCCGCCACCGGTTCGACCACGATGTTGTCGACACAGACCGTTCCAGGCGTCTTCCCGATTTGGAACTGAAACTGCGCCATCGGATCGGTGCGCAAGTTCAAGTACGTGTAGTCGAACTTCGCCGAGTCAGCCGTGATCGCAATGGGTTCGATGAAGTAGTCGGTGTACGGCTTGTCGCCGAGCCCGATCTTGAACTTGATGGTGCGCGGTGCGTCGGCCTTCACGGTGAAACCGATGTGATAATACTGATTCGGCATCAGCGAGAGCCCGCTGATCCCCATGATGATGTCCCAAACGTTCTTGCCGCCCGCGGTCATCGCGCCGCAAAGCTGGCCGTCCGTGGCAGTCATCGTAATGTCGGCTGGGTTGGCGTCAGTGTTGTTGGCGTAGCTCCACCAGGGCGCCACCGCGCTGTCGAACGTGCCGTTGGTGATCAAGTTCGAGCTCATGCCGGCACTGCCTGCCGCCCCAGCGGAGCTCGAACTTGCGCCCGCCGAGGGAGCGCCGCCAATGTCTCCACCCGAGCCACCGCTCGAAGTGCCGCCAGCGCCGCTCGACGCACCACCGCTGCCTCCCGCGCCACCGGCCCCTCCGGTCGATGCACCCGCCGAACCGGAAGCACCACCGCTCGTAGCGCCGCTGCTACCGGCGCTTTGCGCACTGGCCTGCGCTGTCCAGAAAGACAGTGCGAATATGGAGGAATACGTCACGAGCTTAAGTGCGGACGAAGCAACGGTCATTAGGGACACCTTCGGTTGGGAAATACGGGCAACCTTTTCATACAATGCTAAGCAGAATCGACCACCCCAAGCCATGCGAAAAACCGGCCGACGGACTGCTGCGCCCAATGTCGTTTGATAGGTCGGCCGGAAACATTTGACGAACTAATAAGTTACGGCCCATGTCATCGCACCTGTCACTACGTATTCTTAGTCTTTTCTTCGGCATCTCCAGCGTTCTCGCCTGCAGCTCCAGCGACGGGGGCGTCCCCTCGAATAGTGCTGGTAGCGCCGGTAACAATGCGCTGGCCGGAAGCGGCGGCGCCGGCTCTGGGGGCATCGGGTCGGCCGGCACCGGCGGCGGCGGTACGCCGGACACGCCGGCCGACTGCCGCGCGGGCAATGGTCCGGTCAACTCGGCACCGCGTACTGAGTGCATGGCGCCAGCGAGCTCTCGGAATCTCTTCAGTGAGGTGCTGTGCAAATCGGCTGCCGATGTGCAGGACAAGATGAACGGCCTGGTGCAACAGCTCTTCCACGGCAGTGGTGCGGATCAGCCGATTTATTACCAACTCTCGGCTAATGCCTCGCAGGCCTACATCGAGGATATCGCGAGCGGTGACGTGCGCAGCGAAGGGCAATCTTACGGCATGTTCATCGCAGTGCAGATGAACATGCGGACGGAGTTCGACAAACTCTGGAGCTACGCGAAGTCCTGCATGCAGCAACCGAGCGGCGTGTTCGCCTGGCAGATGAACGTGGATTCGTGTACGCCCAAGTCGACCGGACAAGCGCCCGATGGCGACGAATACTTCGCCGAGGCGCTCCGGCTCGCGGATCGGCGTTGGGGCAGCACCGGCGCGATCAACTACCGCAGCGAAGCGATCAAGATCATGGCGGCCATGGCCGCGCATGACTTCAACGCGAACCCGGCGATCGTCAAGTTCAGTCAGAACTCCAACTTCAGCGATCCGTCCTATGTGCTGCCGCTTTTTTACTCGGAGTGGGCGTGCTTCGACACGGCGAACGCGACGCTCTGGCGGAACGCTGCCAGCTACGCGCGCACGTACTTCCCGAAGGTTTACAACGCGAGTACGGGCCTTTCGCCCTATCAATCGAATTTCGACGGTTCCGCGTACGCTCAGGGCAACACGTTCAACGCGGACGCTTGGCGCGTCCCGATGAACATCATGTCCGACTTTGCGGTGAACCGGGCGGGCTCGTGGCAGACAGGCTACGCGACCACGCATGCCGCGTTCTGGGTGAGCCAAGGGCTCGACACCTACGGCAGCTCGTTCTCGCTCAACGGCACCGCCATGAACCAATATCACGGCGCAGGGCTCACCGGTGCGAACGCGATGCTGGCGTTAGGCTTGCCGGCTGCCGATGCAGCGCCCTTCTTGCAGGCCGCGTGGGACCAAGAGACGCCCACGGGTCAGTACCGCTATTACGACGGTACGCTGTACATGCTGTCGATGCTCTACCTGTCCGGGACGTTCAGCCTGTTCTATTGAAAGGCGACCCTTGGCTACCCGGCGCGACGCGTATCTGCCCGGGCAGACTGTACGCGCCGGCGCGCGACCGCGCACAGATCCTCGCGCCAGGCGTCGAATACCGAGCCCAGGGTAACGTGAGCGGCACGCTCACGTTCATGGACTCTCAACACCTGCTCGTACGCCTGAAGAGCCTCCGCAGGGTGCCCGCTATTTTCGTGACAGAGCGCGAGGTAGAAAGCTGCGGGCCAAAGGCTCTCGTCGAGGAAAAGCGCCGCGCGCAGATCGTGCAATGCGAGCTCGATTTCGCCGCACAGATAGCGCGCCACGCCGGCGTAGAGGTGGCTATCAGCACGCGTCCGATCACGGCTCAGCGCAGCCAGGTAAGCGACGCGCGCCTGGGCGACGTCTCCGGCTTCGAGTAAGCGATGACCGAGCTTCAGCTCGCGCTCGATTTCGCACGGTGGCGCCGGCGGAACGCTCTCGAGCGCTTCAGCCGCGGCGGGAAAAGCAGAGACCAGACGCGCCTCTTGGCGAACCGCGGCGGGCGCGATCAACCAGTCGCGAGGGACGCTCGACGCCACGCCATCGAAGCTCGACGCGGGGTCGCTCTTGCGGAATACGAGCCGCCCGGCGACATAGCGCGCGTCGAGCCCGTTCGGGACCTCGCACACCACCTCACTCGCGCCCAGCACGAGATAACCGCCAGGCGAAAGCGACCGCGTGAGCATCTCGAGCACGCGCCGCGCCGTGTCGCGATCGAAGTAAATGAGCACGTTCCGGCACAGCACGATATCCCAACCCTCGCCGTTTGCCGGAGCGGGCGGCCTGGCCATCAAATTGTGCGCCGCGAAGCTCACTCGCCGACGGAATCGCTCTGCAATCTCGAAGCTGCGATCGCGGCGGCGCGTGAGGTTTGTCGCGAAGCGAGCATCCATATCACGCACGCTCCAGCTGCCGTACACACCGCGCCGCGCCAGCTCGATGGACTGAGTGTTCAGATCAGTGGCCAAGATCTCGACGTCACGCTCGACCCGCTCGGCCAAGAAGGCGAGCGAGTACGCGTCCTCTCCCGTGGAGCACGCGGGGATCCAAGTTCGCAGTTTGCGCGAGCGAGCGAGTTCGCCCACGAATAGAGCTTCGATCGCCGCGAGCTGGCCTGGGTCGCGAAAAAACCAGGTATATCCGACGGTGATGGAGTTGACGAGGCGCTCGAACTCGGACGCACCGCGATCGCTCGCAAGCAGTCCCAAGTAGGCCGACGACGAAAGCGAGAGCTCTTTCTGCCGGCGCGTGGCGTAGGCTTCGAGCGAGCGATCGATGCCGCCGCGGGTCAGTTCGATGCCCGTGCGCATCGAAACGAACGCAGCGAGCTCGCGCTCCGAGCTCATCGGCTGAGACCTCGCGCGGTTTCGAGTGCCCAGTTCGTGACCTCGCGTGCGAGCCCTGCCGGGTCGAGCGCGCGTTCGGCCGCGCGCGCTTCGAGCGCGGCGCGCGGCATACCGAAGACGCCTGAGCTGATTTCATCCTGAGCCAGCGTCAACGTGCCGCGCGACTTGAGTTCGAGCAGTCCATTGGTTCCATCGCGTCCAATGCCGCTCATCACGACGCCACACGCATTTTTGCGCAGGCAGCCGGCGAGCGAACGGAACAGGACGTCGACGGCCGGTCGATGCCCCTCTACCTCCGGCTCTTCACTCGGTCCCAAATGGTGTGCGTCGAGCGCGACTAGGTGGCGATCGTCATCGGCGATGTAAACGTTCCCGGGCTCCGTCGCCGTACGCCTCGACACGACGCTGACCGGCAGAGGCGTGCGCGCCCGCAGGAACTCGCAGAAAGCTCGGGCATAGCCCTTCGGCAAGTGCTGGACGACGGCCACCGCGGCCGGCAGGCTCGCAGGCAGCGCCCCCAGCACCGCAGCGACGGCAAGCGGACCACCCGCCGAAGCCCCAATCGATATGATGGGCACACCTCGCGGCGCTACCGGAAGCAGGGGCTGCGGCGGTCCCCCACCCCAGGTTCGCGGGGCGCTGCGATTTCCCGCCACGTGTCGCACCACCGGCACCTGTGACAGCTCACGCACACGACTGCGCAAGCGCGCTTCGGCGCTCGCGTCGCCGTATTCCGGCTTTTCAGCGAGATCGAGCGCTCCGCGTCGGATGGATTCGAATGCGGCCTTTTGGTTCCCCGCAGAAGGTTGTCCGGTCACGACCAAAATCGGCAGAGGATGATTGGCCATCACGCGCTCGATGGTCTCGTGTCCCCCGGTACCGGGCATCTGCAGATCCACGAGTAGGATGCTCGGGCCGACTTGACGCACGAGCTCGAGCACGCGGTCGCCGTTCTCTGCCTCGCCGACTACGCTGATGTCGCGATCGCGAGTGAGAATATCTCGCAGGCGATCTCGGCAGATCACCGAGTCATCGAGGATGAGGGCGCGAACGGGCTTCACGGGGCAACCGGTCGCACGCTGGCTGGGGAGTTCGGCACGAAGCGCCTCACCAGGTCGAGCAGCGCCTCACTCTTGAAGCCGGTCTTGAGCAAGTAGGCATTGGCGCCGAGCTCCGTCGCGCGCTGCCGGTCTTCGACGGAGCCTCGTGTCGTCAGCAGAATCACAGGCAACCTTTGATTCTTCTTACGGATTTCCGAGAGCAATTCGAAGCCGCCCATGGTCGGCATTTCCAAATCGGACAGCACCAGATCCGGCTCACCTCGCGCACGCATGGCTGACAACGCCTCGGTACCGTCGTTGGTCACCTCGACGGAGTAGCCCGCCGAAACCAGGATCTCCTGTACGAGTTGGGTGACTACCGGCGAGTCGTCGGCCACGAGGATGCGCCGACGGCGCGTTGTGCTCCGCGCGTGCGGCGCAGGCGCGAGGGGTGCCGCGGTGTCCGCGAGCGCTTGCTGCAAAAACGCGACGTCGAGCATGAGCACGAGCCGGCCGTCATCGAGCAGCGCGGTCGCGCCAATGCCGGTGAGCGAGCTGAGCAGCGGATCGGCAGGACGACGAATGAGCTCTACGTCTCCCATGATGAGCGGGACGCGCAACGCGAAGGTGCGCCCGCCGAGCTCGACCACGATGCCGGACGATTCTGGAGCTTCACTCGTCAACCTGAGAGCGTTCGTGAGCGAGACCAGCGGCAGCGTCTGGTTGCGGTGACGGAGCGTCGGCCGTCGCTCGTGCGTTTGCGTGGGCAGCTCGTGCGAGCCGAGCACGGCGCGCACGGTTCGAGCGGGAAATGCATACAGGCCGCCGCCGATCTCGACGATCAGGCTACGCTCTTTCGTCACGGTGAACGGAACCGTGAGCAAAAAGCGCGAACCTTGGCCAAGCTTTGATTCGAGCCGCACGCTGCCACCCAGGGCCTCGACCTGACGCCGAACGACGGCCAGACCCACGCCGCGGCCCGACACACGGCTCACCTCGGTGCGCGTGGAGAAGCCATGGGCAAACAGCAGATCGAGCGCCTCTTCGTCGCTCAAGCTCGACGCCTCGGCGCCACGACCCGCGCGTTCGGCCGCAGCCCGAACGCGCGCGGCATCGACACCGCGCCCGTCGTCCTCGACGCAAATGACGACGTTCGGCCCCGCCGCGTGCGCGGTGAGGACGATCGAGCCCACCGCCGGCTTGTCACCGCGTTCACCCGTGGCTTCCAGGCCGTGATCGACCGCGTTTTGTAGCAAGTGCAGGAGCGAGTCCCAAAGCTTGTCGAGCACGTTGCGTTCGAGCTCGACACCACGCGCCTCGATCTTGATCTCGACGTCCTTCTGACATTCACCGGCGAGCACACGCGCGTGTCGCCGCAGCTCGCGTAGCACGGGCTCCACCGGCACCAAGCGAAGCGCCCACGCGCGCGTCGTCGTGTCCGTGACGAGTGTGCTGACGCGCGCGAAGTCTTCTACGAGCTCCGTGTGCGCCCTCGCGCCGCCGGGCAGCGACCGCACCAACCCGAGCGTGCGACCACGCAAGCGCCCGTACAAAGCCGTGAGCTCCGCCAGCCGTTCACACAGATCATCGACGACTTGAGCGTCGACTTGCACGTAACGACGACCATTGCTGCTCCGCGCGTCATTTCCACGCGCGGCCACCCGTGGGTCTGCCTCGCCGCCGTCACTGGCGTCGACCTCACTCGCTTGGTCCTTTTGCGCCTGGCCGGCTACGCTTTCCCCAGCGCCATGCGGAATGGACCCAATTTCGACTTCGCCGAGTTCGAGCAGCGCTGCTTCCAGAACCGCATCGGCAATCTCTGGTTCGACTGCGCTATCGAGCGACTTGCGCATGGAGTCGAGTGCGCGCAACGAGGCCAGCACGGCGCCTCCGTGACCGAGCCAGCTCTCGAGTGCGTGTGCGAGTTCCGCGAGCATGCTGAGCCCAAGCATGCGAGCTTCCCCTTTGAGGGTATGAAGCTCCCCGAGCGCGTCCTTGTGCGCGGAGCCGTCGGAGGCGTCCGCTTCTGGCGACTCGAGCAGAGTCTCGATGCGCTCGATGCGCGCCAGCAGACCCGCGCGAAAGCGCTCCAATAGCGCTTCGCGATCGGAGCTCACGCGGCCTCTTCAGTCGCCGTTTCGAAGCGCCGCACGAGGTCGGTCAAGCGATCCGCTTGGGCTTTGAGTCGTTCGGCGGAGGTGCGAGTTTGCGCGGTGGCGGCGACGGTTTGAGTCACCACGTCGGTGATCCCTTTGACGCTCTGCGAAACCTGTTCGGTGCCGCTCCGCTGCTGCTGGGTGACGAACGTGATCTGGCGCGCGGCTTCGGTCGTGCCTTGAGCCAGTCGCTTGCTCTCTTCGGTCGCCATGACCGTGGTGGAGCCCGACTCGCGGATATCGCTCACCAAACGCTTGACGTCTTGCACCGAAGCCGTCACCCGCTCGGCAAGGCGCCGCATTTCCGAGGCAACCAGCGCAAAGCCATGCCCCTGCTCGCCGGCGCGGTTCGCCTCCAGCGAGCCGTTGAGCGCCAACAGATCGCTCTTGTCGGCAATTTCACGAATCACTTCGAGGATCTCGGCGATGCGGCCGGCGTGCGCGGACAGCTCCGTGATGCGGCGGACCATGCCGTCGGTATTGTCGAGCGTGCGCTCTGCGTTCGAGAGTACGCCGCGCACGGCGTCCGAGACGTGCGCCGCCGACTCGGAGAGAGAGTCCATCGTGCGGCTGATTTCTTCCATCGCGCTCGACTGCGACGCTGCAGCAGCCTCTTGTTCTTGCGACGCGGCGAAGATCTCGGTTGCAGCGCTCCCGAGCTCCACGGAAGTCTCGCTGATTTGGTGCACCATCCCAGAAAGGCTCCCGAGCATGCCGCGGAATGCGTCCGGCAACTCGCCCTTGCCTTGAATCTCGACGCGCAGGTTCCCCTTCGCGATCGCGCCCGCTGCGCTGCTCAGCGTGCGCATCAAGTCGAGCAAATCGTTGAAGCGATCGGTCAGCACGCCCACCTCGTCGTTGCGCGCCACGGGCAGGGCCGCCATCTCCGATTGCTTGCCTTCTTCGACGACCTCGCGCGCGGCGCGCGTCAGGCGCTCGATGGGACTCGACACCGCTCGACCGAGGATCACCGCGCACAGCGGCGCCCAGAGCGCCACGATCAGCGCAAAAACCCCCGCGCTCAAAACGAAGCTCTGCGAGGCACCGTCCGGAGTGCGGACCACGGCGACCGCGACGCGTGAATCGTCCAAGCGTCGGAAAGCCACGCTCACATCGCGGTCGCGCGGCGTGAGCACACCGGAAGAAGCCTCAGCCAGCTGCGATTTCAGCCAATCGCGCGCGAACGCGAACGGCTCTCGCTCGGTTCCCGGGCTGAGCGGCACCAGGTTGGTATCGGTGATCGCGCCGGTAGTCTCCAAAACCCCCATGCTCGCGTGAGCACGCCGGAAATCGGCCGCAAAGCGCTTCACGGCGTCATTGCCCCCGGGCGCGATCTGCGCGAGTTCTGCGGCGGCCAGCGCACTGAGCGTTGCGCGCTGCTCGCCGCCGGCATGCACCTCTTTCATGTAGCCGAGCGCCATCATCCACAGCGTGGGACCGAGCCCCAGAGCGAGCGCGATCACGCCAATGCGCGTCTGCAAGGCGACCGGGTCGCGATCGAGCGCGATCCCACGCTCACGCGCTTGAACGGAAAGACGGCTCGCGGCTTCGGTACTGAGCATGACGCTCAACGGAAAACCGAAGGCGAAGCCACCAAACCAGACAGCCACGACGAGCATGGCGGCGGCATCGACGGCGCGCGGCCCGATGGCTCCAGGCAAGAGGAAGTAGACCGCGGCGTACGCCAGCGCGTAAGTGACGCTCCACGAAAATGCGTAGAAGACGCCGAAGCGCCGCGGCAGACTCTGCACGGCTCGATCGGCGGCGCTGAGCGGCTCATCGCCACCGCGGCTGCCGCGGCCCACGAAGCGCTCGTACGGTGCGAGCTCAATCGATAGGAACGTCGAATTTGCCACGATCTTGGCCAGCACCAAGAGCGGCAGCACGAAGGCGACGCCGTGGAGCTCGTCGATGTGAAACAGCCCGAGGAACGCCACCATGAGCAGCGGATTGAAGAGCGCGTCGAGCGTCAGAAAGGCGAGCACGCAGCGGGTAGTAAGCTTCTTGAAGGACATCGGTGTCAGGTCTCCGTTGCGAGCGCGCGCGGCGGCCAGGGGCAGTGCGCGGTCTCGTCGAGGCGAGCGAGGTCGAGTACGAACATCAACGGCACGCCTTGTGGTGCGAGTAAGTGCGAGAGCCCAGACGGCTCCCCGAGTACGGCGGGAACCGCCAGCACGGCGTTCGCGGCGAGGGTGAGCATGCGCAGGTTGCCGCTCACGCACAGGCCGACGTCCGAGCTCTCACCTCGGACGACGAGCACGTGCGTTCCGTCGTCGAGCGGAGCCATCGGCAAGAGCGAGCGCAGATCGAGCTGACGACCCGCGAACGCGAGCGCAGGCACGATCGAACGCACGCGCTCGGCAGCGATAGCGAGAGCTTGCGGGGGCGCACCAGCGACCACGAAGGTGAGCTCGGCGTCGACTTTCCTCGTCATCGAGCCCTTGCCACGTTCAGGCCGTCGTCGCTCGCCCCAGCCACGCGATGCAGGTCGGAAATCAGCCGTTCGAGGTCGATCACCGGCGTGATGACGCCGTCCTCGTCGAGCTCGTGAGTGGCGTAAGGAATGATCTCGTCGTGCATCGGCAGCAGTCGAGCATCGGGCACGGACTTGACTTCTCGCGCTGCGTCGATCGTGAGCGCAGCCATCCCCTGTTCATGGCTCACAATCAGCGTGCGTGCCCGCTGCGCTCCCGACCCGTGGCCAACGCCCAGCACGCGCGCGATATCGACGAGCGGCACTGCGCGCCCACGCCACACGATGACGCCCGGCAACTCCGCGCGCGCACGCGGGATCGGTAGCCAGGGTTGAGTGCCGAGCACCTCGCGCACCTGCTGGGTCTCGATCAGGTACCAGCTCGATTCGACCATGATGGGCAGCAAATGCGCGGACATGGCTAGCCTCCCAGAGTGCGCTGGTTCGCGGGAACGCTGATCGCCAAACGCTGACGCAGCGCGCGGCGCAGCTGATCAGCCTCTACTGGGTGTTGCAAGACTGGGCCGCGAAAGGTCTCGAGGAACGCGCCGGCTCGAGCGCTGCGCGCGCTTCCGACGACGAACACGAAGCGGTTCGCCCAGTCCGCGTCACGGGCGAGCGCGCGGTCGTAAATGTCGATGCCCGAAGGTTCCAGCCGCGCGACGATGGCGTCAGGCGGAGCCTCTGAATCGATGTGGCGCAGCGCGTGGGCCGCAGAAAGGGCAAAATCAGCCCGATACGCCTCGCCTTGGACGTCGCGCCGAAACGCCGACAGCGCGGTCATGTCGTCATCGATGAACAGTACGACGGGCGAAAGGCGCATCGAGCCGCTACTTCGCCCATCACGCGAGTCTGGTTGTGACTTGGCGGGAGGTGGCGGCGCGGACTTTCCGCCCTTGCTTCGCGGGCCACTCGCAGGCGGGTGCGCGACGGCCGACATCTCGGCCGAGGTCGAGCGCTTGATGCTACCGCTCAGGTCTTTGCGCAGCCAGCGGTTGACTTGGCGGACGAGCTCGAACGTGTCTTCTGTCTTACGAATGAAGCCATGGGCACCCGCCAAGCGAGCGCGCTGTTCGAGCTGGTCGGCTGGCAACGTCGAAAACAGGAGGATGATCGTCTCGCTGTTCGGCTGTGCTTTACCGAACAACTTGACGATCGTCTCTCCGCCGAGCTTCGGCATGTTCACGTCGATCAGCAAAAGGTCGGGCTTTTCCTGCAGAATCACCGCCACGCAACCAGCTGGGCCGGAGTGCGTGAGCACGCGGTAACCCGACGTTTCGAGCAGCGTCTTCGTGACCGTGAGCACGACTTCGCTGTCGTCCACCACCAAGATCGTCGGTGGCTGGCTCATCGACGTGCGCGTCATGAGCTCACCGCGGAGCGAACACGATTCGCCATTCGCTGGAACCAGTGCCCGCGACCGGATCGAACGTCCCGACGATGGTCATCGTGCCCTTGGCCCCAGCGAAGACACCTGTCCCCGAAGTGATCTCCATGTAGTCCGTGAATTGACCGGTCTCGATGTTCCATACGCCGTAGTCAGGCCCGCTGAATGTGCCGTATCGGGTGGTGATGGTGTTGACCCCCACGTAGCGAGTCACGTTCGGAGTCGGTGTCTCCTCGAGAGACTCAAGCGTCCACCCCAGCGTTCCCTTTAGGTCACCCGTGAGCGGCCCGGCGGTGCACATCGAGCTGCACTGGACTTGTTGCGTGGTCAAGTGTCCCCGGAGTTCGCGAGGAGCGGCGTAGTGAGCTGCTGCGAAATGCCCCCACGTCAGCGTGGCGCCAAGCACGGCAGCAGCGCCGAGAGTGCGTCGACTCAGTGTTCGATGATGATTCTGCATATTGCCCGTTTTCTCCTGATTTTCGTCCGAGAGCGGGCACCAGCGCCCGCTCACAAGTAAGCTCGCAAAAACCCGCCATCGACGCACAGCGTCTCCCCGGCGATATTCGTACACAGGGGGCTCGCGAGGTAAGTAAGAGCATTGACCACGTCGTCGTAGTCGGTGGCGCGACGCGTGAAGGTGCGCTTGCTGAGCGCGCTACGCGTTTTTTGCGTCAATTCCTGGCCGATCACACGGCGTGCAGCGTCGGTCTCTACGATCGAAAAGCTCACCGCATTGCACAGCACTCCCTCGGGTCCCAACTCGAGCGCCAGGTAACGCACGGCCGC
>Ga0164307_10000331_pt1 | contig 21235 bp, 16 predicted proteins | sample Whisoiple_243_MG_FD_110214 | JGI IMG/M metagenome (GOLD analysis project Ga0164307, IMG submission 110214) | Soil microbial communities amended with fresh organic matter from upstate New York, USA - Whitman soil sample_243_MG | ecosystem: Environmental > Terrestrial > Soil > Unclassified >...
CGCTTGGCTGACTCTTGGTTCCACGGCTGACGCGAATGAGCGCGCGAGCTTCGGCCGAAAAAGTCGTGCCTCAGCGTGCGCGCACAGAACGGCGAAAACTCAACGCGGCTTTTCGTTCAAGGTCGCGGCGATCGATTCGAGGAATTCGTCGAAGGGAGAAGAGACGACGGGCTTCGCGGCGCTGGGAACGGCAAGCGTGCGTTCGACGGAGGTGGCGGTCGCGTACGTGCGTCCGAGGAGCGAGGCTTGCTCGTGCGCGAGGCACGAGTCGAACACGAGCGGACCCGTAAAGCCCACTGCGTGGCTTTCACGATTCAGCGCGCAGCCACAATCTACGTTCGTCCAGCACATGGACGTCAATTCAGACAAAAACTCTGCAGAGCTGTGCTCGAGCACCGCCTCCGAATCCGGTGAGTCAGCCTGAATGGAGATCTCGCCGAGCAAGGTCGTGGCATCGGCGGGTTCTTCTGGCAAAGCGGCCGTCGGAGCGACCGGCTCGGGGGCAGGCAGCGATGCGCTCAAATGAGCGACGTACTCGCGCTGCGCACCGTGCTCCTCGAGCGCCAGTAGCGAGAACAAGGTCAAGCCCGCCACGGCCCACGCGACCGGCTTTCTGAAGCGATTCAGATGCGCGAGCTGCTCGGGGCTCGGCGGTCGAGGCTCCGCGTCTTCCGGCTCGTGCGCGCTGTCGACAGCTGCTCTTTCGGCCTCGTAGCTCCCGAAGAAGTGCTCGTCGTCGATATCAGTCCGTGAATCCATCCGCCTGGGTGAGCCTATTCGGGCTGGGAGCCAGCAATAGTTTAGTCACCGCGGATGGCAGCGCCCAGGCAAATTCAAAAAAAAGCAGAAGCTGCCACGGCCCGCCGCGCGCCGCCGAGCCCTCGCTTGTTTCTGCTAGATGATCGGGCAGTTGCTCGCGCTGGCTGGCTCGGGCACTCGACCGTCAGGGCTCACGTTCACTCAGAGGGCAGGCGTGGCAGCTGTGATGCCCCATGGGCGGTTGCGCTGCCCAGCGCCGTCGAGCGGCGGAGTGCGCGCCCGTTCCAGTTTGGCCTCTCTCCAATCCCCGACTCCGGGTTCGTGTCGCCGGCTGTGAGCGACCGCCTGCGGCTCGGCTCAGCAACCCTCAGGGTTTGACTGCGCCTTCGAGTCGCGAAAGCACGCTGGAAGGTGCGCTTTGTACGCTGGTGACGACGCCGCTGTCTGGCGGTTCACTGCCGGTCGGGGGCTTGCTCTTGCGCTGTTCGAGCTCGGCGAAGGTGGGCACTCGGTCGGCGCTGCCCGAACCTTCGAGCGCGAGGTTCGAGTTGCTCAGCGTGAGCTTGGCATCCGAGACGAAGCCGAGCTCGCGCTGCACGTTGGCGAGCTCCAAGCTGACCGTGATGAACGCACTTGCCTTGCTCGGCAAGAGCGGAACACTCAATTGCCAAGCGGTGCGCAGCGGAGAGAGCGCACGTTTCGGAAAGCCCGCGCGGATGAAGGCCGCTGCTGCACGGCGATAGTGCAGCGTCGCGACGTCGGGTTGCTTCAATTTGCGCGCGAGTTCTGCCGTGCGGTGCTGGAGCCAAGGGGCTCCCAGCATCAACCCGGAAGCCGTCTTGTAGGTTTCGAGCGCTTGCGCTTCGTTACCTTCCGAGGTGAGTTTCTTGGCTACCGCAATCAGCGTCTCCACTTGCTCTTGCACGGACTCAGTCGATTTCGATGGTTTGGCGATCACGACCGTTGCACTAAGCAGGGAGCGTGCCTGGCCAATGGCTCGGGTGCCTTCGTTGTAACAGTTTATAATCATTGAGTTTTGTGCGAGGGGCGGGAGCCGAATCGCGCCTCGAAAGCTTGAATTGAGAATCGCGTCGTCTCAAAAGGAGAAGAAAGCTAAGACAGCTCGCGTGCGTTGGGCGCGACTCATCCTTGCAGCCGCCGTCTGTGTCGTCGGTGTGGGTGTTGCACTCGGGGCTCGGCGAGTACTGTCGCTGTCTCGCTCGCGCGCTGCGCTCCAGGCTCACGAGGCGCGCTCCACAGCGAGCGTGCTCGCGTCAGCCGACCCGATTGCGAGTGCGCGCGAGCGACTCGCAGCGTTCGAAGCTTCACGGCGGCGCTCGACCGATTTCGCGCACGTGCCGCCGGCCAATCGCAGCCATGGCGCCGATCCGTACGCCCTGGTTCGTTTGGACGCGCGGCATCTGGCGGGCGTATTGCGGGGCGCGTCCGCGTTGGTCTTGCTCGATGAGCGCTTGCACGAGCTGCAGCGCATCGATGTGCCGGGTTCGGCGGTGGCCGTCGCCGTCAGCGATTCGGGGGAGTGTTGGGTCGCGTCAGAAGCGTCTCGAGCTTTGCATCGCTTTCACTTCGACGGTCAGCGGCTGACTGCGGCCGGAAGCGTCGATCTGCCTGGAATTCTAGGCATTCGCGCGCTGGCCGCTGGCCCGCAGGGCACCTTGTACGCGCTCGACGTGCACGACGGCAATTTGCTCACGGTCGACCCGAAGCGCGCTTCGCCGGTGCGAGACACGCGCCGAGTCGGTCATGGCCCGCTGTCGATTCGGCGCGTCGAGTCGCTTTTGATCGTCGATCTGTTGCTCGACCATTCGTTGCGCATCTTCTCGTTGGATGCTCAGGGCACGGTGCTGGATGAGCGCGCGCGGGTGCGTCACGACGGCCCGATTTGGGGCTTCGACGCGGCGCTGCTGAGCGACGGACAATTGCTGCTCGTCGCGGCGGGCGTCGAAGACCACGCGCTCGATCGCAGCCAAGGCTTCTTCGGCTACGTCGATTCCTTCGTGTTCGCTTATCTGTTGCCCAAATCCGGCGACATTCGCCCACTCTGGCAGCGCAACGTCTCCGAGCTGGGGGTGGTCACGCCCAAAGCCCCGCTGCTCAGCGTGGCGGACGGCCGAGCACGACTATTCGTCGCGGGATACGGCAGCGATCGCGCCCTTCAGCTGTATTTCGAGCCGCTTTCGAGGGCCGAACCGCGGGCGCAGAGCGAGCCGTTCTTTCCCGGCGTTGCGGCTGCCCTTCGTTTGCCGTCGGGAGAGATTGCACTCGCCGATCCATTGCTCGACGCCTGGTTGCTTCGACCGGCCGCCGGTGAGCGCCGTGAGCCGGCCGAGATTGTGCCGGTGACATCGGAGCGAGCCCCGCTGGCTTCGACGGAAGAGCGCTTGGGTGAAGCGCTGTTCTTCACCACGCTGATGGCGCCGCACAACACCAGCGAAGGCGCTCACAGCCGATTCAGCTGCGAGACGTGCCACTTCGAAGGCTACGTGGACGGACGTGTGCACTACACGGGGCGTGACGACGTGCACGTGGCGACCAAACCGCTGCGCGGGCTGTTCAACAATCGCCCGCATTTCTCGCGCGCTCTCGACGAGGACCTAGCAACGGTGTCGCATCACGAGTTTCGGGTTGCCGGAAAGGGGAGCGATAGTGATCCGTGGTTCGAGATCCAAACCGAGCACTATCCGTGGCTCACTCAGCTCGGTGTGTTCGACGAGACGCTCGGGCCCGAAACGCTGCGGCGCGCGCTGATCGCGTTTCTGATGCGCTTTTCACACGCCGAGAACCCGGCCGTGGTCGGTCGCGATTCGTTCACTGCCGACGAGCAGCGCGGCGCAGCGCTGTTTCGCGATCGATGCGCGGGCTGCCACGCACCGCGACTACAAAGCGACGTCGCACAGAGCGCCGTTTCTTTCGCAGATTGGCCGCGCTCGATCTTCTCCGCAGAGGGCGCGATCGTCTGGGCCAGCGCGGACTACCAGAAGACCGGCGTGACGCCGTACGTCCACGAGTCGGGGACGCGCGTGCCGTCGCTGCGCCGCGCCGCCGCCAAATGGCCGCACTTCACCAACGGCTCCGCCGACACGCTGCTCGACGTCGTACGCCGCGCGCGCTTCGCTCCAGGTCGGTTTTTCCACGCAGCGCCGCCGGACGCGGCGCTGCGAGCCTTCACGCCTGACGAAGCGCGTGAGCTCAGTAGCTTCTTAGAGCTGCTGTGACGCAGGCATGGCGTCCGCCACCGGATCGACCGCCGAGATCACGGCGACCTGGATATCCAAGCGACGCGCGGAGCTGATCGGTGAACCGTCGAACTCCACGATGTGGAAGCGGTCGAACACGCGCGTGCCGGTGGTTTTCACCTGTGAACCGATGATTTGCACGCGCTGTTGGAAGAGCGCCTGAGCCAAGGCCAACAGCAGCCCGGAGCGATCCCCAGTCTCGACCTCAAGCGTGCTGAACACGCCGTCCGAGCCTTCGATGAAACGGACGACCGTCTCCGAAGAGGAAGGAGTGGGCGGGGGCCGCACGCTCGGATCGGCGCGGCGCCGCTCCAATTTGCCGTCGAGCAAACCGATCAGTGTCGTGCGCAGTAGATCGATCTCTTCCTTGCTGACGCGGAGCTTGCGCTGGTTCTCTTTTTCGTGGCGCACCCAGAATACGTCGACCGCTTCGTTGGTGCCTTGATCGATGCGACGCGTGTACGCCTCGGCCTCGATGACGTCCAAGCCACACAGGACGAGGGCCGCGCTGATGGTGGCCAATAGTCCTGGGCGATCGTCAGCCACGACACACACGGCGGAGCCGGGAACGCGACTGGAATTGAAGCTACCGACGTTGGCCGAAGCCGATTCGCGTTCGCGCGCTATCTTGGTGTGCGCGGCGATCGCAGCGATGTCGAAATTCCTGCGATAGCTCTCGGGCAGTGTTGCCGCGAACGCTCGCACCTCGTCGGACTCATCGGGGGAAGTAGACACGGGCTCAGCCTAGCGCGCTCAAAAGGCGGGCGCCTTTCATTGTTGTTTCCAAACTGTGTTGCAGCATTACTTACCTCCGTCTACCGGAGCAGGCTGGGTCAGCGGAAATCCGGGAATTGCTGGGAAACCGGGCGGGAGAGTGCTCGGAAACGTTTTGGGCAAAGTCGGAAAAGTGCTCGGCAATGGCGGCAGAACGCTGGGCAACGGCGGCAGCGTGCTCGGCAACGGAAATGGGAACGGAAGCTGATTGCGCCCTGCGTCAGTCACGACCGGCGCGCCCGCGTCCGATGGTCGCACCACGGTCGGTCCAGTGGTCGGTGTGCCGGGCGTGTTGGTTGGCGTTCCGGGGCGCGTTGGAGTCACCGGAACGACGGCAGGATTGGTACCGACCCGCGTGGCCGAACCCGCGTCGATCAGCGGATTGACCGTCGTTTCGGGCGCGGGCTGGTCGAGCACGAGCGGCGGCGCGCTCGTGTCGGGTTGATGCTGCTGATAGAAGACCGCGGCCAGCGCAGCGCCACCCAGGCCGAGCACGATCAGCAAACTCAGACCGATCCACAAGCCGGTGCGCGAACGACGTTTGTGCGCCGCCGCGGGCGGCGGTCCGTACCCAGCTGGCGCAGGCGGATAGCCGTAGGCCGGTGCTGCATTGGGCGGGGGATACGCGCTCTGGCGGAGGGCCTCGCGCACCGCCTCATCGGAGACTTCTTGTGTGCCGCCCTTGTAGGCGAGCATGGCCGGATCGCCCTCGGGAGGCAGCGTTTTCGGAACGTTCGGCGCGACTTCGAACGCCTGCGCTGGCCCCGTGAGTGGTGGACGATTCGAGGCCGAGCGCGGCAGTGGTTGCCCAACCGCCGCAATCTGCCCGGTCACGAGCGCCCCGGCGAAGGGCGCGAGCGCCGCGCGCATCTCCAGCGCCGAGCTGAAGCGCGCTTCGCGATCCGGGCGCAAGGCGCGTTCGACGACGGCGACCAGACCCGGGGCGAGGCCCGGCTCGAGATCCGCCAAGTGGCGCACGTTGCCCGAAACGACCGACGCGACGATCTGCTCTACCTCGTCGCCGTCCGCCGGGCGACGACCCGAGAGCATCTCGAACAAAATCACCCCCAAGGAATACAGATCGGCCCGCAGATCGACGTTTTCAGCTGCGAACAGCTGCTCGGGGGCCATGTATTCCGGGGTGCCCATGATCACGCCCGCGCGCGTCAGACCCTTCTGAAACGCGGTGCTCGCGCGCAGCTTGGCGATGCCGAAATCGATCAACTTCAGCAATGGGCCGCCGCTCGCGGGCACGATGAACACGTTGTCCGGCTTGAGATCGCGGTGCACGACGCCGATCGCGTGTGCGGATTCGAGGCCCGACAAGATCTGCAGCGCGAAATTGACTGCTTGATCCGGGGGCAGCTTGCCCATGCGATCCATGGCTTGTTGCAATGGTTCGCCGTGCAGCAGCTCCATCACCAGATAGGGGGAGCCATCGGCCGTTTGATCCACGTCGGTCACGTGAGTGACGTGCGGACTGCGGATCTGCGCCGAGACCCGCGCTTCTTGCAGAAAGCGTGAACCAAGCCCCGCGCGCTTGGCCAAATCCGCGTGCAGAAACTTGAGCGCCACGCTGGTCTCGAGAAACTCGTGACGCGCCTCGTACACGGTGCCCATGCCGCCGTCACCGATCAGCCGCACGATCCGGTACTTGCCGCCGATCACGTCGCCGACCGCAGGCTTCATTTGGCGACCACTGCTTTCCCACGGTCACGAATACGCGCGGCCGCGGGCACGAAGCGCTCGTACTCACGCAGGAAGGTCAAAGTCTTCGGGTCTGCGCGATCCACGTACAGCGTGCCCCACAAATGATCGGTCTCGTGCTGCACCACCACGGCGCGGAAGCTCTCCCACACGAAATCGAGCTCCCTGCCCGCGCGATCCAACGCTTGTACGCGAACCTTGCGCGGCCGCACTACTTGGCCGCGCATGCCGGGCACGGACAGGCAGCCTTCGTACATCTGAAAGCTGTCTTCGGCGCTGAGCTCGGCACCGACACCGACCAGAGGCGTGACGACGGGATTAATCAGCACCGTGAGCGGGATGGGTTCGAATTGCGGATAGCGCGGGTTCTGATCGACTTCGATCACGCACAGCTGCAATGACTCGTAGACCTGCGGCGCGGCGAGCCCGGCGCCGTCCGCGTCATGCATCGTCTCGATCATGTCGTCGATCAACGTTTGGATGAACGGCGACGCGATCTCCTTCGGATCGATCGGGTCCGCTTTCCGGCGCAACACCGGTTCGCCCATCTGCGCAATCTTGCGAATCGCCACGGGGGGATCCTAGTGCAAACTCGACCGCCGGCACGAATCGGCCGCGCGCTCGTGCGCTATTTTGCCTCGATCGAGCCCAACTGAGTCTGCGCTAGCCGAAATATCCCGAAAAATATGCGCCCGAGAGTTGGGCGGCCGCGATCCTGCATCGCACCTCGCAACGCGCTAGGTGCCCGTCGCAGACGGATCGCGATGCCAGGGGCTGTGCCACTCTGTGTCGTCGCGATTCGTTTGAAATTTCGGCAAAACAGGCCAGAACGATCAGGCATGCGGTTTGCTTTTAATTCGGAGCAAGCCTTGGAATTCAGCGGGGAGTAAACAAAGTGCGAACGACGATTCAGTGGTTGGGAGTTTTCGTGGTGGGTGGCGCATTGGCATCCGCGTGCAGTGCGTCCGACGACAAAGCGATGACGCCGGTCGAGATCGCGCGAATCAAGCCGTCTGACTCGGCGGGCACCGCGGGTAAAGCGGGCAATGAGGACACTGAGCCGAGTGCCGGCACCGCAGGGGTGCGTGAGTCGAACGGCGGCGCTGCTGGCGCGGCGGGGATGCCAGAGGGTGACGCGGGTGCAGCTGGCGGTGGTAACGAGTGCGAGGGGTTCTACGAGTGCCCAGAGGTCCTCTATTGGTCGCACGCGACCCTGGAAGTGGATTTGCCCATTTCAATCGCCGAGGCCGCGGATGCAATCTTCACGGCCTGCCGAAATAGTGAGTGCCACAGCGCGAAGGGCGGTGCGCTGGTGAACAGCCCTGACGGCCAAGCTTGGCATGTCAATCGTGACGGCGGCGACGTTCTGCTGACTTTCGGCGGCCCTGAGAGTGCACCCTTCGCGACGTTGGAGTGGAGATTCACCAACCTCCAGTATGAGCCGTTCCCGGAGAGCGATCGCTACTCGTTGTCGGTTCAAGCCACGGGCGCTGCAACGCCTACCACGCTCTTCGACGAACGAGTGGCGTACTCGATTGCAGTCGTCGACAAGAATTACCCAGGTGAGCACTATTGTAGCCATTGCTTCGAAGTCTCGGTCGCGACGGTCGACGAGCGCTCCGTGAACTGAAGGTGTGCGGCCATCGCAACGCGCCGCCGAAGGCTACGCCGAGCTACGCGCGCCGCGTGACCATCAACCCAAATCAAACCTCGGCAGCGTGGACGAACGCTCGCTAGGGCTGAAAAATCAGCGAGAACGCCAAGGAATGTCGCTCAGCCCGGCCTGATGATTTTCGTAGCGCGCAAGCACGAACAACAGGTCGCTCAAGCGGTTCAGGTAGATGACCACCTCGGGCCGAATCGGCGAGATCCGGCTCGCGGTCAGCGTTCGTCGCTCCGCGCGGCGGCAAACCGTACGCGCGCGGTGCAACTCGGCCGCGCACGACGAGCCGCCGGGCAAGACGAAATTCTTGAGCGGTTCGAGCGGTGCCTCACTGCGATCGATCCACGATTCGAGTCGCGCGATGTCGGCCTCGCCCAGGGTGGTCATGCGCAATTTCTCTTCTTTACCGGGCACACACGCAAGTTCTGCGCCCAGCGTGAACAGATCGCTCTGAATCTGCAGCAAGGATTGATCGGTTTCACTCGACGCGCCCAGCGCCCGCACCACGCCGAGGCAAGAGTTGAGTTCGTCGACCGTGCCGTAGGCCTCCACGCGCGCATCGTCTTTGCCGACGCGTGCACCACCGAACAAGCCGGTCTCACCAGCGTCGCCCGTGCGCGTATAGATCTTCATTCGACCGAGCTTAGAGCCCGCGAACGACTAAGTCGATCGCCCTCGCAGCCGAGCCGCAACTCAACCGAGGGCGGCGGAAATCGTACTGTACGCGTCGTTCCAAGTTTGCAGGTCGGCTTTGGCACCGTCGACGATGCTCAAACCGAAGCCCGGGGGCACGGTCGCGTTTTCGTTGTGATTGAAGCGCCGCCGCCAGGCCACCTTGCCGACCAAGCGCACGCGGCGCTCACTGCGCGGCGGCGCCATCTCGATCCAGACTTCGTCGTCTTCCGGCGGCGCGAGGGTGCGCACGTACAAGCCGCCTTCACTGATGTTGTAGGTGAAGCCGTAGTCGTCTTTTTCGCGACCTGCGCCGCGAAAAGACACCGTAGTGCCATAAAGGATACGCGGGCTGCGGCGATTGTTGATCGCGCCGCCTTTGAGGTCGTTCGAAGCGAACAGCACGTTTTCCGGAGGCGCGAACGCGTCGATCACGCCGACTCCGGTCGTCCCTTCGAGCGACGCCCGGATCGTCTTCAGATCCCTCGGGTTGGCGCAGACGATGAAGTTTGCCTTGCTGCCGGCGCTGCGCGCGAGATTGATCGTGCTCGTATAGTCGTCCGCGAGCTCGGCGTTCAGCACGGCCAACGCGATCTCTTCTTGTTGTGCAAAGCTCGCCGCGTCTTCCTTGGTCACCGCGAACATCACCGAATAGCCCGCGTTGCGCAGCACGCGACCCACGACGGTGCGCCGTGTCTTGTCGCTCTCGGCGATCAACGCGGTGCCGCGCGTGGACGCCGGAAGCGTACCCGCTTCACGCGGCAGTGAGCGCAGACGCGTCAGCAAGGGGCGCGTCCCGTGAAGCGGCAGCACGTCATCAGCGCCCCAACTGAAAGCGTCACTGAAGGACAAGTCGCCCATCTCCCGTGACAGGGCGATGATCGGAAGCCGCGCGTGCTTCGCGCTGCTGCGCGTCTGCACGGCGAGCGACTCGGATGCTTCTGTGTCGAGCAGCATCGCCATCGCGTCGTGGGACTCGAGCCAACGTCCCGCGTCTTCCGGCGATTCCTCCGCGTGCAGCGTGAAGGCTGCCTGTTCCGCGGCTACCGACAACGCCATCCGCTCTTCGCGGCGAAAGCGCCCGAACGCGAGCATTTCCCGAGTCTCCATGAGCGTTCAGAACGGCCGCTCACGACCGCGCTAAAGCCCGGGGACATCTCGCTTTGACACGAGCCGGGCTGGTCGGCCCGACTCCGTGTCGCGGTGTCACTGAAACGTCTCGAAACTATGCGGAGAAGATCTGCTGAATCTCGCCTTCCATCGCGGCAGGGAGGACCTTGCGCGCGAGCGCCAGCTCTTGGACGAGCAGGCTGCGAGCTTGGTCGAGTAGACGGCGCTCACCGAAGGACAGATCTTTGTCGAACTTCAGCCGGTACATGTCTCGCAGCACCTTGGCGATTTCCGACGGCAACCCGCTCTTCAACATTTCCGTGTAGGCACGAAAACGGCGATTCCAAGGCTGGAGATCGACGGCAACCTCCGGCGCTTTCAAGATCTCCAAGATGTTTTGGGCTTCTTTCTTCTTCATCACCGGACGGAGCCCAACTCGCGCCGCTGCTTCAGTGGGCACCATCACTTTGAGCCCGCTGTCCTTGATCTTGATTACGTAACAAATCGTCTTTCGCCCGCCTAGGTCGCGATCTTCGAGCCGCTCCACCTCACCGACGCCGTGCGCCGGGTGCACTGCCATATCACCAGGTTTGAACGTGTAGCCCTTTACGACTTCTGCTGTATTCACCGACGATTGCCCTCTCGTATGGGAGCAAAGGTGCGACGCCCACCGAGGCGCGCGCACCTTCGCTGCGCCGTAGTTGGCTCCTGCTCACGCATTGTGCGTCAGCGCCAACCACGACGAATAACCCTCCTGCACTCACGCGAAGGCCGTCCTAGCTTCTACCCGACCGCCGCAGTGCAGCACCGGGGAGTCCTAGCACTGTATCGTGCCTTTGGTCAATCAAGCTGCTCGGCCTCGCTCGTGATTCTGCTTACACATGCGCGCGCATGTGGTTCTTCGTGCAGTGGTGATTTCCGCCTTCGCGTGCTGCCCCGGCGTTCTCGTGTGATGCGCATTTACGAGGGGTGTCCGGGATTTCTTGCCTGTGGCGCGTGTGCGCGGGTTTGTCGGTTTGGTTCAGCTCGTTGAGCTCGCTCGCGAGTTTGCGCGCCTCGGCTCATAGAATTTGCGGCGCCTGTGTGAACATGAGTGCTTGTCCTACACGCGCGTACTCAACTCGTAAGTCGAGCTCAGCCACTACGGCGCGTGCGGTTTTTCAGCGGCAGATTGGGGCTGCCGGGGCGGCAAACTCAGGATTTGAGAAAGGTCGCCAAGGACCGAAGCGCGTAGTCCGCGGACGACCGCGGCAATCTCGAGTTCGACGTACAAACGCAACACTTCCGGACTCGTGTCGACCTGAGGAGTATCGTTGAGTTCGAAGAGACGCCCCGCCGAGCTGCGCGCGAACATCGACCAAGCGCTGCTCAGTCGAGCTGCCGCGTCATCAGCTGAGTCTTGCCATGCGCCGGTCAGGTAAATCGTCGTGGCAACTTTGCCGTTGCCCAGTGGTTGCGCCGCGATTGCGATCGCCGTGGTGGATTGAAGCAGGCCGCCTGCAGCCCGCTGCCACTCGTCCGAGAATGGTCCCGGTGCGAACAGGACCGCCACGTTGCTCGACACGAGCTCAGGTAAGCTGGAGAGCGCGGCGCCCCGCAGCGCAGCTGGCGAGTGCGTCAACCGTTCACGCGCGTAAGCTTCGGCGATTTTCGCCGGCACCGGGTCGCCCACCGAAATGGCCAGCAATCGATCATCGACGGTGAGCAGCGTTTCCGGTGTTTGTCCGACGACACCTGTAATGCGCGTGAGACCCGGATAGGGTTGCTTACTCACCGCTCCCCCGAGCAGCCGCTCGGCGAAGCGCGCACGCGCAAGTGCCGCGGTACCGTTGGGCAATTCAGCGAGATACAACGTGGAGTACGGAAATCCGGCAATTGCGGCTTCTGGCAAGAGCCGCAGATCGACTCCACTCGATTCGGCGAAGGCTTCGAAACGCGGAGTGGGAATGATCTCCGAGATCGCTTGTCGAAGTTCAGGATCGGCTAGGACTCGCCGCGGTTCGATCACGAGCAGCCAGCGCAGCCCCGCCGACGAAATGAAGTCGGTCAGCGGACCACGATGAAGCGGGCGCGCTGGCGCTGCCTGCGGCGCCGGCGGCTGGCCGGCGCCAGACGCGCAGGCCACTGCCCATGCTGCCGTGAGCAACAGCCAGCCGGTGCGAGCCACCATCAGCGCCTGAGCGGGGGCGGTGTTCAGTCGTCAGAGTCGTCGTCACCCTCGTCACCACCGGTGATCGGCGTGTGACGACTGGCATTGACGAGCTCTTTCAACTCTTTGCCGACTTTGAAGAACGGCAGACGCTTCGCAGGCACCGGCACGGGTTGGCCAGTGCGGGGATTTCGCCCTGCGTAGGGCTTGTAGGGGCGCACCGTGAAGCTACCGTAGCCGCGGATCTCAATGCCTTCGCCACGTTGCAGCGCTTCGGTCATCGCGTCGAAGACGCAATTGACGACCATCTCTGCTCGGGCCTTGGTCAGCTCTCCTCGGGCGGCAATGGCCTCGATGAGCTCACTTTTGGTCATCTGCTCGTTGCCTCCCTCGGCTCAACAATCACCCAAGGGTCTGCTCTAACGCCTCAATTGTCAACGCCTTTTCAGGGAGACACCAGGACGGTCATGTGTTCTTTGGTGTGCTGGAAGGTGCCCTTCGGTTTGCTGGAAGCGCGGCCGACTCAGCCGCTCTATCGCGCCACCTCGATATAATCGAGGACCCCGCCCCGCGACGCCTCCACCCGCACCCGAGTCGCCCCCCCCAAAAGCTCCAATCCCCCCCACTCAAAAACGCCACACCCAACCCCACCCAGGATTGGGTCCCCACCCAGGATTGGGTCCCCACCCAGGATTGGGTCCCTACCCAGGATTGGGTCCCTACCCAGGATTGGGTCCCTACCCAGGATTGGGTCCCTACCCAGGATTGGGTCCCGGCCCAGGGTGAGGCGGAATTTGGTTGGGGGGCCGGGGGGGGAGAACCAGCCGAGGCGCAATTTGGAGAAGGAGTGATCCGCGGGGAGCGGGAGCTCGAGCTCGAGCGCGGTGCTCGTGGACGGCGCGTCTGGGTGGAGGCGTAGACCGCGACCGTTGGAGGCGCAGGGAACGAAGTCGGGCTGCACCCAGCCTCGCTCGACGGCGAGCGGGGGCCACTCGGCCTCGGTTTCGAAGCGCAGTGTGTTCACGCTGGGAAGTGCCGGAAGATACGGAGTGAGCTCCCCGTGCGCGGAACGTGCACCGACATCATAGGAGTAGTGGAAGCTCGGTGGACGGCCCAGCCGATTCCACAACATCCAATCGTGAGCGTCGTGTGCGAGACGCGCGACGACGATTCGGGCCTTGCCGTCGAGCTGCCCCGGATCGTGACCGAGGTTGAAGCCGTGATCGGTGTCGACGAATACCAACCCGTGATCGACGTGCGCGTCACGCAGTACCGACGCTTCGAACATCGGGCGTCCGCCTTCGCGCTCGGCGAGCGCGCGGTGCGCGAAGCTCGCGTGAAGCGCGTAGCCGGCGAGAGACAACGGCAATGCCACGGCGGTCCACTCGAGACGCACCAGCGCGAGTGCGAGCAATACGTGCTCGAGCGGCAGTAGATCAGCGAATAGCCGCGTGCCGCCCCCGGGGTAGCTGCCATCGAAGTAGAAGGGCGAGTAGGCGAGCATCAGGCCGAGGCATGCGTAAAAGACCAGGCGGACTCGGCGATCAGCGCGGGCGCACCACGCGCCCACGAGGCAAAGCGGGGCGAGCGGAGCCGCGTTGGCGATGTCGATGCAATGTACGGCGAGCCGCCGAACGGTGACGCCGAACGCTTCTCGCAAGCCATAACCATTCGCCAAGCGCGCTCGCACGTACTCGCCGTGCTCGTGTAGACAGCCAATTCCGCGGCCGAATCCGTAGCGAAAACAGCCCGGCGGCCCATCGGCGAGCGCGTAGTAAGCGAGCTGAGTGGACCCGAAGAAGCTGCCCGTTGCGGAGCGTTGATAAAACAAGAGCAGCAGAACGCCTGGCACGAGCCCCACCCCGAACCACGCCCAACGCTTGCAAGTGCGCTCGAGCAGAAGCAACGCGAGTATGACGCCTACCGCACCTGAGACGGGGCGCGTCGCGATCAACCAGCCAAGAGCGAGCCCGCTCAGCGAAGCGTCCCAGCGTCGAGCACGGATTGCCGTGAGCGTGCCGGCGCACAGCAGCAAGGCGCACAGTCCGTGCGACATGGTGTCCGCGGTGTGATAGCGGAGCGCGGCGCACAGCACCGACAGCCCACCTGCCACGCGCGCTACGTCCGTGCGCCCGCTCAACTCGCGCGCCAGTGCATACGTGAGCAACACGATTAGCGCGCCGAGCACTGGCCCCACCAGCATCGGTGCATGCAGCAGGAAACCGGCCGCGAGCACGGTCGCGTATCCTGGCGGAAAGATCACTGCCAGCGAATGCGGCGCGCTCGGTAGTAGAAATCGTCCGCCGAAGGAGCCGAGCGGAGCGGCGACTGGAAACGCGAAGTAGCCATGTGAGATGGCCCGCGCTTGCAAGTAATAGCTGGTGGCGTCGATGATTCGCGGACCGCCACGCAAGTAGTAGCTCACGTATCCCGCCGACAAGAGCGCGGCGCTGAGCATCAGCGTTGCCAGCACGAATTCAGGCTTGATCGCTGGCCTGAGTCGCGCTCGCACGCTCGAGTGGAGTAGCGGCACGAGCGCAGCGGCCAGCGCGAGTGCCGCCCACGCGACGCCGTCCGGCGGCCGGCCCAGCGTCGTGTAGGGTGAGGTCAAGGGGCGGCTACCGCCCAGATTTGGAACAGGGCTCGTTCCGTTTGGCTCGCGGCGAACTCGAGCGTCACTTCGGGGGCGAAAGGGGGCGGTAACGTGACGCGTGTCTCGACCCAGCCATCCTTGGGAGTCAATTGCACGTGCCCCAAGACTCTGCCCGCCGACCGCACGTCGAATTCGGCCTTTGCGGTCGGCGCGCTTCGCAGCACCAAGACCAAGGGTTTATCCGGGGGCAGGTTTCGCAAGCGAAATGACTCACTCACGCCGGGGGGGACGATGCGTGCGGCGTCCCACAAATCTTCACGCGGGCGAGCGGGGTTCGGTAGCAGCTTCATGAACACGAAGCCGATGTGTTTCACCGATAGCGTGTAGCGATGCTCTTTTTCGTTCACCAAGTCGGCGGGGTCGACCGAGTCGAGCACTCGTTCGCCCGGAGCGAGCGAAAAGGGCACGCCGCTATGCTCGAGTGGTTCCCAACGCGGCCGATACAAGACCTTGCTCGCGCCGCCGCAGATGACGTTGCCACGCACCGGCACTTCACCGACGCGAGTTCCGAACCAAAGCGGGAAGTCCGACCACCAACCGGGGTAGATCGCCAGTAAATCTGGGCGCTCTGCGCTGGGGATGCGCTCGATCAACTCTACCGCTGCTGCGATGTTCGTGCGCGTTGCGCGCGCGAAAGGAAGTCCGCGAAAGCCACCGAGACCGATCACGTCGAGCGCTGGCACGTCCGAGGCATAGGGGATGGCGCCGGCGTCGCCGACCAAGACGCGTTTCGACTGCAGCGCGGCGTCGTGTCGAATCAGCGCCCCCGCGGTCAGGTGTTGGTCCAAGATGTTGCGTGAGGCTCGGCCGAAAAACCAGAGCTGCTCGCGAAATCGCGGCGCCTGATGATAAGAAAAGCAGCCTGCGGCGAGCAGGGCCAACGCGGCCACGGCGTAGCTGCCGAGCTTTCGTGAACGAATGGCTTGCGCGAGCAACACCGAAAGGCCGAGCGTGGAGGCCAGCAACAGCCAGGCGACGGCGGGCATCGTGTAGCGCTCGTTCTGCCAACGCACTTGACCGTTCAGCGCGACGATCATCATCCAGCTGATCACGCTCGCCCAGAGCACGAGCGCGGCGCGCCGTGTGCTCGCGAAGAAGAAGGGCACGGCGGCGAGCAGCCAAGCGATCCAACCGTAAACTGGCGTGTCCGAGAAGTGATATTGCGTGACACGCAACACTTGATACTTGAGGTGGAAGAGCCACGCGTCCCAGACCGCTTGCGGCGTGAAGAACGGATGGTTCATCTCCAGCTTCACCAGCGCGCCGGCAGCGGTCGACTCACCGGTGAGGATGCGATTGGCGATGCCATGAGCGAGCAGCACGCACAGCGCTGGCGCGCCGGCAAACGCCAGTAATTTGACGACTTCACGAGGAGCGCGCTGGCGCGCGCGCCAGAGCGCAGATGCGGCGAGCACGCACAGCGCAGCCCCGCCCTCGGGCCTGGTGGCGACGATGCCGGCTCCCCATAGACCGAGCAACGCCGAAGCTTTGCTCAGGTTTGCTTGCGGGTTCTGGGCGAGTCGCGACAGGTCGTCCCAGGCGATCACCGCGCCGCCCCAGAGCGCTAAAAATAGCGCGACCTCCATGCCGCTGAACAACGACCAATCGAGCGCTCCGACGCACAGCACGCATGGCGGCAGCAAGTACGTGGTGGCGCGCGGCAGTCCCACGCACAGCCGCCGCGCAGCCAGCAAGAGCGCGAACACACTCACGCACGCGACGATTGCAGCCCACGCCATCAAATCGAGCTTGCGGAAGCCGAGAAGGTAGCCGACCGCGAGCACGAAGGGATAGAGCAGGCTCGTGCCTCCGCTCGAATAGCCTGCGCCCTCGGACCATTGAAATGGCTTGCCTCGCGCGGTCTCGCGGGCGAAATCGAAGTGAATGAAGACATCGTCGAGCGGGGCCGACCAAGTTCCGAGGACACGCTCTTTGGCGAGCATCGGGTACACGTCCGGGCGTGCCCAGGCGTAGGCATGCAGGGTCTGCAGTTTCAGCGACGCGTAAAATCGGCAAGCGACGAACAGGGTGCAGGCGCCCGCGAACAGCAAATACAAGAGCGGCTCGAAGCGCACGAAACGTTCGAACCTATTGGCCGCGCGCTCGCGCTTCGAGTGAGAAGCCAAGCGCTCTGAGGAATTTTCGAGTTCGGCCATGGGCGCCGCGCGCCATTTACCATCGCCCGGGCCAGAGTTATGCGAGTTCCGATTTCCGCGTGGTTTCTCGGCGCAAAATCGCCGGGTTTGCGACCATGAGGGGAAAGTACCCGAACGTGGGATGCCCGAGGCAGCGCTAGACGAGCGCGCCGAACGCACGTACTAGCGCGAGATTCGCCGAAGCCTCGAGCATGAGCGGGCCTTGTTTTTCGCGCTTGGAGCTTGCGGGGGCGGCGTGGAGGCGCTCTACTACGTGCGGTCCCACGTCAGCGGGCTCGAGTTCGAAACGGATATGCGTTGGTTCGTTGAAGTGTCCCGCGTAGGGGAGAACGGTGTCGCGGACGAATACTGCGTCGAAGCCAAGCAATGGCAGGCCGCGTTGCAGGAGGCTCGCAAGCTTCGTGGTGATACCGGCGCGCTCTCCAAGTTCTCGATCGAACTGCTCGACCGCGGCTACCGCGCCGTCGACCCTGCGCTCAAGCTTCGCTACCTGATCAACGAGGCTCCGCCTGATGCGCCATTGACCGGTAGCGGGGAAACCGCGAAGCGCCACGCAAACAAGGCCGAGCACTCGGGCGGAAAGCCGCGCGTCAACGACTCGGTCGCGCCGAGCGTGTATGCCGCGTCGCTCGCGCCGACGCCCTTCACGACCTCGCTCGCGCCACCCGCGACCTCATCGCTCGTCCCGACGGCCAGCTCGAGCCCGGTGCCGCGCCCGTCCCATGCCGCGCCGCGGCAGAGTTCGGTCGTGCCTCCCGCTGTGGCGATCAGTGAACCCCCGCGCGCGCCGCAACTCGTCGTGCCAGCTGATCCCGTGCCGCCTGCGCCAGCCGTACCCGGCGGGCTGACGCAACCGCCGCCGCCGCCGGCGGTGCCGAAATTCGAGCTGGTGCGCGAGCGCGCGGAGGAACCCCGTCCGGACAGCCCGATCACCTACCGAGAATTCGCCTACGCCGTAGAACCCGGCAGAAGCCGGAGCGAAATCGAAGCGCTGCTACGCGATCGCTATCAGGCGACGCGCGCCTCGATCGAAGATCGTCCGCCGGGTAAGTTCGTGCAGCTCGCGGTGTTCGATCACGTTTTCAAGCGTCGACCCGAGCGCCCGCCCCTCGCGACCTTTGCCTGGAAGGATTGGCGGGGTGAACCCGTGCTGGCTTTTCCCGGCTTCGGTGAGGAGCCCATGCCGCCGGTGTCGCGAATTCCGCCCGCGCCCGCATCGATACCTCCGCCGTCCAATGGCGTTCCTGTGTCGGCGCCGACGTCAGTCGCCCCCGAATCGGCTCGAGTCGTCCCGATCAAACCGGTGGTCATTTCCTCGGTCCCTGCGCCGCCCGCCAAAGTCGTCGAAGTTGCACCTGCACCTGCACCTGCACCGCTGATTGACCTGGAAATTCCGATCGAAGAGGCGGCCGCGCCGAGCGTCGACCTCGAAATTCCGATTGAAGACGCTGCGCCCGCTCCGGCACCCAGCGTGAAGCTGCCAGAGCCGGCCGCTGCGTCGGCACCGGAGTCAGCGTCGATTCCGATCGTGGAGGCTGCGCCCACCGTAGCGGTCGAGACTGCAATCCCGATCGTCGAAGGAGGTCGCGCTCCAGTGGTCGAAGCGCCGCCTGTTGCCGTTGCGGCATCCGCGAGCGCGGCAGCGGCTGAATCGACCGTGTCTATCGTCGAGGGGGGGCGAGCACCGGTCGTCGATGTGCCGGTTTCGGTCGTCGAGGGCGCCCGCGCGCCGGTGGTGGAAGCGCCCGCGCTCGAAGCGGCTGCTACGGCCGAGCAAGCACCGCCTGCGCAAGCCTCGGCGGCCCCGAGCTTCGAACTCACTTTCGAAACTCCAATCGCGCCCCCGCCTACAGCTTCGAACCCCACGTCGGCTGCGCGCGCTTCGCGACCGCGGATTGCGGCTGAGGGCCGTCGCCGCGCCGGTGAGGATCTGATCGGTGAGCTGTTCGAAATCATGCACGATCTCCACTTCGCGGGTGACGTCGCGGAGGGCGCGGAGTTCGTGCTCTCCGTGCTCGACGAGCTCCTGCCCTGCGAGGGAGTTCTGATCCAAGTCTTCGATATCAACACCGGGCACTTCGTGGTCGTGCGCGCGAAGGGACCGAACGCGAACCGCGTGCTCATGCAGCGCATGTCCGATCAAGATCCGTTGGTGCGCTCGGTGATGCGCACGACTCACGCCGTGTCCGTGAAGAACGCCGCGGATGATCCACGCTTCGCCGGTCCTCGCTGGCAGTCACTCGGGGTGACGCCGCGCGCTGCTTTGTGCGGCGGTGTGCAGCTCAGCGGGCGCTACTTGGGCTTGATCGAGATCGCCAATCCGCACGGTGACATCCCGTTTCACCAGAGCGAGCTCAATGCGCTCGACTACATTTGTGAGCAATTCGCCGCGTTTTTGAGCAAAAAACCGATCGTCCTGAGCGAGGACGTGATCCTTTCGCGCGGCTGACGCGCGGCTGAGCGGTCGTCATGGCAGACCGCCCTAGCCGCGAGCGCTTGCTCACCTTTCTCCTGCTGCCAGTAATCGTGCTGGCGGTGTTGGTCTTGGCGGGGGTGATGTTCCGCTCCAGTTTTCAGCTGGAGAAGCTGCGCGAACAATCGGTGATCGAGGCCACGCTGCTGCTCGCCAACGAGAAGGCGGATCGCCTGGACAAGCGCATCATCGAGCAGGACAACGTAGTGCGCTCCGTGATCGACGTGCGCGAGCGGGAAGGATTCGGGGCGAAGTGGCTCGAATCGGCGGCCTTGCAAACGCCCACCGTGCGCGCGGTGCTGCTGCTCGACCTGAGCTCACCTCAGCGCGACGTCGTGGCCGTGGCATCGCGCGCGCCTGGTCCGGAACACGAGCGTTTCACGCATCTGTTGGTACACGCCATGCTCGGCGAAATGAAGCTCGATCGCGCACCCGTCGACGAGCTTCGGCACATTCACAAGAGCGTGCGAGGGCAAGCTTATCTGCTCAGTCATTGGGAGCAGCTGCAAGACGGTCGGCATTACCTAGTCGTGGTTTGGCACGACGTGCCGCGCATCGTCCACGACGTATTCCCGGCGTTGTACTCGGATCCACAGCAGAGTCGCGTCAACGTGGTCGACGGTGAGGGGCGCATCGTGTTTGGCCCGCCGCTCAGCCGCGGTGGGCTCACGCTTGGTCGACCCTTCGAGACCACGCTGTACAAGTGGACGTTGAACGTCAGCATGACTTCGGCGCAAGAGCTGGCTGCGGCGGTGGCACGGCGACGCGTGCTGGAGATGGTGCTGGTCGGTCTATCGGGCATCGTGGTGATTGCAGGGTTGGCCGTGATCTTGGTGGCCGCCGAGCGGGAGCGAAAGCTATCCAATCTGAAGAGTGATTTCGTGGCCAACGTGTCTCACGAACTGAAGACTCCGCTCTCGTTGGTGCGTATGTTCGGCGAGCTGCTCGAGAGCGGTCGCGTCGAAAATGACGAGAAACGCCGGCAATATCTGCAAATCATCGTCAGCGAGAGCGAGCGCTTGGGCGCGCTGATCGAGAACGTGCTCGACTTTGCCAAGGTCGAACGCGGCAAGGCAGCGTATGAGTTCAGCTCCGGACGCGTGGGTGAAGTCGTATCGCGCGCCGTCGAGGCTTGCCGCGTGCGCGCCGAGCGCGAACGAGTTGCGCTCGAGCTGAGCGTCGCCGAAGAGCTGCCGCTCGTCGATCTGGACGAACGCGCGATCGAGATCGCGGTCATCAACTTGGTCGACAACGCGCTCAAGTATGCGCCAGACGGGGAGTTCGTCGGTATTGCGGTGCGCCAGCGAGACGAGCGCATCGAGATCCGCGTCACTGATCAAGGCGCGGGGATCCCTGCCGAAGATCGTAGGCGGATTTTCGAACGCTTCGTGCGTGGCAAGACCGCGCTCGGTAAGCAAGTGCGCGGCAGTGGCATCGGTCTCGCGTTGGTCAAGCACATCGCCGAAGCGCACGGCGGCGGCGTGTGGGTAGAGGACGCCTTGCCGCACGGGAGCTCGTTCGTGCTCACGCTTTCGCTTACTCCGAGACCTCGCCCTCGTCCGTCGCGGACTGCATCTTGAGCAGCTCCTTGTCGCTCAAATAGATCGAATTCCCCGAAGAATTGCCGGTAGGAGCGCCAGTTCGGGAGTTGGTTGCGGGTGCCGGGAGCGCGCTCGGCCTCGCGCTGGCGCTGGCCGCGACGTCGACCTCGCCCGCGTTCTCGACCAGGCTCGGATCCTCGGCGCTCGCGGCGGGTGCCGCCTCGGAGCTGGCGGGCGCGGCTTCACTGGGACCAACGGCGACGCTGGGCAGCGCAGCCGGCAACGCGATCGCATCCAGGAGCGGGTTGTACTTGGCAACCA
>Ga0164307_10000332_pt1 | contig 21213 bp, 13 predicted proteins | sample Whisoiple_243_MG_FD_110214 | JGI IMG/M metagenome (GOLD analysis project Ga0164307, IMG submission 110214) | Soil microbial communities amended with fresh organic matter from upstate New York, USA - Whitman soil sample_243_MG | ecosystem: Environmental > Terrestrial > Soil > Unclassified >...
GTAACAACCAAGAAATAGCAGACAAAGCCGAGCGTGTTGCTGGCAACAGCTGCCGACCAAGTGGTAGACCGTTCCTGTGCAGCGTTACCGCTTCGGCGCGCTCGAGTTCTCGTGGGACGAGCGCAAGGCGCAGCAGAACGCCCGCCGACACAAGGTCCGCTTCGAAGAGGCCGCGACCGTGTTCGCTGACCCACTAGCTCGACTCTACGACGATCCCGACCACTCGATCAGTGAGGATCGCTTTCTTCTGGTGGGTCACTCCGCCGCCGGACGAGTGGTTCTGGTGGTGCACGCCGAGAAAGGCGATACAATTCGCATCATCAGCGCACGCCAACCCACAGCCCGGGAACGAGCAAGGTACGAAGCCGATGCGTGAGGAATACGAGCTCAAGAACGGTCGCCCGAATCCATATGCAAAGCGCCTTGGAAAGCGTGGGCGAGACGGGCTCGTACGTTGGTGGGCTGAGACGACTTCGAACGTTCGCCTGTTGCCGGCCGACATTGCACGTGAATTCCCAGATACCGAGAGCACGGTTGAGGCGCTTCGGCTAGTGATCAAACTTCGCGCCGTGAAGCCGCGTAAGGCCGGACGTAAACGCAAGACGGCCTGAGGATGAGACCCGCGGTTTCGTAAACCGCAGGTCTCGAGTTCAAATCTCGAAGTCGGCTCCGAAGAAACTCCGGACCGGGGGGCACCGCGTGCAGGGAGTGTCTGCCTTCACCCCTGATGCCCTGAGCTGGTGGTGGTTGCGCTTCCCCGGATTTCCAAGGACCCGGCGAGGAGATATCCTCAAGGCAGGGTCCTGCGGTGCAGCGTGCTCGATCTCGCCGTCCGCGTGCGCCTGGCTTGCACGGCCGGGTCGAGCGTCACTCCCCCCAGCGCGACAATCCCGGGTGGGACGGATCCAGCGCCGGGCAGGATTCCGTCGGCAGGCGCGCCTTGTTTGCGGCGATGCAGCCGCACAGGCCACATGTCTCGCGCTCGGCGGCTCCGACGAGCGCGTACAGTGAGCTGTCTTCGTCCGCGCTCGTGCGCAGGTGCACGCACGACCTGCAGGCCGCCATGCGCCGCGCATAAGTCGCATCGTCGACGCGCTTTAGCCCTCCCATCACCCACCGTGCCAGTGCCTTCGTTGCCGACAGCACGAGTTGCGTGTCCGAGATGGGATGCCTCTCGTTCGGGGGTGCTGGCGGACGCGCTAGAAGATGCCGAACGGCATCGAGGCTCCCTCGGCTGCTCAGGAGCTTTCGCGCGTACGCGGGGTCCGCGAGCGCGGCGCGGAGAGCCGCCGGTGGTACCGGCTCTCCGACGCCGAGGAAATCGCCGAATTCCCGGCAGGCATCGTGGGGGGTTGCGATGTCTGTCATGCGGACTTCACGCTGGCACTGCCTGTGCAGCGGACATAGTCGGTACCTTTGCCCAATCGACCGGTGCGCACGCCGCGCACTGGGGGATCGGCTGCCCCGCCATGGCCGCGTAGATCGTATCGAGGCGGCAGTCGTTCGACGGATACGGGCGTCCGGCTTTGTCAGTCGTCGAAGCGGCCGCTGTCGGGGTGGAGGAAGAGTCGCCAACGACGGGGGTCAGATACGAATACACTAGCTTGAGTTGTTCGACGGACTTCTCGATGAAGTTTCCGTAGAGCTCACCGAACCAGAGCTTCCTGAGCGCGATCTTTGCGCCGTAGTAGTCTGCCTCACCTTCACAGGTCACGGCGAGCGGCGAGCCGTCGGGGGTGCCGTAGAGATGACCGACTTCATGGGCGACCGCGAGTGCGATGCCCTCATACTCGAACCCGTCGATGCGCAGCAGACCGCCGTTCAGCAGGACGTACTTCATCCCGCGCGTGACGAACGAGTGCGCGTTGACCTCCGCGCTATACCAGCTGAGGAGGAAGGTCACGTCTGGATAGAGGGCCCGAAACTGCGCCAGGACGTAGTCGCCGAGCTGGTGGTAATACATGTCGCCGATGGAATGCTTGGGCGCCGTCGCCTTGAGCACGTTGGCCTGCCAGGGTGGCAGGAAGTCCGCCGCGTGATCGGGCGCCACGATCTGGACGGCGGGAGAAAACAGGTGCCCGTTGATCGGGCGTGACCCACCTGCAGCCAGTGAACCCGCGGCGCTTCCGGCCACGGCAGCTATCGGCAGCGACGCCCTGGCGGGGTGCGCTGGCGGGGTATTGGCCGCTAGCCATGCCTCCGACCCGACTTCGGGGCGCGTGCCGCCTTGTCCGCCCGCGCCGACGGGCGCGGCATGGCTCGAACCACCGGCGGGGATGTCCGAGAACACCTGAATGGCGAAGTCTCCGGACACGATGCCGTTCGTGAGCACGAGGTGATTGGCGTAGTTCGGGTCGGGCGGCGTCAGTGACGTGGCAAACTCGTAGAACGAGCCGGAGTAGCTGCCCCATTGTACGTCGACTACCTGCGCTGGCTGCCCGTCTCGGTCGATGAGCTGGTCGGACAACTGGAGGTAGTCGGCGACGATCAACTGTTTGTCTGGGTAGAGCACCAGCGGATGATCGCGCGTTACGACGAGCTCGCGCGCTTGAGGCTCATTCTGCAGCTTGAACCGGATGTAGATGGTGTGTTCGGTCAGACCAGGCGTTGCATAAGAGGCCTGGTTCACGAGTTGTTCAGACCAGGTGAGGTCGAGGCCCGCGGCAAGAACGGTGGTGGTCCCCTGCACGATGTCCTGCACCTTGACTGTGCCGGTGGGCGTCGCGATCGGCGTGTTCACGGCGAGACAGGAACACACGCACCAGCACTGAGGATCGCCCGGCTTCGGAATGAGCACGATCTTGTTCCCGGCCTGATAATCGAGATCATGACAGTCGCCGTCGATCACGGTCTTGTTGTTCGGGCAGTAGTTGTTGGGACACTGTTGGAGCGACATGGTGCGCCTCGTAGTTAGACGATGGAATAATAACCCTGCAGATAGAACATTGCGTCGGCCTTGATCTCGGCCTTGCTGGCGGTAACGAGCGAGCCGTACAGCGCGCTCGCAGAAAGCTGTGCGATCAGCGTGTCGAGCTCATTGCTGATCGTCGCCTTCGGCGTCGGGTCGCTGTTCGACACCGGAACCGCCTTGATCAGTAGCGCATTCATGGCGACACTCTGCGCATCCGGCCGTCGGATGTCCGGCGTCAGCGTCTCGGCGTCGGCGGGATTGCTTTCGACGGGCACGCGATTCACGTACGTCACCCGGTGCAGCACCCGCCACACGAGGTTGGGATACGCCAGGGCCTCCTTGAGGGCAAAAGCGTCCGGGTCGTAGGTGCCGGCGTAGGCACCTTGCCGATTGAGCCAGTCCTGATCGACGATCGAGTGCATGTCGTCGAAGTTCTTTTTTCGTGGTGCAAGGTAGAACGACATGAACCGGTACTGATTCACCTTGCCGGGACACGAAGCGTCGTCGAACGCGACGGGATATTGACCGGGCGGCGGGGTTGGCGCACTAGGCGCCGAACGTCGGTTGAGAAAGCCTTCGCCGGGCATGTTGACGTGCAATCCGAACGACGTTGCCTCCCGCTTGCTCTTCATCGCCTTCGTGAAGATACGGCTGCCGAAAAGCACCTCCACGGAGTCTGCCGGCCCCACGTTGAAGCTCGCCTCGAGATAGAATCCGTCTTTCGACACTAGCTCGTACGTGCCGGCGCCGGCCTCGTCGCGTACGGCACCGAACTGCTCCTCTTCGGTGTACAGCCCGCCGTCGGAGTTCCACACGTAGGTGTTCACGAGGCTGCGCCGCGCGACTTGTGCCTTCCAATCGTCCCACGACAGCGCCGTGTTCCCTGGAATGTTGAGCAGGAGATTGCCGAGGTTGCGTGACTTGTCGCGTAGGTCGCTGCCTTGACCCACGGACGTGGCGTCATACTGCTGGTAGTACGCTTCCAACTGCTGCTGCTCGCGCGCGATCAGCGTCTTGAGTGCATAAGCCTCCAGCGGCTTGAAGTAGCTGCCCTGCTCGCCCGTCGAGAGGAACTGGTAGTCCTTGTCCTTCTGAAAGCCGACATATCCGTCGAGCGTGCCGTTCTTGACGTACAGCGGATCGATTTTGAACATGATGATGTTCGTATCCGCCGGGATGTCTGGGTTGGGCCGCATGGAGTAGCTGACGAGCGCGCCCGTGGAGATGGAGCGCAGCGCGTAGAGGTCTGCCGTCTCCGAGCGCACGAGCGCGAAGCCCTTGTTGTTGGGGATGTACAGCCGCTTGACGTTGGGATCGAAATCATAGGTGTTGGTTTCCCACGCACCGAAGACTTCGATCGTCTTTTGGGTGGACGATTGCGACTGCGTCGACAGGCTAGCGTCGTTCGACCAACCTGTGGACTTGTCGAGCGTGGTGGCATATCCGCCCGCGGCCTCGGCACCAAAGACGAGCGATTGCACGGCGATGCCGACGCTTTCGGCGGCGACGAAATGCAGGCCGATCTTGCCTTCCATCGATGTCGACGAGCCGACCTCGCGCGAGGCAGTGTAGGCGTAGGTGACGTCGTCGGACTCGGTAAGCGTCACCGTGCTCGCGGCCAGATACTTGTAGGGCGTGATCGGGCTGTCGACCGTGAGATTTTCCGCCGGCAGCGGGGGAGCTCCTTCGATATATCCGATCAGGTTCGGCTTGGTCTGCACTTGTCCGACGTATTGCATCAACAGGTCGCCGACCTGATAGTCCGTCACCAGCGCGAGCGCAGTGTTCTGGACGGCTGCGTAAGCGCGGCTCATGACAGCAGACGCGGCGCCCGTGGCATCGACGATGAGCTGCCCGTACTCCGCCGCGACGGGCGTAGACTGCGATACCGCATTGGCGGGTTTGGCCACGCCACCGACCGCGTCGAGCAGGTGCGGCGCTTCGTCCGCCACAGGAGCGAGCGACGTTTGCCAGATCGGGTCATCCACTCCGCTCCACTCGCCATTGGCGCCGTAGCCGGTCTGGTCGGGAAAGATCTGCCCCGACCCCGCCGAGAAGGGCCAATATCCGACGAGGTTCGGCTCCACCCCGGTGAGTGGACGGTTCATGTTCTCGCGCAGCTGTTGGGCGGTGCGCTGCATCTTCCACACGCGCAGCTCGTTGATGCTACCCGGGTAGTAGGCCGTGACGGCGATGTTGAACAACATCCCGCCGATCGTGCACTGCGGCGTTCCGAAGCCCTGCGGGTCGAGTGAGAACGCGGCTGTCTCTACTTCCGCGCCATTGACGTAAATGCGCCAACCCGATTTGAATTGCGTGGGCACCCACATCGCGTTCACGGCGGCGTCGCTGAGTTTCACGTTCGCATCGCGGATCACCGCGTTGTTCTGACTTCTGCTGTCGAAACCGACGTGGCCGGCGCCGGTTTCGAATTCCCAGTCGCTCACGAGGCCCGTGTTGTCGGCGCCGAGATCCTTGGTGGAGTAGTACGCGATCTCCCAGGTCATGCGACCCATCTTCCACAGTCGCACGGCATCGATGGTACCCTGGAGATACGACGCTGACGCGCCGCTCCCGAGCTGCATGCGGTTCTCCGTCAACACGGGAGGATTGCTGACTGTAGTGGAAGCGACCGCATTGCCATCGACCCACAGCCGGTGAATGAATTGCCCCTTGTCGATCTGGATGTAGCTGGCGTTGACGAGCGTCCCGTTGCTGACACCAGCGATGTCCATTGCCGTCGTGCCGAAGCGGTCGGCCAAAGGCCAGCAGCCGACTAGTCCCGGCTCTCCGCCACTGAGCGGCGTGCGGATGTAGTGGCGCGATGTACTCAGGTCGAGCGCGATGCTCCACAGGCTGACATCACAGAGTATGCCGTTCAGTGAGTTCGAGCCCGCCGTGCCACCCACGGTGTACGCAACGCCGCTGCTAGACGGGGTACCGCTGACCGGAGTGGCGTCTGACGCACTCGCGACGACGATGCCGTCGACAATGAGGCTGATGTTCGCGCCATCGTATGTGCCCGAGAGATGTGTCCACTGGTCGTAGGGCAGCGCCGCTGCGGCGGTGGCCGCCGTGCCGTTGATGGAAAAGACCGGCACGTTGTTGCTGAGATAGAGGCTGAATACCACCGGATCGGCGGCATTGACCGTCGACACCAGCATCTGGATCGGCAGCGTGGATGCGGGCTGAATCAACTTGACCCACAGCTGCACTGTCATCGCGGTCGTCAGTGGCGTCGTCAACGCTGGAATGGTGACGAAGCTCTTGGTGGCGGCGATGAATTGCGCGGCGCCCACCTTTTCGTGCGAGACGTCGTACACGCCGGCGACGTGGTGCCAAGCGTTCGTCGACAACGCAGATGATGCTTTGACGGTGACCAGCGTTTTCACGGTGCCATTGCTGGTCGTCACGCCAAACGCGGGCTTGCCGTCGCTGTCGACATACAGCTCCCATTGCGTGTCGCCCGTATCCGCCTTGGAGGCAATCGACTGACGCACGGTGTTTGTCGAGAGATTGACCCACGCCTCGATCGTGACGGCATCACCGGTGTTCAGGCTGTCGTCATTGCCGGCGTCGAGGAATCGTTCACCGGCGAGGGCGATGCCGAAATCGCTCCGGTAGCTGGCCGCGACGTGCGCCCATGTCGACAGGCCAATGGCGGATGTGGCGGCCCGCACCATGAGGCTGTTACCCGCGTACACATTGCCTGCCTGGGTGATACCGAAGACGTACTGAGAGCTGTTCGCGCCTTCATTGAAGAGCAGGATGACGGACCGGGAGCTGGGCGTGGTCGCGAACGCGGTCGGGTTGATCCACGCCTCGATGCACATATCTCGGGTCAGCGACAGCGGCCCCGTGTAGGTGCCGATAGCCGCCGTATCGAGCACGTTGACCAGCGCGCCCGGCTGCTGGAGTTCAAGGGCTGCGGTCGGCGGATCGTTGGTCCACCATGGGTCGATGCCGGCGCGCAGCAGTTGCAACGCCGATGTGGTCGACGTGTTCTGAACCAGCGCCGTGGCGCCGTTGGTCGAAACGCCGTCAGGTGCCACGACGAAGAGCGCCGAGCCAAGGTTGGGAGCTGGCTGCGGCCCCTGCTGACCTCCTGCGGGCGTGACACTGACCGCCGTGTAGTCGTACTCTACGAGTCCACGCGCAGCGGGCACCGGGTTCGACGTCGTCTGCACGGCGTTGCCGTTGATGACGGCGCAGAACGATTCGAGCTCGCGCGGAACGGCCGGCCAGCGTTCGGTGTAGCCCGTATAGCTTCGCAATGTCACCACGGCGTGAGTGGCGTCGCCGCCGTCGGCAATCTGGACGAAGGTGGGATTGACGAGGGCATTGTTCATGGCGCTACCCGTCTCGCGCGCGGCGAAGCGCAGCAGACCCGATTGCGCGGTCCCACCAACGGCAAGCCACGTCGCAGCGTAGGTCGCACGTGAGCAGATGGTACTGAGGTGAGCGACCATCTGGCTCGCGCCGGTGGCCGCGCTGAAGTAGAGGTGCACGCGACCGTCCGAGGCATCCATGAGCGAGACTTGCAGCTTGCTTTTCGCGAATGGCAGAAGAGCGGTACATACGGTGAGTCCATTCGCGCTCCACGCGACTGGAGCGAGCGACCGCGCCGTAGGCGCCTGTGACGCGATCCATGTCGCGCCATCGAGCGTGCCGTTGGCGGCTGCGCCGACGGAGGAGGAATTCACGAAGGTGGTCCAGCGCGTGTCGTCAGTCGGCTCGATGAAGCGCCAGTAGCCAACGAGATCTGCCCAGCCGGAGTCGGCTGTGGTGACGGTGACGCACATGCGCGCGAGGACTTGCGTTTGGTCGAGCACCCGCTTCCAGAAGCGCAGTTCGCAAAGGGCACCGCTCATGCCGGACGCGCCTCCAAGGCGATAGCCGGAGGCCAAGCTCGCGGCGGCGGTCGCCGTGCCCGCGACCACTGAAGGCGTGCCGTTGACATAGATCGTTGCCGTGCTGCCGTCCCATGTACAGGCGAGGTGAGTCCAGAAGCCTGGCTCGAGCGCCGCGGCGCTCGCGGTGACCGTGCTGGACGAAAACACCGTGAACGTCGGCGCCCCGTTTTGGAGGGCGATGGCGAATGGCACCGCCTCGCTCGTTCCGCTCTGCAGAATGACGTCGGTGCTTGCGCTGAAGGTTTGCGGGGAAAGCCACAGCTCCACGCTGAAGGACGACGACGGAAAGTTGGAGAGCGAAGGAATGGCGGCCGCGGTGGCGCCGAAGCGCTCGAATTGCAGCCCACTTTCGATGGTCGGCGCGACCGCCGCAGGAAGCGTCACCAGAGGCGGGGTGCCGGTTCCCGCTAGCTGCGGTAGGCGACCGCTGAGATCGATGCCGAAATCCACAATCGCGATCGTGAAATCGTTGCCAGTCGGAACCGCGAGCATCACGCGCGCTTCCTTCTTGAGCAGATGGTAGCGGCCGTATTCATCCTTGAGCCGCTCCTGCCGGGCGTAGACCGTTGCGGCGGGCGGGCCCGTGAGCGCGGTGCCCGAGAGCACGATGCGGCAGTCCGGGACGACGACATCGTTCGCCATCACCGCGTCGCTCAAATCGAAGAGGCCATCCGTCGTTCGGGCGAAGGAAAAGCTGTCGAGCGCCTGCGCCGCGGCGCTATAGGCGAAGATTTGCCAACGTTCGATGCCCGAAAGGCTCGACGGCATGAGCAGGACGGTGAACCAGCCATTGGAGAGGTCACTTACTGCGGTGACCTCTGTCGTCGCCTCGATGAAGTTGTCGCCCTCCATGTCCGTGGATCCGAACGTGTCCTTCCGGTCCGCCGGAATGTCTATCTTCTTGCTGCGTCGATATCGAACCTCCCAGGTGCCAGTGAGTGCGTTGAGCACGTCGTCATATATGAAGCGATCAGCGAGCAGCGTGCCCGTGGACGACTGCCGAAAGACATACACGTGCAGGCCATCGGACAGGGCCTGAAAGGGCACGTCTGCTACCGGTACGGCAGCGCTCTTGAAATCGAGCGAGATCACGCTCATGCCCACCGGGCGGAGCACGGTCGGAAAAACAAGTTCCCTGAAGTTCGTCCACATGCCGGCACGTTCGGCGCCCGCGTCGGGGATGAGAATGGTGTAGCCGATGTGCCAGCTGCCGTCGGCGCGCGCCCGCGAGGACAGGATGATGACATGTCCCTGGTGCACCACGCAGACGCTGTACTTGTACGTGCCTTCCACGGCAGTTTGCATCGCCCGGAGCATTGGCTCCGCGCGGCGCTGGTCCGGTGACGCAGCCCGCATTGCGCGCTGATCGCGCTCCTCCACGGCGAGCGAGCGGCCGCCGTCGACGCGCTGTTGTCCAAGCGTTCCGGATCTCATGAGCAGGTGCCTCGGAATAGTGAAGGTGAACGCTGGTAAGCCACAGGCTATGTCGCTCCGCGATGCCGATAATATGCCCCGGCTATCGATAAGGTATTGAGCGGAGTTGATCAAGGCAAAAGAAACGAATTCGGTAACTCAATAGCAACTCAATGTTTGGTCGCGGATTTCGCCGAGTGGCGAACATCGACGGTGCGCAAAGAAAATGACTAATGCAACTACGCAACAGCAACTCAATGTTTGGTTGCGGATTTCGCCGAGTGGCGAACATCGACGGTGCGTAGTTGAGGGCCCCGCGAAAAGCTCGAGTCGATCGAATCGTTGCAAACGGATCGATTGCGGCGACAGGCACGGCGTGCAGCGGCAGGTTTTCGATCACACTCCGCGGACGCCCCGCTGCGCTGAACGCGAGGGCTGCACGAGCCGGGGGGCCGCAAGGCAAATCGAGCTGATCGCCGCTGCTTCCGGAGCGGCGCGCTCCGAGCCCGAGCTGGTACGGCGGTTGCACTGTGCTGGTGTTGAGCCATCATCATGCCTCTTTTGGAGCAGATCAGCGCCTTGCTGGGCCGACCGACGCCGCTGCGTGCCGGCATTTCACAGTTGGCTGTGCGCGCTCTGCGTCACGTGAGCGAGAGTGTTCCGCTCGAAGCGGGTACCCGTGTGCAGGCACGCCGCGAGAACGACGCGCCACTGAAAGATTGAATCAATCAACATGCTTATTTTTCGAAGCTTATTCTTGGGGCTGATAGCCTCGCAGTTTTTGCTCGCAGCAGGCGGTTGCTCAGGGGGAGGTGATTCGAGACAGAGTGCGGAGCTGGCGCTACTCCAGCAATTCGAAGCCGAAGCCGTGCAGCGGTTTTGCGCGAGAATCAACGCGTGCTGCAACGAACTGAGCTACCCCTTCGACGAGGCCGGCTGCGAAACCTTGAACGGCAACAGGATCGTGCAGTTCTTCAATTCCCAAGCGTTCCCCGGCTCACACTACGATTCAGTGGCGGGTAAACGCTGTTTGGATGGCATCGAGACACCCGAGCTGGGTTGCTCTGCCGAGGGCGATTACGAGTCGCCCGACTGCAAGAAAGTGTTCGTCGGCAGTGTCTCGCTCGGAGGCAAGTGCAGTTTGGCTCAAGGCTGCGCCACCACTCCGGACGGCGCAGCGACGGAGTGCGACTTCCCGCCGTCCAATTTGGAGTATGACGATCCCCGTCGCACAGGGGTTTGCGTGCTGGCTCCGCCTCCGCAGACTGGTCCACATGGCAAGGCAGGCGACGCTTGCAGCAGCAGCTGCACCGAATCAGGGATCTGCACTACACTCTGCAGCGCTGACCGACCCTGCGCGACGGACTTGCCTACCTGCTACGCGGCCGATGGCCTGTTTTGCTCCGAAGCAAACACCTGCGTAGTACTGGGCGTCGCGGGTGACCCGTGCTTCGGCAGCTTCGAATGCGGCCCCGGTACGTACTGCGACACCGACCAAGGGCACTGTCAGACCTTGCGACAGGCGGGCGATGCCTGTCACGACGGCTTCCAATGCGAGAGCGAATATTGCGTCGACACGTGCATGCCGCCGCCGCGCGCCTACCCAGAATTCTGCTTGGGTCACGTCGCAGTGCCACCGCCGCCGAGTACCGGTGGACGCGCTGGACTATGAAAATCGCCTGCCCGCCGAGGCAAGTGCGGCTGTCAGTTTCTGCGCGCCGCATCACCGAGCCTGACGGCTCGTGCAAAGGTCGCGAGCACCTTCATTCAGAAGGATTCTCCGCAACAGTGCGGCGGAGTGCGACACTCGACCCGCGACCGGATTGATCAGCGTGCGTTAGAGCGACGTTTTCTCACGAATGAAGTCGGCGATTGCGTGGCGAGAACGTGCGGCAGCGGCCGGCGAGTAGACGAGGCGCGCCTTCGGATCGGTGTCCACTTCCGGGTTGTCGAAGGCGTGATGCGCTTGTCCGTACAGCTCGAGGCGGAAGTCGTTGCCGGCGGCATCCATCTCCGCAACCACGCTGATCATGACATCGATCTGCCCATCAGCGGTCCGGGGTCTAGGATTGGCTCTTAGCCGTTCGGCGGCGCAGCCTTCGCCGCCACTCAGATGCACTGACCCACACGCGCGTTCATCGAACAGCGTCCGCTACCACAGTTGGTGCGCTCCAAGATGTAACCATCGAAGCATGCAACGCGGTCGTCGCCATCGCATTCGAAAACGGGAGCGGATGAATCGTCGGGCGCGCCTTGGCAAGCGAGCGCCGGCTCTGCATCGATCGCGCAGAATGCTCGTTGGCTCTTGAGCCCGATGGTGCTGGAGAGCTGAGTCGAAGTGACGCAGAACGTGCCTGCCGAGGCGGGGATTGTCGGGGACCCGAACGCGACGCCAGCGCGTGCCTTCGTTGTGCAGTCGTAAGTCGAGCTTGCGTAGCCGCTGCGACAGTTGGTCACCGTTGAGCCGTTGCATACCGATTCGCTGGCACCGTTACAGGCGGGACTAGGCGTCGGGTCGACTGCGCAGAACGCGCCTTGGTCGTCGATTTGGCACGTGCCAGTGCCGCAATCGGTCTCGCGGAAAACGCGCGACTTGCCTTTGACGTCCACCGCGGTCTCGCAATTCAACGCGACATGGCCTTCGCAGCGCGCCTCGTGGACTTGGCAATCCTCGGCGCTCTCGCAGCCAGTGAGCTGGGGTGCGGCGAGGGACGCCAGCACTAGGCCCCAGATGTGGGTGTGAAGCCGCGGCACACCTCGAGTGGCGTGCGGCACGACCGGACGCGATAATTGGCGAAGAAGTACGCAATTGGTCAGGGCGCGTAGGTTCACGAGCCCCATAGATAGCAGGAATCGTTCCGCTGCTGTGGTCGCGGCACTCTGGAGGGCGATGCACACGCCGCTGAGCAGCACTCCGAGGCGCGGGCGATCGACACGCGGGCTTGGGACTTCAGTCAAAAGAGCAGGCCGAACATCCTCTTCAAGAGCTCCTCGAGCGGCATCATCGTGAGTACGAGCGGGAGTATCGGCGCGAGCGTCGCGGCCGCTACGCGGATCACAGCCTCCTTCGTGATCACGGTGACATTCATGGTTCGGACGATCTCAAGACTGTTGCTGAGGTCGGCGAGAGATTGGATGTCGGCGCTGCCGACCAGCGCTTCATCGGCGGGAGCGCCTCCACGGAGCCATTTCGTATCGAAGTCGCGCACGTAGCGCTCGGCCAGCGTGCCGTACTCGCGCATCCCCCGACGACGGGCGGCGGCTAGTTGAGGTGCAAACACCAAGGGGGGACCGAAAGCGAAGCACAGCACGAATACGACGATCCCTGCGATCTCGAGTTTGAAACTCGGCAGGTGGGCGCCCATGTAAAAAATGCGATTGGCGAACGGGCCGGCCAGCAACGCCCCGTGTGCAGCAGCCAGCGGCGCGAAGGCATAAATAATCACACTGAGGAAGCCCAACCCACCCAGCCGATCCGGGTGTGCGGGCAGCAAGCTCAGCTCGATTTTCGACACGTGCCACAGAAATCGTGTCCAAATGAACAAGCGGTAGTACCAACGCGCCAGGAGGAACTGAGAGAGCGGCAGGCTCACGTACACATACCAGCCGCCTGCAATCGAAAGCACCGAGCCACCCGCGGCCGTCGTCCCGTACCAAGTCGCGGTATCCAACGCGATGTAATTACGCCAGGCAACCGGCACGCCGACCGCATATACGAAAACGATCAACAGGAGCTCGGCGATCAGAGAATTGCGCAATCGGTACGCCGATGTGATGGCGGCCTCGAACTTTGGCCGCGCACTTTCCGAAATGATCTTTCGCTCCCGAAAAAGTTGAATCATCGGCTGCATGCGCTGGTGCACCATCAGCTCCGCGACGATCAACAGCGGCATCGCCACGAGAAACCGAATATGTTGTTCAACGTCCATGAGGAACGGCACGGCGACCGCTCCTTTCAGCGCCTTGCCTTCGCTGGCCGAGAGCACGAGCAGGGGTAGCCAAGCAAAGAGCGAGATGACGAGCACGCGCTTTCTCGCAATCGTGCGCGCATCGCCTTCGAGATGGGCCCGCCTGAGGAGTTGGAACAGCGGCCCACCGTGGACCAAGGAAAACTCCGACGCGCTCTCCGACCCTTCGTCCGTCTTGGTCGGATCGTCGGGGCTCATTTTGTCGCTCGCGATTTCAGCGAGGATCGGGCCGGCGAGCGGCATTTTTGAGTCCATCTTACTCGCTCTCGGTCAGAGTAGCGGCGGTCATGCGAACGCCGGAAACGTGGAGGCGCTTCGCAAACGGGGCGCGCCCGGGCGCGGCAGCGTCGTACTGCTTCATCGATGACTCCTTGCGCTGAATCGATATCGGCGCCCAATTCACAATCCATGCCTGCCAAGCGGGCAACGCAGCGCGGGCCGGACGCTCTGAGATTCGGCCGACTTTGACGGTTCGCAGCACGGGGCGGCTCGGTTGCCCGTCCCGTATTTCGACTCGAGCGCAGACTCTGCGCAGGCAGTGCGCAGAGTCTGCGCTCGGGCGCCACGAGTGCACGTTCACAAACGCGCCGGCGACTAATTCGCCGGAAAAGCGAGCAATGACGACCCCGCAGCAGGAATGACCAGCAAAACTACGGGCGGTACACATTGTGCTCTAGGCGCTCGATGGGTTCGAGCTGTTTATCAGGAGCCGTGGGCGACAGGGCAGGTGAAGAACGAACTCGCGGTCCGTCGGGTCTGCGCTGGTCTCGCCCCGTGTCTCGCTCAGCGAGAACTTATCGGTGATGCACGACTGATTGCGTGTTACTGGGTCGATCGCGCGCCTCACCGCGAATGTACTATTCGTCTTTGAGCGCGGTCACTGCTGGAGAATCAATGATGAGGGTTGCCGAAACAAACCGCGCCTGTCGCGTGGGACGAATGATCCTGGCCGGGCTCGCCGCCTGGGCTAGCACCGCGTGCGGCGGAACCGCGCAGAACATGCCGCCAGCGCAGGATGTGAAGCCGCCCGTCGTGCTGCCAGGGCCTTCGGCTGACGCAGCACTCGGTACGGCGCCCGCAGCCCCACCGGGGTTCGATGGCAAAATCAAACTCGATGTTCGTGATTCGGTTGCGGACTGGAAGCCGTATACACCCAAGAAGGCACCCGCTGGCTCCCCCAACATTCTGTTCGTCCTCTACGACGACACGGGGCTCGCAGCGTGGTCGCCTTACGGTGGTCGCATCAACATGCCGACCTTGGACAAGCTCGCAGCGGAAGGGCTCATGTACACCCAATGGCACACCGCTGCGCTTTGTTCGCCCACCCGCTCGACGGTGCTAACGGGGCGCAATCATCACCTGAACGGCATGGCCGCCATCACCGAGGGCGCGAACGGGTTTCCAGGCGCGAGCGGCCGCATTCCGGACGAGGCCGCAACGCTGGGCCAGATCCTGCAGGTCAATGGCTGGAGCACGTTCTGGCTGGGCAAGAATCACAATGTTCCGGAACAAGATCTCGCGTCCGGTGCCGGGCGGAAGCAATGGCCACTGCAGAAGGGTTTCGACCGCTTCTATGGCTTCATGGGCGGAGAAACCAACCAGTTTTACCCGGACCTCGCCGAGGACAACCGGTACATCGAGCCGCCGTACGGCCCTGAGCAAGGCTATCACCTCTCGAAGGACCTGGCGGACAAGGCTATTGGGATGATCCGCGATCAGAAGTCGGGGAACCCCTCGCGGCCCTGGTTCATGTGGTTCAACCCCGGCGCTAATCACGCGCCCCATCAGGCGCCAAAGGAGTACATCGCCAAGTACAAAGGCAAGTTCGACGATGGCTATGAAGCCTACCGAACTTGGGTACTCGCGCGCATGGTCGAGCGAGGTGTCATGCCGAAGGGCACGGCGCTGACGCCGCTCAATCCGCTTCCGGACTCGCAGGCCAACAAGGCGGACTACGTGCGCCCTTGGGCTACGCTCAGCGCTGACGAGAAGAAGCTGTTCTCGCGGCTCGCCGAGGTTTACGCCGCGCTTTCCGAGTACACGGACGCCCAGATCGGACGCATTATCGACTACCTGAAGGAGAGCGGGCAACTCGACAACACCGTGATCCTGTATGCAGCGGACAACGGCGCTTCCGGCGAGGGCAGCCCGGACGGCTCCGTGAACGAGAACAAGTTTTTCAATGGCTATCCGGACGAGCTCAAAGAGAATTTGAAGCACCTGGACGAGCTCGGCGGCCCAAACACTTACGAGCACTTTCCTACCGGTTGGGCCGCTGCGTTCTCGACGCCGTTTCAGATGTTCAAACGCTATTCGCAGTATTCTGGCGGCACCAGCGACCCGCTCGTCATCTCCTGGCCCAAAGGCATCAAGGCGCGTGGAGAGCTTCGCAATCAGTATCACCACTCGACAGACATCGTTCCGACCCTGCTCGACATTTGCGGGCTCGAGATGCCCAAGGTGTTCAACGGCGCCCAGCAAATCCCGCTCAGCGGCGTGTCCATGCGTTACACGTTCGATGCGCCGGCTGACGGCCCGACGCACAAGAAACGCCAATACTACGCGATGCTCGGCACGCGTGGCATCTGGGAAAATGGCTGGCTGGCTGCCGCTGTCCACGCTCCGCTCACGGGCCACGGGCACTTCGATCAAGACGTGTGGCAGCTTTACAACACAGATCTAGACCGCGCCGAATCCAAGGATCTCGCCAAGCAGCACCCCGAAAAACTCCAAGCCCTGATCAAGGCCTGGTTCGAGGAAGCCGAAAAGAACAATGTCCTGCCGCTCGACGACCGCTCGGCGATGGAACAGCTCGGCATCCCGCGGCCAGCGGATGAACCGGCACGCGATCGCTACGTGTACTATCCCGGCACGGTGCCGGTTCCGGAAAGCGTTGCGGTCAACGTCCGGGGTCGTTCATACAAGATCCTCGCAAATATCGAAATCACCGACCCGCAGGCTTCCGGCGTCATCTTTGCGCACGGCTCGCGCTTTGGCGGTCACTCTCTGTTCGTCAAGGATCACAAGCTCCACTACGTGTACAACTTCCTCGGCCTCAAGCCCGAGCAGCAGCTCGTTTCGGGCCAGCTCAAGCCGGGCAAGTACACGGTGGGCATGGAATTCATCCGGGAGAGCGCTGGGAAATACGGCGAATCTTTGGGCAAGGGCAAGCTCTACGTCAACGACACGGTCGTGGCCGAGGGGCCGCTCAGGACGCAAGCGGGAAAGTTTACCCTTTCGGGTGATGGCCTGTGCGTCGGCTACGACAGCGGCGACGCGGTCAGCTCGGAATACAAGACGCCCGGGACTTTCAAGGGCGGCATGATCCAGTTCGTCGGCGTTACCACCGAAAAGACGGCGTATTCGGATCTCGAGAGCGAGGCGCGCCGAATGATGATGGTCGAGTGAGTAGGCACCGAGCCTAACCCACGTGCGTCTCCAGGCCTTGGCGTGTTCGCGCGCCAAGGCCTGTCTCGTTTCGATGGACTCGAATCGTCCTCGTAGCGCGCAGCTATTGCGCGAAGCACGTCCAAGGGCGCATTGCTTGCGCCGCTCGGTGACGTTCCTACTTCGTGCCCGGTCACCGATCCCAACACAGCGTCGGATCGCCGCGTCTCGGCTGGGCAGGGTAGTCGAAGCGTGATTGTTATTCACGCCGCGACTAACTAAGAATTGCGGATCCCCGCACCGTCGCCGCGGTCAAGTTGTCGACGTGGAGCGCTTGGCACGGCGGTTGCTCAGCTGTGGGGACCGCTGCCATTCACGCCGGACTGCCCCTCCGAGTCAGGCGCGCCGTGTCGCGGAAAAGATCCTTGATGGAACCGAGAGAGAGCCAAGAGGTCTTCCTGAGTCGGGTGACTGCGGGCACGATTCGCGTCGTGCTCCTCGGCGGGTGGCTCGCATGGTCGCTACAAATCGTGCTGCCATTCTTGGTCCCGATCCTGTGGGGAGCCATCATCGCGACGACGGTGTACCCGCTCAGCTACCGTTTGTCGCGTCGGCGTCCCGCGCTCGGCGCGGCGATCTTCGGGTCGGTAGCACTCTGCGTGATCATCGTGCCAACGTACCTGTTCGTCGACTCGGTCGGAAGTTTCGTCGTGCGCATCGGACGCGAATGGGCGCAAGGTCAGCTCAAGCTGCCGCCTCCACGCGCCGATGTTGCCAATTGGCCGCTCGTCGGTAAACGCCTCTACGGGCTCTGGATGTCGGCCGTGAACGCGCCCGCATCCATCGTCGAAACTCACTTGCCGCAGCTGCGAGAAGTCGGGCGCTGGCTCGCGGAATCCCTCAAGGGCCTCACGCTCGGCATCTTGCAGTCGTTGTTCGCGGTGGCCCTCGCGGTGGCCTTCTTGACGAAGGCGGAGGCGAGTCAACGGGCGCTCTTGCGGCTTGCAGAGCGCATCGCTCCAGGAGGGGGGCAACACTTGGTCGAGCTTGCGAGCTCCACGGTGCGCGCCGTCGCCAAGGGTGTGCTTGGAGTGGCTGCCATTCAAGCCGCGCTCGCGTGGCTCGGCATGGCCGCGGCTGGCGTCCCGGCCCCGGGAGCGTGGGCGCTCTTGGTTCTGATTTGCGCAGTGGCTCAGATACCGAGCGTGCTCGTGCTTGGCCCGATGATCGTTTACGTGTTCGCCTCCTTCAGCGTGAACGTCGCGATTCCGTTCATGGTCTGGGGCCTGTTCGTGGGGTTGCTCGACAACGTCTTGAAACCGCTCTTGCTCGGGCGTGGTGCGGGCGTCCCAACCTTGGTGATCGTGGTCGGGGCCATCGGTGGAATGATCAGCTCCGGGATCATCGGACTATTCGTTGGCGCGGTCGTCCTGGCGGTCGGTTACGAGCTGTTCGCCGCCTGGGTCAAAGGTAACGAAAGCGAAGCAAACGCGGCCCTCGCCGCGACGCGGCTCGACGGCACGACTCCGCTTCCGTGATCTCCGTCCGAGAGAGCCATCGATCAGTAGACTTCTCGTGCCCATTGGCGCGGAACCTGCAGAGCATCTAACGAGACTAGATAGCTACACGGCGGCGAGTCACAAAGGCGGAAACAATGAAGACGGCGGAACACACCAGGCTCGACGAAGCTCGTGAGCACGAGATCGATTGGAAGAAATGGGGTCCCTACCTCAGCGAGCGCCAATGGGGAACGGTTCGCGAGGACTACAGCAAGGATGGCAACGCCTGGAACTTCTTCACGCACGATCAGGCGCGTTCGCGCGCCTATCGCTGGGGTGAAGACGGGCTCGCCGGCATCTCGGACGACAAGCAGCATCTGTGTTTCGCACTGGCGTTGTGGAACGGCAAGGATGCAATCCTCAAGGAGCGGCTCTTTGGTTTGACCAACAGCGAGGGCAACCACGGGGAAGACGTGAAGGAGTACTACTTCTATCTCGACAGCACGCCGACCCACTCGTACATGAAATACCTGTACAAGTACCCGCAGGCGGCGTTCCCCTACGGCGACTTGGTCGCGACCAACCGCGGGCGCTCGCGCAAAGAGTTCGAGTACGAACTCATCGATACGGGTGCCTTCAACGACGACCGGTACTTCGATGTCTTCGTCGAGTACGCCAAGGAAGGTGCGGAAGACATCCTCGTAAAGATCACCTTGGTCAACCGCGGTCCGGATGTGGCCGAGCTCCACGTGTTGCCGACGCTGTGGTTTCGCAATGACTGGTCGAACTGGATCGCCGAATCCAACCGAGCAGCGCAGAAGCCAAGCCTGCGACAAATCGAGGGGCTCCAAGGCATGAGTGCGGTCGCGGCCGCGCATCCTCTGCTCGGTGAGTTCGTCTTTTCTTGCGAAGGCGATGTGCCACTGCTTTTCACCGAGAACGAGACCAATCACGAACGGTTGTTCGGGCAGAGGAACGAAAGCGTCCATGTCAAGGACGGCATCAACGACTTCGTGGTGGCGGGCGAGCGAGACGCCGTGAACCCTGGCAAGCAGGGGACGAAGAGTGCCGCCCACCACAAGCTCACAATCGGTGCCGGTCAGACCCAGGTCATCCGCCTGCGCCTGCGCAAGTCCTCTTTGAATCAGAAAGTCGAACCCTTCGGACGCCAGTTCGATGACGTATTTGCCGACAGGCAGCGCGAGGCCGACGCATTCTATCAGGCAGTGACTCCGCCATCAGTCGACAAAGACGCGGCCAATGTCATGCGCCAGGCCCTGTCCGGAATGCTTTGGAGCAAGCAGTTTTTCTTCTTCGACGGGGACAACTGGCTCGACGAGCACAATTCCAACCCACTCCACGAGGGCTATCACCGAGCCCGGAACTCGGAGTGGTTCCACATGTTGAACGAAGACATCATCTCGATGCCCGACAAGTGGGAATACCCCTGGTACGCAGCCTGGGACCTAGCCTTCCACACCTTGCCGCTCTCGATCGTGGATCCTGATTTCGCGAAGCAGCAGATGGATCTGATGTTGCGAAATTCCTATCTGCACCCCAACGGTCAGTTGCCAGCCTACGAGTGGAACTTCAGCGACGTGAACCCGCCGGTGCACGCGTTCGCGAGCTTGTTCCTGCATCGCACCCAGTTGGCTCGCGATGGCAAGTCGGATGTCCCGTTCTTGTATTCGATCTTCAACAAACTTCTTCTGAACTTCACCTGGTGGGTCAATCGCAAGGATCCGCTCGGCAAGAACCTGTTCGAGGGCGGATTTCTCGGTCTCGACAACATCGGCGTCTTCGACCGCAGCGCTCCGCTTCCAACGGGCGGGCACCTCGAGCAAGCAGACGGCACGGCGTGGATGGCGCTGTTCAGCCAGAACATGTTGGAACTTTCGGTCGAGCTCGCAGCGCACGACCCGAATTACGAATCGATGGTGTACAAGTTCGTCGACCATTTCTACTACATCGCTGCAGCCATGAACCGCTCGGGCGAAGGAGGCATGTGGGACGAGGAAGATGGTTTTTATTACGACGTCCTGCGCCTTCCCGACGGCAGTGCCAAGCCGCTCAAGGTCCGCTCGCTAGTCGGGCTGCTGCCCCTGTGCGCCACCACCGTCATCGAGAAGAAGCAGCGAGAGCGCGTGCCGCGCGCGCTAGCTTACATCCAGGAACGGTTACGCCGCATGCCCGAACTGGCGGCGACCATCCATGCGACCGGCGCGGGCCATTTCGGCGTGGCCGAGCGAGGCTTGTTGGCCCTCGTCAATCAAGAGCGACTGCGTCGGATCCTGACCAGGATGCTCGATGAGAACGAGTTTTTGGGGCCGCACGGCATTCGCTCGATCTCGAGGTTTCACGAGCAGAATCCGTATCTCTTCTACGTAGACGGTCACGAGCACCGCGTGGACTACCTGCCCGGCGAGTCCGATAGCGGGATGTTCGGCGGCAACTCCAACTGGCGGGGCCCGGTTTGGATGCCCGTAAACGTGCTGATTATCCGAGCGTTGCTGAACTACTATCTATACTACGGGGACAGTTTCAAGATCGAATGCCCGACCGGCTCCGGCAAACTGATGAACCTCTTCGAGGTGAGCAAGGAGATTTCCGATCGGCTCACCGGCACCTTCACTCGCGACGAGCACGGCCGCCGGCCCGTCTATGGTGGCAGCGAGAAGTTTCAGACCGATCCGCATTGGCGTGACTACATTCTCTTTTACGAGTACTTCCACGGTGACAACGGCGCTGGTTTGGGTGCCAGCCATCAAACGGGCTGGACAGGGCTCGTGGCCTCGTTGATCGAGCTTTACGGGACCCTGGACGCAAAGCGTGCCCTGGATGATGGCAAGGAGGCCGTGTTTGCTCGGGGCGGCTGAGATTCGACGCTTGGCCGAACCGTGCCTATCGAACTGCCCGCGCTACGGAGCGTAGCCGGGCCCGACGCGCAGGACTTGCGCGGCGTGCAGAGTTTGCGGCAAGCGTTTCGAGCTTCGGTCCTGAGAGTGCCAGATTCTCGCGGGCACACTGCTTGCTGAGTAGGCGGTCATGGTCATGGTCACGAATGCGACACCGCCGCTCTCGCCGGCGCCGCCGAACCTGCAGCCCCTCGCTCAAATCATCGA
>Ga0164307_10000334_pt1 | contig 21188 bp, 19 predicted proteins | sample Whisoiple_243_MG_FD_110214 | JGI IMG/M metagenome (GOLD analysis project Ga0164307, IMG submission 110214) | Soil microbial communities amended with fresh organic matter from upstate New York, USA - Whitman soil sample_243_MG | ecosystem: Environmental > Terrestrial > Soil > Unclassified >...
CACCGCTACCCGCACTACTCGTCGCATCTACTTTTACCGCCAAGCCTATCGCTACCACGATGGCCATTTTCCCCGCCGTCCCGCAAGCACAACTTCCACCCCTAAGGGTGGTGAACGGCTGACACTCGGCCGCTCGGTCCGCACAAAACGCGAAAAGGCCGACGATGAGATCGGCCCTTTCGCTTTTTCAGCGCTGCCCGCGGGAACGCTTGGGACTAGCTGCTGCGATTTTCCGGGAGCTGCTTGTTCTCTTCCGGCGGCTTGGCCGCCGCGGGTGGATCGACGCCGTCCTCGTTCAGGCCCTTCTTGAAAGAACGAATGCCTTCACCGAGGCCTTTGCCCACACCGGCAAGCCGACCCGGTCCGAACAGGAGCAGGACGATGACTAAAACGATGACCCAGTGAACGGGGCTTAAAGATCCCATGGCTTTTTACTCGGTTGGCAGGAAGTGCCGCAGCGGATGACTTGCCTACAATAGCATCGGGCTCAGAGCAAGCCAGAGTGCACCTGGAAATGCACGGAGAACACGGCACTTCATAAGCGAAAGATCAGCTCTCGCTCCGCCTCCGGCGCATCGAGGGAGACCGTCTCGGAATAGGTTTTGGGGCCCACACGCGCGCCAAACGCGACGTGGATCGGCGGACTTTCCCCACCCAGCGCTTCGAGTCGTATTCGGACGCGGTATTCGCCGCGCAACGGCTCGCCGTCGCTCAAATACACGTTCTCCAAATTTTGCCCGTGACACTCGTTATTTCGGCCCGGGCAATCGCGCTCCTTGACCAGCCCGCTGCGCGCCGTTCGCCCGACTTCGATCAGCTCACCGCTCGGGTCGAACAAGCGCAAATCCACGTCCGCTCTCGGCTCGTCCCAGGCGATCGCAAATTGAACGAGACCGGTGTGCAAGCCGCAGCCCTCGTCGATGATGCCGTTGCAGTTGTCGTCGGTGGCGTTGAAACACAGCTCGGGTCCGCTCGGCACACACGGCTTCTGCGCCAGGGACGAGGGGACCGAGCTCAGCAACGCGGGGCCCGCGGCGGCCGCATCGTTCGGCGCGGCCGCCGGCTGGCACGCGCCGAGCCCCAGTAGGCTCAGCGCGGCGAGCTGAACGCGAACGCGCGCGTTCAGCTCACGTGTCACGAAGCGTGTCACTTCTTTTCGTCGGGGATGTTCACGCCAGTCACGACCTTCGGGTTCATCAACTCGAAGTAGGCGGCGCGCGCCTGTTCACCCGCAGGACCGCTCTGGTCACGCAGCGCCAGCAATACGCCCTGCTCGGACATGAACTTGAGCGCGCGAATGGCGCCCGCGCGCTTGGCGGCGTCATCGCCCTTGGCCATCTGATACAGCCGAGAACGCAGCACCACGCGCGTGAACGAGTGCGGCCCGTTGTCGAAGATCAGGTTGTCGAACTGCTTCATCAGCAGCACGCGCGCCCACTCTTGCTGCGTCTGCCGCACGCTGAGCTTGCTGATCGCCTCGGCGTTGTCCACGTACTTGAACAACAAGCCAGTCTCCAGATCCTCCTGCGACCAGTAACCGAAGCTCTTGTACCAGAGGTCCCCGAGCTCATCGAGCGCCTCTTTGCGCTTGCCCGCGTACAAGGCGACGGCGCGCGCCGCGGTCTCGGGTGAACCACCCAAGATCAAGGCCAACGCGGCGTCGTTCATCATCGCGTCGTCGCTCATCATGGTGAAGAGTTGAGCTTCGACACCTTGATCGAAGCCGCCCTTGGCGATCGCGCGAGCCACTTGGTGGCGCGTTTCGACGGCCGATTGCGGGTTCATCAGCGACACCAGCGCGCCAGCGGTGCCGGGCACGGGGCGCTGAATCAGCGCTTCGAGCAAGCAAGCGCGGCGCACCTCGTCCGGCTTCTCGTTGCCCTTGTAGTCGGCGATCTTCTTGGCAATCGTGAGAAAGTCTTCCTTCTCGGCCACCCAAGCCAAGGCCGCGCAGGCAGAGAAGCGAGACTGCTCGTTGTTCTGCGGATCTTCGATGTAGTCGAGCAGCGGCTTGAAGGACTTGCGATCACGCCACTCCGACAGGCCGTCGGCTGCTCCCACGCCAATCGCGCGCAAGCTCATGCCCAAGATCGCGACGCCGCCTTGCAGCAAGCCATCCATCGTCACGTCCAAATCCTTCGGACGACGCGTGAGCGACTTGATCAAGACGTTGTAAGACGGGGCATCCTTCAACCAACCGACGTAGCGCAGCGCGCTTTGCGCCACGACCCACTCTTCCGGCATCGGCGGCTGCTGACCTTCTTTGGGCAGCGGTTGATTCGGGTTCGACCACTTGCGCAGGTTGGCGATGTCCTTCGTGGACTCCATCGCAGCCAGGGCGCGCAAACCGTTGGCGTGCGGCGAAGGCATCTCGTGGATCCAGAAGATCACGCCATCCTCGGCTTGGTCCGCGATCTCTTGCCGCTTCTCGGGATGCAAAATCGCAAGATCCGCGATCATGCGCGCAGCAACGACGCGCTCGTTGTCGTCGCGCTTCAGCATCATTTCCCAATCATTTTGATCGGTGTAGAGCTTCAGCGGATCCATGCGTAAGCGCTTGGCCAAGGTCGGCACGCCGCGCACGTCACCAATCTGCGACAGCGAGACGGCCGCACGCGTCTGGAAATGCATGTGCGGCTTGCTCTGCAGATACGCGTACAGGGCGTTGCCGCCACGCGGATCGTTGAGCTTGTCGATCATGTCGAAGATTTGCTTCTTCTGGTAGTACGCGAGCGCCGGATCTTCGGCGGCCACCGCGTTCAAGGCCAGCACCAAGCCATCCGTGCCCACGCCGTCGCGCAGCGCTTCGAGGAACTTGTTGCGGCTGTCCTTGTCGGCCGTCTTGAGCGCGGCGACCAGCGGCTCACGCGCCCGCGGCTCGCCGATCTTGCCGAGACCGGGCGCCGCTTGGCGCGAGACCTCGGGGTCCGAGTCCTGCACCAACTTGATCAGCGTGTCGGTCCATTTGGGCTCCGCGTTCTGCGACAGAATCGTGGCCACCAATTGGCGCACCGCGGGACTCGCATCGCCCGCCATGCTGGCCAGCTTGTCCAAGCTAACGAGCTGCACCATGCGATCCGGATCGAACGCGGTGCCACCGCCCAGGCGTTGCACCTTCGACAGCAAGCCCGCGCGGTACAGAACCATGATGTCGTCGAACGCTCGCGACTCGCCGAGCACGACCAATGCCCAAGCAATTTGCGGCTTCGCACCCGGGCCCGCCTTCTTCAGCGCCGCCATCAGCGCGTCCTTGGCCGGCTCGCCCAACGGTCGGCCGTACTCGGCGAGGGCCAGCGCGGCCATGCCTTGGATCGGTTCGGAGGGAACGTTGAGCGATGCGATCGCCAAGTTCACGCCTTCCGGATCTTTGGCCCACGCGAGTTGCTTGAGCGCTTCGGCGCGCAGCTCCTCGCTCGCGTCACTCGCAGCCCACTTACGCCAGTCGGGGATCTGCTCGGGCTTCGGCTTGACGAAGATTTCCTTCTTCTTCTCCTCACCCTGCTCGATGCTGAGCTTGTCGGCTTCTTGCTTGCCGCCGATCAGCATGAAGGCGGCGAAACCGCCCACTGCCAACAAGCCAACCAAGATCGCCATCGGCGCGAAGCGGCCCTTTTTGAAATTGCCGTCGCCGGAATCGAAGCCCGCTGGAACGCCGCCGCCACCGCGGGGCATTGCAGGGACGTCATCATCAGGCGGCCATTTGGCGAGATTCACCATCGGCGGCGGCGGTTGATTGGGAGCCGGAGAATTCGTTGCGGGCAATTTCGAATCGAGCATGGATCCTCCCGCGGGACGCGGAGATGGTGAGCGAGGCCAGCCACAGCGCGGGTCAGGCGCAATTGCAGCTCGCCGCGAACTTAGCCCAAGCGGAAAAAAGGGGGGAGAGTTCCCTTCATCCTTCGTCACTCCTTCGACGGCTCGTGGTTCGGATTTCACTGGAAACTTCTCTCGGGGCTTCGATTTTGGGTACAGCGAGGGCTCTCAATCGTAAAAGCGCTTTCGCGACTCGGCCCGCGTGACCGATCGTCGTCTCCCCCGCTCCGGCATGACTCCCTCACCTTCATGGCAGAAGCCGGTAGCGATCACGGTCGGCACGACGGTTCTCGTCGCCTTGCTCTCGCGCTTGCCCGACAGCTACTCCGCGACCGCCGTTGGCTTCGCGTTCCTGGCAGTGACCTATGCGCTCGTGCTGCGCACGGACGACCGTGAACGGATCGCTCGCTTCGGCCTGTCGTTCGCCGGCCTGTTCGATCCGGAACCACTATCGAGCGCGCGCATCGTCCGCGAGCTCGGGCAAGCGTCACTCTGGGCGCTGGGCGCGGCGATGATCTTCTTGCCGCCATTTTGGCTCGGCTTCCTATGGTGGTGGCACATCCGAGTGCCGTTCCATGCGCCGCGCCTGGACGCCCTCGGGAGTGATCTTTCTGGGCAACTGTTGGTCATCGCCCTGCCGGAAGAGGCGTTCTATCGCGGCTACCTGCAGTCGGCGCTCGACGAGGTGTACAAGCCGCGCTGGCGGGTGCTCGGCGCGGAGCTCGGACCGAGTTTGCTGCTGACCAGCGCGCTGTTCGCGCTCGGGCACCTGTGCACGGAGTTCAATGCGGCGCGCTTGGCCGTGTTTTTCCCCTCCTTGGTCTTCGGTTACCTGCGCGCACGCACCGGCGGCGTCGGTGCAGGTCTGGTATTCCACGCATTGTGCAACCTCTTTGCTTCGTATCTCGGGCAGAGTTACGGTTTTGCGCGGTGACCCCTTCTTATCTGATCGATCCCCTCGTCGATCTGGCATTGACCGAGGATTTGGCTGGTGGCGATCTCACGACCGAAGCCACCGTAGGCGCGAGCGATCGCGCCATCGCGCGCGCCGTGGCGCACTCGCCGCTCGTCGTGTGCGGCGGTGACGTGTTCGCGCGGGTGTTTTATCGCGTCGACCCCGGCCTGCGTGTCGAGCGCAGAATCGCCGATGGCGAGCGCGCGAAGCCGGGCGACGTGCTGTGGATCGTCGAAGGCGCTACCCGCTCGCTGCTGATGGCCGAACGCACGGCGCTCAACTTCGCGCAGCGCATGAGCGGGACCGCCACGCTGACTCGTCGTTACGTCGACGCATTGCCGGAAAACACGCTGACGCGCATCATCGATACGCGCAAGACCACGCCGGGGTTGCGTTTCTTGGAGCGCTATGCGGTGCGCTGCGGCGGCGGCTACAATCATCGCGACAACTTGGGTTCCGCGGTGTTGATCAAAGACAACCACATCGTGGCCGCGGGCGGAGTCGGCGCGGCGATCGAGCGAGCGAAAAAGCACGCGCCGCACACCAGTCGCATCGAGATCGAAGTCGAATCCCTGGAGATGCTCGACGCAGCGCTGGAAGCGGGCGCCGACGTCGTCATGCTCGACAATTTCGCCAACGAGCAAATCGCGGTCGCGGTCGAGCACGCCCACGGTCGCGCGATCGTCGAGGTTTCTGGCGGAATCACCGTGGCGCGGATCCCCGAGCTGGCCGCGGCCGGCGTCGACGTGATCAGCGTGGGGGCGTTGACGCACTCCGCGCCCGCAGCCGACATCGGCCTCGACATCGAAAGCCTATGAAGCCGTTCGACGCCGATCGCTTCCGCGCGCAATCTCGGGAGACGAAGCCGCCGCTCGGCCGCCCCTTGATGTACGAGCCAGTGACCGGCTCCACCAATGACGACGCGCTGAGCGCTGCCCGCGCTGGAGCACCGCACGGCTCGGTGTTCGTCGCTGACGAGCAGACGGCGGGCCGTGGGCGCCGCGGCAACGCCTGGCTCGCCGCGCCGGGTGAGAGCTTGTTGTTCTCGGTGCTGTTGCGACCCAAGCTCGAACTTTCGCAGGCCAGCGCGCTCACCCTCGCCGTGGGCCTCGCGCTGCGCGACGCGATCGCGCCGCAGGTCAGCGGCGCGACGCACATCAAGTGGCCCAACGATCTGTACGTCAACGGCCAGAAGCTCGCCGGGATCTTGCTGGAATCGCAGCTGCAGGGCGATCGCCTACAAGCGGTGGTCGTGGGGATTGGACTCAACGTGGCCACCCGCGATTTTCCGCCGGAGATTGCGCCGCGAGCCACGTCCCTCGCGCTGCTCGGCGCGGGCCACGTCGAGCGCGAACCGTTGCTTCAGGCGATCCTGAACGCGCTCGCGCTGCGCTTGGATCGCTACCAGCAAGCTGGCGTCACGGGGATCTTGGACGAACTGAATGCCGCCGACGCCCTCCGCGGCAAGCGCGTGCGGGTGGATGGGCAAGAGGGTATCGGGGGTGGACTCGACGAGCAGGGGCGGCTGTTGCTCCGAGACGACGTTGGTGCGGTGCACGCGATCGTCGCCGGGACGGTCGAGCTGCTCTGAGTGCCAATCGAGAGCCTTTCCCACGAGCTGCGCTTCCAGTTGACGAATCCGAAATCGACCCTCATAGTGTTCGGAGGTCAGTCATGAATTTCACTCGCTTCGGAATGCAAGTCATGTCGATGCACCGCGTGGTGCAGAGCGAGCTTGCGTTCGAATAGCTGACCGGTTTTAGTCCGAAGCTCGAACGGGCCGCTCTCGAAGCGGCCCGTTTTGCTTTGTGAATAGCAGTTTGGGGCGCGGCGAGGAGGGCGCGGGCGAGCGTTCATTGGCTCGATTTCGATCGAGAAAGAGGCTTCGTCATGATCATTCCGCGGCCATTTTTCCTGACTTCTGCGATTCCGTACGTGAATTCCGAGCCGCATCTCGGACACGCGCTCGAGCTCGTGCAGAGCGATGCGATTGCTCGCTACCAGCGGGCATGCGGCTACGAACTCTGGTTCACGAGCGGAACGGACGACAACAGTTTGAAGAACGTGCGCGCCGCGGATGCCGCTTTGACGACTCCGAGTGAGCTCGTTGCGCGCCATGGCGCCGGATTTCGACGCTTGGCGGAGGCGCTGCACGTCGTGCACGACGACTTCATTCACACCGCGAGCGACACGCGACACGCGCCCGCCGTGCACGCGCTGTGGCAACGCTGTGCCGCGAACGGCGACGTGTACAAGAAATCCTACCGTGGGCTCTATTGCGTCGGCTGTGAACACTTCCTACGCGAGTCGGAGATCGTCGACGGCAAGTGTCCCGCGCACCCCGAGCCGCTCGAAGATCTGCAGGAAGAAAATTGGTTCTTCCGCTTGTCTCGCTACGAGACCGCGATTTCATCGGCAATCCAAGGCGATCGGCTGCAAATCTTGCCCAAGGAACGCAAGCAGGAGGTGCTGCAGTTCATCGCTCAGGGGCTGAGCGATTTCAGCATCTCGCGCGGTCGCGCCCGCGCGAAGGGTTGGGGCATTCCGGTGCCCGGTGACGACTCGCAGGTGATCTACGTGTGGTTCGACGCGCTCGCCAACTACCTGTCCGTCCTCGGCTACCCGGAGCACGACGCCTTTCGGCGCTTCTGGCAAGGTTCCGCAGAACGTTGGCACATCATCGGCAAAGACATCGTGCGCTTTCACGGCGTGTATTGGCCAGGGATCTTGCTCAGCGCGGGGCTACCGTTGCCGACCTCGCTGCGCGTGCACGGGTTCGTGACGGCGGACGGAAAGAAGATCGGCAAGTCCCTGGGCAATGCCGTCGATCCTTTCCGACTCGTGGCACGCTACGGTGTGGATCCGCTGCGCTACTACCTGCTGTCGCATTTGCACACCAGCAAGGACAGCGACTTTCGCGAGGAACTGCTGCGCACGGCCTACAGCTCCGAACTCGCTGGAAAGCTCGGCAATCTACTGCAGCGCGTGTGCGCGCTGGTCGAGCGCCACCAGGTTGCCATCGTGACTTCGAATCTCGATGCTTCACTGGCTGAGCTTGCCGAGCAAACCGAAGCCAACGTCACCCGCGCGGTGAGTGATTTTGCGCTTCACGACGCGCTCCGGGCAATCTTCGAGCTGGTGGCGGGCGCCAACCGCTACGTCGACAGCCGTGCTCCGTGGCAGCTAGCCAAGTCGCCGAACAACGCAACTCTACTCGAACGCTGCCTCTCGAGCTTGGTGTACGCTCTGCGAGTGACGGCGCGGCTGCTCGCACCATTCTTACCGACCACGGCGCGTGAAATCAGCGCGCGACTCGAACCGCGTCCACACCACGGGCCACCGCTCTTCCCGCCGCTGACTCGCGGCTAGCGCTCGCTCAACGCGTCATCGAAGCAGGAGAAACCGGCGATGCGGTCGTCGTGGCGGCATCCCGCAAAGCCCACACCGCGGAGGCCAAAACCAGCCCCAAGATCCAACCGAGGGCCAGCCAGCTCGCGGCCAACATGAACGGCGAACGGCCGCGCGAAGGCCGAGCGACACGATCGGAATTCGCGCGCAAGGCGCTGCTGTCCGGGCTCCCGGCCCGGCGATCTTCCGCGGTGACTTTCACCCGGGCTGCCTCGAGTGCGCGAAGCAAAGCACCGTCCGCAGCGCGTTCCTCACGCGCTGCCGCGATCAGCGAAAGAGACATCTCGCTCTCGCTCTCGAGGTGCGTCGCAAAGTCTTCTTGGGCGTCTTCGAGCCGCGTGGTCACGGTGCCGAGCGGGATGCCGATGATGTCGGCGATCTCTGTGCTCGGCAGTTGTTCGATCTCGTGCAACACGAACACCACGCGCAATTCGAGCGGCATTTGCTCGAGCAGTGCGCCGAGGATTTCACGCGCTTGCCCCGCTTCGTCCAGATCCTCGAGCGCCGGAGCGCGATCGCTGATCGCCTTTTGCTCGCCACGGTTGCGCCGAACGCGGGCCGCCACGTGGAGCACGGTACTGAACAGGAAGGCGCGCTCGCTGCCCGAACGAATGTCGCCGATGCGCTGCGCCGCAGCCGCGAATACTTCACGCACCGCAGAGTCCGTCTCGGACTCCGTGAGGCCGATTCGGCGCAATAGCCGCCACACAAAACCGAACTGTGCTCGGATCACACGTCCGAGGCGAGTCGAGGGGTCAGCGTCGACCGAGGGGGTTCCGGTCTCCGTCAGCGGCGATGCCACAAGCTAGATTTCTATCATGTTCGCGCGGTGTCCCCAGAACAATCGCTCGCGAGCCTTCGGCCCGGAGCCAGAGCCGCTCCTCCCACAGCGGCACCCAAGCGCGCTATTCTCGCGGGAAGATTGGCTCTTAGGCGGCTTGCGCACGCGGCTCGGCCAGGGCTTCGGCCAGCAGGCGACGACCGCGGAACAACCGGCTCATCACGGTACCCACCGGCACCGACAGCTGGACAGCCGCGTCCTTGTAGCTGCGTTCCTCCAGATCCACCAAACGAACCACCGCTGAAAACTGCGTCGGCAGCGCGTCCAAGGCGCGCGAGACGGGACGCGTGAGCGATTGCCGAACCACCGGCGGCGCTTCCGGTTGGGTCCAAGCACACGGATCACCGGCCAAGTTGTTGAGTGCGCGTCGCTCGCGCGCAGACTTTCGGCAGCGCGTGATGAATACACTGAACAAGATTTGCTGCAGCCAACCGCGCAAGTTCGAGTCACGCTCGTATCCGGACTCGAAGCACAACGCACGCAGCAACGTGTCCTGCACCAGATCGCTCGCTTCACTCGGGCGCTTGCACAGCGCGAGTGCGCGCGCATTCAAACCGGGCAAGAGCTCGGGTAGCTTCGTCTGTAACTCTTCGGCAAACGTTCGTGATTGGGTTTCGCTCAGTCGCGACTCTGACATCGTGGCCTCCACGGGGAAGCCGTATCGCAAGCCTCGTGCCAAGCCTCGATGCCGGCAAATTTCCTAGCTTTCGCGAGGTTTGTTGCGGGCCGAGAGCCGCGTCGCGCGTGTCAAAGTGGCAGCGGTCCGCTGCGGTCTGTCAGGCCGACAAAGGCCGCGCCGTCAGCCGCCGCGCAAGGCACCGAGCGCGAGCGGCACTTCATCAGCAATTTCATGAGCCAGCACGCCGCGATCGACCCCGTGCAGTGAGCGGCGTTCACCGGCGAGTCCGTGCACGTAGGCCGCCGCATACGCTGCCCGGCGCACGTCCAGCAAGGCGCCGAAAGCAGCCAAAATCCCGGTGAGTACGTCACCGGAGCCGCCGGTTGCCAAGACGCCGGAGCCGGAGACGTTGATCGCGATGTGCTCTTCCGGGGCGCCCACCAAGGTGCGGTGACCTTTGAGCAGCACCACACATTCGGTGAGTGCGACCGCCCGGCTCAAGGTACCGAAGCGGTCGGCTTCGACGTCGGTTGCGCTCCCCCCGACGATGCGCGCCATTTCGCCAGAATGCGGCGTGAGCACGAGCTCACCGGGGGCGCCACGCAGCGCTTCCGCGCGACCCGCGAAGTGCGTGATGGCGTCCGCGTCGAGCACCTTGGTCTTGTTCACCCGCAGCGCGACGTGATCGACGATGCGACGGGCAGTTTCGGAGAGGCCGAGACCGGGCCCGATCGCCACGGAGTCGGCCCGTTCGAGCAGCTCATCGAGCGAGTCCTCGATGCGCGACGGATCGATGCGCGCGGTCATTACCTCGAGCACGCGCTGATCGAGCAGCGCCGCGGTTTCGGGCAGCGCCGCGATTGTCACGAGGCCGGCACCCGCGCGCAAGGCGCCCTGTGCGGCGAGCAGTGCCGCGCCGATCTTTCCCGGCGAGCCCGCGACCACCACCACACGCCCCGCTGAACCCTTGTGCGTATCGATGCTGCGCGTGGTCAGCGCGTTCAGCACGTCACTCGCCTCGACGATTTCTGCGCTGTAGCCAATTTGGGCCAAACCCGTGTCGGGTACGCCGATGTCGACCGTGTGCAGCCGGCCCGCGTGCAGCAAACCCGACGGCGTCATCAGGCCGAGCTTGGCGTGGGCAAAGGTGATCGTCGTCCCCGCGCGCACCGACACCCCGAGCACCGCGCCCGTATCCGCGTCCAAACCCGACGGCACGTCCAGCGCGAAGATTGGGCAGCGCGCGCCGTTCATGAACTCGATCGCGTAACGAAAGAAACCGCTCACCGGGCGATCCAACCCCGTACCGAACACCGCGTCGACGACCGCCCGGGCGCCCTCGATCGCGCTGCTGAGCAGGCTCAATTGGTTCGCCTCGAGCTCGACGACCTCGCCCCCGACACCCACGAACGACTGATAATTGCTGAGCGCGTCGCCCGTCAGGCGCTCGGCCTTGACCAACGAATACACGCGCGGATCGGCACCCAGCGTGAGCAATCGCCGCGCGACCACGAACCCGTCCCCACCGTTGTTGCCCGCACCGCATACGACCACGATTCGCGCGCCATTCCCGGGCGCCAAACCGAGCTCACGCGCGATCACGTCGGCCGCGCCACGCCCCGCGTTTTCCATCAAGAGCAAGCTCGGCACCTGGCAGGCGCTGCTGGCGTGCGCATCGAACTTGCGCATTTCCGCTCGAGACAAGACTGGGATCATGAACCCAGCATACTGCCAAACAGCGCTGCGATCGGGCCCTTTCAGAGGTCCTGGGGGCTGCCTCGAAGCGGCCCCCATGCACCAGTGCGGCGCGGCGCGCGGCCACGCGTTTCGCGAGCGCGACCTTCCGCGCGCGGCTCAGCTCGGGGCGCGCCGCGAAACGCCGCGCTCGATCGCCGCGCGTAGGTCGCGCACGGCGCGATCCATGCCGATCAGCACGGCATCGCCAATCACCGAATGCCCGATGTTCAGCTCCTCGATCTCGGGGATCGCGGCGATGTCGAGCACGTTGAAGCGCGTCAGCCCGTGTCCGGCTGCCACCTCCAAACCGAGCGAATGGGCGAGCCTGGCGGCGCGCTTCAGGCGCTCGAGCTCTGCGGCCCGTTCGGCGCCCTGCTTGTGACAGTACTCACCGGTGTGAAACTCCACTTGGCTCGCGCCGAGTTCTCGAGACAGACGCGTGTGAGCCTCGTCCGGCGCGATGAACAAGCTGAGCTTGATCTTGCGGCGTTCGCACATGCGAGCCACCTTTTCCACTGCACTGCGCGTGGCCTGAACGTCCAGCCCGCCCTCGGTCGTCAACTCGGCGCGACGTTCAGGCACCAAAGTCACGACGTCCGGAGCGACGCGTTCGGCGATCGCGGTCATCTCGTCCGTCGCGCCCATCTCTAGATTGAGTAGGGTCGTGAGCGCGCCACGCAGGCGCACGATGTCATCGTCCTTGATGTGCCGGCGATCTTCGCGCAGGTGCGCGGTGATGCCGTCGGCGCCCGCCAGCTCGCACAGCGACGCGGCAGTGACGGGATCTGGATAAACGGTACCGCGCGCGTTGCGGATCGTGGCCACGTGGTCGATGTTGATGTGTAGTCGGATCATGGGCTACCGCCGTCAGCCGGCGTTGCAGCGCTCGGCCGGATGTCTTTACAACAGCGGAAGCTGAGGTGGTAGTTGCGGTGGCTGTCGAGCGCGCGAATCGGCCCGGCGTGCCACATCAGCGCGCGCCAGCGGCAGTCATCCGGGTGCACCGCTTCGCTCGCAAAAATGAACCAGCTGCCCTTCATTTCCGTCTCGCCGACCCCGCCGTTTTTGCCCAATTGCTCGGGTTTGACGGGCAGGTTCATGTGCTCGGCGGCGTTGCCATGCTGGTCGAACACGCCGAAGGAACTGACGCATTCGGGGAAGGCGCCGGCCGGATAGGTGTTCGAGCCGCAGATCCCCCAGTCGGGCGTGTAGCACTCGGGGCTCTTGTGGCTCATGGTCGCGCACTTTTTTTGATCCGCCTTGGGACCGTACGCCCAAATCAACTCGCGGGTCTTGTTGTGCAGGTACTCCTGCATGATGCGCCGTTCGCCAAAGGTGTAGTCGACCTCCGGCGTATGGAGCGCGCCCGCGCAGGCACCTTCCCATTCGTGCGCGTCGCACAAGCGTTTGCCCTGCGCTTCGCAAATCGCTGCCGCTTCACTCGAACGCACCCAGGTGACCGGATACTCGCAGGGGATGTTCGGAAACTCGAACTGATCCATACACACGTTGGCGGTGTCCGCGCTTTCACCGCGAGCGGGATCGAAGAGCGGCACCATGTAGCGAGCTCCGCAGCGCGGATCTTCCGCGTGCAACTGCGGGTTCTTTTCGCGAATGGCGCGGCACTCCGCGCGAGTCATCGGGTGCTTGGTGATCTTGGGCTCCCCTTGACCCAAATAGTTGGATGCAGCGAAGATGGCCTCGATCTTGTCCAGAGCTCCGGGCGGCAGATCCAGCTGATTTTTCATGTTGGTGAACAGCGCGCTACGCTGCTCGGCCAGAGTCGTCGCGGTGGTATCGAGGTAAGGCGGAGCGGGCGACGGTAGAGGCGACGCGCTCGCGGACGCGCTCGGCGATGGCGCATGCTCGGGACTTCCCGACGCCACCGTCGCGCTCGTCGCGGACGCTGAAGGGCTCGCCGACGGCAGCGCAGAGGGCACGGGTCGCGCCGGCAGCGCCCCATGCCCAACGAAACGCCTCACCGCAACCAAAGCCGCGAGCGCGACGATCGAGATCCCGAGCGCGAGCACCGCGCGACGCTGCTTCATTGAGAAGACCTTCCAGCACTCCCCTACGGCAGATCCTCTGCTAAGTTCAAGTTACGTGATCTGCACTCATCGCCCGCCCTGCCCCGGCTGCCCGCGCTTTGGTGAGCGCGGAATTGCGGAGCCCGCTCTACGCTCCTTGAATGACCTTGCGGCAAAGCAGGGGTTGCCGCCCGTCCCGGTGATTTCCGGACAAATGACCGGTTTCCGCCAGCGCGCTCGGCTCGCCATCCGCGGCCGTCTAGGCTCACCAAAACTCGGCTTGTTCGAGCTCGGCACGCATCACGTCGTGCACGTTCCGAACTGCGTCGTGCATCATCCGCTGATCAATCGCGTGGCAGCAGTCGTGCGCAAAGCCCTGGTCGACGCGAAGGTGACCCCCTACTCGGATAGCGCGCACCTCGGCCTCGCGCGCTACTTGCAAGTCGTCGTGGAGCGCTCCTCGGAGACTGCGCAGGTCGTGCTGGTCGGGAACAGTGACGGCGTGGAGCCGTTTGCTCCCTGCTTGGAGCTAATTCGCGAGCGCCTCGGTGCTGAGCTTCACAGCTTGTGGTGGAACGGCAACACGCAGCGCGTGAACACCATTCTCGGACCGGACTTTCACTCGCTGTACGGCCCAGCCAGCGTCATCGAGCGTTTCGGCGGCAATCCGGTCCACTATCCGCCTGGCGCATTCGGGCAAAACAACCTGAACATCGCCGAGCGCATCATCGACTACGTCCGAGAACAACTGCCCGAGGGCGCGCGGGTGGCCGAATTTTATGCCGGGGTCGGCGCGATCGGTTTGTCGGTGCTCGAACGAGTGAGTGAACTGCGGCTCAATGAGCTCAGTCCGCACTCGCTCAACGGGCTCTCGCTCGGGCTGGCCGAGCTCACGCAGGCCGAACGCGCCAAAATCTCGGTCCAAGTCGGGCCCGCGGGTGAAGCGCGCAGCATGGCAACGGGCGTGGACGTAGTGATCGCCGACCCGCCGCGAAAGGGCCTCGACCCGGAGCTCACGACCGCGCTGAGTGAAGCGCCACCCGGGCGATTCATTTACGTGAGTTGCGGGCTCGAGTCGTTCCTCGGTGACAGCGAGCGCTTGCTCGCGCCCGGCAAGTTACGTCTGAGCGCGCTGACGGCGTTCAACCTGATTCCGTTCACGGACCACGTCGAAACCGTCGCGCGCTTCGAGCGCAACTGACGAGGCAGCGCGCGCTGCGTCAGCCGCGCCTCACTCGAAGGAACAGACGTACTCGGCGATGCCACTGGCCACGGTGATGTCGAAGCCGGACTTGCCCGGCACCTTGAAGAACGTCCCCGCGCCGTAGTCCTTCCACTCGCTGCTGCCGTCGAGCCGCACGCGACAAGCGCCGGCCACGATATCCATACGCTCGGGCGCGTCAGTGCCGAAGTGAAACTCACCGGGGTAGATCAGCCCGAGCGTCTTCTTCGCGCCGTCAGCGAGCAGGATGGTGTGGCTGACCACCTTCCCCTCGAAGTACACGTTGGCTTTGGCGACGGCGGTTACGTTCTTGAACTCGGTGGCTGACATGGGCGCCGATATTGGCACCATTTTGCGCTCGATCAAGCCCGCGCGGCGGCCCGCACGCTGCGCCCGTTCCATTCTTCCGCCAGCATGGCCCAGCGCTCGTGATCGCGGAAGCGCCCGCCTATCTTCAAGTATCGCGGCGAAAAGCCCTCGAGGCGAAAACCGAGCCGCGAGATCAAACGTGCGGAGCGCTTGTTGCGTGGCTGAACGTTGGCCTCCACCCGGTTCAAACCGAGCGGACCGAATGCCTGGTCCAAGACCAAGGTCAGGCCTTCGGTCATGTAACCCTCACCTGCAAAGGGTTCGAATGCGTAGTAGCCGAGGTAAGCACTCTGAAATGACCCGCGCACGATCTCACTCAGGTTGACCACCCCGACCAGCTCGTCGGTCTCAATCAAACACACGAAGAACGACTCGTGCGTCGGCTTTCGCGCGCGGCTCAACAACGCCCGAAACAGCTCCGAAGTATCGGGCGCCGTCAGCCAAGGCCGGTGCAGCCTCTGGCTCGCCTGCACGCGCTGCAAGAACTCCTTTTCACGGCGACGCGAAGGCGCCTCGAGATACACACGCACCGCATGTCGACGAAAGGTCATGACCCTACTTCGAAAATAGCGCTTCCGCTCTAGCTCCGGAAGCCACATTGCAGAGCCTCGAGCGTGGTCGGGGATGCGCCGCTACTCGGTCCTGCGGGCTGAGAGCCCTCGAATGGCTAAGTCGATCGCTCAGGGCCCTCAGATCGCCAATGCCCGAAACCTCCCGGTCACATATGAGGAGCGGCAGTCAGACAGCGTTCGTGAATGAGACCGGCAAGGTGCGCCGGGCTGAGCGCGCCCGTGTCCAAAATCTCGCCCATTGCGCGGAGATTTTGGGCCATTTCGCGCTGGCAGTCCGCCGCCCCGAGCGTCCCTGCACGCACAGGCCGCGCGCGCTGCTCACGTTCGAGCAGCGTCTCGAGCGCTGGCCAAAGCGTGAAGACCTTTAGCTCGACACCGGTCGGCAGCGCTTCAGCGAAATAGCGAAAGTGCGCGGACCTCGAGCAGAGATAGTCGAAGATCACGCGCACGGCGCCCAGCTCCAGATAGGTGCGCGCGAGCGCGCCGGCCGCGCGATGAGTCGCGCCGCCGCCGAGGTGCGCGCGTGGGTCCGCGGGCGCAAACGCGCGCAGCGCGTCCCCGGCAATCGCCACGGTGCCCGGCAACAGATGCCGCAGTTCGGCGGTCACGCTGGTTTTGCCCGCGCCTGGTGGACCGTTGACGATGATCACTTGGGGAGTCATGGGCTGCTCTCGAGCGGTGACTCAACCCCAAGCTTGAGTCGCCAAACAGAAACGCTGCGGCACTTGCCAGGGCAGCCTACCGCCGCGCGACATTTCCAAGTGCACTCCCTTCTCGACCAAGCCCAAGCCCTGGAGCCAGTCGCGGAACGCTCGCTGCTCCCCGGGGACGTCGAAGCGGACCGGTCCGGTGAGGCGCAGCAATAAGTCTTGGGTCAACCGGCGTGCGGTTTCTTCGCCCTCCGCGAAGATTGGGCCGATGCGGCTGCCGTTGGGTTGAGACGTCGCCAGCGCGAAACCGCCGTCGCAGATTGCGCTGGCAGAGGCGTCGCGTAGGCGGCCGGCCAACACCGCGCTACGGGCGCTGCCGGTCAAGCGTCGTTCGATGGCGCGCAACTGTTCGACGTCCGCGATCGCAGCCGACCCAGACGATTCAAAAGCGAGCGTGGGCGTACCAATCAAAATCGCAATATCACCCTCGGGAGTGAAACCGCGGCTCTCGTACAAGCGTCGTCCCGCGGGCGTCGCCACCAACCCCACACGATGCAACGAACGCCGCTCTGCCTCGAGCAAGAGTTCGTCGAGCACGCGCGCTCCTAGCCCGTGCCGCTGCGCACTCGGCGCCACCACCATCTTTGCGATCGAACCCGCGCCTTCGAACAGCCCGAGCGCGCCTTGCGCGATGAGCTCGCCCGCGCGCCTCACCCCCAACACCAACGCGGCTTGGTAGATCACGGCCCATTCCGACTCGGTGTCAGGCCAGCCAACCGAGTTCGAAAGTGCGACGTTGTGCGGCAAATCCTGGGAAGACAGCGGCTCGACCGCAAACTCGAACGGCATCAAGCCAGTTTGGCAGATCCTTGCCAGAGCGTCTGCAACTCAGGGAGCCCCAAGCCCTCGAAGCTACTGAGATACGCATCGGCCCCGCGACGGAGCGAGTTCGGCCCGCAATACGCGGTGAAGCCAACCACGGTCATGCCGGCTGCACGCGCAGCGATGATGCCCGGCGCCGAATCCTCGACCACCAGACACGCGGACGGGGACACCGACAGCGCCGCGGCGGCGGCCAAGAACAAGTCTGGCTCCGGCTTCTCGCGCTCCGCATCTTCACGACACAGCGCTACGTCCAACCACTGGGCGAGCCCATACATCTCGATCACCGCGTTCATCCGCCGGCGCGAGGCCGAGGTCGTGAGCGCGAGCGAGATGCCGACCGAGCGCAGCTCGGTCCAGAGCTCGTCCAGGCCCGGCGAGAGCAAAGTCTCGTCGTAGCCCGCGATCTCGCTGTTTTCATCGTAGCTCTGCGCGTAGTAAGCGATCGGCTCGGGTAACGCGTAGCGCCATTTCACGTATTGCCAGAATTGCTGCGCACTTGCGCCCACCAAATCCTCGAGCTCCGAAACCGCGAGCCGGACGCCGTGCTTGGCCGCTGCTTCCACGAGCGCGCGGTTAGCGGCGGCTTGGCTATCGATGATCACGCCGTCCATGTCGAAGATGACGGCTTCCGGTTCACGCGCACGCATACGTCATTAATGGGTACTGACCCGCGCAGCGCTGTCAAGTCAGCATGAGCGCTATTGCGCTTGCCAGTGCGCGGTTTTGATCGCCTCTTCCCAATTCCGACCATCGAACAAAGAAAGTTCGATCTGACTTGGATCGACGTCATCCAAGCAGCGCACGTTCACGTCGACTTTGTCCGGGTCCGAGCGCGGCGTGTAGAAAGGGTGAATGCCGCACTGCGCACAGAACTTGTGCTCTGCCACTCCAGTATTGAAGCGGTACGAGACGAGCGCATCGGCCCCCTGGAGCAGCCGGAACTGCGCGGGCTCCACGATCAGGTGAATGAAGCCTTTTTTGGTGCACATCGAGCAATTGCACACGGTCGCCCGCGCGAGTTCGGCGAAGACTTCGAACCGAACTCGCCCACAGTGACACCCTCCGGTATGTCGCAGCGCGCCTTCCATCAGTCGCCGTCGCCGGAGATGCTCCAGTCTTCGGTGGCAGACTCGCCCTTCGGGCTCGTCAGAGGTTCACCGTTCGGACCGTCGCGACGCACGATCATCGTGGTTCGCGTCGCGCTGTCGTCGCTCTCGCGCGCAACCACGGTGATCACGTTGATGCCCGGCTGCAGCTCGGTATCGATCGAGAACTTGAGCTTGGTCGGATCCGCGGCCTTGCGATTCGATTGGTAGAACACCTTGCGCGGGCCCACGAAGATGAACGCATCCAGCACGCGGTCACCGTCGGTCGCTTGGCCCTCGATGTGCACCTTGTCCTCGCGCGTCGCGAGCTTGGCCGGCGTCACCTCGAGCAGCGGCGGCGAATGCGACAAGTGCGGCTTGTAGCCCACCTTGACGGGCACCGTCGCGTTGTCTTTGACCGCGCGCGTCTCGACGAAGCCGAAGCGATCGTCGCCCAGGCTCACCTTGGTGAATGGGCCAAAGGTGGCGAGCTTCTCCAGCACGCTGCCCTTGTCCACCTCGCCCACGACCGAGGCGGCCGCCAGCGGCTGACCGCGCACGGGCGTCGCTCCCGCGAAGGAAACTTTGCCCTGGGTCTTGGCCAGCGCGAGCGGGCTCTTGGACAGCGGCAGCGTCACCTTCTCGGTCGACACCACGCGCAGCTCGCGATCCGCCACGCTGAGCTCGAAGTTGATGTTGTTCTCGTTCAACTGGTCGAGCACATCGAAGGTAAAGGCCACGTTGCGCACTTCACCCGGCTTCATGTTGGAGATGTCGAAGCGGCCGTTGTGAATCAAGAGCCCGTCGCCAGTCAGATTCCGGATGTTGGCTTGCGTCTCGTACGAGTGGCCCTTGCCCACGTTCTTGACCGCCAAGTAGACGGTCGCGCCCTCGCCGCGCGCGAGCTGGCCATCGCCATTGCCGGGACGATTGTCGAGGATCTCGTAGTTGTAGGCGAAGATCGGCTGCGGCAGCGCATTCAGCGTCGGGCGCAGCTCGGCATCCGGCGGCGGTTCGGCACCTTCGGCGAAGAAGCGCACCTTCACCACGTCCGCGCGAGCGTCGGCGTCGAGCGGCACCTTGCACACGCGCTTGGCGTTGTCCGGCAGCGGCGCGCTCGAGCCGGGCTTGTGTCCTTCCACGTCGCAGAAACCGAGCGGCGCAGTGGCCGTCTTGGTTTCACCGGGGAGGATCTTGCCGAACGCGAACTCTTTCTCGTCGTAGTAGGCGCCATCACTCTTGGTGCTGGCGCGCACTTGATACGCCGGGCTCGTGCCCTTGTTCTTGACGGAGACCTTGAGCATCACTTGCTCGCCCGCCGAGAACGCATCGTTCGGGTGATCGGTGCTGACCTTGACCTCGAAGTCGGACGCCTTTGGCGGATTCGTGTAGTCCTTGGGCGGCGAGCTCCAGTCGATTCCGAGCTTGCCCAAGTCCGCGCCCACCGCGTCGACCTCGGTGACCTGCAGCTTGTCGAGGAAGTCCTTGGCGCTGCGCAGCTCTTCCGGACGCTTGCCGGGGTTGAGCCGACCTGCGAGATCGCGCGCGAGCTTGATCGGGAAGTCGAGCTCGAACTCGTCTTCCATGTCACCACCGCGGTCGCGGATCTCGGCGCGCTCTTTTTCGGGCAAATTGTAGCGCAGGCGAACCGAGGGCTGGTCGCTGGCGCGGGTCGCCGTGTTCGACAGGCTCTTGGTCAAATCGCGCTCACGCAGGCCGTGCGCGTTGCGATACAGGTCCATCTCCACCGTGTCCGCGGTCATCGGATCGAGCTCGATGTCCGGCGCGACACCCACGCCCTGAATCGAAACATCACCCGGGGTGAGGTACTGCGCGATGGTCAGCTTGAGCGCCGCGTTCTCCGGCGTGACGTGCGGGAACACCAGCTGCACGCTGCCTTTGCCGAACGTGGTTTGTCCGACGATCACGGCGCGGTCCAAATTCTTGAGCGCGCCAGCGACGATCTCGCTTGCGCTCGCGCTCGAGCCGTTCACCAGCACCACGATCGGGTAGTTCGGCTCGGTACCTTTACGGGTCGCGCGCTTCTCTTCACGTCCCTCGGCAGCACCCACGGTAGCCACGATTACGCCGTCGTCCAAGAAGCGATCGGCAACGCGTGCCGCTTGATCGAGCAGACCGCCGGGGTTGCCGCGCAGATCGAGCACCAGCGCCTTGAGCTTCTCTTTCTTGTGCAGCTCGCCGAGCGCTTCATCGAGCTCGTCCGAGGTGCTGGCTTGGAACTGCTTCAAGCGGACGTAGCCGACGCCGTTGCCGAGCCCGCGGTAGTCGACCGATTTGACTTGGATCTCTTCACGCACCAGCTCGAACGGACGTGAACCCGTCCAACCCTCGGCGGCGTCACGGTGCACCCAGATGGTCACTTTCGAGCCGGGCTTGCCGCGCAGGCGATTCACCGCGTCGTCGAGCGGCATGTTGAGCGTCGACTCGTTGTTGATCTTGGTGATGCGGTCCATGCGCTTCAAGTTGGCGCGGCCCGCCGGCGTGCCGGGCATCGGGCGCATCACGGTCAGCATCTGATCGCGCACCGAGATCACGATGCCGAGCCCGCCGAAGTGACCGGAGGTCGACAGGTTCATCTCGCGGTACGCCTCGGGGCTGAGGAACACGCTGTGCGGATCGAGCGTACGCAAGATGCCGTTGCAGGCGGCGTACTCGACGTCACGCAGATCGACCTCGGTGTCCTTGAGATTTGCCTGCAAGAACGCAAACACCTCACGCAAGCGCGCGGCCACGTCCCACGGACCCTGCACGTTGTCGATGTGGAAGGAGGCTGACTCGGTGTCGACCTGCACCTTGACGGTGTTCGACTTGTCCTCGTGCAGCACGATCACTTGCGCGACTTCTTTTTGGATCTCGTTCACCGCGCTCAAGAACATCTGGCGCGGTTTGACGCGACTCGGGTCGACGTACTTGTTGCGGATGGTGTTCAGCGTCTCGTTGACGGCCACCAGCTGCGTCAGATCGTACGGCGCCTTGGGTTGCCC
>Ga0164307_10000335_pt1 | contig 21083 bp, 20 predicted proteins | sample Whisoiple_243_MG_FD_110214 | JGI IMG/M metagenome (GOLD analysis project Ga0164307, IMG submission 110214) | Soil microbial communities amended with fresh organic matter from upstate New York, USA - Whitman soil sample_243_MG | ecosystem: Environmental > Terrestrial > Soil > Unclassified >...
AGGAAAGGCCGATTCACGACGCGGCAACAACTATCACGGCAAGTACGGCTTCATCCTCGATTGAGTGGGGGAAATTTTGATGACGGCAATTATCACGGCGTCGGTCAGAGGCCGCAGCAGGGTGGTGCTTCGTGCACTGATGGCAGGTTGCGTCGCCCTCACGTTGTCTGGCTGCTACCAGACCGAGGTCGCGCAAAAGGAATATCCGACCGATTACCGTCAGCGCCACCCGATCGTGCTGCGCGAAGGCCCCCAAAACATCGATATTCTGATTGGCCGCAATCGCGGCGGGTTGACTGCGAGCCAACGCGCCGATGTCGTTTCTTTTGCCCAGGCTTGGCGCAAGGAAGCCGGCAGCGGAATTGTTATCGAGGTTCCAAAGGGCGGCCCTACCGATCATGCTGCCTCTGATGCAGCGCGGGAGATTCGCTCGATCTTTACCGCCGTCGGCGTGCCGTCGAGCGCGATCTATGCGCGCAGTTACCGGCCGCCGAAGACTTCACTCGCCAGCATCAGGCTCAATTATACGAAGATGATTGCGGAGGCAGGACCGTGCGGAGAATGGCCAAAGGATCTCGGGCCGTCATGGGATTCAGGATATACCTCAAACCAGCCGTACTGGAATTTCGGCTGCGCCATGCAACGCAACCTTGCGGCCATGGTCGACAATCCTGCTGACCTGGTGCAGCCGCGCGGCGAGATCCCGCCATATGCGCCGCGCCGCTCCGTCGTGCTTGACAAATGGCACAAGGGCCAGACCACCTCCGGCGCCTACACCGGATATGAAACCGGTAAAATCAGCGATCTAGGCAAATGATAAAGCACGCTCAGCAAGCTGCCGTCACAGCCGATGCTTCGGCCCCGGCCGTCTCCAGTGCCGCAGCCGAGGCACATATAGCGCCGGCGCCGCGCATATCATTACAGGCCTTCTGCGAGACGGTTGAAAGTGCAGCCGCTGTCCAGGCCGCGGGTGAAGACCGGCGTCTTGGGAAGGCCCACGTTAAAATCCAGATGGGCGGTATCGGAGCCGCGATCGAAGCTTTCCGCAACTCGCCTACGCCGAACGTCATTCTGATTGAAATGGATGCACGCGCCACCGACATTCTCGGCGGACTCGACCAGCTGGCAGAACACTGCGACGCCGCGACGCGCGTGATCGTGATGGGCCGCGTCAACGACGTCTTGTTGTACCGCGAGTTGACACGGCGTGGCGTGAGCGAATATCTGATGACGCCGGTCAGCACTATTGATGTGGTCCGGGCGGTTTGCCACCTGTTTTCGGCACCTGACGCCAAGCCGGTAGGCCGTATCGTCGCAGTTGTGGGCGCCAAAGGCGGCGTAGGCGCGTCCACCGTGGCGCACAACGTGGCCTGGGCGATCGGACGTGATCTCACGATCGAATCGGTGGTTGCGGATCTCGATCTTCCTTTCGGCACCGCCGGCCTCGATTACAATCAGGACCCGCCTCAGGGCATCGCCGACGCCGTTTTCTCTCCCGATCGAGTCGACACTGCGTTTGTCGACCGTCTCCTGTCGAAATGCACCGACCATCTCAGCCTGCTGGCGGCGCCCGCGACCCTTGAGAGGGTCTACGACTTCGGTGCCGAAGCCTTCGATTCGATACTGGATTCACTGCGCGCGACCATTCCGTGCGTCGTTCTCGACGTTCCCCATCAATGGGCGGGCTGGACAAGGCGCCTGCTCGTCAGTGCGGATGAAATTCTGGTTGTTGCCGGGCCGGATCTGGCCAACCTGCGCAATGCCAAGAATCTCATCGATCTGCTGCGTGCGTCACGGCCGAACGATCATCAACCCCGCTACTGCCTCAACCAGGTCGGCATTCCCAAGCGCCCGGAAATCTCCGCGGCCGACTTTGCAAAGGCGCTTGAAACAAGTCCGCTCGCGGTCATTCCGTTCGAGCCACAGCTGTTTGGTCCGGCCGCCAACAACGGTCAAATGATCGGGGAAGTGTCGGCCAATCATAAGACCGCGGAGATCTTTCGTCAGATCGCCCAGGCGCTTACCGGGCGTGGCGAAGTCAAAAAGCCTCGCCGCGGCCTGCTGCCGCCTTTGCTCTCGAAGATCGTGAAACGCAAAGGCTGAATCGTCGGGAGTAACTCGCCTTGTTCGGTAAGCGAAGCGCAACCTCGGAAGCCCAAGTCGCCGTACCTCCTGCGCCGGTAGCGCCGGCTCCGGCGCCGCTTCCGTCTGCCGAGGCTCCAAAGGCCGCGTCGGCGGCTCCCGTCGAGACCGGGCGCACGCCGTTCCCGTCTGACGGGCTGGGCGCGCCGATCGTCTCGCCGCCGGTTGCGCCGCGGGCGCCCACTCCCGCCCCGACTGCCGTCGATACGCGGCGGTCGGAAGCGTATTACGAGACCAAAACCACCATTTTCGGCGCGTTGATCGAGGCAATCGACCTCGCGCAACTCGCCCGGCTCGATGTTGAATCCGCGCGCGAGGAAATCCGCGACATCATCAACGAGATCATCGCGATCAAGAACATCGTGATGTCAATCTCGGAGCAGGAAGACCTGCTCGACGATATCTGCAACGACGTCCTTGGCTTCGGGCCTCTCGAGCCGCTGCTTGCGCGCGACGACATCGCCGACATCATGGTCAATGGGGCCGGTACGGTCTACATCGAAGTCCAGGGAAAGATCCAGAAGACCGCTATTCGCTTTCGCGACAACCAGCAGCTGCTGAACATCTGCCAACGAATTGTCAGCCAGATCGGACGCCGCGTCGACGAATCTTCACCGATCTGCGACGCCCGCTTGCCGGACGGTTCGCGCGTCAACACGATTGTTCCCCCGCTTGCGATCGACGGACCGGCACTCACGATCCGCAAATTCAAAAAGGACAAGCTGACGCTCGATCAGCTCGTCAGATTCGGTACGATTACGCCGCAGGGTGCCGAGATTCTACGCATCATCGGGCGCAGCCGCATTAATACCCTGGTCTCGGGCGGCACCGGTTCCGGCAAGACCACGCTGCTTAACTGCCTTACGCAGTTCATCGACGACGACGAACGCATCATCACGTGCGAGGACGCGGCAGAATTGCAACTGCAGCAGCCTCATGTGGTGCGGCTGGAAACGCGCCCGCCGAATCTCGAAGGTGAGGGCCAGGTCACCATGCGTGACCTGGTGCGCAACTGCCTGCGTATGCGTCCCGAACGGATCATCGTCGGCGAAGTCCGCGGACCAGAGGCATTCGACCTCTTGCAGGCGATGAACACTGGTCATGACGGTTCGATGGGCACGCTCCACGCCAACAACCCACGTGAGGCATTGTCGCGTTTGGAATCAATGATCACGATGGGCGGATTTGCGCTTCCGTCGCGCACAATCCGCGAGATGATCTGCGCTTCGGTCGATGTGGTTATTCAGGCTGCGCGCCTGCGCGACGGCTCCCGCAAAATTACTCACGTCTCCGAAGTGATGGGGATGGAAGGCGACGTCATCGTTACCCAGGATATTTTCGTTTACGACATGGACGGCGAAGACGCCAAAGGCAATATCATTGGCCGTCATCGCTCGACCGGGATCGGCCACCCGCGTTTCTGGGATCGCGCCCGCTACTACGGCGAAGAGAAGAATCTGGCTGCTGCGCTCGACGCGGCAGAGGCCACCAACGAGGCCTAGGCGGAGCAGGCTGTGCAAATTATCGCCGTATTCTTCCTCGCCTCCGCCGCCATCGGCGGCGTCGTCTATGTTTTTCTTTACCCGCTTCTTTCCGGCGAGCGCAAAGCCGAGCAGCGGATACAAAGCGTCGCGGGGACAACCCCGACCACACGGGCCACGCGCGGACCACAGAAATCGCGCCGAGACGCCATCGAGTCGACGCTCAAGGATTTTGACGAGCGCCACAAGAAATCCAAGAATGTACCGCTTTCGGCAAGAATCGCGCGCGCCGGTCTGTCCTGGTCGAAGCGCCAGTTTTGGATAATTTCGGCGGGTATTGGGCTCGCGATGTTCGCCTTGGGCACGTTTGGTGGCGCCGGCCTGCTGGTTTCGGCGGTCCTTGGCTTCGCCGGAGCCTTTGGCGTCCCGCGGTGGCTGTTGTCCTTTCTGAGGAAACGCCGCGAGACAAAGTTTCTCGACCATTTTCCAGATGCCGTCGACGTTATCGTCCGCGGCATTAAGGCCGGTTTGCCGCTGCTCGACTGTATCAAAATGATCGTGTCCGAGGCGCCAGACCCGATCAAGACTGAATTCCGTCTCATCTTGGAAACGCAGGCGGTTGGAATGCCGTTGGGCGTGGCCTGCGGTAAATTGTACGAGCGCACGCCGCTGCCAGAAGCGAATTTTTTCGGAATCGTCGTTGCGATTCAGCAGAAGTCTGGCGGCAATCTCTCCGAAGCGCTCGGGAACCTGTCGAAGGTTCTGCGCGATCGTAAAAAAATGAAGGCGAAGATCCAGGCGATGTCGCAGGAGGCGAAGGCTTCGGCTGCCATTATCGGCGCGTTGCCGATCGCGGTGATGACATTGGTGTATCTAACCAGCCCTCACTATATCTCGCTGCTTTTCACCAATCCGGTTGGTCACATAATGCTGGCGGGATCCGCGGTCTGGATGGTTATAGGCACGTTCGTGATGAAGAAAATGATCAATTTCGACTTCTAGGCAGGCGAAAAGCATCCGATGCTCGAATTCCTGGTCAACGCGCTCAACGTGAAAACCATTACGGCGCTGTTTGCCGGCGTTGCCGCGGCCGCAACTGTGCTCACGCTGGCGATGCCTTTCGTATTTGTCGACCCGCTCGATAAGCGCATGCGTGCGGTCGCTCTCGAACGCGAGAAAATTCGTCAGCGCGAGCGCGAGCGGTTGGCGCAGGAAGGCCAGAAGGCCAAGCTTCGGCAGACGCCCAAGCAATACATCCAGACCATTGTCGACCGCTTCAACCTCACGAAATGGGTCGGTCAGGAAGAGGCGCGGCTCAAGCTCATCCAGGCCGGGTATCGTGGTCAGGCGCCCTACGTCACATATCTGTTTGTGCGCATGATCACGCCGGTAGTATGTTTTCTGTTCGCGCTACTCTATCTTTTTGTCATTCTCAAACTCGACCAGCCCACAATGGTCAAAGTCGGCGCGTGTATCGCCGCAGCCTATGTCGGCATGCAGCTGCCGCTGATATTGCTGAAGAACAAGATCCAACGCCGGCAATTGTCCATTAGACGGGCATTCCCCGACACGCTTGATCTGCTTCTGATTTGCGTCGAGTCTGGCATGTCGATCGAAGCCGCCTTCAGGAAGGTCAGCGACGAAATCGGCACGCAATCCGTCGCTCTGGCCGAAGAGCTTACGCTGACCACTGCCGAATTGTCGTACTTGCCTGATCGGCGTCAGGCATACGAGAACCTTGCCAAGCGTATCGATCTGGACGGGGTCAAATCGGTCTGTATGGCGTTGCAGCAGTCGGAGCGCTATGGCACTCCGCTTGCAACGATGCTCAGGGTCATGGCGCAGGAAAATCGCGACATGCGCATGTCGGAGGCCGAAAAGAAGGCCGCGGGACTGCCGCCGAAGCTGACCGTTCCGATGATCTTGTTCTTCCTGCCGGTGCTGTTCGTTGTCATTCTTGGACCAGCCGCGATTAAAGTGATGGCGTTGAAATAGAGTGCATCGAAGCGCGCGCTTCGGACACACTCACTTGACGTCCGCCAGCGGCAGCGCCGTTGTGGACTTGATTCGCTCCATTGCAAACCGCGACGTGACGTTCTTCAGCGGTACGGTGGCTATCAGTTTTTTGTAGAACGCGTCGTACCCGGCGATGTCGGTCACGACAACGCGCAACATGTAGTCGACGTCGCCGGCCATCCGGTAGAACTCCATCACTTCTGGCATGGCTCCCACCGTGGCGGCGAAGCTTTTGAGCCATTCCTGCGAATGGTCGCCGGTCTCGATCGAGACGAACACCGTGATGCCAAGGCCAACTTTTTCCGGGTCGATGATCGCCACCCGTCGGGTGATGACACCGTCGGCCTCCAGGCGCTGCAACCGCTTCCAGCACGGCGTCGATGACAGGCCAACCCGTTGGCCGATTTCTGCGACGGACAGCGATGCGTCTTCCTGCACGACGGCGAGGATCTTCCGGTCGATGGTATCCATTCTTCGGTCTCGTCAGAAAATAGAATAGACTACTACGATATTTGATACAGATAGTATTTTATTCTTTTTTGATGCTCATACCTGTCTTTACAGAGAAAGATATTCTATTTCAATAGAAATTCTCGGCTGCTCTGCGGCGACCAATCCAACCTCGAAACCGTGCCATGAAAACTGTAGTTCGATTCAACCCCTTCACCGCTGTGCGTCGGCTCGGTGCCGCGATGCTGTTCAGCGCGGCTATGGCCGTTTCGGTTGCGGGGGCACACGCCGACCCGCTTGTGACGCCGCAATGGCTCAACGGACACCTCACCGACACCGATCTGGTCGTGCTCGACATCCGCTCCGCCATCGACGGCGGCGGTGCGCAGGCCTATGCGGCCGGACACATCCCAAAAAGCGTGCACAGTGACTACGACAAGGCCGGCTGGCGGGTTACACGGAACAATGTGCCATTCATGGTCCCGACCGTTCCGGAGCTGGAAAAACTAATCGGCGATCTCGGTATCGATGAAGATACGCATGTGGTTGTTGTTCCGGCGGGTGTGAATGTCCTCGACTTTGGATCGGCGGCGCGCACGTACTGGACGCTGAAATATGTGGGCGTGAAGAACGTCTCCATCCTCGACGGCGGCGTTGCCGCCTGGCGTAGTGCCGGTTTGCCTGTGGAGACCGGAACGAAGGCGCCGTCGCCAAAAATTTTCACGGCGACTGTCGACAAGAGCATTTTGGCTGAAGCCGTCGACGTCGAGTCCATCGAAGGCAAAGGCGGAGCAACCTTGGTCGATGCGCGGCCTGCGTCATTTTTCCTGGGCAAAGAAAAAGCGCCCGCGTCCAAGGCCTACGGCCACATTCCCGGCGCGCTGAATATCGACAGTTCGGAATTCTACGATGCAAAAAGCAATCGTCTGAAGCCAAAGGTCGAGCTGGCCGCAATCGCGAACGCGGTTCAGGGTCCTGTTGTGAATTATTGCAATACGGGCCATTGGGCTTCGACCGACTGGTTCGTGTTTCATGAAGTTCTTGGCCGCAAGGATGCCAAGCTGTATGCCGGTTCAATGGTCGAGTGGACCAGCAATGACAACCGGTCGATTGAATCTTCGCGCACGAAATGGGACGATCTGAAAAAGGCCCTCGGCCTCGGATCCTGACCTACGTTCCGGAGTTCCAATGACAACGGCAAGTTTGGCCGCGTCCGATCCGGGCGCGGCAGTTCGCATCGACCGCCTTTTCCTCGGGCTCGCACTGGCGGCAACGGCTATCTTGATCGCGCTGGTGCTTCTCGACCATCAGCTTGCCTCGGCGGCTTTGATCATCGGTGGCTTCGGTCTCGGAGTTGCATTCCTCAAGGCCGAGTTCAGTTATACCGCCTCGTGGCGGCGGTTTCTGACGCGCGGTGAGGCGGGAGGGATTCTCGGCGGCTTGATCGTGATCGCGGTCTGTGCGGTCGTCGTGGTGCCGGTGGCGGCGCTTCTACCGAAATACGGTGGCGCCATCGCTCCGCTCGGGCCCTCGCTGATCATCGGCGCGTTTGTCTTCGGTACCGGCATGCAGCTGGCGAACGGCTGCGGCTCGGGGACGCTTTATACGGTTGGCGGCGGATCAGGGCGCATGTTGGTCACGCTATTGTTCTTCGTCATCGGCAGCGTATTTGGCAGTCTGTCGCTGCCGTCATTTCTTGCTCTCGGTGGAATTGATCCGATCCTGGCGTCGGACTATCTCGGCGCCTGGGGTGGGCTGATCGCGACCCTTGCCAGTATCGCTGTCGCGGCTTTGTTGATCATCGCGGTTGCGCGCCGGCGTGGCGCGAACTTCATACCGTCGCGCAACTATGTTATCGGCGGCCTCGCAATCGGCGTTCTATGCGTTGCTGTTTTCCTTGCTGGCGGCCATCCCTGGAGCGTGACCTTCGGCTACACGGTATGGGGTGCAAAAGCCGCCACCGCGCTCGGCTTCGACCTTTCGCACTCGGCATTCTGGCAGTGGCCGGGCCCCAAGCATGCACTTGCAGAATCCGTCCTGTCCGACACCTCAAGTCTCACGGATTTCGGAATGATTTTCGGCGCCATGGCGGCCGCCGCGGCGTCGAAGCCGTTCGCGCGTGCCAGCTGGCCGCCCGTCAAGTCGTTGCTCGCCGCCGGAATTGGCGGATTGCTCATGGGGTGGGGCGCCCGGCTCGGTTTTGGCTGCAATATCGGCGCTTTGGTCGGGGGCGTCGCCTCCGGCTCGCTGCATGGGTGGGTCTGGCTTCTCGCTGCGTTGCCGGGCTGCTTGATCGGCATTCGTTTGCGGCCGCTGTTCGGCCTGTCCCGGGAGTAGCGCCGTGCGGCTGGTTTATATCATTGTCGTGCTGCTCGGCGTCGGAGTCATCCTGACCGATCACCTCTCCAGCCCATCGAGCGGACGCGCGGTGTCGCCGGAGGATTTTGCAGGCGCATGCGCGCCTTGCGGCGCACCTTGTCCGTCTAAGAAGTAGAATTCACGCCGGATTTCGCTTGAGGAAATCGTCGACTTCGGCCCGCGTTGCCGCGCCCATCAGCCCGCCGAAGCGTGTGCACTTGATGGCGGCGGCAGCGCCTGCAAATCGCATCGAATCGCGCAGGTCGCCAGACTCCACGAAGCGGAAGGTGAAAGCGCCATGGAAGACGTCGCCGGCGCCGAGCGTATCGATCGCGTTCACCTTGAACGCATCCATATGCCGGATCTCGCCGCTTTCGAGCCAGTAGACTCCGTCTGAGCCGTCGGTGAAGGCCAGGAAGCCTTTGAAAGACTGCCCGAGCTTTTTGAGCGCAGCGCCCAGGTCGTTCAATCCGGTGCTGCCGCGCAACGCCTCCGCCGAGGAGATGACGTGACTGCAGGCAAGCAGCAGCGGATCGTCGAGTGATGCCGCGTTGTCGAGATCAAGCACCCGGGGAATGCTGCGCGCTTCCGCCGCCTTGCAGATCGGTGTCACAAAATTCGGATAGCGATTGTCGAGAAGCACAGCGTCGACCTCTGCGACAGCACGTTCGGGGTTCTCCGGCGCGATCGCGCTCAGGCCCTGATCGCGCCGTGTCGCGATTGTTTTTTCTCCAGCGGCGTCAACCAAGATCAGTGATACCGACGAAATCGCGCCCGGAACGCGAATAGCGCCGCTGCAATCGATTTTCTCGCGCATCAAGCTTTCAAGAATACGGCTTGAAAGTTCATCGTCCTTCGCGCCGAGTGGGCCGGCAAAGCTCACCTGGCCGCCAAGTCGTGCTACTGCAACCGCGGCATTTCCGGCCTGGCCGCCGGACGTGATCATGAATTCGGACGCCTGAACCTTTGTGCCGGCGTCCGGGAACTTTTCCACGCGCATGATGATGTCCTGCACGGCGCCGCCCGCGCACAGGATGCGTGGATTTTTTTCGCCACGCGGCTCAATCAAAACGGACCTCGTCCTCTACCCACGCACGAATGATGTGATGCGCGATCGCTACTGGAGGCGGCGTTGTCAGCCCTTGTGAGTGTTTGCGCATCAGCATGCTTCCGATCTCATCCTTGCTAAACCAGCGGGCGTCCTCGAGTTCCTCGCGATCGACGACGATTTCGTGCGTTAATGCCTCGGCGTGGCAGCCGATCATCAGAGAGGCAGGGAATGGCCAGGGCTGCGAGGCGAAATAGACCACGCGACCGCACGTGATTCCGGCTTCCTCGCGCGTCTCCCGGTGCACCGCATCTTCGATCGATTCGCCAGGCTCGACAAAGCCGGCAAGACACGACCACATCGTCGGCACGAAGCGTGGACTGCGGCCGAGCAAGCAGCGGTCGCCATCGATCGCCAACATGATCACCACAGGATCGGTGCGCGGAAAATGCTCGGCCTTGCATTGCGGGCAGTCGCGCCGCCAGCCGCCGGAGACGAGCCGTGTCGCGGCTCCGCAATTGGGGCAAAAGCGGTGGCGCGTATGCCAATGAAGGACGGCCTTCGCTTCCGCGATAGGCGGCAGGTCATCGGCAGCAACCAGCCCCTGCACGGCGATCGACCGCAGGTCCGTGACCAGCAGATCGCTGCGGCTTTTCAGCGTCTCGGCCGATTGAGGTGAAAGCCCGTGACCAAACCGCGGCGCGCCATCAAGCAGGCCGAGAAAGATCGTTTCGGCGGGCGGGCCGAGCTCGTGCGCTTCGGACAGCGTGAATAGCGGCTGGCTGAGGGGCGAACCTTTCTTCGCCACGATCCATTCGCCGCCAATCACATATGTTCCTGCGCCGGGATGCTTTGTCAGCGCGGCTATCGCGGAGGCATCTGTGCGCAGTTCCGCCGCGCGCTCGATACGGCTGTTTGTGTATCCCAGACGTGGTTTAGGACCGAGACGTGATGACATAAGTCACTCAAATTCGCATGCGGGCACGCGCCGCGCAATGCGCCGTCCAATGCGGGTCAGGCGAGCGCCTGATCGACCGCCGCCATCACCTGCTCGGGCTTGAGTTCGTCGAGACAAACGCTGCGGCTGCGGATGTTGCGTTCGCAGCCTTCGAAGGTGCAAGGTGTGCACGGCAGTGGATTCTGCACGATCCAGACATTGCCCTGGTTTTGGATGGGGCAGCTCGCCTGCCACGGCGCTGCCAGCCCGCCAACCGGCCATGGCCCCCAGACGCACGGGTCCATGGGGCCGAATAGCGCGACCGTCGGGCATCCGGCCGCGGCGGCAAGATGCGTCGTTGAGGTGTCGGGACCGATGTAAATACGAGCGCCCGAAAGCAGCTTCATCGTCTGTGGCCATTCCAGCTGATGGAATTCGCAGACGCCGCGCCAGACGTTTTCCAGATAACGGCGCTCCGCTTCGCCAGGACCGCCGATCGCAACAATTGAGAGACCACGCTTTGCAAGGTTCGCCGCGACTGTGCGCCATCCATCCGGCGTCCACTCCTTGTAGGCGAACATCGGCGCCGCGTGGATGACAGCGTATTTGCCGTTGGTCGCAACGGCCGTGGTTTGCGCAGCCGCGGGACAAACCAATTCGGGAATGCGTGGAATATCGAGCGCGTCGGCGAGCCGGAGGTTCTGCTCCACGCGGTGAAATTTCTCCGCCGCGGGGACGGTCCGATTCAGCACGATGCGCTTGAGCGCACGTGCGAGCCATGGATCGGTGTCCGTCGTTACTCCGACGCGCCAACGGCCGGCGGCGAAGGCAAAAACCGTCGGACGGTCTCCGCTTTGCGTGGATATCGCAACATCGTAAGAGCGCCAGAGGCGCCGGATCAGGCCCAGGCTGTCCACCGCTGTCGGCCGCTGCGGCATTGTGAGGATACGGTCGATGTCGGGGTTTCCGGCAATAATTCCTGCGCTGCCGTCGAACACCAGCACGTCGATCGTCGCCTCCGGCCAGGCACGGTGCACGCTGCGGATCACTGGCGTCGTCAGCAGCAGATCGCCGATGCGGCGCAGGGAGATGATCAAGATGCGGGAAGGGCGCGCGGCCATGCCGGATTCTCGCAGGACCGGAACTACCGGTCCATGGCGGTGAGACCTTCGGACTTGAGCGATTGCTGCAGCGATTTTAAAAACGCGCGCAGTTTCTCTTGTTCATAGGGGAGTGGCGGTTTGACGCCCCAGACCGGTTTGGGCCAGGCAGCATCGTTATGGCGGCGTGCGATTATATGCACATGCAACTGTGGCACCTGGTTCCCCAGCGCGGCGATATTGAGCTTGTCGCATTGGGTGATGCTTTTCAGCGCACGCGCCGTTGCGGCGATTTCACCGAGCAACTGCACCTGCGCATTCTCCTCGAGATCGATGAGCTCTACGAGACCGGGCAGGCGCGGCACCAGGATCAGCCACGGATAGTTGGCGTCGTTCGTCAGCAGCGCACGAGCAAGCGGCAAGTCGCCGACCGGAACTGTGTCTTGCGCGAGTTGCGGGTGCAGCGACCAGCCCCTGGTAAGCCCTGAATTCATTGGACAAATCCACACGATTCTTTCGGAGGAAAGCTAGCAGAGACGCCGCCCCACTGCTTGCTTTCCCGGTTTATTGGCCTGATATAGACCCCGGGAGGTTGGCGGTGGACGAGCCACTCGCCAACCGGGTCAGGTCCGGAAGGAAGCAGCCCTAACGAGCGCGGTTCGGGTCGCTCGTCAGCCTCCCACCAATTCCTAGACTTGTTCGCGATCAGTCCGCGCGTCGCGCGGCGGCGAAGCGGATGGCACGATGAGCGAGCCCAGAAAATCCGCTGTTTCCGGTTCCACCTCGGCCGAGGCACCGGCTGATGGTTATCGTGTGCTCGCACGCAAATACCGGCCTGCAAGCTTCGAGGATCTGATCGGGCAGGATGCCATGGTGCGTACGGTCTCGAATGCGTTCGAGAGCGGCCGTATCCCGCAGGCCTGGATCCTGACTGGCGTGCGAGGTGTCGGAAAAACGACCACCGCGCGCATTCTTGCGCGTGCGCTCAATTACGAACTGCCTGACGGCTCGTTGAAAGAGCCGACGATCAAGATGCCGGTGATGGGTGTGCATTGCCAGGCCATCATCGAGAGCCGGCATCCGGACGTGCTGGAGATGGATGCCGCCTCGCATAACAGTGTCGAGGACGTCCGGCAGATCAACGATGCGATCCGCTACGCACCGATGAGCGCGCGCTACAAGGTCTACATCCTCGACGAAGTGCACATGTTGTCGGGCGCGGCTTTCAACGCGCTGCTCAAGACGCTGGAAGAGCCGCCGCCGCATGCGAAGTTCGTTTTCGCAACCACCGAAATCCGCAAGGTGCCCGTGACGGTGCTCTCGCGCTGTCAGCGTTTCGATCTGCGCCGGGTCGACGCGGCTCTTCTGGTAGACCATTTGCAGGGCATCGCCGCGAAAGAGAAGGCCGAGATCGAGCCCGCTGCGCTCGCTTTGATTGCCCGTGCGGCGGAAGGCTCGGTGCGCGACTCACTGTCGTTGCTCGACCAGGCAATGGCGCATGCAGCCGGTCCGGTCCGGGCCGAAGACGTCCGCCAGATGCTGGGGCTGGCGGATCGTGTGCGGGTAGTCGATTTGTTCGAGGCGCTTATGAAGGGCGATGTCGCCGCCGCGCTGAAAGAGCTGCGCGAGCAATATGAGATCGGCGCCGATCCTGCCGTCATCCTTGCCGATCTCGCTGAGTTCACCCACTTTGTTACACGTGTCAAAGTCATTCCGGCGGTTGCCGACGATGTGTCGCTGTCGGAGGCCGAGCGCACGCGCGGGCGCGCTTTTGCGTCGCAGCTATCGATGCGCGTGCTGTCGCGCACCTGGCAGATGCTGCTTAAGGGTGTCGCCGAAGTGCCGGCATCCGCGCGCCCGGTTGCTGCCGCCGAGATGGTGCTGGTGCGTATTGCCTATGCGGCTGATCTGCCGACGCCCGATGAAGTCGTTCGCTCGCTCGGCGAGAATGGAGCCGCACCGGCCCGTCCGCAGGGGAATGGCGGTAGCGTTCAAGCCTCGTCCCAAGGCTACACGCCGCGCTACGATGCGCCGCGCGGCTCGCCTCGGTCGTCTGCAGCGGTGTCGCCGCGGCCGGCGGAGGATCCCATGCCGCGCCGGGACGAGCCGGTCGCCGCGCCGACTCTGTCCATCAATTCATTTGCGGATCTGATTGCGCTTGCCGCAGAGAAGCGCGACATCACCACCAAGATGGCGCTTGAGCGCGACGTGCGGCTGGTCCGCTGTGAGGATGGCCAGCTCGAAATCGCGCTTGAGGCGCGCGCGCCGAAGACGCTGGTGCATGATCTTCAGCGCAAGCTGACCGGCTGGACCGGCAAGCGCTGGATCGTGGTCGTATCCAAAGAGCAGGGCGCGCCGACCATGCGCGCCCAGGCTGATGCGCAGCAGGCGGAAATCGAGCGGGACGTGCAGCATGATCCGCTGGTGCAAGCGGTGCTCAGCCGGTTCCCGGGCGCCAAGATCGTGGGCGTGACGCAAAATGGCCCGGATCAGGCGGAGCAGACGTCGGATGCCAGTTCCTATGAACGTGAGGACTAGCCGATGGCGGATTTCCTCGGCCTGATGAAACAGGCTGCACAGTTGCAGTCGAAGATGCAGGCGATGCAGGCGGAGCTCGATCAGATCGAGGTCGCGGGCACCGCGGGCGGCGGCGTCGTCACCGTTACGCTTTCGGCCAAGGGCGACCTCAAGGGTGTGAAGATCGACGATTCGTTGCTGAAGCCATCGGAAAAAGAAATTATCGAAGATCTGATCGTTGCGGCGCATGCCGATGCGCGGCGTAAGGCGGAAGGCGTGCTCCAGGAAAAAATGAAAGAAGTCACCGGTGGGCTGCCGCTGCCGCCGGGACTGGGTTTGACCTGATATTCTTATTCAATGCCCACTGCCGTCGCCGGACCTGAAATCGAGCGCCTGATCCAGCTGCTGGCGCGGCTGCCCGGTCTGGGGCCGCGCTCCGCGCGGCGCGCGGCGCTGCACCTCATCAAGAAACGCGAATTGCTGATGGCGCCGCTTGCCGCCGCGCTCGAAACGGCGATGGAAAAGATCGAGGTCTGCAAGATCTGCGGCAATATCGATACGCAAAACCCGTGCACGGTCTGCACCGACGGCAAGCGCGACGTGTCAATCATCGTTGTGGTTGCCGACGTTGCGGACTTGTGGGCGCTCGAGCGTGCGCACGCGGTGAATGGCCGCTATCACGTGCTTGGCGGCACGCTGTCGCCTCTCGACGGCGTCGGCCCGCAGGATCTGTCGATCGATGCGCTGATTTCGCGCGCGCACGAGACGCCGGTCAAAGAGGTGATTCTGGCGCTCAACGCCACCGTCGACGGCCAGACCACGGCGCACTACATCACCGAGCTTCTGGCCGATGCAAAAGTTAAAGTGACTCGGCTTGCGCACGGCGTGCCGGTCGGCGGCGAGCTCGATTATCTCGATGAAGGAACGCTCGCCGCGGCGATCAAGCAGCGGACGTTATTCTAGGCCACTTCCATACGTCTCAACGGCGCCGTAGGGCGACGATGTGCAAACGAATCTTCTTTATGGCCGCTTCGCGGACAGCATTGCGAAATGTCCGCCACGCTGCAGCCAGATCAGCAAGATGAAACTTGGAATGCTGGCGGCAACGCAGATGACGAAATACCACATCCAGCCGGTTGCCGCCGCGATGTAGCCCGAGCCGAGCGCGAGCACCGTGCGCGCCAATGCAAACAGTGCCGTCAACAGGGCGTATTGTGTGGCCGTATGCAGCGGGTTGCCGCAAAGCGCGGAAAGATACGCGACAAAAATTACGGTTCCGATGCCGCTGGTGAAATTCTCGGCGGTGATGGCGAAGGTCAGCCAGGCCACGTCCCGGCCGACGACCGCCTGCCATGCGAACGCGAAAATCGCCACCGCCTGCAAGACACCGCCGATCCACAGACTGGTCGCCATCGGCAAGGCGCGCGCGATGAAGCCACCGGCAAATCCGCCCGCAATCGCCGCGGCAAATCCGACGCCCTTGATGATGGTGGCGAGCTCAACGCGCGTAAACCCGGTCTCGAGCACGAACGGCGTCGTCAGCGCGCTCGCGAGGGTATCGGCAAATTTGAAGAGCATCACGAAAACCAGCACCACGATGGCCATGTCGCGCGACAGGAACTCGGAAAAGCTGGCGATCGCCGTATCGGTCACGCGCTTCCACGAGCCCTGGCGTGCACGCGCCGAATGCTCGGCGGCGGCAGCCACCGATTTTTCCGGTTCCCTGGCCAGCAGCGTTGCGATGATGCCGACCAGGACGAGCGCCGACATCGCGACAAAAGTCACGCGGTAGGCGGCTTGTTTGTCGAGGCCGAATCCCATGAGGCCGCTCACCAGGAACAGCGCGCCGGCGCTAGAAACCAGCACCGCGATACGGTAGGCGGCGACGTACGAGGCCATGCCAGCAGCCTGTTCGTTCTCCGGCAGGCTTTCGACACGGAACGCGTCGATCACAATGTCCTGCGTTGCCGACGCGGTCGTGACCAGCAATGCCGCGCCGGCGACCGACCATGGCGAGGCCGCTGGGTCGCTGATCGCGAGCAAGATGATCGCGCCGACGAGCAGGATTTGCGTCAACATGAGCCAGCCACGGCGGCGCCCGAGCAGGCGCGAGAGTAGGGGCACGTCGAGCGCGTCGACAGCTGGCGCCCACAGCGGCTTTGCCCAATAGGGCGTTCCGACAGCCGCAAACAGGCCGATCGTGCGGATATCGACACCGGTTTCCGTCATCCAGGCTTGCAGCGTCTGCCCCGCCAGTGAAAACGGCAGCCCGGCCGAAAAACCGAGCAGCAGCACGATCAGCACGCGCGGCTTGAAGTAGACGGCCACGCCGTCGAACCATGACGACTGCGTGTGCGTCCCTGGTGGAACTGTCATTGCGCTATTCGCCGGCTTCCAGCTTGTGCCGGATCGGCGCCTGAATGACCTCGGCGCTCGGCGGCGGCTCATCGTCGAATTCGACGCTTTGAATCCTGTCGCCGCGGTTGATGATTTTATCCGTGGAAATGACGATCTGCTTGATATCGGCGTTGGCCTGGCCGAAATGCTTGTCGAGATTTTCGACGCGATCGCGCAGGCGCTGCACGTCGGTGATCAGATGCCCGACCTCGACAAGGATCTTGTCGGCAGCCTCGCGCATCTTCGCATCCTTACGAATCTGCTGGATCACCTGGATTGCCAACATCAGGAGTGACGGCGAAACGATGATCACCTTGGCACGATAGGCCCTCTGAAAAACGTCGTCGAAACCGTCGTAGAGTTCCACGTAAATCGATTCAGACGGAACAAACATCAGGGCCATATCCTGGGTCTCGCCCGGGATCAGATATTTGTCTGCAATGTCGCTGACATGTTTCGCGATATCCGCGCGCACGCGGGCAACCGCAAGCTTGCGTTCTTCGTCGCTTTTTGCCTCTCGGAAAGCTGTGACCGCCTCGAGTGGAAACTTGGCGTCGATGACGAGGGAAGGGCCGTCAGGAAGGTGCACGACGCAATCGGGGCGCGCTTTGTTGGAGAGCGTGGCCTGGAATTCATAACAATCCCGCGGCAGGCCGTCCTGAATGATCATTTCCATCCGCGCCTGGCCAAACGCGCCGCGTGTCTGCTTGTTGCTGAGCACATTCTGCAGGCTCGTGACCTGCGAGGCCAGGTCGGTAATGTTCCTTTGCGCGTGGTCGATTACGGCGAGCCGCGCGTTCAGTTGTTGGAGGTGCTCGGCCGTGTGCTGGGTCGAGTTTTGCATCGACTCGCCAAGCCGCGCTGTCACTGCGTCGAGTCGCTCGTGCACCGTCTGCTGGAGTTGCGATTGTGCCTTGGCGAGCAATTCGCCCATGATCTGAACGCGCGCATTGAGGTCGGCCATCCGCTGCTCGGCGGCAGGATCGTGAGGCGGCTTGCGCGGCCACAGCAAAATCACAATGACAACAATGACCCCGATCGCGACAATCGTGCCGATCACCAGCGCAAGAGCCGGCGCATTCGCCAATACCGCGTTAGCCAAGGAGTTCAAATCGTCCATTCGGCGCTTCTACAGTGATTCGCTGTCGCGGGCGAACGAACGGCGAACGGTAAGGCGGTTGCGCCGATGGCTCAAGGGGAAGTGTGCATTGACCGCATCAGCCCTTGCCCTTACATCGCGGCCATGGCGGTTCGCGACATTCTCATCATCCCCGACAAGCGTCTTCGGCTTAAATCCGAGCCGGTGAAGGCCGTCGACAAGACATTGCGCGCGCTGGTCGACGACATGTTCGAGACGATGTATGCGGCGCCCGGCATCGGGCTTGCCGCGATTCAGATCGGCGTGGCGCGACGCGTCGTCACCATGGATCTTGCGAAAAAAGACGAGCCGAAGCAGCCGCTGGTCTTCATCAATCCGGAAGTGACCTGGACTTCGGACGAAAAGGCGACTTATGAGGAAGGATGCCTCTCAATTCCTGAATATTACGAGGAAGTCGAACGCCCAAAGTCGGTCCGGGTGAAATACCTCGATCTCGACCTCAAGCCGCAGGAGATCGAGGCGGACGGGCTGCTTGCCACCTGCCTGCAGCACGAGATCGACCACATCAATGGCGTGCTTTTCATCGACCATATTTCCAAGCTCAAGCGCAGCATGGTGATGAAGAAATTCAAGAAAGCGGCAAAGAAAACCGAAGGCGTAAAACCGCTTTCCGAGGACGAAGAGCCTTCGCATCACATCGGCTGACAGCGGGCGCGCCCGCGCGCAGGATGGTGCTTCAATGCGCCTGATTTTCATGGGCACGCCTGATTTTGCGGTGCCGACGCTGATCGAACTTGCCGCGCGTGGACACAAAATTGCGGCGGTCTACACACGCGCGCCCAAACCGGCCGGCCGCGGCATGGATCTGCAGCGCACGCCGGTGGAGCAGGAGGCACGGCGGCTTGCACTCGCCGTGCATACGCCGAGGACGCTGAAGGATGAAGAAGCCCTGGCTGCGTTCCGTGCACACGATGCCGACGCCGCTGTGGTGGTCGCCTATGGCCTGATCCTGCCAAAGTCAGTGCTCGAAGCACCACAGCTCGGCTGCTTCAATATCCATGCATCGCTGTTGCCGCGCTGGCGCGGGGCTGCACCCATTAACCGGGCCATCATGACGGGGGATGCCGAATCCGGAGTCACTATCATGAAGATGGACGAGGGCCTTGATACCGGCGCCATGGCCATGGCGGAGCGGATGCCGATCGGAGCCGATATCACGGCGGGCGATTTGCACGATGCTCTGTCGCGCCAGGGCGCCGATCTGATGCTGCGCGCGCTCGCCGCCGCCGAGCGCGGCTCGCTCACGCTCACGCCGCAGCCGGACAATGGTGTCACTTATGCCGAGAAGATTTCCAAAAACGAGACGCGCATTGATTGGTCGAAGTCATGGAAACAGGTGCACGATCACATCCGCGGACTTTCCCCGTTTCCCGGTGCCTGGTTCGAGATCGCTGGCGTGCGGGTCAAGGCGCTGCGCTCGACCAAAGGCGAAGGCTCCGGTGTGGCCGGCACGGTGCTCGATGACAAGCTCACCATCGCGTGCGGTGCGGCAGCGGTGCGTCTCACGCAAGTGCAGCGCGCCGGCAAGCAGCCGATGTCAACGGACGAGTTTCTGCGCGGCACGCCGGTGAAGCCCGGCGTGCGGGTGATGTGACATGCCGCGCTACAAGCTGACAGTTGAATATGACGGACGGCCATTTGCCGGCTGGCAGATCCAGGCCGACCAGCTCACCGTGCAGGGCCTGCTCACTGCGGCGGTCGAAGCGCTCTCCGGCGATAAAACGCTGGTGCAAGGTGCCGGCCGGACCGATGCCGGCGTCCATGCGCGGGCTCAGGTCGCCCACGCCGATCTGACAAAGGAATGGGATACCGACACCATACGCGACGCGCTCAATGCGCATCTGCGGCCGCACCCGATCGCGATTCTCGCCGCCGAACGTGCCGCGGATGATTTCAACGCGCGCACCTCGGCCATCAGGCGGCACTATCTCTACCGCATCATCAATCGGCGCGCTGATCTCACGCTCGAAGCCGGCCGCGCCTGGCGCGTGCCGCGCCCGCTCGACGCGGCGGCGATGCACAAGGCGGCGCAGCGCCTGATCGGAAAGCACGATTTCACAACGTTCCGCTCGACCGAATGCCAGGCCAAGTCGCCGGTGAAAACGCTGGATATTCTCAAGGTCGAGCGCAGCGACGAGGACGTCTATGTGATCGCGGTCGCACGGTCGTTCCTGCACAATCAGGTGCGCTCGATGGTCGGATCGCTTGTCCCGGTTGGCGAGGGCAAATGGAGCCCCGACGACCTCGCGAAGGCGCTCGAGGCGCGCGATCGTGCAGCCTGCGGCCCTGTCGCGCCGCCGGACGGGCTGTACCTGACGAAAGTGGAATATTGAGCCCTGGTTTTGGGGCCGATGCCCGTCAGGCGAAATACCTGTCGATGATCTTCCGATAGATCCCGGTGAGCTTTTGCAGGTCAGCAACCGGCACGCGCTCATTGATCTGATGCATCGTCTGGCCGACCAGGCCGAACTCGACCACGGGACAATGGTGCGTGATGAATCGCGCGTCCGATGTGCCGCCCGTCGTCGACAGTGCAGGCTTGCGTCCGGTGGCTTCGGTGACGGCGGCCGCGACCAGATCGGTGAATGGCCCCGGCTTGGTCACGAACACGCCGGCGTTCGACGGTTCCCACTGGAATGCAAATTTGATCTTTTCGTCCGCTGCCTTCGTCGCACGCTGTTCGATAAGCTTTTTCAGCGAAGCGAGCGTGTGGTTATCGTTGAAGCGGATATTAAAGCGCGCGCGTGCCTCGCCGGGAATGAGATTGACGGTCTTGTTGCCGACATCGACTGAAGTGAACTCAAGATGTGACGGTGCGAATTGCGCGCTGCCCTGGTCGAGCGGTTCGGCCTGCAAGGCGGAAACCAGCGCCACCAGGCCGCGGATCGGATTGTTGGCGCGCTGCGGATAAGCCACGTGCCCTTGCGTGCCGCTCACGATGAGGTGGCCGTTGAGGGAGCCGCGCCGGCCGATTTTGATGGTGTCGCCGAGCTCATCCTGGTTGCTCGGCTCGGCCAGGATGCAGTGGTCGAACTTTTCTCCGCGCTCGGCAGCCCACTTCAGCAATTTCGGCGTGCCGTTGACCGCGATGCCTTCCTCGTCACCCGTAATGAGAAATGAAATCGAGCCCTTCGGTTTTCCGCCGCGCTGGCCGAGGTGATCGAGCACCGCTGCGACAGCGCAGGCAATGCCGCCCTTCATGTCGACGGCGCCGCGGCCGTAGAGCTCTCCGTTCGCAACCTCGCCGGAAAATGGCGGATGCTTCCACGCCTTCTCGTCGCCCGCCGGTATCACGTCGGTGTGCCCTGCGATCACCAGATTCGGCGCGGCGGTTCCGATGCGAGCGTAGAGATTTTCCACGTCGTCTGTACCGGGCTCGCGGAACGTCATGCGATGCACGGCGAAGCCGGCTTTTTTCAATACGCCTTCGAGAAATGTCAGCGCGCCGCCTTCTGCCGGGGTCACGGAGGGGCAGCGC
>Ga0164307_10000336_pt1 | contig 21036 bp, 19 predicted proteins | sample Whisoiple_243_MG_FD_110214 | JGI IMG/M metagenome (GOLD analysis project Ga0164307, IMG submission 110214) | Soil microbial communities amended with fresh organic matter from upstate New York, USA - Whitman soil sample_243_MG | ecosystem: Environmental > Terrestrial > Soil > Unclassified >...
GCTGGTGGGGCGACCCCGACGAACAATACGCGCTGGTAAGCGGCGATCTCGATCATCCCGATATGGATCAATTCATCGTCGCGCTCGACGAAAAGCCGTTCGGCTACATCCAGTGCTACGCATTGAGCACTTGGAATCAGGGTTTTGGGCCGCAGCCGCACGCCGCCCGGGGTATCGACCAGTTCATCGGCGAACCCGATATGATCGGGTGTGGCCATGGCTCGGACTTCATCCGGCAATTCACGGATGGTCTATTAGAATCAGGCATTCCGCGCGTTGTGACCGATCCCGACGCGGAAAATGCGCGGGCGGTGCGCGCCTACACCAAAGCCGGCTTTCAGCGCGAGCGCGTGATCGACACGCCCGACGGTCCGGCCCTGATGATGGTTCGCAACCCGTGACAACGGTCCAGACCACACCCGCTTCGTCTCGGCTCGCTGCCTGGCAGTGGGCGCTGATCGCCGCCTGCCTGATCGCATCGCAGGCTTCGATCCTCTATGCGATGGGCCGGCTGCCGATCTGCGCCTGCGGCTACGTCAAGCTGTGGCATGGCGTGGTGCAGAGCTCGGAGAATTCACAGCACCTCACCGACTGGTACACCTTCTCGCACATCATCCACGGTTTTCTGTTCTATGCCGCCACCTGGCTGCTGCTGCCACAGCTGGGGTGGCCCATGCGGCTGATCGCCGCCATGCTGGTCGAAGGCGGCTGGGAAATCGTGGAGAATTCGAACTGGATCATCGAGCGCTACCGCTCGGCGACCATGTCGCTGGATTATTTTGGCGACAGCATCGTCAACTCGGTCTCCGACACGCTATCGATGGTGGTTGGCTTTCTGCTGGCGCGGAAGCTGCCGGTCATATTGACGATCCTTATCGCGCTTGTCTTCGAAATCGTGGTCGGGCTTCACATCCGCGACAATCTGACCCTCAACATCATCATGCTGATCCACCCCTTTGACGCGATCCGGCAATGGCAGGCCGGGCCGCCGATCATTTGACGCCCGATCTGGCGCTTGCTCCCGTCACCTTTTGAACCTAGCTAGAGACCCATGACCGACTTCTCCCCCCGTGAAATCGTATCCGAACTCGACCGCTTCATTGTCGGCCAGGGCGACGCCAAGCGCGCGGTATCGATCGCGCTGCGCAACCGCTGGCGGCGGCAGCAGCTCACCGGCAGCCTGCGCGAGGAGGTCTTGCCGAAAAACATCCTGATGATCGGCCCAACCGGCGTCGGCAAGACCGAGATCGCGCGGCGGCTGGCAAAACTTGCAGGCGCGCCCTTCATCAAGGTCGAGGCAACCAAATTCACCGAGGTCGGCTATGTCGGCCGCGACGTCGAGCAGATCATCCGCGACCTCGTCGAGGTCGCGATCGCACAGACCCGCGAGCGCAAGCGCAAGGATGTGCAGGCGCGCGCCCAGCTTGCCGCCGAGGAACGCGCGCTCGATGCGCTGGTCGGTGCCGGCTCGAGTGCTGCGACACGGGATTCGTTCCGAAAGAAGCTGCGTGCCGGCGAGCTGAACGACAAGGAAATCGAAATCGAGACGCAATCCTCCGGCGGCATGCCGATGTTCGAGATTCCCGGCATGCCAGGCGCCCAGATGGGTGCGATCTCGATCGGCGACATTTTCGGCAAGATGGGCGGCCGGACCAAGACCCGCCGCCTGACCGTGGAGAACTCGCATGACATTCTCGTCAACGAGGAATCCGACAAGCTGCTCGACGGCGACCAACTGGTGCTGGAGGCGATCAACGCGGTCGAGAACAGCGGCATCGTGTTTCTCGACGAGATCGACAAGATCTGCGTGCGCGATGGCCGCAGCGGTGGCGAGGTCTCGCGGGAAGGCGTGCAGCGCGATCTGCTGCCACTGATCGAGGGCACCACGGTGTCGACCAAGCACGGCGCGGTCAAAACCGACCATATCCTGTTCATCGCCTCCGGCGCCTTTCACATCGCCAAGCCGTCCGACCTGCTGCCGGAATTGCAGGGCCGGTTGCCGATCCGCGTCGAGCTGGAAGCGCTCAGCCGCGACGACATGCGCCGGATCCTGACCGAGCCCGAGGCCTCGCTGATCAAGCAATATGTCGCGCTGATGCAGACCGAGGGCGTGACGCTGGAGATCACTGACAGCGCCATCGACGCGCTCGCCGACGTCGCGGTCGCGGTCAATTCGACGGTTGAGAATATTGGCGCGCGAAGGCTGCAGACGGTAATGGAACGCGTGCTCGACGAAATTTCATTTGCCGCGCCCGATCGCAATGGCGAAACCATCCAGATCGATGCCGACTACGTCCAGAAGCATGTCGGCGATCTCGCCAAGAACGCGGACCTCAGCCGGTTCATCCTGTAGTTCGTCATCGCTCCCGCCGCGCCCGTCGGATGCGGACATAAAGCGCGCCCTCGCCACCATGACCGATATGGGCTTCCTCGAATCCGACGACCATGGTTCGGAATTCCGGCAGCGCCAGCCATTGCGGCACCTGCCGTCGCAGCACACCGCCCTCGGATCCGGCGCCCGTGGTTTTGCCCTTGCCGGTGATGACCAGCACGAAGGTCAATCCGTCGGCATGCGCCCGCCGCAAAAAATCCCACAGCACGCGATGAGCGCGTTTCTGGGTCATTCCATGCAGGTCGAGCCTGGCGTCGATTTCCTTTCGTCCGCGCGAAAGCTGGGAACGTTCGCGGCGTCCGAGGGGCGCCAGAGGCGGCGGCGAGGGCGGTGCGGCAACCTTGGCTACCCGGAGCATTTTGGCAGGCGATGGTTCGGCAGGTCCGGCATTTGTCGCCGCCGACATTTCGACTTCCTCGGTCACCTTGGCAACGCGAGGTTTTTTCCGCAGCGGCCGTGTTTGTTTGGCGACGGCGTCCCACAGCGCGCGCTCTTCGTCGCTGAGCGCGCGTTTGCGGCGTGGCGGATCGGTCAGTTCCGGAATCAGGCGGGAGCGCTTCATCAGCCGTCGCGGCCCTCATGGCGGCGGTGCCGCCGCTCAAGATCCGGCTTGACCGCCGGCCGTGCTGGGGGGAGTGGCACAGTTGCCGTGGCGTCCGCCTCCGGCGATGCGGCGGACGGCGCCGCAGCCGGAGCGTTCTTCGGATTCTTCAGCGGATAGGTTAGCGGAAACAATTTTGCGATTCGCGCCGATGGCCTCGGATCGGGCAATGGCATCTTGCGGCCCCGTGCGACGGGATCGAGGCTCTTCGGCACCAGCATCACGAAACGCATATTGTGGCGCAGGCGGCCCGATATCCGTCCGGCGTCGGCGCCGGCGCCGAAATAAAGGTCGGCGCGCGCAGGCCCGGTGATGGCCGAACCCGTATCCTGCGCGATCATCAGCCGGCGAAACGGCGTCTTCGACCGCTCCGATTCGATCGGAAGCTCGCCCTCGATGAAAAACGGCGTGCCATAGACATGGAGCGACTTGTCGACCGCGATCGAGCGGCCCGGCGTCAGCGGTACCCCCTGCGCGCCGACCGCCTCATCCTTGTCGGAAAGCTGCACTTCGCGGAAGAAGGTGTAGGAGCGGTTTTGCCGCCGCACTTCCCTGGCGCCTTCGGGATTCTGTTCCATCCATTCCCTGATCTTCTGCATCGACATCTGGTCTTTGGGAATGATGCCACGGTCAATCAGGACCCGGCCGACGGCGGTGTAGGGATAGCCGTTATGCGCATCGTAGTTGATGCGGATGGTCGAACCATCCTCGAGGTGAACCCGGGCCGAGCCCTGGATCTGCGCGAACAGCAAATCGGTCTGGTCCTTGAGCCAGCATATTTCGAGGCCACGGCCAGCGATGGCGCCGTCCTCTATCTGGGCTCGATCGTAGTAGGGCACGAGCTTGCGCCGGCCGATCTTGCGGAACACCTCGCCTTTGTTGGGCAGTCCGACAGAGTCCTGGTTGTAGCCACGGACGAACAGATTGGAGGGCCGGCGATAGACCGGCACGTTGTAGACATCGGTCCGCATCCGTGAACCGTCGATGATGGGCTCGTAATAGCCGGTGACGAAGCCTGAGTCCTCGCCGAGCCGCGAGATTTGCAGCGGCTCAAAATGCTCCTGAAAAAACGCCCGCGCCCTGGTGTTATCGGCGATGTCGGCGGCCTTGGCGGCGCGGCAGGGCTCGCGCAGGGAACCACTCAGGGCCTTGTCGCCGGGCGAGCCGGTCCGCCCCGAGATCGCCGTGCAGCTGGCGCGGAACGTCCTGAACGCGGCCAAATGGTCGTCATCCCTCCAGCCGGCGATATCGGCCCACGCCACCGGCGTGTATTGACTGCCGCTGATGACAAACGGCAAGGCGAGCTTGGGATAGGGCAGACGGCGCGCATGCGACCCGTCAGCGGGCAGCGGCGCAAGCGACAGGCTGACAACGATCGCGGCCGCCGCAATGGCGAATTTCACGCCGCCCCTGGATTTGAGATTCCTGATGCCAGCTTGCAGCCCCCGCTGCAGGAACCTCAAAATGGCGGCGCTAGTGCACGCTGCCCGTGCCAACCAACTTCCAGTTCGGATCGCGTGAGGTGACGTCACGGGCAAATGTCCAAACATCGGTAATGTCGGTAACCTTGTCCGGGTTGCCGTCGACGATCGTGCCGTTCTTGTCGCGGGTGACCGAGATCATCTGCGACACGAAGCGCACGGTCAGTTGTGCCGACCGATCCCGTGCATCTGCGTTCACGAGCTCGGCCCGATCAATCGAAACAAAGCGGGTTTCGATCTTCTGTTCGCGCTTTTCGCGATCCTTGATCGCGGCGTCGAAACTTTCATAGACTTCAGATGACAACAAATCCTTCAACGAACGACGATCGCCATTGGCGAAGGCCAGCACGATCATCTCATAGGCACTCCGCGCGCCGCTGACGAAATGCCTGGGATCGAACGAAGAATCTTGCGCCGCGATGGCATCGAGCCCTTGCGCAAGTGGCGTGCCGGGTTCGGCAATGCCTTTCCAGCGATCGGTCGGTGGAACCACATCCGCTGCGGGCGCCAGCGGCGCCTGGTCGATTATCGCGCCAGGGATCGGCACGACATTGTGGTTGTCCTGGACGCCATGCACCACATTCCGTGCCGCACGATCATAGGGCGGCCGCTCGCTCCCGGTGCGCTGTCCAAGGACATTGCGCAGACGCAGAAAAATGAAGACCGCCAGCGCCAGGAAGATGATGGTGTAAATGTCCACGTCGCGTTCGCTTTCTGATTCTGACGCCGGCAATGGGTGCCGGCAGTAGAGCGTTCCCCTTGGGGACGGCAGAGACTAACTCACGGATTGGTCCGAAGCATGTAGGCACGAAACTGTGCCCGGCCAATGGCGCGCGTTGGCGTGTGTCGTCATGCCGGCGGCGATAGGCCAAGTCTGTGCTAGCGCCATATACCGCATATTAATTGTAGCCGGTTTTTGCCGCGAGGGGAAATCCTGATAACGCCCGGAAGCCACGCATATTCAACAATTTAGAGCACAGCCTCGTGTACCGAGCGCAAACATCCCGAAAGTTGCAGCCTGGTTCAGCCCCATATCGCCCTAGGATGCCGGATATAAGCCGCCTCGGCGGCTGTCAATTGTGCCTTCCCGTCATCTTGTGGGACAAGGCGCGCCTATGGTAGCCACTCGCCCGACAGTGGCCTTTCGCCCTTGAGCGAATTCGAACGCACCCGGTCCCTGCCCGCTTGAAAACGCTCCAGGAGAAGTTCCATGACCAACGGTAACGGTACGCCCGGCGAGGCAGCCGGCCCCCAGCTCAATGTGCTGGCACAATATACCAAGGATCTTTCGTTCGAAAATCCAAACGCCCCGGCCTCGCTGGCGCCGCAATCGCAGCAGCCCGCGATCAGTGTTCAGATCAATGTCAGCGCCAACAATGTCGGCGAAAACGAGTATGAAGCTGTGCTTCTGATCGAAGGCAAGGCCGAACACGCCGGCAAGCTCATGTTCAGCTTCGACCTTTCCTACGCCGGTGTGTTCCGTATCGTGAACGTACCGAAGGATAGAGTGCACCCGGTGGTCATGATCGAATGTCCGCGGCTGTTGTTCCCGTTCGCGCGCGAAATCATCGCCCGTTCGATCCGCGATGGCGGCTTCCCGCCGCTGATGCTTGATCCTGTCGATTTTGTCGGCCTGTACCAACAGAACATGGAGCGGCAAGCTGCCGCGGCGCAGGCAGATTCGGTCAAGCCGAGCTAAGACGGTCTTTGTTGAATCTTTTCCGCCCGCCGTCACGCGCCGATAAAATCATTCCAGATCGGTTTTTCGCATAGCGTGGCGACAAATGCCCGATGCTCGATGCGGTCGGCCGCGCTGATCCGCGGCGCTAGCGGCTCGCTGCGCTGCCGCCGCGGCATTTCGCCCTGCCCGCCCACACCGACATCGCGAATCTCGGCCGCCAGAACCAGTTGCGACTGCCGCGCCCCGATCAGGTCGATATACACCTCGGCCAGCAATTCTGCGTCAAGCAACGCGCCGTGTTTGGTGCGGCGCGAATTGTCGATCGCATAACGCGAGCAGAGATCGTCGAGGCGATTGGAGACGCCGGGATGCTTGCGCCGCGCCAGCAGCAACGTATCGACCAATCGCTCGCGTGAAATGGCCGGCCGCTTGATGCGCTCAAGCTCGGCGTTGATGAAACTGATGTCAAACGAGGCGTTGTGGATCACCAGCGGCGCGTCGGCGATGAATTCCAGGAACTGCTCGACCACGCCGGCGAACAGGGGCTTGTCGGCCAGGAACTCGCTGGAAAGTCCATGCACGGCGAACGCTTCCGCCGGTATGTCTCGCTCCGGATTGATATAGACATGAAAGGTCTGGCCGGTCGGCATCCGGTTGAAGATCTCGACGCAGCCGACCTCAACCAGGCGATCGCCGCGCAGCGGGTCGAGGCCGGTGGTTTCGGTATCAAGGACAATTTCGCGCATGGAAGCCGGAACGGTAGGCGGAGGTATGCCGGAGAATCAAGGTCGTCGCCGTGGCATCTTACCAGCCTGATCCAGGATGTCCCGGATTCGTGCGCGCACCGGATCGAGGCCGTGCGATGTATCCACGATAAAATCGGCGCGCTTGCGCTTTTCGGCATCGGGCAATTGCCGCTTTAGAACGACGTCGAGCTTTTCGTCCGTCATGTTGTCACGCGCCAGAATCCGCTGCCGCTGGACTTCCGGCGACGTCGTAACCACGACAACCGCATCGACGTGCTTGTCGCCGCCGGTCTCGAACAGCAAGGGCACGTCCAACACCGCGACCGACGCCCCGGATTGTTCGGCCGCGTCGAGGAACCTCTGACGATAGGCGCGCAGCATCGGATGCACGATCTGCTCCAGCCGCTTGATGGCGGCGGCGTCGTGCACCACCTGCGCCGACAATTTGGCGCGATCGACCTTGCCGTCCGCGGTGGACCCGGGAAACGCCGCTTCGATCGCCGGCACCGCCTCACCTTCGTAGATCAAGTGAACGGTGGCGTCGGCGTCGTAAACGGGAACACCGGCTTCGGCGAACAGCTTCGCCGTGGTGGATTTACCCATTCCGATCGAGCCGGTCAGTCCAAGAACGATCATCGGACTATCAGCCTCTATACTGCAAGCAGGCGCTCGCTGCGCAGGAACGCAAGCAAGGGCAGCAGCGGCAAGCCGAGAATGGTAAAATGATCGCCTTCGATGTGCCCGAACAAATGAACGCCGAGCCCCTCAAGCTGGTAAGCGCCGACGCTTGACGTGACGGCCGCGCCCGCTTGATCCAGATACGCTTCGATTTGAGCCGGGATCAGCCGCCGCATGGTCATCCGTGCAATGGAAGTGGTTTCGAACACGATCTTTCCGTCGTGGGCCACCGCAACAGCCGAATAGAGTTCATGGCTGTTGCCGGCCAACGCGCCCAACTGCTCGGCCGCCTGGATACGATCGGCGGGTTTTGAAAAGAGCCGTTGGCCCAGCGCGAGCGTTTGATCTGCGCCGATGACTATCCGGCCGGCTTGGCGCATCGATACCCAGAGCGCCTTCTGCCGGGCCAGCAGCGAAGCGATTTCGCCGGGCGCCGCAAGACCGGACGCCCGCTGGATTTCCCGCTCATCGATTTCGGCGGGCATGGTCTCAAAAACAATTCCGGCGTTGGACAACAGCGTCTGCCGCGCGCGGCTTTGCGAAGCCAGGATTAGCGGATGTTTTCCGTTCCAGACAGTCATGCCCAGCAAGTCATTCTGACAACCGCTGACGCTGCCGGTCAGCGAACAGTTTCAGCACCGCCGCTGCGGTCTCCTCGATCGATCGACGCGTGACATCAAGCTGGGCCCAATTGAACCGCGCGCTCAGCCGCCGCGCGAACGCGACTTCGTCGGCGACCGCCTGGCGATCGATATAGTCGTCATTGCCCGGACCAGCGCCCATACTCAGCAGCCGGTTCTGCCGCACCTGGATCAGCCGCTCTGGCGTCGCATGCAGGCTGACCACCAGCGGCTTTCTCAGCGTCTCCAGTTGATGCGGGATCGCGATCCCCGGCACCAGTGGGACGTTCGCGGTGCGAACGCCGCGGTTGGCGAGATAGATCGAGGTCGGCGTCTTCGACGTCCGGGACACTCCGACCAGAACGACCTCGGCCTCTTCCAGTCCTTCGACGTGCTGACCGTCATCGTGAATCATGCTGTAGTTCAGCGCGTCGATGCGCTTGAAATATTCCGCGTTTAACGTGTGCTGCGCGCCGACGCGTCCGATTGTAGAGGCGCCAAGGTAAGCCTGAAACAACTGCATTACCGGGCCAATGATCGAAAGGCTCGGAATATTGATTTCCGTGCACTTGGCTTCCAGCCGCGCCACCAGATCTTTTTCCAGCAACGTGAACAGCACAATGCCTGGCGCTTCCTCGATCTCATCGAGCACGCGGTCGAGCTGCTTCTGACTGCGCACCAGCGGATAGACGTGCTCGACCGGCACCACATTGGCGTATTGCGCCGCCACTGCGCGCGCCACCGTGATCAGCGTCTCGCCGGTCGAATCGGACACCAGATGCAGATGAAAATAGTTGCCGGTCGCGGGCACGGGAGACCCTGTATTCCTGTGAATCATTGTGGAGCTTACCTGAGAGAATCGGGGGTAGATCGATCGCTCCGGGATAACCTCGCTTTTTCTTCACAGGCCTGTTTGAGGGAACAACTCATTCGCCTGCGGCAATGATAGTGGGATTATGTGGACTTGTCTCTTCATAAGCTGGCCGTCGTGCGGCGCAAGCACTTGATGCGGGTCGCATTATTCCGTCAGCCGAATTCCGATGCAGAACTGTTGATGGACGCGAACAAGCTCTGAGAATTGCGGGACAGCGTTGTTTGGGACCAATTCACGGCTACTTAGACTCAAACCTAGATTCTAAAAAATATTGTTTTAGAAAAGGCGCGCTTGCGGATATGTCTCCATTCCGACCTGACCACGGTAACCAGAAACGCTGATCCCGGCTGAAACGTTCCCGGTTCTGTCGGCGACAGGACGGACTATTCGAAAACGAGTGGGGCACCTTCGGTGTATGAATGGATCAAAGCGGTGCACGTCATCGCGGTCATCTCGTGGATGGCGGGGATGCTCTACCTGCCGCGGCTGTTTGTGTATCATTGCGAGGCGGAGATCGGCTCGAAGCAATCCGAAACGTTCAAGACGATGGAATGGCGGTTGTTGAAGGCGATCATCAATCCGGCGATGATGGTAGCTTGGACGGCTGGGCTTTACCTTGCCTGGAGTGGACATTGGTTCAAGGCCGGGTGGTTTGATGTGAAACTGCTGCTGGTGCTGCTGCTATCGGGCATCCATGGCTATCTTGCCCGCTGGACCAGGGATTTCAGATTGGACCGCAATCGCCGAAGCCATAAATTCTACCGTATTATCAATGAGATGCCTGCTCTGTTGATGATGGGGATCGTGATCTTGGTGGTGGTGAAGCCATTTTGACGCATACCCTGGTCAACCCGGCAGGCCAGCATTTCCTTGCGAAGCGTGATGCGATTTTCTATATTGGTGATGCCCACCCCAACGCAGGCGGATGTGGTTGTGCTTTGGCTTCATCATTGAGCCGGCTACCGCATCAGGTTTGACGCCCCACCGGCACTTTCCTCGCTTAGACCTGCGGACCTTCCTGATTCGCGTCCGCATTTCCTCAAAGCACCTTGCATTCCCTCTCCTAGTTACTCCACAGGACCACCCCATGCGGGAAATAAAACTTCAAGACCTCAAGTCTCAAACGCCGGCTGAGCTCGTCACGTTTGCGGAAGAAAAAGGGGTCGAGAACGCCAGCACCATGCGCAAGCAGGAGCTGATGTTCGCCATTCTCAAACAACTCGCGATTCAGGAAACCGATATCATCGGCGAGGGTGTCGTCGAGGTTCTCTCCGACGGTTTTGGATTCTTGCGTTCGCCGGACGCCAACTATCTGCCGGGGCCTGATGACATCTACGTCTCGCCGTCGCAGATCCGGCGCTTCGGATTGCGTACCGGCGATACCATCGAAGGCCACATTCGCAGTCCGAAGGAAGGCGAACGCTATTTCGCGCTGCTGAAAGTCAACACGCTGAATTTCGAGGACCCGGAAAAGTCCAAGCACAAGGTCAATTTCGACAATCTGACGCCGCTGTTTCCGGACCAGCGCTTCCGGCTCGAACTCGAGGACCCCACGCGAAAAGACTTGTCCGCAAGGGTTATCGATATCGTCGCGCCGATCGGCAAAGGACAACGCGCGCTCATCGTGGCGCCGCCGCGGACCGGCAAGACCGTGTTGATGCAGAACATCGCGCACTCGATCACGGCCAATCATCCGGAATGCTATCTGATCGTTCTTCTGATCGACGAGCGTCCGGAAGAAGTTACGGACATGCAGCGCTCGGTAAAGGGCGAGGTGGTTTCGTCTACCTTCGACGAACCGGCCGTGCGTCACGTTCAGGTCGCCGAGATGGTGATCGAGAAGGCCAAGCGTCTCGTCGAGCACGGCCGAGACGTGGTGATCCTGCTCGACTCGATTACGCGCCTCGGTCGCGCCTATAACACCGTGGTGCCGTCATCCGGCAAGGTGCTGACCGGCGGTGTCGACGCCAACGCGTTGCAGCGGCCAAAACGTTTCTTCGGCGCCGCGCGCAACATTGAGGAGGGCGGATCGCTCACCATTATCGCGACCGCGCTGGTCGACACCGGCAGCCGAATGGACGAAGTGATCTTCGAGGAATTCAAGGGCACCGGCAATTCCGAACTGATTCTCGATCGCAAGGTTTCCGACAAGCGCACCTTCCCGGCGATCGACATTTCGCGGTCCGGCACCCGCAAGGAAGAGCTGATCACCGATCCGCAACTCTTGAAGAAGATGTATGTGCTGCGCCGGATCCTCAATCCGATGGGCACCATGGATGCGATCGACTTCCTGCTCGACAAGCTGCGCAACACCAAGAACAATTCGGAATTCTTCGATTCGATGAATACCTGAACCAGGTGGCGGGATGAGACACGGGGCGCGCGGCGAGAGCCGGCGCTCTCTCTCGTTTCGTGCCACCGGTCATGAGTGCGGTCCCCCTGAGCAGGCCGATTCGGGGGACAGGCAACCAAATTCCGGGGCAGGCAATCAAGCCATTGAAATAGCTGAAGCTTCTGCCGGTATCGTCATGCGGCGGCTAGGCCTGATCCTCGCTGCGCGTCTGGCCGGCATTGCTATGCTGCATCCATTACGCTCCGGATAACGACTTGACGCCGCCGAAGCTCGCCGACCGTTAGCTGGAATTGTTTTGCCTGTTGGGGGACTCAAAGGCAAATAAGAGATGCATTCGCGCGACCAGACCATTTTTGCGCTTTCGTCCGGCCGGCCTCCAAGTGCAATCGCGATGGTCCGAGTGTCTGGAACGCAGGCAGGAGCCGCGCTGACGGCGCTGGCCGGCAGGATTCCGCTGGCGCGGCGGGCGACCCGGGCGATGCTGCGAGACGGGCAGGGCGAACCGATCGACGACGCGGTCGTGCTATGGTTTCCCGGACCTGGTAGCGCCACCGGCGAAGATGTCGCCGAGTTTCATGTCCATGGTGGGCGCGCGGTGCTGGCGGCGCTGGTCGCGGCACTTTCATCACTGGAGTACGTGCGCCCCGCGGAGCCTGGCGAGTTCACCCGGCGTGCATTCGAAAATGGCAAGCTCGACCTTACCGAGGCGGAAGGCCTGGACGATCTGATTCACGCCGACACCGACCGGCAGCGCCGGCGGGCACTGCGGCAATTGCAGGGAATGCTTGGCGACAACGCGCGCGACTGGCGCGCGCGGATCATCGAAGCCTCGGCCTTAATCGAAGCGGGAATCGATTTTTCCGACGAAGGCGACGTTTCCAGCGAGTTGCTTGTGCCGGCGCGCGCCCAGATCGTCGCGTTGCTGGGCGAGATTCAAGAAGTGCTGGCGGCCCAAGGCAAAGCGGAGCGCTTGCGCGATGGATTGGTGGTTGCGGTCACAGGACCGCCGAATGTCGGCAAATCGACGCTGATCAATCAACTGGCGCGGCGGGACGTGGCGATCGTCTCGCCTCATGCCGGCACGACGCGCGATGTGATCGAAGTGCAGCTCGACCTCGACGGCTATCCGGTGACGGTGATCGACACCGCGGGCATTCGCGAAACCGACGATCCGGTCGAGCAGGAAGGGGTGCGTCGCGCGCGCACGCGCGCGGAAGAGGCCGACCTCGTGCTTTGGCTGGTGGATACGCCGGCTGCGGATCATTCGTATGATGCCGGCAGGCCGCGCTGGATCTTGCGCAACAAGATCGATCTCGATTCGCAAGACGTAGAGGCGCGAAAACCGATAACGGCCGCAGCGGCTGCGAAAGGATCGACGGCCGCGAATCGAGGCGGGACCGGAATGACTCTGTTCGAAATTTCCGCCACCCGTGGCGACGGCATTCCGGCGCTGATCTCGGCTTTGGTGATTTTTGCGCAGGATTTTTTTGGGCAGGGCGAGGGTGGCTTGATCACCAGGGCGCGACAGCGGGGTTTGCTGGAGCAAACGGCCGCGTCGCTGCAGCGCTGCATTGCGATGTTCGATCAAGGCGAGGAATTTGCCGCGGAGGATTTGCGGGCCGCGGCCTACGCCTTGGGACGCCTGCTCGGCAGGGTCGATGTCGAGGATATTTTGGATGTGATTTTCCGAGACTTCTGCATCGGAAAATAATGAATTGAAGTTCATTTTATGTCATTTCAATGTTATGGTTAACACGAATAGAAGATTGGAGTCGGGCCCAAATCTGCTGTTTCACGTGAAACGCATTTGCCGCCGGAAAATCCAACTTTCGGGGTCGGCCATCTCACGCTAGAAGGTCGCGCATGAGCCCTCCACTCCCATCATTCGACGTTATCGTCATCGGTGGTGGCCACGCCGGCTGCGAGGCCGCCAGTGCTGCGGCGCGGATGGGCGCGCGTACCGTCCTGGTGACGCATCGCTTTGCCACCATCGGAGCGATGTCATGCAATCCCGCGATCGGTGGCTTGGGTAAAGGCCATCTGGTCCGCGAGGTCGATGCGCTCGACGGCTTGATGGGCCGCGTTGCGGATGCCGGCGGGATTCAGTTTCGCATGCTCAACCGCCGCAAGGGTCCGGCGGTGCGAGGTCCACGTGCGCAGGCCGATCGCAAGCTCTACGCCCAAGCGATGCAGGCAGCGATCATCGAGACCGCCAATCTCAGCGTGGTCGAAGGCGAGGCCGAAGAGCTTCTGATTGCAAACGGCCGGGTCATTGGCATTCGCTTGGCTGATGGCCGCGAGTTACTGGCGGTCGCGGTCGTCATCACGACGGGGACGTTTCTACGGGGCTTGATCCATCTTGGTGAAAAGAACTGGCCCGCAGGCCGAGTCGGGGAGGCGCCATCGCTCGGACTTTCAGCTTCATTCGAGCGAATCGGTTTCAAGCTGGGCCGGCTCAAGACCGGCACGCCACCGCGGCTAGACGGTGCCACGATCGACTGGTCCACCGTCGAGATGCAGCCCGGCGACGATCCGCCGGAGCCGTTCTCGGTGCTGACGGAGCGGATCACGACGCCCCAGATCCAGTGCGGCATCACCCGGACCACGCCCTCTACCCATGAGTTGATCCGGGCGAACGTGCACCGCTCGCCGATATATTCCGGACAGATCAGGAGCAGCGGCCCACGTTATTGTCCGTCGATCGAGGACAAGATCGTCCGCTTTGGCGATCGCGACGGCCATCAGATCTTCCTGGAGCCGGAAGGCCTAGATGACCCCACGGTCTATCCGAACGGCATCTCCACTTCGCTTCCCGAGGAAGTCCAACTCGCCCTTCTTGCAACCATCCCAGGACTGGAGCGGGTGCGCATGGTCCGACCTGGCTATGCCATCGAATATGACCATATTGACCCGCGCGAGCTCGATCCGACCCTGCAAACCAAACGCCTGCGCGGATTGTTTCTGGCTGGCCAGATCAACGGCACCACGGGTTATGAAGAGGCGGCAGCGCAGGGGATTATCGCCGGCTTGAACGCGGCACTGTTGGCAGGCGCCGCCGAGCCGATGGTTTTCGACCGGGCCGACGGCTATCTCGGCGTCATGATCGACGATCTGGTGACGCGCGGGATCACCGAGCCGTACCGGATGTTCACCTCACGGGCGGAATACCGGCTGACCCTGCGGGCGGACAATGCCGACCAGCGGCTAACCGATAAAGGCATCGCGCTGGGCTGTGTCGGACCCGCCAGGAGGGCATATCACCGCGCCAAGATGGCCGCGCTCGAGACCGCGAAGGCGCTGTCGAAGACCCTGACGATTACGCCCAACGAGGCCGCCAAGCATGGCTTGGCACTCAATCGCGACGGCCATCGCCGCTCGGCCTTTGAGCTACTGGCCTATCCGGAGATCGGCTGGAGCGAGCTGCAGACGATTTGGCCGCAACTGTCGGCCGTTGACCCATCGATCGCGATCCATCTCGAGATCGATGCCAAATACGATGTCTACCTGAAGCGCCAGACCGCAGACGTTGATGCTTTTCGTCGGGACGAGGGGCTGCTGCTGACGGATATCGACTACGCCGACGTACCGGGGCTTTCGAATGAGGCCCGTTCGAAATTGGAGGCTGCGCGACCGCGCACGGTGGGGCAGGCGGGCCGGCTCGATGGCTTGACGCCGGCAGCCTTGGGAATTCTCGCCGCCTATTTGCGAAGGGAAGCTCGGCGGAAAGTAACGAAGGCGTCGGCCTGAACGGTTTCACGTGAAACAGGCGTCGGGCTTCTTGGCCTTGGAGTCGATTGGGAGGGGATGTGCCGGAGTTCAGCGTTTCACGTGAAACGTTCTCGCCCGTAGCTGATGACTGATGCCCAGAACCAAGAAGCAGAATATCCCTGGCGCCGCCGCTTCCGACAAAGCAGCGGCGCTTGCGCTGACTCCTGTTTCACGTGAAACGGAAGCGCGGCTCGATCGCTACGTAGCGCTGCTCGGCGAATGGCAGGCCAAAACCAATCTGGTCTCGCCGTCGACGCTTCCGAATCTATGGACGCGGCACATCTCGGATTCACTCCAGCTCTTGGTGCTGGCGCCTGCGGCGAAAATCTGGGCTGACCTCGGTAGCGGCGGCGGTTTTCCAGGTGTGGTGTTGGCTTGCGCGATGGCCGAGGTTTCCGGCGCGACCGTGCATCTCGTCGAGCGCAACGCCAAGAAGGCCGCCTTCCTCCGCGAAGCATTGCGGGTGACGGGCTCCCCGGGGACTATTCATCTGGCTGATATTGGGGATAATGTGGATAGTGTTGTGGGCCGGGTCGATTGTGTCACCGCCCGTGCGGTGGCGCCGCTACATCAACTCATCGGTTTCGCTGAACCACTGGTCCGGCAGGGCGCAAGGGCCTTGTTCCCCAAGGGTCAAGATGTAGAGGCTGAATTGACCGAAGCTACCAAATATTGGATTATTAAATCTCGCCTTCATTCCAGCCGCACCGGTGGACACGGCTGGATCGTCGAACTCGATCACATCGAGCGGCGCGATCGTCCCGCCAAAGCAAACGGCGTTTAGCTATGACCGTCATGGATCAGGTCTACCAAGAGGATCGAGCACCAGCCTCGCCGGGCCATCCGCGTATTTTGTCGCTGGCGAACCAGAAGGGTGGCGTCGGCAAGACCACCACCGCGATCAATCTCGGCACCGCGCTGGCTGCGATCGGTGAGCGTGTGCTGATCGTCGATCTCGACCCGCAGAGCAATGCCTCGACCGGCCGCGGCAGCAATCGCCGCAGCCGCAATGTCTCGACCTATGATGTTCTGATCGGCGAAGCGCCGCTGCGCGACGCGGTGGTTGCGACCGCGGTGCCGCGGCTGCAAATCGCGGCTTCGACCATGGATCTTTCCGGCCTTGAGCTTGAATTGGGTTCGACTCGCGACCGCGCGTTCCGGCTGCGCAACGCAATCACCGCGCTCAACACCAACGCGACCGATTCCACCGACTACACCTATGTTCTGATCGATTGCCCGCCGTCGCTCAATCTTCTCACTGTCAATGCGATGGCGGCGTCGGATGCCATCCTGGTGCCGTTGCAATGCGAGTTCTTCGCGCTCGAGGGTCTCTCGCAATTGCTGCAGACGGTGGAGCAGGTGCGATCCACGCTCAATCCCAACCTGTCGATTCACGGCATCGTGCTGACCATGTTCGATTCGCGGAATAATTTGTCGAACCAGGTTGTCGCCGATGTCCGGCAGTTCATGGGCAGCAAGGTCTACAACACCATGATCCCGCGCAACGTGCGTATCTCCGAGGCGCCGTCATATGGCAAGCCGGTGCTGGTGTACGATCTCAAATGCGTCGGCAGCGAAGCCTATCTCAAGCTCGCGACCGAGGTGATCGAGCGTGAGCGCGCGCTGCGCGCGCACTGAGATCACAGGAGGTCGTCCGGCAATGGGTTCAAAAATCCTGGCGCCTAACCCGGAGTACTGCGAGTGAATCCAAGGGAGCTGGCGATGGCCGACGAAGCGCGTTCGCGACTGGGCCGCGGTCTTGCAAGTCTGATTGGGGATGTCGGCGGCGAGGCGGCACATCCGGAACGGCCGCGCGTGCAGCGCAAGGTGCCAATCGAATTTTTGAAGCCCAATCCGCGCAACCCGCGCCGCGGCTTTTCCGAAGCCGAGATCGGCGAACTGGCCAATTCGATCAGACAGCATGGGGTGATCCAGCCGATCGTGGTCCGCGCCGTCAAAGGCGTCGCCGATCGCTACGAGATCATTGCCGGCGAACGGCGCTGGCGCGCCTCGCAGATCGCCGGATTGCACGAGGTGCCGATCGTGCCGGTCGAGGTCAGCGACAGCGATGCGCTGGAGATCGCGATCATCGAAAATGTGCAGCGCGAAAACCTCAACGCGATGGAAGAGGCGCAGGGCTATCACTCGCTGGCCGACGAGTTCAAACGCAGCCAGGAAGACATCGCGAAAATCGTCGGCAAGAGCCGCAGCCACATCGCCAATATGATGCGGTTGACCAAACTGCCGGCGGAAGTGCAGGCCTATATCTCGTCGGGTCAGTTGTCGGCCGGTCACGCGCGTGCGCTGATCGGGGTGCCGGACCCTGCCACGGCAGCCAAACGCATTATCGAGGAAGGCCTCAATGTGCGCCAGGCCGAGGCGCTCGCGCATGTCGAGGGCGTTCCCGAACGCAAGACCCAGAAGCCGCGCGGCGGCAAGACCAAGGCTCCGGACACGCTCGCACTGGAAAAGCGGGTCAGCGACGCGCTCGGCCTCAAGGTCAGCGTCGATCATCGCGAGCCCGGCGGCACCGTCATTATTCGCTATCGCGATCTCGATCAGCTCGACGGCATTGTACGAAAGCTGGAAGCGAAGGGGTAAAGCTCCCGCCGTGCTTGAAAAAGCTCGGAGCGACGATTGATTGCTTAACCCTCCCCGCAAGAGCGAGGCGAGAGAGAAGTGCGAGCGCGCGACCTACCCTCGCCGCTTGGCATTCACCGCGATCGTCAACAGCGTGCGCTGCGCGATCACGGCGGCGAGCGCCGCCTGTTTGCGCATGTCGAGCGCAGCGGTTGCGAGCACTTCGATGACCGATGCCAGCCGCGCCGCGTTGAAATAACTTAGCGCAGTTTCGACATTGGCCTTGCGCGAAAAATGCAGTCGCGGAAAGCCGCTGTCGAGCAGGGTTGAGACCGGCGTTCCCTCCGCGGCCGCCAGCGCCGTCTTGTGCAGCCAGGCCGCCTGGCGCTGTGCCGCGGCAATGATCACACCGGGATAGATGCCGGCGACCATGGCCTTGGCGAACTCGGTCTCGACCAGCTCGGGCTTGCCGGCGAACGCGCCGTCGAGGATCGGGTCGATCTTCAACTCGGAAGCGTCGGCGACCACCGCCATGACGTCGTCCAGCGTGACTTCGCCCTTGCCGTGGGCATAAAGCGTGAGCTTGCGCAGCTCGTTGCGCGAGGCCTGGCGGTCGCCGCCAAGCAGGGCGGTCAATGACGTGCGCGCGTCGGCGGTGATGCGCAGGTTTGCGATCTTCAATTCGTCGTCGATCAGTTTGGCAAGGTCGCGCTCGCCATCGGGATAGCAGGCGATCGCAACCGCGGTCTTGGCGCGCTCGCAGGCCTTGCGCAGCGGATTTTCCGCGCGCAGCTCGCCGGCCTCGATCACGATGCGGCAATCCTTGATCGGGGTGTCTGCCAGCGTATCGATACCGCTGGCGAAACTGCGCGACCCGGCGCGGACGCGGATGGCGCGGCGGCCGCCGAACAGCGGCACCGTCATCGCTTCATCGACCAGCCGCGAAGGCTCGGCCGACAATTCGTCGCCATCCAGCCTGACAAGCGAAAACGGATCGTTCGGATCGTCAACTGCGGACGCCAGCAGCGCGTCGGCGCGTTCGCGCACCAGGCCGGCATCGGGACCGTAAAGCAGGATGATGGGGCGGCCCGGATCCGGCCGGGCCAGGAAAGTGTCGATATCCCTTCCGCGCAGCGCGACCACGAGCAGACCCTTTGGCGACTAGCTGGCTTTCGTCATTCTGCGGCTGATAGGGTGTCCAGCACGATATCCGAACGTCAGACCTCAGGTCCCTGCAAAGAAAAAGGACGCCAGCCGGGTCTTGATATTTTCGGCGATTTCATTCGCGGCGCGGTCTTCCGCGTCGCGAACAGCGCGGGCACGGGAGAACCGCTGGTAGCTGCCGGGGATATCGTAGGAGAGATGCGAGAACGTCGTGCCGCTCATCACCGATTTATTGGTCGCAAGCTCGACCAGGTTATATTGCGCATCGATACCGTAATTCTCGCTGTCGGGTAACCCCGTGGCGAGGTTGACGATCAGCGAAGAGCGCGTGGTCGTGAACTTGATGTCCAGCCTGTAAAGCGGCGGTGCGCCGACGGCCGCGCCATAGAGCTTGAACGCCAGCGCGTTGCGGATGGCGACCTGAACCCGCGCTTCGCGCGAGGCATTGGGCTTGTCGACCGGCGGGAGGTCCACCGTCAGCAGCTTGTCACGCAGGCCGGTTCCATCGGCATGTTCGGCATACATCGGCTGGAAACAGCCAGCCGTCAGCGCCCCGAGCACGGCGACGACCAAGAGCCGAACGGCGATGCCTAGCCTAGCCGACGACATTGACGATCCTCATGGGCACAATGATTACCTTGCGCACGGTTCTGTCACCCAAGGCCTGTCTTACCGTATCGAGCGCCAAAACGGCAGTCTCAATTTCCGGATTTTGGGCGTGGTGTGCCACCGTGACCTCACCGCGCTTCTTGCCATTGACCTGGACCACCAGCGTTACCGTGTCTTCAACTAGCAAATCACGTTCGATTTGCGGCCAATTGGCCTCTGAAACCAGACCGGACTGCCCCAGCACCCGCCAGCACTCCTCGGCCAGATGCGGCATCATTGGCGAGAACAGTTGAACGAGAATGACCGCGGCCTCGCGAACCGACCAGGCCAGATCAGGTGTGGGCGCGGATTGGCCTTCGCGCGCCAGCACGTCGGCCAGTGCATTGGTGAATTCCCGGATATAGGCAAGGCAGACGTTGAAATGCAGCTTCTCAATGCCAATGGAAACCTTGTCGAGCGCGCCATGGGCGGCCTTGCGCAAGGCCAGCGCGTCCGCCCCGAATGAAGCCGGTCGGGCCTTCGGCGCCTTTTGAGCGAGCTTGGCCGATTCGTTGACCAGCCGCCACAGCCGCTGCACGAAGCGCGAAGCGCCTTGCACACGTTCGTCGCTCCAGATCACGTCGCGGTCGGGCGGGGAATCCGACAGCATGAACCAGCGCGCAACATCGGCACCATAGGTTGCGATGATGTCATCGGGGTCGACCGTGTTCTTCTTCGACTTCGACATCTTCTCGATCGGACCGATAGTGACTTCCTCGCCGGTCCCGGTCAGTAGCGCCCGCCGGCCGCTGCCGCCGGTTTCCACCGTCACCTCGGCCGGCGTGACAAAGCTGCCGTCGGCCTTCTGATAGGTCTCGTGCACCACCATGCCCTGGGTGAACATGCCGGCGAACGGCTCCTTCATGTCGATGTGGCCGGTGGCTTTCATGGCGCGGGTGAAGAAGCGGCTGTAGAGCAGATGCAGGATCGCGTGCTCAACGCCGCCGATATACTGGTCGACCGGCATCATCCGGTTCGCGACCTCAGGCGAGGTCGGCGCCTTGTCATTCCAGGGATCGGTGAAACGCGCGAAGTACCACGACGAATCCACGAAAGTGTCCATGGTGTCGGTTTCGCGGGTGGCCTTAGCCCCGCATTGCGGGCAGGTGACGTGCTTCCAGGTCGGATGATGATCGAGCGCGTTGCCGGGTTTATCGAAGCTGACATCCTCGGGCAGCACCACCGGCAGATCCTTGTCCGGCACCGGCACCACATCGCATTTTTCGCAGTGAATCACCGGGATCGGGCAGCCCCAGTAGCGCTGCCTGGAGATGCCCCAGTCGCGCAGGCGGAAATTTACCCGCCGCTCGCCGACCGGCATATTGCCGCGCATGGCGCCTTCCAGCCGCCTTGCCACGTCTTCCTTGGCCTGTTCGATGGTCATGCCGTCGAGGAAGCGCGAATTGATCATGCGACCGTCGCCATCATAGGCGGTATCCGTGATGACGAA
>Ga0164307_10000337_pt1 | contig 20964 bp, 16 predicted proteins | sample Whisoiple_243_MG_FD_110214 | JGI IMG/M metagenome (GOLD analysis project Ga0164307, IMG submission 110214) | Soil microbial communities amended with fresh organic matter from upstate New York, USA - Whitman soil sample_243_MG | ecosystem: Environmental > Terrestrial > Soil > Unclassified >...
GCACCGCCTTCGCCCGATCGCCGTGCGCCGCCACGAAGGATACTGTGCGAACACAGCACCGCCTTCGCCCGATGACCGTGCGCCGCCACGAAGGATACTGTGCGAACACAGCACCGCCTTCGCGCAATGGCCGTGCCCCGCGACGGACGAAGGATACTGGGCAAACACAGCACTTGTTTCGCGCAATGGCCGTGCTCCGCGAGCGATACTGCGCAAACACAGCAGCGGCAATGGCCGCGTTCCGCGGCGACGGATACTGTGCAAACCAGCACTGGCTTCGCAATGGCCGTGTTCCGCGACCGATACTGTGCAAACACAGCACCTCCTTCGCGCGACAGCCGTGCACCGCGACGAAGGATACTGTGCAAACACAGCACCGCTTCGCGCGACGGCCGTGCGCCGCGACGAAGGATACTGTGCAAACACAGCACCGCCTTCGCGCGACGGCCGTGCGCCGCGACGAAGGATACTGTGCGAACACAGCACCGCTTCGCGCGACGGCCGTGCGCCGCGACGAAGGATACTGTGCGAACACAGCACCTGCTTGGCGCGATGGCCGTGCCCCACGACGAGTTGCGGGAGCAGTCTTTGCGGCCGAATGCGCTGAATGCTCAGACGGGCACGAGCACATTTGCGACGCGGATCTGAATTCAGGGACGGGCGCTACACCGCACCAGGTCAGCTGGCAACGTGGAGCCTTCGTTCACTTTTCGATCAATAGCGCGAGGGTCTGCCGCACTTCGTTCCGCAAAGCGACGATCAGGACGGTCATGCCCCCCTTGATCACGCTAGCGCCGCGCGGGCTCTGGACCGCGCCGTCCGGCGTGTAAAGTCCGGCGAAGACGCAGGATTTGGGGAATTCGGGCATGGCAGCGATTTCCATGATGCTGCGACCGATGACTCGGCTGGTGTCCGGGATCATGATTTCGAAGGCGACGGACTCGCCGTTGCCGAGCAACATTGCGTGGAGCACCGCCTCGTGTTCGATGGCCGCTGCCAGTGAGCCGATGAAGATTTCGGTTTCGGACAGGATGCGCGTGACGCCAGCGGCGAGATACACCGGGCGATACTCGGGATCGCGCATGCGCACCATCACACGCGGCACCTGCGCGGCCTTGGCCAAGCAGGCCACGGCGAGGTTGTCCGCATCACGGTGGAGCATCGCCACGACGGCTTCGGCGTGGCGCACCTCGGCTTCGGTGAGGATCGCCGAGTCAGCGGCGTCGCCGGCGAGTGCGACGATGCCGAGTTGATCTTTGACTCGCGCGCAAACCAATGGGTCGCGATCGATGACCGTGACCAGGTGGCCTGCGGTGGTGAGGTAGCCTGCGACGCTGAGCCCGGCTCGACCTGCACCTGCGATCAAAATGCGCATTCAGTGTGCTCCTTTGTCCGGCAGTGCGGCTGCCACGATTTCCGAGTCGAGCTCTGCGGCTCGAGCCTCTGCGGTTTCACCGCTGATGATCCCGCGACGAGCGGCGTCCATGAGCGCCGACTTCTGCCCCGTGAGCACCGCCAAGTCGGACAAGTGATCGGGCTCGGCTTGGGCGTCGGGCGCGCGCAACACCTGCTCGGCACCGATGATTTGCCGCTGAAACGCCGCCCAACGTTCCGCGTGCTGTTTGCGCGACAAGAGGCCCTCGGTCAGCAGAGTGTCGAGCTCCATCTGACCACGGCGCGCGCTGATCAAAGTGGCCCGGGCCAGCTCGGCGCCGATATTCTGAGTCTGTACCTGCACGCCGAGCCAGACCAGTACGCGCCGAAACGGCAGCCCCTGCATGACCAGGGTGAAGAAGGTCACGCCGAAGACGACGGCGATCAAGCGCTCGCGATAGGCCAGCGAGGCGGGCAGCGCCAAAACTGCCGCCATGGACAGCGCGCCCTTGATGTTGCCGAAGACCATCACATGCTGCCAGCGCGACGGCACAATCTCCGCACGGATCGCGCGCAATACGGCAAAGCAGCCGTAGACGGCCACTGCTCTGCCCGCGTGCATTGCGATCAACGCGAGCAGGATCGTGCCCGACTCTTGCAACAAGAGCTCGGTGCGCACCTGCATGCCGACGAGTAAAAAGATCCACACGTTCAGGATGAAGCCGGCGGTCTCCCAAAAACCGTGCAAGGCGAGTACGCGCGAAGGGCCGAGCACGTCGCGCGCCGCGCGACTCACGAAGATGCCCACGACCACCACCGCGATCACGGGCGATGCGTGCACGCGCTCCGCGATCAAGGAAGTGCCGAAAACCAGCACGATCGAAGCCAAAATCGCGGTTAAATTGTCGGGCGTCTTGCGCAGCACGATGGTGCCCAGGGCGCCCACGGCCGCACCGATGGCCATGCCGCCGACGATCGCGACCAAGAGCGCTCGCGCGGCGTGGCCGAAGTCCAGGTGACCGCGAGTCAGGATTGCGGTGGCCACACTGACCAACACCAGCGCCGTCCCGTCGTTGAAGAGGCTCTCCCCTTCCATGATCGCCGCCAGGCGATGCGGCACGCGCACGCTGCGAAAGGCCAACAATACGCTCACGGTGTCGGTGATGGATAGCAGCGCGCCGAGCAGCAATGCCGCGCCGAACGGCAGCGCCAGCGCCCAGGTGGCAACCGCCGCCGTGGCGAGCAGGGATAACAGCACCCCAGGAGCGGCCAGCGCCAAAATCGGGCGTTGTGCTTGACGCAGCCCAGTCGCATCGGTGAACAGGGCGGCTTCGAACACCAGGATCGGCAGAAACACGATCAGGATCACTTGAGGATCCATGGGCGTGATGGGCAAGGCATGCATGAAAACCAACGCAGCCCCCACCAACACCAAAGCCACGTTGTACGGGATGCCCACGCGCTTGGCGGCGATGGCAACTGCCGAGCCCACCGCGATCACGAACAGGATGGGTTCTAGCTGCTCTTGCACGGTGGCCGAGTGTTGCACAGGCCCCCACCCTGCCCCAAGCGGCACACGACCGAGATCGCGCTATGCTGCGCGCGCCCATGACCGAACAACGCTTTCCCTGTCCTGCCTGCGGCCACCTGGTCTTCGACGAAGCGCCGGGCTCCGACGACATTTGCCTCGTCTGTCTGTGGGAGGATGATCTGACTCAGCTGCGCTGGCCGGCCCTCGGCGGAGGCAAGAACGAAGTTTCGCTGCTCGAAGCTCAACAAAACATCAAAAAATTAGGCGCGATCGAGGAACGCTTCGTGGGCGACGTGCGGCCTGCGACCGCCGAGGAGCCGCTCGATCCGTCGTGGCGCCCGATTCTCGAGTCTGATTCGTTCGAAGGCCCGGACGACAGCGCTCCCTGGCCGGAGGATCCGACGACGCTCTATTACTGGCGCCCCAGCTACTGGCGGCTTCAACCTAAAGGTTGAGAACTCGAACGGTTGCGTTTGGTCAGACGTTGTCGCCTTGAAGCCTGAGTAGCAGGCGTTCGATCTTGCGCATCAACAAGGCCGCGTCCGTCTTTTCGACGTAGTCCTCGGCGCCGAGCGACAGCGCGATGCGGCGCTCGCTGTCGAGATCGTGGCGCCCGGACCAGACGAGCACCGGAATAGTCGAGGTGCGCGGATCAGCCTTGAGTTGGGCCAACACGTCTCGCCCATCCGCGTCGGGGAAACCGATGTCGAGGACGATCAAATCCGGCTTGGACTCGAGCGCGATCGCCATCACGGTCGCGCCTTTCTTTACTTGCAGGAGCTGATGGCCATAGTCCACGGCCACTCGTTGCACCATGCGGTGCACGGCAGGGTCGTCATCAGCGAGGAGAATGCGGCAGCTCGCCATCCAGCCACTATACCGCACTCGGCGCAGTGTGCCCGGGTCAGTGTATCTTTTGGATGCCCGTAGAACCGGCGAAAACCGACGAGCTGGCGGTTATGTATCAGTCTCCGACGCGTTTCAGGACAACGCCAACGGCCGCAGTATTTGCGCAATTCGACATCGTCCAGGACAGCGTGGAATTGCCGTTGATGGGACCGGCGTAACCAGCCAGCGCGGCCAGCGGGGCCGGCTGATTCCTGACCAGATTCATGGTTTCGGTCACGGTACCGGGTACGGCCAGGGCGTTGGTTCCCTGGCGACCACCCATCACCACGTAGCCGAAGCTCCCTGCCTGGCTGAAGCTGAGTGCAACCGATCGCGTCGATGGATTGCTGCAGTTGGTGTCTGACGGCTGCGCCGTGGTGGTGACGAACGGCGCTGGCGCTTGCTGAACGTTCTTGAACTCGCTCACGCTGAAAGCACCGGTGCCGTTCGTCGTGCCGTTGAAAAACTGCACTTTGACAGGGTACGTGCCGCCCGTGGCCGGGAGCTCACTATCCAAGAGATAGAAGATCCCCGCGTACGTGCCGGTTGTCTCGGTCGTCTTCGTCTCGACCGCCGCATGCATCAGCGTTCCACCGTACCAGACGAATTCGGTGTTGAAATACGGCTCCACCGCAGTCACGCCGACCAAGACGATGCGCGAAACATTGTCCGCCTTGTCGTTGACCAACGTGTGGTTTGCAGTCGCCGTGAGTGGCCCCATGGTCACGCTTTCGAAGCCGACGATGGTCGAGACCGGCGTGCCCACCACCCCAATGTCGAAGTGCGCGACGCAGCCGGTCGCGGTGCAGTACTTGTTCGCGCCCGTGCAGGCGTCACCGCATGCAGTGCAGTCGCTGAGCGTGCCGAGCGGCGTGGCGCAGCCGGCTGCTGGCGCACCACACGCCGCCCAACCAGTCTGGCACTGAAACTTGCAAGAGCCGCTCGCACACGTTGGAGTCGCGGTGGTGTTGGTCGAACCGCAGGCGACGTTGCACGCCCCGCAATTCGTGATGTCCGCGGCCACGGACTTTTCGCAACCGTTGTTGGGATTGCTGTCGCAATCGTCGTACAGGCTGGCGCAGCTCGGGTTGCACGCACCGCTGAGGCATTGATTGCCGCTCGAATCCACGTGGGCGGCAGACGTGTTGAGACACACCTTGCCGCAGCCGCCGCAGTTGTTTTCGTCCGTCGCGCCGTCGATGGTGCAACCGTTCTGCGGGTTGCTGCAAGAAAGCAGCGTGCCTTTGCACTGGGGCGAGCACACGCCGGCGGCACAGCTGGTCCCGCTGGAGCTCGTTCCCGTCGAGGAGCAGGCGGTCGTGCAAACGCCGCAGTGGTTGACGTCCGTCTTGAGGTTGCTCTCACAGCCGTCGCTCGGGACGCCGTTGCAGTTGTCATAACCCGTCGCGCACGTCTTCAACACGCACGCGCTGTTCGTGCATTGTCCGCTCGAATGCGGAAAGAGCGTGTCACAGTTCACGCTGTCGCCGGTGCAGGCACCACAATGGGTTTGGCTGGTCGCGGTGTTCGTCTCGCAACCATCACTGACCGTGCCGTTGCAGTCCGCATAAGTGCCGGAGCAGGTCTTGACTTGGCAAGCGCCGCTCACGCACGCAGGCGTGCCATTTGCGGTGGTGCACGTTTTTCCGCAGTTGCCGCAGTTCGACAGGTCGGTGGTGGTCTTCGTCTCGCAGCCGTCGGCGTAGCCGCCGGTGCAATCGTCGAAGCCGGCAGAACAAGATTTGACCGAGCAGGCCCCGGCCGTGCACTGCGCCTGGCCGTTCGCGACTCCGCAGATATTGCCGCACGTGCCGCAGCTATCGATGTCGGTCTTCAGATCGGTTTCGCAGCCATTGTTGGCGGGATCGTCATCGGGGTCGCCGTTGCAGTCGCCGCGACCGGCCGCGCACGTGGTCTCGCCGCATTGCCCGTCGCGACACCAGGCGGTTTTTCCTGCACTGGCGCTGCAGGTCTTGCCGCAGCCTCCGCAGTTGTTGATGTCGCGGCTCACGTCCTTTTCACAGCCGTTGCCTGCTTCGCCATCACAGTCTGCGAAGTTCTTGTCGCAGGTCAGGCCGCATTTGGCGTCGCTGCAGTAGGGCGTCCCATTCAAGGCGGGACAGGGCTTGGCCGCGCATGCACCACAATTTTCGAGGCTGGCCGTGGTGTTCGTCTCGCAGCCGTCGGACGGATCGCCATTGCAGTCATCGTATGGCGCAACGCAGCTCTCGACGCGACAGACACCGCCCGAACAGCTCGCGGTCGCGTTGTCCAACGTGCACGCGGTTCCGCAGTCCCCGCAATGATCAGCGTCCGTGCGCAGGTTCGTCTCGCAGGCGTTGCTCGAATTGCCGTCGCAGTTGCCTGTGCCAGCGGCGCACGAGAGTGCGCACACTCCGGCCGTGCACTCGTTGCCCACGCAATCCGACGGGGTCAGGCATTTCTGACCCGCGACGCAAGGGTCGCAGTCCCCGCCGCCGCAATCGATGTCGGTCTCGTTGCCGTTGGGGGCGCGATCGCCGCAAGTCGGCGCGGCACAGCCTTGCTCGCTGCACACCCCACTGAGACAATCCAATCCGACGCTGCAACCACCGCCGACGGGGCAGCCCTTGCAGGAGCCACCGCCGCAGTCGACATCGGTCTCGGATTCCGTCTGGCTACCGTCGGTGCAGCTCGCGGCCTGACACGTCCCGTCGATGCACTCGCTATCGCGGCAGTCGGTGCCGGTGTTGCACTGTTGGGTGAGCGAACAGGGCGAACACGCGCCGCCACAATCGACGTCTGACTCACCTTCGTCGCGCTGCTGGTTTTGGCAGTGCGACGGCTGGGTGCCGTTGTCGACGAACTTGAACTCGGGCGTCGCGCAAGACACCAGCAAGAATCCGGCACAGACCGAGACGAACGCTAGGGCCGCAAATAAGCGGCTCAATCGCACCAAGACCATTCAGCCATCAAGATTACTTGGCTTCGCGGCGCGACGCTCACAATTGTTTCACCGAATCGAGTCGGGCACGCGTGCGCTCGTGGTTCGGCTCGGCATACGGCTGTCACACTGTCACAGCGAGCCCACAGCTTGGCGCTGCGATCGTAAAAACGGTGCGATTAACCGTGCGAGGGCGGCACACACCAAGTGGTAGACTGTGGGCCGAATGAAGGACAATTTGGTTCGTTTTGGTGTCGCCATGGAGTCGAGCCTGATCGAGCAGCTCGACGCGCTGGCCGACCTTCGGGGCTGCAATCGCTCGGAGTTGCTCCGGGACCTCACGCGCGCCGAGGTCAGTCGCACCGCCCTCGACAAGGGAGTGCCGGCGTTTGCGGCGGTCACGCTCGTCTACAACCATCACGTGCGCGAGCTCTCGGAACGGCTCACCAGCCTCCAGCATGATTTGGGCGACGCCGTCCGCTCGAGCATGCACGTGCATCTGGACCATGAGCACTGCTTGGAAGTGATCGTGATGCGAGGGCGTTCCGACCAACTCAAAGAAGTCACCGGGCGAATGATCGGCACGCGCGGGGTGATTCAGGGCGGAGCGGAATACGTGGCCGAGGATACCCTGGGCTTGAGCAGTACTGGCCGAAGAGTCCATCAGCACGACGGACTCGAACCTCATTCGCATCCCTACCCACATTCACATCCACACGCGCACGCCGCGCCCACGCCGACGATCAAAGTCAGCATCAAGCGCCCGGCCGCGAAAATCCGGACGAAAACCAGCAAAGGTCGGCGCTAGTCGTTTCTCGAACGAGTCAGGTCGCGAGCAGTTGCGCCGGCAAGTCCCGGCTCGGGCATTCCATGCCGTGAACGCGCATCAACTCGTCGTCGCGTAGTAGCTCTTTGCTCGGTCCTGATGCGACCAACACGCCCGCATCGAGCAGGAGCGCGCGCGAGCACAGCTCGGCGACGAGCGCCAAATCATGAGTGGCGATCACGCGCGTGACCGGGAGCGAACTCAGGATTGCGATCAGCTCGCGGCGAGCGCGCGGGTCCAAGCCGGCGCTCGGTTCGTCGAGCACCAGGATGCTGGGATCGTATGCGAGCAGGCCGGCCAAGCACACGCGCTTCTTCTCACCACCACTGAGTTGCTGCGGAACGCGCGCTTCGAAGCCAGCCAACCCCACTTGTCGCAGTGCGCGCGCCACGCGGTGCTCGATTTCGGCGCGTGGATACCCGAGCTGCTCCGGACCGTACGCAACGTCCTCACCCACCGTCGGGCAAAACAGCTGATCATCCGGGTCTTGGAACAAGACGCCGACCTGACGACGGACCCAGCCAGCTTCGCTCGCGTTCACCACGCGACCGTGAACGCGCACGCAGCCGTTGTCGCGCGTGCCGGCGCGCTCGGGCAAAATCCCGTTCAAGTGAAGGAGCAACGTGGATTTGCCGGCGCCGTTCGGTCCAATCACCGCCGCACACTCACCTGCCTCCACCTCGAATGACAGCGAGCGCAGCGCAAGAACTCCCGGTGAAAATTCGAAGCTCAAGTTTTCGACGGACAGCGCCGGCGTCATGCGCCTCCGCGTGCGCGCATCGCGCTCTGCACGCGCTCGGCGCGTGCCACGGTGCGAATGAACAACAGACCGAGCGCGCTACCGAGCGCATGCCAGTACAGAAGACGTGAACTGCGAAATGTGCGACCCGATCTCGCACGGCGCATGCGGCGCGCTTCATCGTTGAGCAACGACGAGTAGCGCGCCAAGAGCGCGAGGGTCTCGCACAACGGGGCCGGAACGCGCAGACGGCGCAACGTTCGCGTGAGCTCGGCAATCGTCGTCGTGCTCGCCAACAGTTGCAGAGTCAGCAGACAAATCGCCGATTTTGCGAACAGACCCAGCGCTACCCCGGACCCGTGCGGTTGGAACCAAGCTAGGCTCGACGCACCGAGCAAAAACGGGGCGCCCAGCGCCCAACGACGCAGCAGGGTTCTGAAAGAGAGCCGCGCCAGCATCGCGACCAAGAGCAACAGGGGCAGCGCGCATAGTCCCCACCACGCACGCTCGGCCGGCAACGCGGCCAAACCAACAATCAAAGCCAAACTCACGCCGAGTTTGAGCCCCGCCGAAGCGCGATGAATGCAGCTCATCCCGACGGTTCGACGGCGACCCCGCGTGACGGCTCGCTCGAGCGAGGGCGCGGCACGAGTGCCAGCGCCAGCAACCAGCACAGCCCGAACAAGAGCAGCGTGCCAACACAGCCCGCGAGCAGCGTCGCGAGCACACCCGACGCGACTCCAGGAATGCCGTGAGAGAAGGGAGCCAGTGACGGCGCTGACGTGGTCGAATGCAGTCCCAACGCTTGCGTGACTCGGGAGAACCCGTCCGGCGCGGCGTCTGCGATGGGAGCGAGCAACGCCGCAATGGCGAGCGACAGTCCGAGCCCCGCGTAGATCGCGCTTCGCCGCGGTCGCGCGGTGAGGGGGGTCTGGGCGCTCGTTTCCAGCAATTCCGGGCGAAAACGCAGCACGCTGGCCACGATCAACGAGCTGATGACGGCTTCACCCACGCCGATCAGCGCGTGGACGCCGAGCATGGCGGGCAGCACCACACTCAGCCGCGCAGTGCCCGAGAGCGACAGTTGTCCCGCGCAGCTCAACGCACCAGCGAGGGTCGCGCACCAACCCGCGAACGCCACGGAGGCCACGCGCCGAGTCGGACTCGGCGCCGCGCCGCACAATAGTCGGTAGCAGCAGAAACCCACCACGCAGCCGACGAGGCCCATGTTGAATACGTTGGCGCCGAGGGCGAACACACCGCCATCCGCGAACACGAAACATTGCATGATGATGACGGCCGTCATCACCAGCAGTGCGCCCGGTAGCCCGAGTAACGCGCCGGCCAGCGCGCTGCCCATCAGATGGCCCGATGTGCCGGCAGCGACCGGAAAGTTCACCATCTGCGCTGCGAACACGAACGCGGCGGACACGCCGAGCAACGCGCTTGCACCGCGGTCACGCTGAGCGCGCAGGCGATAACATGCCGCGCCGAGCCCGAGCGACGACAAACCGGCGTAGCCCAAGGCAACGCGCGCGCTCAGAAATCCGTCGGGAATATGCATGGCGATGCCGTGGCCCCTCGGGCTCGGGCGCAGGATGCCACGATTCCAAGAACGGTGCTACCGCTTCGCGCAGCCGAAATATTGCTGAAATCAAGCCCCTCACGAGCGCGGAACCGGCGTCGAACGACCTGCGAGCCCTGCGACTAATTGCACCAGGAGCACCGGGTCGACGGGCTTCGCCACGTGTCGTTGATAGCCGGCGTCGTACGCGCGCTCCGCATCCGCCGCGCGCGCGTACGCGGTCAGCGCGAGCGCGGGGATTTCGCCCCCTTGTTCTGCGGGTAACAAGCGCACCTGGCGCATCAAGGCGTAGCCGTCCTCGTGCGGCATGCCGATGTCGCTCACGAGCACATCAGGTTGGCTGTTCGCGATGACGCCCAGCGCATCACGGGCGGAGGCGGCCATGTAGACGATCGCGCCCGCGCTCTTGAATGCTTCGGCCACGAGCTCGCGCGCGTCGAGCTCGTCGTCGACGACCAACACGCCTACCCCGGAGAGTAGCCCCTTCCCGCCGGTGCCGAACGGGGTCGCTTTACGTGGGCGCGAGGGCTTGACCGCTTCGGTCGCCGCGCGGGCCGGCAATCGAACCAGGAAGGTGGCCCCTCGCCCGGCGCCCTGACTCGCCGCTTCGACCGTTCCACCATGGGCGGCCGCGATTTGTCGCACCAGAGAGAGACCCAAACCGAGGCCGCCGTGACGGCGCGTGGTCGAACTGTCTGCTTGCCGAAAGGGTTCGAACACGTGCGGCAAAACCGCCGCGTCGATGCCCTCCCCGCTATCGCTGACTTGGATTTGCACCTCCGAACCGACGCGCGCCGCGAAGACCACGATCGAGCCCGCCTTGGGCGTGAACTTCAGCGCGTTGCTCAGCAGGTTCCACAAGATCTGCTGCAGACGGTCGGCGTCCGCGCTGATGGTCAAGAGCGCGTCGGCGTCCGCGACGTCGACCGTGAGGGTGATCCCCTTGGCCTCCGCGGCCGGACGCAGCGCAAGAGCCGCCGCACGCACCGCCTCCCCGACGTTGACCGAAGCCAATGACAACGACAGCTTTCCGCTGCTGATACGCGACAGATCGAGCACGTCCTCGATCAAGCGCGCCTGCGCCCGGGCGTTGCGCTCGATCACGGTCAGCGCGCGTTGCACCTCGGGCGCGAGCTCGCGCTCGCGCAGCACCACCGCCCAGCCGAGAATCACGTTCAACGGCGTGCGCAGCTCGTGCGAAACGGTCGCCAAGAAGTGATCTTTGGTCATGCTGGCCTGCTCGGCGCGTTCGCGCAGAGTTTGTTCGCGAGCGCGCGCGGCTTCGATCTCCGACGCGGCGCGAGCGTTCTCGATCGCGAGCGCAGCGCGACGAGCGAAGTCTTCCGCAAAACGCAGGTCTTCTTCGTGATAGCGGCGACCGGAGTCGGCGTAGATGAACGTCATCGCGCCGAGCGTGCGGCCCGTTTCGCTGCGCAGCGCGACGATCATGCACGATTCGAGCTTCAGCTCGCGCAGGATGCGTAGGTGTTCCGCGTCGCGGGCGGCCCGTTCGACGAGCTCGGCCGGGAGCTCCGAGTACAGCTCCGATTTTCCGCTGCGGATCACTTGCGGCGCGCCGGTCGGGGCATCGCGGTTCGACGGGTAGCGCAGGCCAACCTCACGCGCGAAAGCAACCTTTGCCGGGTCGACGTGCGCTACGGCCAGTTGTTGCGAGACCTGCGCGCCCGGCTCCAGGATGTCGATCGTGCACCAATCAGCCAGCTCGGGCACGGCCAGCTCGGCCACGCGCCGAAGCGTGGTGCGGTAGTCGAGCGACGAAGCCAAAGTTTCCATGGCGCGCGCCAAGAAAGCGCGCCGCTTCTCGGCGCGCTTTTCGAGCGTGACATCGCGGAACACCAGCACCACACCGTAGATCACGCCGCTTTCATCGCGAATCGGCGCCCCGCTGTCGTCGATTGGGATCTCGGCACCTTGCTTCGTCCGCAGCAACGTGTGGTTGGCGAGCCCGACGACCGTGCCCTCTCGGAGCACCTTGGAGACCGGGCTTTCGACGATCTGGCGCGTCTGCTCGGAGAAAATTCGAAATACTTCGTGCAGCGGGCGACCGCGCGCTTCGCCTTCCGTAAAGCCGGTGAGCCGCTCGGCGACGCCGTTCATGAACGTGATCAGGCCCGCGTTGTCCGTCGCAATCACCGCATCGCCGATGCTTTGCAGCGTGGTGGCGAGCCAGCGCCAGGCCACGTTCTCCCGATCGCGGCGCAGCGCACGTAACAAAGCTTGTGCGCACAGCTTGGTGAAGGTCTCGACGAAGCGTCGATCCTCGGCCGAGAAGCGCTGCTCCTCGTAAAAGCCCATGCCCAAGAGGCCAACCGGGCGCCCCTCCACGATCAGCGGGACCGACCAGAAGGCCTTCGCGCGGCGCCCGGACAAGCGAGCGACCTCTGGAAAAATCGCGGCGTAGTCCTGCTCGGTCTCGGCCCAAACCGAGACGCCGGTGGTGAGCGTCTCGAGCACTCGCGGGTTGCCCTCGGTCTTGCTGATGCGCGCGAGTCTTTGCAGGACCTCGGGGGCGACCCCGCGCTGAGCCAACAGCTCGAGCTCCTCGCCGTTGTCAGCCAGGACGTAAAGCGTCGCCATGTCGGCGCCTGCCTGACGCTTGCCCTGCTCGACCACCAGATTGGCCACGTCACTCTTGGTGACTGCGCCAGAAAGTGCGACGGCAAGCTCCGTCAGACTTTCCAACCGCGCGAGCGTTACCCGCAATTGTTCGGCGTCCGGTGAGCCATCCGCGCGTGGGGGGTCGTTCATTCCAGCCAAAACTTCACGACATTACATCGCATGCGGGTAGCGCCGTCACCCCCTGGCCTGAAACCCGAAGAAAGCGTACAAGATCGCCCGTGAGTTCCGCGTTCGCCGACAGCCATTCGAAAGCCGCAAGTCCAGCCGAAGTCCGCGTCCTGGTGGGTGAGAAGCTCGTCCCGCTTCCCCAGCTCGAAAGCGGGGATCGCGTCGTGCCCCTGGCCGAGTTCGGTGAACTGGTGGTGATCACCCGAGCTGCCGCGGACGCGGCGCACGCGGCAGTCGCGCGCGCCAGCGCCGCCTTGGCGCCGCTGGCTGAGGCGAGTGATGAAGCGATCTTGAACTTCTTCGAAGGCTTCGCCGCGCGGCTCGAGGACGAGCGTACATTCGCAGAAATCCAACGCGCCAACGCGCTCGACGTCGAGAGCGCACGAGCCCGCGGTCGCGCCACCGGCCGGCTCGAACTCAGCGAGCGCATGCGACGCGACATGATCGCCGGCCTGCGCGTCTGGCGCAGCGCGCCAGCGCGCGTGGGCGAGGTGATCGAACGCCGTCAGGGTGAAGGCTTCGCGATTGAGCGACGCCGCGCGCCCCTGGGCGTGATCGCCTTCGTCTTCGAAGGGCGACCCAACGTGTTCGCCGACGCCGCGGGTGTGCTGCGCAACCGCAACACGGCGGTGTTTCGCATCGGTGGCGACGCACTCGGCACCGCGATCGCGATCGAAGAGCACGCGCTGCGTCCCGCATTGCTCGCGGCCGGCCTGCCCGAGGGAGCGCTCGGCTTGGTGCGCAGCAAAGAGCACGCGGCGGCGCACGCGCTGTTCTCGGAGCGCGCGGTGCGCTTGGCGGTGGCGCGCGGCTCGGGCCGCACCGTGGCCTTGCTCGGCGCGATCGCCAAACAGCACGGAATTCCGGTGTCTTTGCACGGCACGGGCGGCGCGTGGATGTTCGTCGAACCCAGCGCCAACGCCGACGCGGTGTACAACGCGGTGCGCTTCAGCCTCGACCGCAAAGTGTGCAACACGCTCAACGTGCTCGTCCTCGCGCGCGCCGCGGTGGAGAAACTCGGACCGGTCGTCGAGCGTGCATTGCGAGAAGTGAAAGCGCAAGTGGCGGTGGTCCCGGGCTCCGAGGGGGTGGTCACTGCCGAACGCACGATCGCGCAAAGTGATTTGGGGCAGGAGTGGGAGTGGGATCGCGTTCCGGAGTTGTCCTTCGTGGTCGCGGATGATTTCGCGCACGCCGTGTCACTCATCAATCGATACAGCCCCAAGTTCGTGGCCTCGATCTTGTCCGAGCGCCCCGGTGCCTTCGACGCCTTCTACGCCGCAGTCGAGGCGCCCTACGTGAGCAACGGGTTCACGCGTTGGGTCGACGGACAGTGGGCCTGGCTTCGCCCCGAACTCGGCCTCACCAATTGGGAAACCGGCCGCCTCCTCGCGCGCAGCGGCTTCTTGTCGGGTGACGACTTGACCAGCGTACGCGACGTCTTCATCGATCAGACGGGGCAGGCGCCGCAGAAGCGCTGAGCTTCAGCGCCCGACGCGCCACGCTTCGGCACCCGTGCCCGGATCGTAGGCGCGGAGGGCGCCCCAATTCACGGCCAGCACGTATTTGCCGTTGAATTTGAAGAAATCAGGGCTGTTGGTGACGCTGTCCGGCACGGCGATTTCATACACTTGATTGCCGCTCGCTTCGTCGAGCCCAATCAAGAGACCTTTGCTGCGATCGGACGGCTGCGCGGCCCAGAGCAGGATCTTGCCGCCGCCGACGGCGATCGCCGCGCCGAAGGTGCAGGTCGCGTACGGGAGCTCTTTGCTCCAGATTTGCTTGGTCCCTTCGCTCACGCGCACGGTGAGGATTTCGGTGCCGGAGGCGCGCACGTTCATGGTGTATTTGCGCGCGCCGGCCACGAGCTCGGTGCTCTTGTCGGTGAGGCCCATCATGCCGGGTTCGTCGTCGCGATAGCGGCGGACGGTTGCTGGACACGTAGTAGCGACGCCGCTCGGCAATTGAATGCCCTGCGTCGTGCCGTCGTCGGTGCGCAATTGGACGCAGCCTTGGCCGACCCCGTAACTGCTCACTTTGTCCCGCGCCATGACCGAGGTTTTGCCCCACGGACTGCGCGCGGTGAAGAAATCTACCTGAAAATTGCCTTCGGCAACGAAGAAGCCTTGTGCGCCGAGGCATCCGAGTTGAAGTCCCTTGCCGAGCGAAGGACCGCTAAAGAGGACTTTGCCGCTGCTACCATCGACCACCGTCGGTTGATTGGGTTCGGTCGCACCGGTCAGGCCCGCGATATCGAGCACGCCGTCACCATTGGCGTCGATCAGACAACCGGGATCCGAGGCGCTCCAGGTGGCGTTGCTCAATGCATTCGTAGGAGTCGGCAGCGAAGGCAGAGTGCCACCACCCACGTTGCCGAGCGCTTTTTGGATCGCCGGCGCGCCAGCGCTACTCAAAAGACGCGGGATGATGCTTGCTGAAAAGCTCACCGCGAGGGCCAGCGCGGTGATGAGCACGATCAGACCGCCCGCGCTGCGCTTTCGAGGCGCTTGCCCAGGGATGTGGGGAGGGCCCGGATGGGTACCCGGTTGTCCGTGACCGTAGCCGTGCCCGTGCCCATAGCCGTGCCCGTAACCAGGATGCGACCCCTGTGGAGGTGGCGGCGCGGGCGCGCTGGTGGTGGTGCCGCAGTACGGACAGCGTACGGAACCACCGGCAGGGACTTCGAGGGGCGCGCCGCAACGCTCACACTTCAGCAGCATCACGGTCACGATAGCGCGTTTTGGTTTGAGCTATAAAGAGCGCGCATGCGCCCCTTTCCAAGACGACGATTTCTGGAGCTGACGCTGGTTTCAGCCGGCGCTGCGCTCGGCACGGTCGCGTGCGGTTCGGACGCCAACGCCGTCCACTTGGACGCCAGCGATGTTTTTCCGCAGTCCCTCGCTTCTGGCGACCCGCGTCCAACCAGTGTCGTACTTTGGACGCGAGTGGTCGACATCGAGCGCGCGAGCTCCGACTTGGAACTGAGCCTCGAGCTCGCCACGGATGAGGCTTTCACTCAACGAGTCAGCCTTGACGGCGCGGCGAGCCGCACCTTGCTCGCGCTCGCCGACTTCGACCATTGCGTCAAGACGCGCGTCGACGGCCTCACGCCGAGCACCGAGTACTTTTACCGTTTCAGCTACACGCGCGACGGTGCGCGCGCCACCACCCGCATCGGGCGCACCAAAACCGCACCGAGTGAGGACGCGGATGTGAGCGTGCGCTTCGCGGTCGTGTCGTGCCAAGATTATGCGGGCAAGTACTTTCACGCCTATCGAAAGCTTGCCACGCTCGACCTCGACCTCATCGTACATCTGGGCGACTACGTGTACGAAACCACGGCCGATCCCACCTTCCAGGTTGCAAGCGCCGAGCGCCAGGTGGTTTTCGGCGAACCCGAGCAAGCGCTCAACCTCGGAAGCGGCAAGAGCAGCTACCAAGCGGCGCAATCGCTGGACAACTATCGCGATTTATATCGGCTGTATCGCGCCGATCCCGATCTGCAGGCCGCGCACGAACGTTTTCCGATGATCGCCATCCAAGACGATCATGAGTTTTCCGACGATTGCCACGGCGACGTCTCGACGTACGAGGATGGTCGCGTAGACGAGACGAGCACGCCTCGGCGATTGGCGGCGGATCAGGCCTGGTTCGAATACATGCCGGTCGATCTCTCGCACGCTCCAGCGCAAGATTGGGATACGACTCAGCCCTTCCCCGATGAGCTCAGGTACTATCGAAATTTCGTCTTTGGTCGACACCTCGAGCTGGTGATGACCGACCTGCGCCGCTATCGGCCAGATCACTTGGTACCAGAAGACGCATTCCCGGGCGCGGTGTTCCTAGAACAGTCGGACTTACTCGAGCTCTCCGATGGCACTCTGCCGGACGACTCCATCGCCTATGTCGACGTCGACGCCTACGATGGCGGGAGCTATCGACGTGCGCTGGTCGAGGGCGCGGAGCGACTCGGCTTCCGTGCCAGCAGCATCAGCGGGCTCCTCAGCGTGCCATTCATCAACGGCGCGCTCGATACGCTGGAGCTCGCCCAGCCTGCGGCGATCGATCCCGATGCGAGCGAGCTGTTCCGCGGCTACGCCTACCATCAGCTGCTCAAGAGCGAAGAATTCTCGCGCGTCGGCTCGCGCTACGTGCTCGCGCTGCGACCGTTCGAAGCGCTGGCGAAAGCGCGGTTTTTGGCCAGCAAGGGCGCGAGTGAACGGTTGATGGGCGCGACCCAACGCGCCTGGTTCTTGGATACGATGAAGGCTTCGACGCGCACGTTCAAGATCTGGGGCAGCGAGGTGTGTGTGATGCCGCGCCACATCGATCTGACGCCGGTCACCCTCGCCCCCGCGACGCTGCGGCAAAAGATCGGCATCACAGCCGAAGATTGGGACGGCTTCCCCAACGAACGCGCGGCATTGCTGCACGAGCTCGCCCAGCTCGACAACGTAGTGATCGTCTCGGGTGATCTGCATTGTTTCTTCGCCGGCACTCCCTACGCCAATGACGATCCTGAACAGCGCGTGGTCGAATTCGTCACCGGCAGCTTGACCTCGACGACCTGGCTCGACGGCTTGAGTGCGCTCGCAGAGAGCAACCCGTCACTGCCACCCGAGACCAAATTCATTGCCGCTTCGATCCCGACGCTGTTGGTCGATCCCGATACGCGGCCCAACCCGCACCTCGCCTGGCAAAATCTTGCCGACAATGGCTTCGCCGTGTTCGAAGCAAACGCCGAGCGTCTGTCCGCAACGCTACTCAGCCTTCCCTCGTCGGTCGTCTCCACTGCGCCAGCGGAACTGGGCGTGGATTTGGCCAGCTTGTTCAAGGAGCAGAGCTTCGAAGTGGCCGCAGGCTCCGCTGATCTTTTGCGGAACCATGACGGCACTCTCCAGCGCTGGGACATCGCAACCATGACCTGGCTCGGTGTCGACTGAGTGGCATTTTTGCTGCACTCGATAGAAGCCATCGACACGCCGCGCGTTCGCCCTTATGACGCTGCCACCAATTAAGGAGGACTCGTGAAGACTTCGTCATTCGCAGCGATTCTGGCGTTCGGAACTTTGGGCTTGCTGGTTGCGTGTGGAGGCGGCGCGACGGAACCGCCTGCAGCTCCCCCCGCGCCGCCACCGCCGCCCGCCGTTGAACCGGCGGCAGCCGAGAAGCCCGAGCCGAAGCCGGAACCCGAAGCGCCCAAGGCAGCCGAACCCCGCATGCTCCAGGTCAAGCTCGAACCCAAGAGCGGCTCCAAGCTGAGCGGCAGCGCGATGTTGATGGAGGTCGAAGGCGGCGTGAAGGTGACGCTCTCGGTGGAAGGCGTGACCCCAGGCGGCGACCACGGCGCCCACATTCACGAAAAGGGCGACTGCAGCTCGCCTGACGGCAAGAGCGCCGGCGGTCACTTCAACCCCGGTGGCAACGACCACGCGCTGCCCACGACCCCCAAGCGTCACCTCGGCGATCTGGGCAATCTGACGATCGGTAAGGACGGCAAGGGCTCGCTCGAAATCACGATCCCCGGCGCAAACCTGAAAGCAGGCGATCCCAACTCGTTCGCCGGCAGAGCCGTCATCGTGCACGCGAAGAAGGACGACGGCGGTCAGCCCGTTGGCAACGCGGGCGACCGAATCGGTTGCGGCGTGATCGGCTCCTGATCATCGGCCCATGACAGCGGGGGAGTGGTGCCACTCCCCCGCGTTGATTTTCCGGCGCTTCGAGCGGCCCCCGCCGCTGGGTTCGTCAATGTTCGGGAGTGCGCTAAGCTTAGCCCCCGAGGGCGCCGAGGGCGCGCCAGTGAACGACATGTCCCGAACTCGCCCGTTCCAAACGCTCCTGCTGCTTGCACTGACAGCCGCGCCGAACCTCGTCGCCTGCTCCTCGTCAACGGATTCTCCCTCACCCACTGACCCCCATTCGAGCGCGGGCGTCGTGCGCGAGGGCGGTGCGACGGCGGCGCAGCTCGACACTTTTCTTCACCACAAGGCGCGTGAATGGGCTTGGGCCGGCGGACAATTCGACACGCCGGATGAACAAGCGACGCTCGCTGCGGGGACGCCGCAAAGATTCAGCTGGCACGCGGACCCCGCTGACTTTGCAACAGGTGGCTCAGCCAGTGAGCTGGTGATGACGCACTTGCTCGAGTTCAACACCGCTAACGAAGGCACACCGTTGCGCGTGTTTACCACCTTGCCCGAGTACACTCCTGACACAGTGGCCTGGCAAAAACTGATCGCCACGAGCGAAGCGATCACCGTGAGTCTGACGACAGGCACGTTCGTCGGTGCTGACGTCCCCGAGGACGGCGGGCCTTTCATTGGGCAAGCGCTGACGTTCACGATCGAATAACGCACGTTCGCTCAACGCAGCGCGACGCACGCGCGGTTGCAGCGAGAGCGTTGTCTGTGCAGCGAGAGGGTTGTCAGCCTGGGCCGTTTCACAATTCCCGGGGACTCATTTTTTGATCCCGGCGGGCACTGGCCCGCTGGTCAAACGGCGAATATCCGTACGCAAATCGCAATTTTTCCGCGGGATCCGAGGCAAACAAAAATCTAGTCGTGTGGTAAACAGCTTGCTATTGTAGTGTCACTGTACCCCCCGAGAAACAGCCAGAGGAGCGAGCCTTGCCCATCGAAGTACCGAGCGTCCGAATCCTGATCGTCGATGATGACAAAGCGATCTGCGACTTCATGCAGTCGCTCCTCGAGAAAGACGGTTTCATCGTCAAGACTCTGAGCGATCCCACTCTCGTCGAGGACGAGGTTCGTCAGGGTGATTACCACGTGCTGATCTTGGACCTGATGATGCCCAAGATGGATGGCATCGAGGTGTTGAAGAAGATCCGCGCGGTCGACAGCGACATCGCGGTGGTGATCTTCACCGCACATCCGAACCTCGACTCCGCTGTGGCCTCGATGAAGCTCGACGCGGTCGACTACATCAAGAAGCCGTTCAACGTGGACGAGTTCCGCGAAGTGCTCGCGCGCGTGATGAAGAAGAAGGGCCTGGCCCGCACGCCCGAAGAGCAGCTGCACAAGATCATCGGCGATACCATCCGCACCATGCGCAAAGACAAGGAGCTCACGCTCAAGCAGATGAGCCGCCGCACCGGGCTCAGCATCTCGCTGCTGTCGCAGATTGAACGCGCCGAATCGAGCCCGTCGATCTCGAGCTTGTACAAGATCGCGATCGCGCTCGACTCGAAGATCCAGGATCTGTTCGGCAACAACTGAGCGGCAGCGCCGGGCGAGTGTCTTCGCTCAGAAGACACTCGCCGCGCTCGCGCTCAGCGACGAGCTCGGCTCACTTCGGCGGCGGTTCGTCGATGATCGTGCCGCAGTTGGTAAACGCCAGATTCGTGTCGACGCGGAAGTTCGAAGCGTCCGTGTGACGCTCGGCGTGGAACAGATCCAAATCGTACGTTTGACCGACTTTGATGCCGAGCTTCGTCGCGTACTCATCGAGCAAGATCTTGTCCTTGGTTTGCGGGTGCAGGCCGCCCAAGTCGATGGCGAGCTTGTGGTTGATGAATACCCACAGGTCATCGTCGCCGTTGAACTGGAACATCTCCCCGCCCATGTAGCTGAACTGCGTGTGCACCTCGGTGGTGAAGCCGTAGTTGTGGCTCTGCTTCTTGCAGGTCGCGCCGTCCTCCGTACACGTATTGCCCCAGCCCTTGCCGTCCAGCGGGAAGAATGCCGAGCTGTCGAAGGTGAGCACGCCGTTGTTCGGCTCGAAGTAGAAGTACACCGCGTACGGCTTGTTGACGTTCGCCGTCGCGCGGTACCACTGATCGAAGTCCATCTTGCTCGTCGTCTGTGGACCGTTCCTGGGATCGACGATCTGGCCGGTGCCGTTGTACACGGGCTTCTGATCATCACCCAAGGTGTCTTTGACGATGCCTTTGGACGCGTCCTTGCCAGAGTAGGCCTCGAAATCCGGATGCCCGTCGGGCTCGTTCTTGCCTTTGAAATCGCGGACGATGCCCAATATCGCGGTGCCGCAACTGGAGCTCGAAGCACCCGCGCCGCCGCCCGCACCCGAGCCAGCTCCAGCCACGTCGATCGGCGGCCCGAGTTTGAAGCCGCCCATCGTGGCCTGGGTGTAGTCCGCCGGCAGCATGTACGGGCCTGCACCCGCGGTTCCGGTGCTGGTCCCTGCCCCACCGCTGCCGTTGCTCATGCCGCCATCACCGACCATGAGGAGCGGCCCCCCGGCAACGCCGGTCGAGGCTCCGCTCGAGGTCCCGGCGGCCGCGCCGTCGATGTGCGAAGAGTTCGGGTCGCCC
>Ga0164307_10000340_pt1 | contig 20672 bp, 22 predicted proteins | sample Whisoiple_243_MG_FD_110214 | JGI IMG/M metagenome (GOLD analysis project Ga0164307, IMG submission 110214) | Soil microbial communities amended with fresh organic matter from upstate New York, USA - Whitman soil sample_243_MG | ecosystem: Environmental > Terrestrial > Soil > Unclassified >...
GACGGCGGTGCGGACCCAGCGGACGGGGTCCTCGGGCACCTCGGGGCCGGGCCGGCGCTCCAGCAGCCTGACCCAGACCGCCTGTTCGAGGTCCGCGGCTTCGGTCCCGGCGGCCTGGGCCTCGGCCGCCGCTTCCGCCCGCACCAGGGCGTTCAGGGCCAGGACGGCCTCCCCCGCCGCCGCCCCCACGTCCGGAACGGTGGCGGGGGCGGGGCAGGTGGCGGGAGGAGCATGATCGAGAGGAGTCATGCCCCGTCAACGCACGTCGGGCGGGGCCGGTTGCCGCGCTCGCCGAGCTCCACCCGACCGGGGCATGCGGGCCGGGCGGCTGACGCCCCCGGCCCGGACCCGGGCCCCTCAGTCCTTGGCGAAGTCGGCGGCCGCGAGCAGCGCGGTGTCGGGGTTGTCGGAGAAGATCCCGTCGATACCCGCCTCGAAGTACACCCGCAGGGCTCCGAACACGTCGCCGTAGGCGTTCGGGTCCGTGCCGCGCCGGAAGTCCGCGGGCAGGAAGGTGTTCTCGTTGCGCATCGTGTACGGGTGCAGGACGAGGCCCCGCGCGTGCGCGTCCGCGACCAGGGTGGTGGGGGTGGTGAGCCGCCCGGCGCCGTCCCGGGGGATGACCAGGTCCAGCGTGGGGCCGATGCCCTGCGCGAAGCCGGCGATCCACTTGAGCCCGGCGGGCCGGACCAGATCGGCGACCGTGCGCGGGTCGCCGGACTCGACGAAGTCCCAGGGGCGCTCCTTAGGGCCCGACAGCAGGACGACACGGGGCGTGGCCACCAGCTTCGCCAGCCGCTGCATGGAGCTCGGCTCGAAGGACTGGAGGATCAGGGCGGAGTTCGCCCGGTGACGGCCGTAGCGGCGCAGCAGCTTGGCGAGCGGCTCCTCCAGGCCGAGCCCGAGGCCCCTGAAGTAGGTGGGGTGCTTGGTCTCGGCGTAGAGCCAGACGGTCCTGCCACGCCTGCGGCCCTCCTCGTCCGCCCAGCGCAGGACCTCTTCGAACGTCGGGATCGTCCAGCGCCCGTCGTAAACGGTGTTCTCCTGGCGGTTGCCGGGGATCCGTTCCTTGGCGCGGAGCGTCTTCAGCTCGGCGAGGGTGAAGTCCTCGGTGAACCAGCCGGTGAGCGACACCCCGTCGACCCGCTTGGTGGTCCTCCGGCTCGCGAACTCCGGATGCTCGGCGACGTCCGTGGTGCCGGTGATGTCGTTCTCGTGCCGGCAGACGAGGTGGCCGTCCTTGGTCGGCACCAGGTCCTGCTCGACGATGTGCGCGCCCATGTCCAGGGCCAGCCGGTAGGAGCCGAGCGTGTGTTCGGGCCGGTAGCCGCTGGCGCCCCGGTGGCCGATGACGGTGGGCACGGGGAGGTCGCGGTAGGAGCCGTGCCCGCCGCCCCGTCCGACGGGCGCGCCACGCCCGGCGGCATGCGCGGTGCCGGAGATTCCGAGAGCCGTCGTACCGAGGACGGCGGCCCCCAGGAGGGTCCGCCGACCGGGTGCAGTCTGCGCGCGCTCTGTCATGAATGCTCCTCGCATGTGATGTCCGGCACCTTCCGGGGAGGCTTGATCGTAGGCAGCTACGCCATCGGTGGGGCGGCCCGTGGACGAACATGGCGGAAACACACGTCAACACTGCGTATCGGCCCGGTGAACCCGATGTGCGGAGATGCGGTACCCGCGAGTATCGTCCTCACCTGCACAGACCTTCACGCATTCACGCCCCGGCCGCCCGGCCACGACACCGGAGGAAGCGTTGTCCCGACTCACGGTCATCAAGGCAGTGCTCGGACCGATCCTGCGCCTGCTCTTCCGGCCTCAGGTGGAAGGCGTGGAGAACATCCCGGGCACCGGGCCGGTGATCCTCGCGGGCAACCACCTGACGTTCATCGACTCCATGATCATGCCGATCTGCTGCGACCGGCCGGTGTTCTACATCGGCAAGGACGAGTACGTCACCGGCAAGGGCCTCAAGGGCCGGCTGATGGCGTGGTTCTTCACAGGCTGCGGAATGATCCCGGTCGACCGTGACGGTGGCCGCGGCGGTGTCGCGGCGCTGATGACCGGCCGTCGGGTGCTGGAGGAGGGACAGGCCTTCGCCATCTACCCCGAGGGCACCCGCTCCCCCGACGGCCGCCTCTACCGGGGCCGTACGGGGATCGCCCGGCTGACCCTGATGACCGGTGCGCCGGTCGTGCCGTTCGCGATGATCGGCACGGACAAGCTGCAGCCCGGCGGCGCCGGCCTCCCCCGGCCGGGCAAGGTGACGGTCCGCTTCGGCGAGCCGCTGGAGTTCTCGCGTTACGAGGGCATGGACCGCGACCGCTACGTCCTGCGGGCCGTCACGGACTCCGTGATGGCCGAGGTGATGCGGCTGTCCGGCCAGGAGTACGTCGACATGTACGCAACGAAGGCCAAGGCCGCCTGAGCCTGACAGGCGCATCCGGACGAGGGACCCCGCGCGACCGCGCCGGGTCCCTCACTCGTCGGGGATGATCCCCTCCTCCAGCTTCTGGTCGCGCAGCAGGTACCAGGCCGAGACGGCGGTGGCCAGCAGGACGACGGCACCGACCGCCGCCGACACCCGCAGCCCGTTCACGAAGGCCTCCTGCGCCGCGACGACGAGTTCGCCCCCCTGCTGCGCGGGCAGGTGCTCCGCCGTCTCCACGGCCCCGCCCAGGGACTCGTGGGCCGCCCTCGCCGCGGCGTCCGGGACGCCCTCGGGGGTCCCGAAACCCTTGTAGACGCCCGTCACGATGGACCCGAGCAGCGCGATGCCGAGGGCGGCGCCGAGTTCGTACGCCGTCTCGGACACCGCCGAGGCGGAGCCCGCCTGCTCCTTCGGGACGCTGGAGAGGATGACGTCGGAGGTGACGGTGAAGGCGAATCCCGCGCCGACGCCGACCACCAGGAGCAGCACCCCGATCAGGGGGTAGCCGGTCTCCTTGTGGATCACCGTGACCACGGCGAGCGACACGCCGATCGCCCCGAGCCCGAGGGCGACGACGGAGCGTACGGAGTAACGGCGTGCCACTCTTCCCGCCAGGAGCCCGGCGGTCACCGCGCCGACGGCCGCGGGCAGTTCGGCGAGCCCCGCCTCGAGCGGGCCCCGCCCCTGGACCAGTTGCAGGAACTGGGAGAGGAAGAAGACGATCCCGGACAGGCCGAGGATGGTCAGCAGATCGGCGAGGACCGCGCCGGAGAACCCCCGGTGGTGGAAGAGCCGCATGTCCAGCAGGGGCGCGGGGAGCCTCAGCTGACGGCGCACGAACCAGGTGAGGGCCAGCAGGCCCCCGACGGCCGCCACGGCGTTCTCCGCGCTCACACCGTGTGCGGCGGCCTCCTTGATGGCGTACACGACGCCGACCATGCCGACCAGGGAGAGCCCCACACTGGGCAGGTCCCAGGGGCCGGGCGCCGGGTTCTTCGACTCGGGGATCATCTTGATGCCGACGGCGACGAGCACCGCCATGACGGGAAGGTTGATCAGGAAGACCGAACCCCACCAGAAGTGCTCCAGCAGGAGCCCTCCCACGACCGGCCCGACAGCCGCGCCCGCCGAGGCCATGGCTCCCCAGATGCCGACGGCGAGGCTGCGTTCGCGCGGGTCGTGGAAGAGGTTGCGGATCAGGGCGAGGGTCGACGGCATCAGCGTGGCACCCGCGACACCGAGCAGGGCCCTGGCCACGATCATCATCTCGGGGCTCGACGCGTAGGCGTTGAGCACCGAGACCGCCCCGAAGGCGGTGGCGCCGGTCAGCAGCAGCTTCTTGCGGCCGATGCGGTCGCCGAGGCTGCCCATCGAGACGAGGAGGCCGGCGATGACGAAGGAGTAGACGTCGCCGATCCAGAGCAGCTGGGTGCCCGTCGGTTCGAGGTCCTCGCTGAGGAACGGGGTGGCCAGACCGAGGACGGTGGCGTCCACGGCGACCAGCAGCACCGCCAGGACGAGGACCGTGAGGGCGATCCACCGCCCCGGATGGTGCTCGTCGCCCGTGACGCCCGCCCTGGAGAAGGTGCTGCTCATTTCTCCACGCTCCGGCGTGCTCCGCCGAGGAGCAACTCGACGATCATGTAGGGAAAGTCCTGTGCGGCGACCCGGCCGTCCTGGACGGCCCACGCGCAGCTCCCGATCAGGCCGTACAGCGCCTCGGTCAGCCAGGCAGGGGTGAGGTCGATCCGGATCTCCCCGCGTTCCTGGCCACGGCGGAAGAAGGCGGCGACCCGGGCGTCGAGGCGGTTCCACCCCTCGTTGACGTCGTCGCCCTCGAAGAGCTGGTTCTCGGTGACGAGGAAGGACAGCAGTCCGGCGGCCGGCTGGACCGCCGCGACGAAACGCCGCAGCCCGTCCTCGGCGCTCCCCTCGTCGAGCCCGGCGGCGTCCAGGGCAGCCTCGAATTCCTGGATGCCCAGGTCCTCCAGCGCTCCGACCAGCGCGTCCCGCCCGGCGAAGTGCCGGTGCAGGGTGGCACGGCCGATGCCCGCGGCTCTGGCGACCTCGTCCATGGTCGCCGTGGACTTGCGGGTCAGCAGCGCCGCGGCACTGCGCAGCACCTGCTCGCGATCAAGAGTCATGAGACGACAGTAACCCATTTGAGACACCACCGTCCCACCGACTCGGTTCAGGCGAGCACCACCCGTCCGGGGCCCCGGGGTGCACCATGGCGGCATGAAGCCGCTGCTGCTGATCGACATCGACGGTCCGCTCAATCCGTACGCGGCTCTCGCCCGCAGCACGCCGCCCGAGGGATACCGGATCCACCCGATGCGGCCGACGGGGTGGAAGGACGGAGTACCACTGCCGGTCCTGCTCAGTCCCGGCCACGGCGAGGAGCTGCTCGCCCTCGCCGCCCGGTACGAGCTCGTCTGGGCGACCACCTGGAAGGACGAGGCCAACGAGTGGGTCGGGCCCCGGCTCGGGCTGCCCCCTCTGCCGTTCATCGACTGGCCCGCGATGCACGGGGCGACAGCCGACGGGACGTACTGGAAGACGCGGTACGTCGTCGACTACGCGGACGGCAGGCCGTTCGCCTGGGTGGACGACGAGATCTCCGCTCCCGACACGGACTACGTCGCCGCGCACCATCCGGGCCGGGCCCTGCTCCGGCGGATCGACCCCTGGGTGGGCCTTCTGCGGGAGGACTTCGACGCCCTCGCCGGCTGGGCGGCGTGAAGCGTCGGCGGCCCGGTCCCCCATGCGGCCGGGTCGCTCGGACGGCCCGGCCGCTCAGCTCCAGGGCAGCGAGGCGCGGTGCCGCCAGTACGCCTCCGGCTCCTCCACCAGGGCCGCCAGCCGGTCCAGCCGGTCCGGGTCCAGGTCGAGCAGCGGGGCGTGCAGGTTCGCCGCCAGTTGGGTGACGGTGGCCGCGCCGGACAGGACGACTCCGGCCCACGGCTGACGGAGGACCAGCGCCAGGGCCACGGCGTCGGCGTCCAGTCCGGCCTCCGCGCCGATCTCGCGCACGACGGCGGGCGCCTCGGTCCCGGCGAGCCGGCCGTTGGCCATGGCCTCCTTGACGATCACGGTGACGCCGGCGTCGTGCGCCTCGGCGAGCGCGGCGCCGGCGGAGGTCTCCAGGGCGTTGAACGTGGCCTGGACGGTACGGAACAGGGGTTCGCCGTCCACGGTCACGGCGAGGGCGGCCCGGATGGCGTCGGCCTGGCCCGGGCCGCTGGCGGAGAAGCCGACGGTGGTGCCCGTGGCGGCCAGCTCGGCGAGACGCGCGTGGAGGTCCTTGTCGGCGAGCACCGGGCTGTCGGCGGTGACGGAGTGGACCTGGTACAGATCGAGCCGGTCGCCGAGCAGCTCCGCCGTCTCGGCGTACTGGCGCTCGAAGGTGGCGAGCGAGTGGTCCTTGACCTCGTGCTCCTCGGCGTCCACCCGCCAGTCACCGGTGTAGGTGTAGCCCCACTTGCTGCCGACGACCACGTCCGTCACCTCGGGACGGGCGGTCAGCCACCCGGCGAGGAACTCCTCGGCGCGGCCGTAGGAACGGGCGACGTCGAAGTAGCGGACACCCTGGGCGTAGGCCGCGTCCAGGAGTTCGTGGGTGCGGGCGCGCAGGGCGTCCACCCCGCGGTCGCCGGGCAGATCGCGGTCCCGGTGCGGGGTGATGTAGCCGGGCCTGCCGACGGCGGCCAGGCCGAGCCCGATGTGGGAGGTCGGGGTGGTCGCTCGGTTCAGGCGGGCGAAGGGCATCGCGGGCTCCTCTGGGTCGGTTCCGAACGCCTTCCCGTCAACGTAGCCCGCGATGCCCGCGAATCACCCGCGCGCGGTCGCCCAGGCGTGCTGCGTCACCAGGTCGGCCTTCACCTCGGCCAGCTGGACCGCGACGGCCGAGGGGGCCGTCCCGCCGCGCCCGTCGCGGGAGGCGAGTGCGCCGGGCACGTTCAGGACGGTGCGGACCTCCGGGGTGAGGTGCGCGGAGATCTTCGCGAACTGCTCGTCCGTCAGCTCGTCGAGCTCGATGCCCTCCTGCTCGCACACCTTCACGCACTCACCGGCGACCTCGTGCGCCACCCGGAAGGGGACGCCCTGCTTGACGAGCCATTCGGCGATGTCCGTGGCGAGCGAGAAGCCGGCCGGGGCCAGCTCCTCCATGCGCTCCCGGTTGACCGTGAGCGTGGCCATCATCCCGGTGAAGGCGGGCAGCAGGATCTCCAGCTGGTCGCAGGAGTCGAAGACCGGCTCCTTGTCCTCCTGGAGGTCGCGGTTGTACGCGAGCGGGAGGGCCTTCAGCGTCGCCATCAGGCCGGTCAGGTTGCCGATGAGGCGGCCGGACTTGCCCCGGGCCAGCTCGGCGATGTCCGGGTTCTTCTTCTGCGGCATGATCGAGGAGCCGGTGGAGAAGGCGTCGTGGAGGGTGACGAAGGAGAACTCCTTCGTGTTCCAGATGATGATCTCCTCGGCGATCCGGGAGAGGTTCACGCCGATCATCGCGGTGATGAAGGCGAACTCGGCGACGAAGTCACGGGACGCGGTGCCGTCGATCGAGTTGGCGACGGAGCCGCGCTCGAAGCCGAGGTCCGCGGCCACCGCCTCCGGGTCGAGGCCCAGGGAGGAGCCGGCCAGCGCGCCGGAGCCGTACGGGGAGACGGCGGTCCGCTCGTCCCACTGTCGCAGCCGCTCGGCGTCCCGGGAGAGGGACTGCGCGTGCGCCAGGACGTGATGGGCGAAGAGGACGGGCTGGGCGTGCTGGAGGTGCGTGCGGCCGGGCATGGCGACGTCGGGGTGCGCCTCGGCCAGCCCCACCAGGGCGTCCTGGAGCTCGGCCACCAGTCCGCCGATGATCCGGGCGTGGTCGCGCAGGTACATGCGGAAGAGCGTGGCCACCTGGTCGTTGCGGGACCGGCCGGCGCGCAGCTTCCCGCCGAGGTCCGGACCGAGACGTTCCAGGAGCCCGCGCTCCAGTGCGGTGTGGACGTCCTCGTCGGCGATGGTGCCGGTGAAGGAGCCGTCGGCGACGGCGGATTCGAGCGAGTCCAGGCCCTCGGTCATCCGGGCCAGCTCGTCGTCGGTGAGCAGTCCCGCCTTGGTGAGCACACGCGCGTGGGCGCGGGAGCCGGCGATGTCGTAGGGGGCGAGCCGCCAGTCGAAGTGGACGGACGCGGACAGCTTGGCCAGCGCTTCGGCCGGGCCGTCGGCGAAACGGCCGCCCCAGAGGCGTACGTCGCTGTTTCCGGTGCCGTTGCTCACTGCGTGCTCCTCGGGAGTGCAAGGGATGTGCGTCCGCCTCACGGCGTGATGGCATAACTATGCAAGGGGCCGCATGTTTTGTCAAAGCAACGGGCCGCGGCGCCGGCTGCCACCGCGCCCGCCACGGGGTGAGTCCCTGGGCCGTACGGAGCAGGCGCGGTGGGGGCGTGCCGCCGGGCCCCGTACGGTCCGGAGCATGCGCAGACTCCTGGTGACCGCGTCGGTCCTGCTGGCCCTGGCCGGTTCGCTCGCGGCGCGGCCCGCCGGGCCCCCGCCCCTTCCGGAGCGGCTGGCCGACACGGGCGGCGGTACGCAGCTGATCACCGCCCAGGCCCCGCGCGCGGACTCCACCACCGGCACGCTCACCTGGTGGGACCGGCGCGGCGGCGGCTGGGTGGCGGCGGGGTCTGCGCCCGCCCGCTTCGGGGCGAACGGCCTGACCGAGGGCGCCACGCGTGTCCAGGGCACGAACACCACGCCCACCGGCCTGTACGACCTGCCGTACGCCTTCGGCATCGAGGCGGCCGCGCCGGGAACCCGCCATCCCTACCGGCGGGTCGGCGAAGGCTCGTGGTGGTGCCAGGACAACCTGTCACGCTCCTACAACCGTTGGGTCGACCCGCGTCCCGCCGACTGCCGCCCCGAGGAGGCCGAACACCTCGTCGGCTACTCCACCCAGTACGCCCGTGCGCTCGTCATCGGCTTCAACTACCACCGGCCGGTGCGGGGCAGGGGCGCCGGGATCTTCCTGCACGTCGACGGCAAAGGGGCGACCGCCGGCTGCGTGTCCGTGCCGGCGGCCGCCATGAACCGCGTCCTGCGCTGGGCCGACCCGGCCCGCCGCCCGCACATCGCGATCGGGACGGCGTCCGGACGGACCGCGATCACCCGCTACTGAACTCCGCGGTCGTTCTGGGCCAGCCGCAGCAGGTGGTCGGCGAGGGCCTGGCCACCGTTCGGGTCACGGCTGATCAGCATCAGCGTGTCGTCCCCCGCGATCGTGCCCAGGATCGCCCGGAGTTCGGCCTGGTCGATGGCCGAGGCGAGGAACTGGGCGGCGCCCGGCGGCGTACGCAGCACCACCAGGTTGGCCGAGGCCTCCGCGGAGATGAGCAGCTCGGCGGAGAGTCTGCGCATCCGCTCCTCCTTCGCCGAGCCTCCGAGCGGCGCCTGCGGGGTGCGGAAACCGCCCTCGCTCGGCACCGCGTAGATCAGCTCGCCGCCGGTGTTGCGGATCTTCACCGCTCCGAGCTCGTCCAGGTCGCGGCTGAGCGTCGCCTGGGTGACGCTCAGGCCGTCGTCGGACAGCAGCCTGGCCAGCTGGCTCTGCGAGCGCACCGGCTGGCGGTTCAGGATGTCCACGATCCTGCGGTGGCGCGCCGTGCGTGTCTGTGGCACCGACGGCCCGCCGTGCTCGGTTTCCTGCGCCTCGGTCATCGTCGTCGCCTCATTCTCCGGATCGTCACTCCCCGGATCGTCCGTCCCCGTAAGCCGTGTCGAGAGCTCCCGGCAGAATCCGCAGGAACGCGTCCACCTCGGCGTCACCGATGATCAGCGGCGGCATGAGCCGTACGACGTCGGGGGCGGGTGCGTTCACCAGGAGTCCGGCTCCCTGGGCCGCCTGCTGCACCTTCTGCGCGAGGGGCCCGGTGAGCACGATACCCAGCAGCAGCCCGGAGCCGCGGACGTGGGAGACCAGCGGGTGCCCGAGGCTCTCGACACCGTCCCGGATCCGCTCGCCGAGCCGCTTCACGGTGTCCAGGGTGCCGTCGGCCGCGAGGGTGTCCAGCACGGCCAGACCGGCGGCGCAGGCGACGGGGTTGCCGCCGAACGTCGTGCCGTGCTGACCGGGCTTCAGCAGGTCGGCCGCGGGGCCGAACGCGACGGTGGCGCCGATCGGCAGCCCGCCGCCGAGGCCCTTCGCCAGGGTGACCACGTCGGGCTCGACGCCCTGGTGGGCCTGGTGCTCGAACCAGTGGCCGCAGCGCCCGATCCCGGTCTGCACCTCGTCCAGGACGAGCAGCGTGCCGGTGGCCCGGGTGATCTCCCTGGCCGCCTCCAGATAGCCCTTGGGCGGGACGACGACGCCGTTCTCGCCCTGCATCGGCTCGATGACCAGCAGCGCGGTGTCGGTGGTCACGGCGGCCCGGAGCGCCTCGACGTCTCCGTACGGCACGTGCATGACCTCGCCCGGCAACGGCAGGAACGGGGTGCGCTTGGCGGGCTGGCCGGTGAGCGCGAGGCTGCCCATGGTCCGGCCGTGGAAGCCGCCGTCGGTGGCGACCATGTGCGTCCGGCCGGTCAGCCGGCCGATCTTGAAGGCCGCCTCGTTGGCCTCGGCGCCGGAGTTGGAGAAGAAGACCCTGCCCGTGCGCCCGAAGAGCTGCAGCAGCCGCTCGGCGAGCGCGATGGGGGGCTCGGCGGTGTAGAGGTTGGAGACGTGGCCGAGGGTGGCGATCTGGGTGGAGACGGCCTCGACCACCGCGGGATGGGCGTGGCCGAGCGCGTTGACCGCGATCCCGCCGACGAAGTCGAGGTACTCGGTGCCCTCGGCGTCCCAGACCCGGGGGCCCTCGCCGCGCACCAGCGGCAGTTGCGGGGTGCCGTAGTTGTCCATCAGTGCGCCCTGCCAGCGCTGCGCGAACTCCTGGTTGCTCATGACTCCCCCTCAGCGCCGAACCGGGCGGCGGCTGTTGCGTCGGGCACGACCATCGTGCCGATTCCTTCGTCGGTGAAGATCTCCAGCAGGATCGAGTGCTGGACCCTGCCGTCGATGACACGGGCGGTCTCCACACCGTTGCGTACGGCGTGGAGGCAGCCCTGCATCTTGGGCACCATGCCGCTGGAGAGGTCGGGCAGCAGCTTCTCCAGCTGGGTGGCGGTGAGGCGGCTGATGACGTCGTCGCTGTTGGGCCAGTCCTCGTAGAGGCCCTCGACGTCGGTGAGGACCATCAGCGTCTCGGCGTTCAGCGCGGCGGCGAGTGCGGCCGCCGCGGTGTCGGCGTTGACGTTGTAGACGTGGTTGTCCTCCGCCGAGCGTGCGATGGAGGAGATGACCGGGATCCGGCCGTCGTCCAGCAGCGCCTGGATCGCTCCCGTGTCGATGTCGGTGATCTCCCCGACCCGGCCGATGTCCACGGCCTCGCCGTCTATCACGGGCCGGTGCTGGACGGCGGTGATCGTGTGCGCGTCCTCGCCGGTCATACCGACGGCGAGCGGGCCGTGCTGGTTGAGCAGCCCGACGAGCTCACGCTGGACCTGCCCCGCCAGGACCATGCGGACGACGTCCATGGCCTCGGGCGTGGTGACGCGCAGCCCTGCCTTGAACTCGCTGACCAGGCCCTGCTTGTCGAGCTGGGCACTGATCTGCGGGCCGCCGCCGTGCACCACGACGGGCTTCAGCCCGGCGTGCCGCAGGAAGACGACGTCCTGGGCGAAGGCGGCCTTCAGCTCCTCGTCGACCATGGCGTTGCCGCCGAACTTGATGACGACGGTTCTGCCGTGGTGCCGGGTGAGCCAGGGCAGCGCCTCGATGAGGATCTGCGCCTTCGGCAGCGCGGTGTGCTTCCTCGCGGCGCTCATGAGCTGTACGCGCTGTTCTCGTGGACGTACTCGGCGGTCAGGTCGTTGGCCCAGATGACGGCGGACTCCGCCCCGGCCGCGAGGTCCGCGGTGATCCTGACCTCCCGGTAGCGCATGTCGACCAGTTCCCGGTCCTCGCCGACGCTGCCGTTCTTGCACACCCAGACGTCGTTGATGGCGACGTTCAGCTGGTCGGGCTCGAAGGCGGCCTTCGTGGTGCCGATCGCGGAGAGGACGCGGCCCCAGTTGGGGTCCTCGCCGTGGATGGCGCACTTGAGGAGGTTGTTGCGGGCGATGCTCCGGCCGACCTCGACGGCGTCGTCCTCGGTCGCGGCGTTGACCACCTCGATCCGGATGTCCTTGGACGCGCCCTCGGCGTCGCCGATGAGCTGGCGGGCGAGGTCGGCGCAGACGCGCTGCACGGCCTGGTCGAACTCTGCCCGGCCCGGGGTGATTCCGCTCGCCCCGGAGGCCAGCAGCAGCACGGTGTCGTTGGTCGACATGCAGCCGTCGGAGTCGACGCGGTCGAAGGTGGTACGGGTCGCGGCGCGCAGGGACGCGTCGAGCACGGGGGCTTCGACATCGGCGTCGGTGGTGAGGACGACCAGCATGGTGGCGAGGCCGGGGGCGAGCATGCCCGCGCCCTTGGCCATACCGCCGACGGTCCAGCCGCCGTGGGTGACCACGCTCGTCTTGTGGACGGTGTCGGTGGTCTTGATCGCGATGGCGGCCTTCTCGCCGCCGTGCGGGGTCAGTTGGGCGACCGCCTTGTCGATGCCGGGGAGGAGCTTGTCCATGGGCAGCGGCAGGCCGATCAGGCCGGTGGAGGCGACGGCGACCGTGCCGGCGCCGTGTCCGCCCGTCTCGTCGTATCCGGCGCTGTTGAGGGAGTCGGCCGCCTTCTCGGCGGTCGCGTGGGTGTCCTGGAAGCCCTGGGGTCCCGTACAGGCGTTGGCGCCACCGGAGTTGAGTACCACAGCGGTCACCTCACCGCTCTTGAGCACCTGCTCCGACCAGAGGACGGGCGCTGCCTTGACGCGGTTGGAGGTGAAGACTCCCGCGGCGGCGCAGCGCGGCCCCTGGTTGACCACGACGGCCAGGTCCGGGCCGCCGCTCTCCTTGATTCCGGCGGCGATGCCCGCCGCCGAGAACCCCTGTGCTGCCGTGACGCTCACGGTGCGACTCCGATCGTGGAAAGACCTGTGTCCTCGGGAAGCCCGAGGGCGATGTTCATGCTCTGCAGGGCGCCTCCGGCGGTGCCCTTGGCGAGGTTGTCGATGGCGCTGATCACGATGATCCGGCCGGCCGCCTCGTCGTGGGCGACCTGGATCTGCACGGCGTTGGACCCGTACACCGCCGCGGTGGAGGGCCACCGCCCCTCGGGCAGCAGGTCGACGAACGGCTCGTCGGCGAAGGCCTTCTCGTACGCCGTGCGGAGCTGCTCGGCGCCCACCCCGGGCTTCGCCTTGGCGCTGCACGTGGCGAGGATGCCGCGGGGCATGGGCGCGAGGGTCGGTGTGAAGGACACGGAGACGGGCTCACCGGCCGCGGCCCCGAGGTTCTGGATCATCTCGGGGGTGTGCCGGTGGACGCCGCCGACGCCGTAGGGCGTCATGTTGCCCATGACCTCGGAGCCGAGCAGGTGCGGCTTGGCCGCCTTGCCCGCGCCGGAGGTGCCGGACGCCGCGACGACGACGGCCTCGGGCTCGGCGAGGCCGGCCGCGTAGGCCGGGAAGAGCGCGAGGGAGACGGCGGTCGGGTAGCAGCCGGGCACGGCGATGCGCTTGGTGCCCGCCAGTGCGGCGCGGGCACCGGGCAGTTCGGGCAGGCCGTAGGGCCAGGTGCCGGCGTGCGGCGAGCCGTAGAACTTCTCCCAGTCCGCCGGGTCCGCGAGGCGGAAGTCGGCACCCATGTCGACGACGAGCACCTCGTCACCGAGCTGCTCCGCCACGGCGGCGGACTGCCCGTGCGGCAGGGCCAGGAAGACGACGTCGTGCCCGCCGAGCACCTCTGCCGTGGTCGGCCGGAGAACCCGGTCCGCGAGGGGCCGCAGGTGCGGCTGCAGGGCGCCGAGCGGCTCCCCGGCGTTGGAGTGGGCGGTGAGGGCCCCGATCTCGACCTGTGGGTGGGAGAGGAGCAGGCGGAGCAGCTCCCCGCCGGCGTATCCGCTCGCTCCTGCCACTGCCGCACGTACCACCATCGGACATTCCTCCTCATCGATGGCATGACTATACGCAGCTATGCAGTTTTATGCAAAGATCGGTTACCGTGATCGGCTGGAACGCGGCCCCCCGCGCGGGGCGGACGCCGTGGTGACCGCGGGGCGGTCCCAGGCGGTGCGGTGCCGCCGTGACCTGTCCGGGCCCGCAGACCGTATCGACGGCAGGACCGCGTCCGCCCGCCTGCGTCAGCTCGGCGAGGACGGCCTGCGGGGCACGGTCGACCGGCTGGGCGGCCGGGCCGGAGGCCACCTTTTCGGCGTACCCCACGACCCTGACGCCACAGGGGGCTCGGGTCGCGGCGGGGACGTGTTCGTCCGGCGCGGACACGGACGTCGGGCGGCACGGTTCGCCCCCTGCGCATGGGCGCGGACGGAGGAATTCCGGTTACATGGCCCGGGGACCGCCGGGGTCTCCGGCGCGGACGACGCGGAGAAGGGCTGGAAGGCCATGGGCGAGATCGTCGACGAGATCAGCCGTGTACACCGGGAGGTCGGCACGCGCCGCGTGGCGTCGGAACTGGCCGGCACGGTGCTGCTGCGGCGCGCCTTGGACGCCGAGGTCGCCGAGGTCTGGAGCGCGGTGACGTCCCCGGAGCGGATCGCCCGGTGGTTCCTTCCGGTGACCGGCGAGTTCCGGGCCGGCGGGAGCTACCAGCTCGAGGGGAACGCGGGCGGCGAGATCCTGGAGTGCCTGCCCCGGGAGCGCCTCCGCGTGTCCTGGCTGTTCGGTCCCGACCCCGCCTTCAGCGAGGTCGAGGTGCGCCTCGCGCCCGAGGAGGGCGGGGGGACGGTGTTCGAGCTGGAGCACGTGTCCGTCGTCCCGGAGGAGTTCCGGAGCCAGTACGGGCCGGGAGCGGTCGGGGTCGGCTGGGACCTGGCTCTTCTGGGGCTCGGGTGGCATCTGGCGGGTGGCGGGCTCAGTCCGGAGGACGCCGTGGAGTGGGAGGCGTCACCCGAGGCGAAGGCCTTCGTCGCGCGTTCGGGCGAGGAGTGGGGCCGTGCGTTCGCCGCCTCCGGAGCGGACCCGGAGACCGTGACCGCGACGACGGTGGCGACGGTCGCGTTCTACACGGGCGAATAGTCCGCCCGCCGACGGCCCTGCCAGGCTCTCCTGCCGCAGGACAGCGTCCGGAACCCGGGCCGCCCGTCCTGATGCCCTGCCGGAACGCGTCCCGCGCGGAAGGGCGTGAAGGGCATCAGGAGAGGGCGGGCGCGTCAGTCGCGGTCGGCCTGCTCGGCACGGGCGGCGTTGCGCTCCTTGATGCGGACCGCTTCCTTGCGGACGTCGGCCTGGGTGGCGCGCTCCTTCTGGAGCCACTCGGGGCTCTCCTGCTTCAGCGCGTCGATCTGCTCGGTCGTGAGCGGCTCCGTGACACCGCCGCGCGCGAGGCCGGCGATGGAGACGCCCAGCTTCGAGGCGACCACCGGGCGGGGGTGCGGGCCGTTGCGGCGCAGCTCCTGCAGCCACTCGGGCGGGTCGGACTGCAGCGCGTTCAGCTCGGCGCGCGAGACGACGCCCTCCTGGAACTCGGCGGGGGTGGCTTCGAGGTACACACCCAGCTTCTTCGCCGCGGTGGCGGGCTTCATCGTCTGGGTGGTCTGGTGCGACGTCATGGTGTCCAGGGTATCGAGCATGTGCGGCGCCTCCGACCACGGCCGGTAACCTGGCGGGGTGACAGGCTCGGAAGTACCCCCCGCGTTCCGGCTCGCCTACGTCCCGGGCGTGACCCCGACCAAGTGGGTGCGGATCTGGAACGAGCGGCTGCCCGGTACCCCGCTGACCCTCGTCGGCGTCCCCGCGGCCGATGCGGCCGGTCTGCTGCGCGACGGCGGCGCGGACGCCGGTTTCGTGCGGCTGCCCGTCGACCGTACGGACCTCAGCGCGATCCCCCTCTACACCGAGACGACGGTCGTCGTGATCCCCAAGGACCACGCCGCGTTCTCCGTCGAGGAGATGTCGGTGGAGGACCTCGCCGACGAGATCGTGCTCCATCCCCTGGACGACACCCTCGACTGGGAGCGCCCGCCCGGCCGGCCCGCGTTCGAACGGCCCGCGACGACAGCGGACGCCGTCGAGCTGGTGGCGGCGGGCGTGGGACTGCTCGTCGTCCCGCAGTCGCTGGCCCGGCTGCACCACCGCAAGGACCTCACCTACCGGCCGCTGACCGGCGTCCCCGAGTCGCGGATCGCGCTGTCGTGGCCGGAGGAGAAGACCACCGACCTGGTGGAGGAGTTCATCGGGATCGTCCGGGGCCGGACCGTCAACAGCACCCGGGGCCGTCCCCCGACACCGCCGCAGCCCAAGGCCGGGCGCGCCGGGAAGAAGAGCGGCGGCGCACGCAAACCGGCCGCGGGCAAGACCTCCCGGGGCGGGTCCGGCGGTTCCGGCGGGGCCGCCGGTTCCAAGAACCCCAAGGGCGGCGTGAAGCGAGGGAAGCCCCGCCGCCGGCCGTAGCGGGCCTGATGCCCCCTACCCGTAGCACTTCGGGACTACGCGGAGGGTGCACTCCTGAGCGGGACGCCGACCACACGGACCGCTCCCTACCTTCGGTACCGGATTCGAGGACCACGATCCGGTGCGGAAGGACTTCCCATGGCGCCCCGCCCGTGGAGCTCACCGAGGTGCCCGGCGCCGGCGTCCGGGTCCTCGTGCTGACCACCTTCGACCTGGACGAGTACGTGTACGAGGCGCTGCGCGCGGGTGCATCCGGGTTCCTGCTGAAGGACGCCTCCGCCGCCGAACTCGCCCACGCGGTGAGGGTGGTGGCGGAGGGCGAGGCGCTTCTCGCCCCGAACATCACCAAGCGGCTGATCGCCGAGTTCTCCCGGGTCAATTCCGGCCCCCGGCCCCGGGCAGGGAGCGCGTCGGCGCTCTCACGGAACGCGAGACCGAGGTGCTCTCACTGATCGCGCAGGGCCTGTCGAACGGGGAGATCGCGGTACGTCCGGTGGTGGCGGAGCAGACCGTGAAGACCCATGTGAGCCGGATGCTGGTCAAACTGGGCCTGCGCGACCGGACGCAGGCCGCCGCGTACGCGTACGAGTCGGGGCTGGTGCGCCCGGCCGGCTACTGACCGCGGTTCACAGGGCGCCGTACACCGCGTCGACCAGAGCCATCTTGCGCGGGTCGTCGGCGATGGCCGGGCCCATGCGGTTCATGACGTAGCCGAGGGCGATCTTGGCCTCCGGATCGGCGAGACCGCAGGAGCCGCCCGCCCCGTCATGGCCCACAGCACGCGGGTTGGGGCCGTACGAGCCGTTCGGCCCGCTCAGCCAGAGGCCCAGTCCCAGCTCGGTCTCGTGGGTGAAGCCCGCTCCCAGCACCAGGTCCCGGCAGCTGCCCTGTCCCTCACGCACCCGCTCGGCGGCCTCCTCGGACAGGATCCGCCTTCCGTCGAGGGTGCCCCGCCCGGCGAGGATGCCGTAGAGGGCGGCGACCCCGCGGGCGGTGCCGTGGCCGTTGGCCGCGGGGATCTCGGCGGCCCGCCACTGCGGGGTGTTGGCCGCGGCCGTGCCGGTGCCCGGGTTCAGCAGGGAGGCGATGGCCACCGGCTCCATCCGGGCGAACAGGGCGGCCTGTGCACGGGAGACGTCCTTCGGCTGGACGAGTTCGGCGACCCGGTCGGCGTCCTTCTCCGGCAGGCCCACCGTGAAGTCGATCCCGAGCGGCCCGGTGACCTCCTGACGCAGGAACTCCCCGGGCAGCAGACCGGTGATCCGGCGTACGACCTCGCCGACGAGGAAGCCGTACGTGATCGCGTGGTACCCGGAGCGGGTGCCGGGCTCCCACCAGGGCGCGGTGGCCGCGAGGCGGGCGGTGGTGAGCTCCCAGTCGTAGAGCTCGGCCAGGGTGTGCGGGTCACGCAGGCCGGCGACGCCCGAGCGGTGCGAGAGCAGGTGGCGCACGCGCACGGACTCCTTGCCCTGGGCGGCGAATTCGGGCCAGTAGGCGGCGACCGGGGCGTCGAGGTCCAGGAGTCCGCGGTCGGCGAGGATGTGGGCGCAGAGCGCGGTCGGGCCCTTCGTCGTGGACCAGACGTTGACCACGGTGTCCCGTTCCCAGGGCCGGGTCCGCGCCCCGTCGGCCCAGCCTCCCCAGAGGTCCACCACCGGGTGCCCGTCGAGCAGGACGGTGACCGCCGCGCCCAGCTCGTCGCGCTCGGCGAAGTTCGCCGCGAACGCGTCGCGCACCGCCCCGAACCGGTCGTCGCAGTGGCCTCGGATGTGCGGCACGGGCTCTCTCCTCGTCTCGGTGCCAGGCACCATACCGACTGGTCGGACCGGCGGGAAGGCACCGCACGTCCCGTTCCTTCGACCGGGTGACCGGGTCAGCGCGGGACGGCTTCGAGGCTGAGGCTCCACCGGCCGGGCAGTCCGGTGATCGTCACGGCGGAGAGCGGCCGGACGTCGACGTTCCAGTACGTCGACGGCGGGGCCTTGAGGGCGTAGACCAGGGCCGCGCGGACGACGGCGGGTTCGGCGACGGCGACGACGGCGCCGTCCAGGACCGGCCTGGTGTCGAGCCAGCCGCCGACCCGGGTGATGAAGGCGAGCAGGGATTCGCCGCCGTGCGGGGCGGAGCGCGGATCGGCGAGCCAGGCGTCCACACCGGCCGGTTCGCGCGCGGCGACCTCGGAGAGGGTCAGCCCCCGCCAGCGGCCCATGTCGCAGTCGCGCAGCGCGGGCTGGACGAGCGGGGCGAAGCCGAGGGCGTCCCCGGTGGCGCGGCTGCGGGGCGTCGGTGAGCAGTAGCGCAACTCGGCGCCGCCGAGCGGGACCAGGGTGTGCGCAACGAGCTGGATCTCGCGCCAGCCCTCGTGGTCGAGCGGCCGGTCGTCGTCGAAACGCTCGGCGAGGAGGGCGGAGCTGCGTGCTGCGGCGACCAGGGACACCCGAACACTCATGGGCGCGATCGTGGGGCCGGCCGCCCCGCCGGTCAAGGGGGCGGGACGGAAAGCGCGTTCGTCCGGTCTCAGCCCGTCCGGAGGGACATCCACATGCCGGGGTCGGGGAGTGGCGTGAAACCGAGCTTCGCGTACACCCCGTGGGCGTCCTTGGTCGCGAGCAGGAACCTGCGCACGCCCAGCGGGGCCAGCCGGTCCCGGACGGTGGCGACGAGCCGGGTGCCGAGGCCGTGGCCGCGGGCCGCCGGGTCGACGTACACATCGCATATCCACGCGAACGAGGCGTGGTCGGTCACGACGCGGGCGTAGGCGGCCTGCTCTCCCGAATCCACTTCGTAGGCACCGAAGTTGAGCGATCCCGCGATCATTCGCTCCTGGTGCTCCCGGGTGCGCCCCAGGGCCCAGTAGGCGTCCGTGGACAGCCAGCGGTGGACGCGGGCCACGTCCAGCCGCGCGGGGTCGTCGGAGATCTCGTGGTGGTGCCGGGCGGTCTCGTCGTCGTTCACCCGGGGAGGCTATCGCTCCGCCCGGGCAGGTCGTCGACCGCTGTGCGCAGTCTGCGCACCCCCTCGGCGATCTCGGCGGCTCCCGACACGGCCGCGAAGCTCAGCCTGATGTGCGCGGCGGGCGGCTCGGCGCAGTGGTAGGGGCGGCCGGGCGCGACGGCCACCCCGGCCCGCAGGGCGGCGGCGACGAGGGCGGGTTCGCCCGCCACCGGACCGGGAAGCCTGAGCCAGATGCTGCCGCCGCCCGACGGCACGTGCGGCAGGGCGAGTTCGGGGAGCCCGCTCCGCACCGCCGCCGTCATCGCGGTGCGACGACTGCCGAGCTCCGCGGCCACGGTACGCAGATGACGCTCCCAGGACGGGGAGCCGACGAGTTCGAGCGCCGCCTCCTGGACCGGGCGCGGGACGAAGAAGCTGTCGACGACCTGGATGGCACGCAGCCGTTCGAGGACGGGGCCACGGGCGGCCAGGGCGCCGACACGCAGGCTCGGTGACGTGATCTTGGTGAGGGAGCGGACATGGACGACGACACCGTCCGGATCGTGGGCCGCCAGGGGCTCGGGCTGAGGGCCGGCGTCCGCGTGGACGAGACGGCGCGCGAAGTCGTCCTCGACGACGAAGGCGCCCGCCGCCCGGGCGGCCCGTACGACCCGCGCCCGTCGGTCAGGGGCGAGCACGGCGCCCGTGGGGTTCTGGAAGAGCGGCTGACAGACGAAGACCCTGGCCCCGGTGGCCCGGAAGGCTGCCTCCAGCAGGTCGGGGCGGACCCCGTCGGCGTCCACCGGCACGGGGACCGGTCGCAGACCCGTGGCGCGGGCGGCGGCGAGCATGCCCGGATAGGTGGGCGATTCCACGAGGACGGGGGCTCCCGGCGGGGCGAGCGCGCGCAGCGCGGTGGCCAGGGCGCTCTGGCCACCGGCGGTGATCAGGACGTCGGCCCCGGTAAGCGTGGAGCCGATCTCCCGGGCGAACCAGGCGCGCAGCTCGGGCAGCCCGTCGGTGGGCGGCCTCCCCCATGCCCCCGGCCGGCGTCCGGCCCGGGCCAGGGCGGCGGCCAGGGCGCGCTCGGGCTGGAGACCGGGATGGAGGTAGCCGCCGTTGAACTCGATCACCCCGGGCGGCGGCGCGGCGAGGGTGACCAGCACACCCGAGGCGTCGACGGTACGCGGCACGACCTCGGGGCCGCCGTCGCCGCTGAGCGAGACCTCCTGCCAGGAGGTGTCGCCCGGGGCGGGAACCGGGGCGTCCGTCTCGGCCCGGAAGGCTCCGGAACCGGGCCGGGTGACGACCAGGCCTTCGGAGGCGAGCTGCGAGACGGCCCGGGAGACGGTCACCGGGCTCACCTTGAAACGCTCGACGAGCGCGCGACTCGACGGCAGCTTCTCACCCGGAGAGTAGCGGTTCAGCTCACTCCGCAGAGATTTCACCAGTTCGCCCACGCTGCTACGCTCATGCATGACAGCACAGAATAGCGCTACTGCGGGCACCGCGATAGCGGTCGACACCGGCCGGCCCTCAGCGCGGCGCCGCGGCCCCGGGAGCGGGGCCGTCCTCGCCGGGCTCGGCGTCCTCGCTTTCTCCCTGACCTTTCCCTCGACGGTGTGGGGCCTGGAGAGCTTCGGCCCCTGGTCGCTGGTCGCGCTGCGCAGCGTGCTCGCCGCGCTGATCGCTGGATGCGCCCTGCTCGCGGGCCGGGTGCCGGTGCCGGAGCGCCGCCACTGGGCCGGCCTGGCGGTCGTCGCCGGTGGCGTGGTGGTGGGCTTCCC
>Ga0164307_10000341_pt1 | contig 20663 bp, 24 predicted proteins | sample Whisoiple_243_MG_FD_110214 | JGI IMG/M metagenome (GOLD analysis project Ga0164307, IMG submission 110214) | Soil microbial communities amended with fresh organic matter from upstate New York, USA - Whitman soil sample_243_MG | ecosystem: Environmental > Terrestrial > Soil > Unclassified >...
CACAATGTCCGGCATGCACCGCATCGCCACCGGGCTCCTGACTCTCGCCCTTCTTGCGACGTCCGCCCCCGCCCATGCCCAGAGCTGGAGCCGGGCCGACCCGAGGGGTGATGTGCGCGTGACGACGTTCGACCCGTCGGCCCTGTGTCCTCGCACCGAGCCCGCCAGGGCTGAGCACGCGGCCAGCGCCGACCTGACCGGCCTCGCCGTACGGCACAAGCAGCATCGTGTGGTCATCACGCTCCAGTACGCCGGCGGCATCGCCTGGGTCCGCAACTCGCTCGACGTCCACCTCCGGACCCCGTCGGACGCGATGACGGTCCACGCGCACCAGGTCAACCCCGCCGCACCCTTCGAGACCACCGTCAAGGACGAGACGACCTGGGAGCACGAGTCGATCGACGCCGACGGCGACGGCGCCCAGGACTGCCAGGCGTGGACCGGCTACACCAAGGTCCGCCCGTGCGTGGGGCTCCGCACCGATGCCGCGGGGAGCCGCATCACGGTCTCCGTCCCGCGCTCCTGCCTGGGTCACCCTCGCTGGGTCCGTGCCGGCGCCGACGTCTACGGCGACGAGGAGGGGGTCCGCATCGCCGATCAATGGGGCACCCGCCGCATCGACGACGACCCCCGGGAGATCGTCTACGGACGGCGCGTCCGGGTCGATCGCTGATCGAGGTCAGAACGGCTGACCGTCGAACGTCTCCCGCGTCACGAACTCCTCGACCTCGTTGCGCCGCAGCCTGGTGAGCTGCTTGACCGGCTTGCCGATCGGCAGCACCGCGGCGACGGCGTACTCGTCCGGGATGCCGAGCAACCCGCGGACGGCCGGCTCCTCGGCGGCCGCCATGGTCGTGATCGTGCCGCCGAAGCCCTCGTTGCGGGCGGCCAGGAGGATGTTCCAGACCATCGGGTAGACCGAGGCGCCACTGATGACACCCACGCGGTCGAGGAGCTGGTCCGTGGAGGCGACCACCCCGAGGTCGACGCAGACGACCAGCACCGCGCCGGCGGTGAGCACCGGCTTGGTGAACGACTCGGGTACGTCGGTCGCCTCGATCTCCTCGGGGGTTGGGATCGGGGGCTCGAGGCTGTTCCATGGGCTCTGCCCGGCCCTGATCTGCGCGACGTAGCGGCGTACGGCGGGCTCGTTGAGCTCGGCGAGTCGCTCCCGGGTCTGCCGGTCGCGTACGACGATGATCCGCACCCCCTGACGGTTGCCGCCACTCGGCGCGAACCGGGCGTGGTCGAGGATCCGGTGCAGGGTCTGGTCGGGCAGGGGCTCGTCGGTGAACTCCCGGACGGCCGGGGTCGTCCGCATCACGTCGTACAGGTCCATGGGTCGAGCCTGTCACGCGCGCGGTCATCCAGGCGACCGCTACCGTGCTCGCCATGAACCCAGTGATCGCACTGTCCCTCGGCCGGATCAGCGTCGGCGCCGTTGCGCTGGCCAACCCGCAGGCCGCGGCGAAGATGTTCCAGCTCGACCCGGTGACGAACCCCCAGGTCCCCTACGTGGTGCGGCTCTTCGGCTCCCGCGAGATCGTCCTCGGCGTGGTCACGCTGCTCGCCCGGGGCAAGGCCCAGCGCGGGCTGATCGGCCTCGGCATCCTGGTCGACGGCGCGGACGCCGCCACCGGCTACCTCGCCATGCAGGACGGCTCGGTGTCGCGCAAGACCGCGATGACGTTGGTCGGGCCGGCCGTCGGCGCGATGGCGTCGGGCGCGCTGGGGCTCTTCCGGCGCTGACGTCGGTCGCCACGCGGGCTGCCGTTTGGTCACCAACCGCAGATTTCGGGGCGGAAATCTGCGGTTGGTGACCAAACGGCGGGTCCCGGTCAGCTCAGCAGGAAGACGACCAGCGCCACGGTGCCGACGCACACGATCGCGATCCGCAGCCCCACCGGCGGCAGCCGACGGCCGACGGTGGCGCCGATCTGCCCGCCGATGACCGAGCCGATGCCGATGAGCAGCACGATCCACCAGTCGACGTCGGCGACGATCGCGAAGATCAGCCCCGCGATCGCGTTGACGACGGCGGCGAGGATGTTCTTGATGCCGTTGAGCCGCTGCAGCGACTCATCGACGCCGGTGCCGAGCACGGCCATCAACAGCACCCCCTGGGCCGCGCCGAAGTAGCCGCCGTACACACCGGTGCCCAGCACGCCGGGCCACACCCACCAGGTGCCGTGGTAGGGCATGCCGCCGGTCGCCTCGTGCCGCTTGGCCACCCACGCGGAGATCCGCGGCTGGCAGACGACCAGCACCAGGCCGAGCACGATCAGCACCGGCACGATCGCCGTGAACGCGTCCTCCGGCAGCACCAGCAGCAGTACGGCGCCCGCCGTACCGCCGATCAGCGACGCCACGCTGAGCCGGAGCACGCGCGAGCGCTGGCCGGCCAGCTCGCGCCGGTAGCCGATCGCACCGGAGATGGATCCGGGGACGAGGCCGATGGTGTTGGAGACGTTGGCGGTCACCGGCGGGACGCCGAACGCGAGCAGGGTCGGGAAGGTGATCAGGGTGCCGGAGCCCACGACCGTGTTGATGGTCCCGGCCGCGACCCCGGCGAGCAGGACCGCGATGATCTCGAAGACACTCACGAAGTGGGCGGCTCCTCCGGCGGGGCGGGCGGCACCTCACCGGGGTCGATGGACGGGTCGGTCGCCGCAGGCGGAGCAGCGGCCCGCGGGTTGGCCGCCTGGGCCGCCTCCGCGATCGCGGCCTCGACGGCCGCGTTGGCCTTCTTGAGCTCGGTGTCGGCGAGGGCTCCGCTGCCCCCGAGCGCGGCGCGCTCGGTGCTGCCCATGTCGACCCGGGTCTTGGAGCCGCTCGAGTGCTGCGGGATGCCCGCGAGGTCGGTCATCGTGGAGCCGAGGCCCTCGAGCGCCTTGCCGATCTCGCTGGGCACGATCCAGAGCTTGTTGGCACCGCCCTCGGCGATCTTCGGCATCATCTGCAGGTACTGGTAGGCCAGCAGCGACTGGTCCGGGTTGCCGTCGTGGATGGCCTGGAAGACCGTCTGGATGGCTTGGCCCTCACCCTGGGCCCGCAGGATCGAGGACTCCCGGTCGGCCTGGGCCCGCAGGATCTGCGACTCGCGGTCGCCCTCGGCGTTCAGGATCGCGGACTGCTTGTTGCCCTCGGCCGTGAGGATCGCGGACTGCCGCTGCCCCTCGGCGGTGAGGATCGACGCGCGCTTGTCGCGGTCGGCCCGCATCTGCTTCTCCATCGCGTCCTTGATGGACGGCGGCGGGTCGATGCCCTTGATCTCCACCCGGTTGACCCGGATGCCCCACTTGCCGGTCGCCTCGTCGAGCACGCCGCGCAGGCCGGTGTTGATCTCCTCGCGGCTGGTCAGCGTCTGCTCGAGGTCCATGCCGCCGACGATGTTGCGCAGCGTCGTCATGGTGAGCTGCTCGACGGCCTGGATGTAGTTGGCGATCTCGTACGTCGCCGCGATCGGGTCGGTGACCTGGAACCAGATGACGGTGTCGATCGACACCACCAGGTTGTCCTCGGTGATCACCGGCTGTGGCGGGAAGCTCACGACCTGCTCGCGCAGATCGATCACGTAGCGCACCTTGTCGACGAACGGCACCACGATGTTGAGACCGGCCGGCAGCGTCTTGAGGTACTTGCCGAACCGCTCGACGACGCCCGCGCGCGCTTGGGGGACGATGCGGACCGTCTTGGCGAGGAGCACCACGACGAACAGCAGTAGCAGGGCCAGCAGGATCAGGATGGCAAGTGGCACCGAGGACTCCTCTTCACGCTCAGGGATTCAGCTGTCGAGCTCAGGGATGGGGTGGACGTAGGCGGTGGCTCCGCGGATCTCGAAGACCTCGACGGTCTCGCCGGCCTCGATCGTCAGGTGCTCGTCGTACGGCGCGGCGCTCCACGTCTCGCCGGCGAGCTTGATCTGACCGACGGTGAGGCCGTTCATCCGCTGGGTCACGGTCGCGCGCTGGCCGAGGAGCTTCTTGGTGCCGAGCACGAGCTCGGGGCCCTGGTGGAGCCGCGCGATCAAGGACGGCCGGACCAGCGCGAGCATGGCGATCGCGGTGAGGCCGGCAACGATGATCTGCAGGGCAACCCCGCCACCGAGCGCGGCCGTGATCGCGCCTCCGCCGGCGCCGACCGCGAGCATCGCCAGGACGAGGTCGAGGCTCATCAGCTCAGCGATGCCGAGGAACGCGGCGATCCCCAGCCAGACCGCCCACGCGTTCTCGCTCAGCCAGTCCATGGCGCGACCCTACCTGTGTCGAGTACGGCGGCGAGCGTTCCAGCGACCGTCCTCGTGGTTGAGCACCAACGGCATACCGAACGCCGACGACAGGTTGGCCGCAGTGATCACCTCGTCGATCGGCCCGGTCGAGACGACCTGGCCGCGACGCAGGAGCAGGGCGTGGGTGAACCCGGGCGGGATCTCCTCGACGTGGTGCGACACCAGGACCGTGGCCGGCGACGCCGGATCGGCCGCGAGCACCGACAGCGTCGAGACGAGGTCCTCCCGTCCGCCGAGGTCGAGGCCGGCCGCCGGCTCGTCGAGCAGCAGGAGCTCGGGGTCGGCCATCAGGGCGCGCGCGATCTGGACGCGCTTGCGCTCTCCCTCGCTGAGCGTCCCGAAGGTGCGGTCGACCAGGTGCGTCACGCCGACCTCGGTCAGCAGGTCCGTCGCGCGCTCGTGGTCGAGGTCGTCGTACGCCTCACGCCACCGGCCGACCACGCCGTACGACGCGGAGACGACCACGTCGTGGACCCGCTCGGCACGCGGGATGCGCTCGGCGAGGGCGGCGCTGGTGATGCCGATGCGCGGCCTCAGCTCGAAGACGTCGACGGTCCCGAGCACCTCGTCGAGGATCCCGGCGACCCCCTCGGTCGGGTGGATCTGAGCACTCGCGACCTGGAGCAGCGTGGTCTTCCCGGCGCCGTTGGGCCCGAGGATCACCCACCGCTCGTCGTCGTTGACCCGCCAACTGACCCGGTCCAGCAACGTGGCCTGCCCCCGCCTGATGGTGACATCGGCGAAGTCGAGGACGGCACTCATGCGGGGTCCCCGCGGAATCGTGGGCTGGAGGAGCGCAGCGGGGGAAGCGCGCGATTCCGTGGGGTGCTCACGCGGCACACCCTATCCACTGGCAGGTCAGTCTCCACGGCGTATCGTCACCGGCCGTGACCACTGTGCTCCCGGCCTCCGCGCGACTCGCCTGGTGGGGTACGGCGTGGCTGCGCGGCCACGTCGTCACCGACCTCGTGGTCGACGCCGTCCTGGGCGACGACGCCACCCACGCCGTGGCCGGCCTGCCTGGTGCCGACAGCACGGACACGCTCGTCGCGGCGCTCGGGCGGCTTCGGCTCGCGGGCGCCTCCGCACTCGGGGCAGCGTTCCCCGCGGAGGGCGACCCGGTCGGTCTCGGCGGCCCCGCGGCATTCAACGCGGACGCCCTCGAGGCAGGAGAGGCGGTCGTGGCCGCCGACGCCGGGGTCGGCCTGGTCCCGCACCGCACCGGTGCCGCCGTGATCTGGACGGCCCACCCGGCGGCGCGGCGACAGCTCCCCGACGTGGGTGAGGCCGACCGGCTGCTGCGGAGCGCGCTGATCGAGTCGGCCAACACGCTGGCCGCGCTCGAGGTCGCGCGGTGGCGCCCCGACGTGGCCGACGAGCTGCTCAACCTGCGGCATCGTGACCCGGTCGGTGCGCCTGCCGGCGTACCACCCCGCTGCGTCGAGCTCGCCGCCCGCGGACTGCAAGCGCTCGGGATCGTCGACCTCGCGCTGGAGGACGACGGCGGCGCGGTCAGTGCCGCCGAGGCCACCGCGCGTGAGGCCGCCCTACGGCCGCTCGCCCGGGCGGGGAGGCGCGCGCTGGTCGCGGCGTGCTCGCCCGAGGTATGGCCACCGGGCTAGCGCCGCGGCCCTCACCTGGACGCCCATACCCCGAGCTCGTTGCCGGCCGGGTCGGTGAAGTGGAAGCGGCGCCCTCCGGGGAACTCGTACGGATCCACGACCACCTCTCCCCCGCCCGCGCGGACCTTCTCGACGGTCGCATCCAGGTCGTCGGAGAACAGCAGCACCAGCGGTCCGCCGCGGCTGCCCGCCTTGGCTGCACTGAGCCCGCCGACCTCGCCCTCGCCGTCGGACCACAGAATCCCGGCGTACTCCGGTCCGTAGTCCTTGAACTGCCACCCGAACGCCTGCTCGTAGAAGGCTCGGGTCTCCGCCATCGTCGCGCCCACGTTGAGCTCGACGTAGTCGATCGTGTGATGGATGTTGGTCATGCCCCCGACGCTACGACGAGGCTCCGACATCCGGGCGTCGGTCGGGCTCCGGCTCGCCGACCTCGGCCCAGACCTCGACCAGCTCCGTGAGCATCCCGTCCGTCGCGATGGTCCCGAACGACGCCACGTGCCAGGTGTCGCTCCCGTCGGTCACCCGAGCGCGCAACACGGCCCGATCACCGTCGGCGACGAGATCCTCGACCAGGAAGCGCACCACGATCGGGTAGTCACGGTTGAGCGCGACGAAGCCGTCGCGGTCGAAGGTCTCTCCCGTGTGCACGAACCGGCACGAGAAGTCGCCGGCCAGCACCCCGGGCAGGGCGTCCCAGTCGCGGGCGTCGATGATCTCGGCGAACCGCGTCATGCTCTGCGCTGCAGTCATGCCCCCAGTCTGGACGCAGGCGCCGACACGACCCGCGACAGCGATAGCGTTGCCGACTGACATGACTGACGTGCAGCCAGGCGAGAAGCCGGAGACCCTCCTCATCACGCTCTCGGGCAAGGACCGCCCGGGCGTGACCTCATCCGTCTTCACCGCGCTCTCGGGCGCTGGCGTCGAGGTGCTCGACATCGAGCAGATCGTGCTCCGGAGCCGACTGATCCTCGGCATCCTGGTGACCGCGCCGCGCAACGCCAAGCGGGTGCGCGCCGCGGTCGAGGAGACTGCCGAGGCGCTCGGCATGAGCGTCGACATCGACCACGGCGTCGGTGACAACAAGTCCCGGCGAGACGGCCGCTCGCACGTGACCATCATCGGTACGCCGCTGCGGGCCTCCGCGATGGCGGCAGTCGCGGGACGGATCGCCGACGCGGGCGCCAACATCGACCGCATCGAGCGGATGGCGCGCTACCCGGTCACGGCGATCGACCTGCACGTCTCCGGCGTCGACACCGACCCGCTGCGCACCGTGCTCGCCGCCGAGGCGGCGACGCAGGGCATCGACATCGCCGTCCAGCCCGCCAACCTGCTGCGCCGCGGCACCCGCCTGATCGTGATGGACGTCGACTCCACGCTGATCCAGGGCGAGGTGATCGAGATGCTCGCGGCGTACGCCGGCTGCGAGGCCGAGGTCGCTGCCGTCACGACCGCTGCGATGGCTGGCGAGCTCGACTTCGAGGAGTCCCTGCGCTCGCGTGTCGCCCTGCTCGCCGGAGTCCCGGAGAGCGCGCTCGACGAGGTGTACGACGCGATCGTGCTCGCGCCCGGCGCCCGGACGTTGGTGCGGACCCTGCGTCGCCTCGGCTATCGGTTCGCCCTGGTCTCCGGGGGCTTCAGCCAGCTCGTGGACCGCCTGGCCGACGACCTGGGCATTCACTTCTCCCGAGCCAACGAGCTGGAGATCGTCGACGGCGTCCTCACGGGCCGGATCGTCGGCCCGGTCGTTGACCGAGCCGGCAAGGCCTCGGCGCTGCGTGAGTTCGCTGCCGAGATCGGCGTACCCGAGGCCGCGACGATCGCCATCGGCGACGGTGCGAACGACCTGGACATGCTCAACGCCGCCGGTCTCGGCATCGCCTACAACGCCAAGCCGATGGTGCAGGACGCCGCCGACACCGCCGTCAACGTGCCCTACCTCGACGCGATCATGTACCTGCTCGGTATCTCCCGCGAGGAGATCGTCGCTGCCGACGCCGAGGCCGGGTTCGTGACGCCGGCGCCGCCCATCGGTTGAGTCGGGACTTCTAACGCTTCATTCGGGAGTTTTGGCCGACTCGAATGGTCAGAACTCACGACTCAACCGTCACAAGTCCCGATTCAACCGCCCCGTCCGACGTGGAACGCCTCGAGCGTGGCGGTCCCCTCGCCCAGGTCGGCCCAGGCGCCGTCGTACGAGAAGACCGCGACCGCGCTGGTCGGGAAGTCCCCCGCCATCGACGCCCCGATCGACGGGTCGCCGCTGCCGTCGTCGAGCACCTGCGCGAGGACGGCCATCGTCGGGTTGTGGCCGATCACCACCAGCACGGAGGCCGAGTCCGGCACAAGACGCAGCAGATCGAGGGCGCTCTCCGGGCCGGCGGCGTACAGCCCCCGGTCGAAGTCCGGAGACAGCGACCAGCCGGCGCCGGACGCGACGGACTCCCAGGTCTGCTGGGTGCGCAGCGCCGCTGACACCAGCGCATGGTCGGGCGAGATGCCCTCCGCGGCCAGCCAGGCACCAGCGGCGGAAGCGTCGCCGTGTCCACGCGAGGCCAGAGGGCGCTCGAAGTCGGTCGGGCCCTCCTGCTCGGCCTTCGCGTGCCGCATCACCACCAGGCGACGCGTGGTCATCTCACGCACCCATCGCGTGCAGACCGCCGTCCACGTGGATGATCTCGCCGGTCGTGGCCGGGAAGAAGTCGGAGAGCAGGGCACACACGGCTCGCGCGGTCGGCGCGTGGTCGGTGTTGTCCCAGCCCAGCGGCGCCCGGTCGCTCCACATCGACTCCAGGTCTTCGAAGCCCGGGATCGCCTTCGCGGCCAGGGTCTTCAGCGGCCCGGCGGACACCAGGTTGGAGCGGATGCCGTGCGGGCCGAGGTCGCGGGCCAGGTAGCGCGACGTGGACTCCAGCGCCGCCTTGGCCACGCCCATCCAGTCGTACGCCGGCCAGGCGACCGTCGCGTCGAAGGTGAGTCCGACGATGGAGCCACCGGGACCCATCAGCGGGCGGGCGGCCTCCGCTAGCGACTTGAGCGAGTACGCCGAGACCTGCACCGCCTGGGCGACGTCCGGCCACGGGCCGGTCAGGAACTTGCCACCGAGCAGCGTCTCCGGGTTGCCGTAGGCGATCGAGTGCACGACGCCGTCGAGCCCGTCGACGTGCTCACGGACCTGCGCCTCGAGTCCGGCCAGGTGGTCCTCGTCGGTCACGTCGAGCTCGAGCACCGGCGGCTCGACGGGCAACCGCTTGGCGATCCGGCGGGTGATGCCGAGCGCCCGGCCGAAGTTGGAGATCAGCACCGTCGCGCCCTGCTCCTGCGCGACCTTGGCGGTCGCGAAGCCGATGGAGCTGTCCATCGTCACGCCGGCGACCAGGATCCGCTTGCCGTCCAAGATGCCCATGTCAGTGCCCCATTCCGAGTCCACCGTCGACCGGGATGACTGCCCCGGTGACGTACGCCGCGCCGGGGCCGGTCAGCCACAGCACGGTCTCTGCGATGTCGTCCACCGAGCCGAACCGGCTCAGTGGCACCTGCGCCTTGATGGCGGCCTTCTGGTCGTCGCTCAGCACGCCGGTCATGTCGGTCTCGATAAAGCCCGGCGCGACGACGTTCGCGGTGATCGACCGGGACCCGAGCTCGCGGGCGATCGAGCGAGCCATGCCGACGAGCCCCGACTTCGATGCGGCGTAGTTGACCTGCCCGGCCGAGCCCAGCAGGCCGACGACCGAGGAGATGAAGACGATCCGCCCTCGGCGCAGCCTCAGCATGCCCTTGGAGGCGCGCTTCGCCAGCCGGAAGGAGCCGGTCAGGTTGGTGTCGATCACCGACGACCAGTCGTCGTCCGTCATCCGCAACAGCAGCGTGTCGGCGGTGATCCCGGCATTGGCGACGAGCACCTCGACCGGACCGTGCGCCTCCTCGATCTGCGCGAACGCCGCCTCGACCTGTCCCGCGTCAGTGATGTCGCACCGGATGTCGAGCGTGCCCTCCGGGGCGCCGCCGCTGCGCGTGGTGACCGCGACCTTGTCGCCGTTCGCCACGAACGCCTCGGCGATGGCGCGGCCGATGCCCCGGTTGCCGCCCGTGACGAGCACGGAGCGGGCTGTCGTCTCCTCTGGTTCGCTCACGCCAGCGACGCTATCGACTACTGCCGGGTACGCCGAAACAGTCTCAGTCGTCCTCGAGCCGGAAGCCGACCTTGAGACCGACCTGGAAGTGCTCGACCTGACCGTCCTTGATCTGGCCGCGGACCTGCGTCATCTCGAACCAGTCGAGGTGCCGCAGGGTCTTTCCCGCCCGGTCGACGGCGTTGCGGATGGCCGCGTCGATGCCGTCCGGCGAGGTGCCGACGATCTCGGTGACGCGGTAGGTGCGGTTCGTCATGGTGACCTCCGTTTGCGGGCCTGCAGTGGCGGCTTGGGGCAGACCTCGGAGGCTGACACTACCGACGTACGATGGAGTCATGGCCCGGGACCTGCGTCGTCCGCAGGGCGAGGCGGTCCGCATCACCACCGCCCCGTCGAATCGCAACGCCGACATCGCGGCCCGGCAGAAGCGCTACCTGATCTCGATGACCCTGCGCTCGCTGTGTTTCGTGGGGGCCATCATCGCCGCGCTGGCGCACGTCGGGTGGCTCTGGCCGATCCTGATCGCCGGCGCATTGATCCTGCCGTACGTCGCCGTGGTGATGGCCAACGCGGTCATGACCAAGGACGACGGCGTCGACCTGCTGGACGGTCGCTACGTCCCGGAACTTGACGCAAAACGTGACAATTCGAGTAAGGACCGGCCTCACCCTTGACTTCACCCGATCGGGTGACAGAATCCACGCGAGCCGGGTCTCCCCCGTCCTGGCTCGCTGTGGTGCCGGACGGCTTCCCCCGTGGTTGTCTGGCACCACTTCAATTTCAGGAGGAGTACGCCGTGACGGACGCCCAGCCGGCCACCGAGCCGGACGTCTGCTCCGCCAAGGGCTGCCACGCACCGGCGACGTGGGAGCTGCTCTGGAACAACCCCAAGCTGCACACCCCGGACCGGCGCAAGATCTGGCTGGCCTGTGACGACCACCAGCAGTCGCTGTCCGACTTCCTCGGCGCGCGTCAGTTCCTGAAGGACGTCGTCCCGCATACGTCGGTGGTTGAGGAGGGCCGCTAGGCCCGTCTCGAAACCTCCGACGCGTGGCTATCCCCCGATGGCGGACATCGGCCGGTCCGGTTGCAGGAACGACGGGTCGTCGATCCCGTGACCCGCGCGCTTGCCCCGCATCGCGATCACCCAGCGGTCCGCGATCTCGTCGTCGGTCGCGCCGGCGCGCAGGGCTCCGCGAAGGTCGGACTCCTCGCGGGCGAAGAGGCAGTTGCGGATCTGGCCGTCGGCGGTCAGGCGGACCCGGTCGCAGTCGCCGCAGAAGGGGCGGGTGACCGAGGCGATGACGCCCACGGTCCCGGGCCCGCCGTCGACCTGGAAGAGCTCCGCCGGCGCACTCCCCCGCGGCTCCGCCGCCGGACTCAGCTCGAACTCGGCCTCGAGCCAGCCGAAGATCTCGTCGGCGGTGATCATCCCGTCGCGCGACCAGCCGTGCTGGGCGTCCAGCGGCATCTGCTCGATGAACCGCAGGTGGTAGCCCTCGGCGAGTGCCCAGCGCAGCAGCTCGGGCGCCTGGTCGTCGTTGTGACCGCGCATGAGTACGGCGTTGATCTTGATCGGGCCGAGGCCGGCGGCACGGGCCGCCTCGAGGCCGGCGAGGACGTCCTTGAGCCGGTCCCGGCGGGTGATCGCGTGGAACGTCTCGGGGCGGACGCTGTCGAGGCTGACGTTGACCCGGTCGAGCCCGGCGCCAGCGAGCGCCTCGGCCATCCGAGCCAGCCCGAGTGCGTTGGTCGTCAGCGACGTCTCGACGCCGAGCTCGTGGCTGCGCCGGACGATGTCGACGAGGCCACGGCGTACCAGCGGCTCACCGCCGGTGAAGCGCACCTCGCGGATCCCGAGCTGCTGGACGCCGATCCGGACCAGTCGGACGATCTCGTCCTCGGTGAGCACGGAGTCGTCCGGCAGCCAGTCGAGCCCCTCGGCCGGCATGCAGTAGCTGCAGCGCAGGTTGCACCGGTCGGTCAACGAGACCCGCAGGTCCGTGGCCACCCGACCGAAGCGATCCTCAAGGCGCTGTGTCGTCACCACCACAGTCTAGGGAGGTCACCTGAGGCCGCCGCCGTACGGCGCTCCGGGGCGGGCTAGCCTCGACTCCGTGCGGTCGTGGGGGTTCCTGATCAGTCGGCGTTGGCTGCTCTTCGCAGCGATCGTCGTGCTGCTCTGCTACGCCGCCTGGTGGCTCGGTCAGTGGCAGTTCCACCGCCTCGACGATCGCAAGGCCAGCAACGCGGTGGTCCGGGCCAACGAGGACCGCGACCCGGCCCACGTGGGCGACGTCCTGGCACCTGGGCGACCAGTGGTCGAGGACGACGAGTGGCGCCAGGTCACCGCGACGGGCACGTACGACACCGACGACACCGTGATCGTCCGCTATCGCACGCGCGATGGTGCCTCCGGCATCGACGTCGTGGTGCCGTTGGTGACCCCCGACGGCGCGACGCTGCTCGTCGACCGCGGCTGGATGGCGGCCGACAACGAGGGCGCCAGCCCGTCCGACGTCCCCGCTCCACCAGCGGGAGAGGTCACCGTCGAGGGCTGGGTCCGTGCCGATGCCGACGGCGACAGCACCAACGTCAGCAACCACTCGACCCGGTCGATCTCGAGCGCACGCATCGGCAAGGCCATCGGCCAGGAGGTGTACGGCGGCTTCGTGGTCCTCGACACCGAGGACGGCCAGCCGGCAGCCGACCTCGAGCCGGTCGAGCTGCCCGAGCTCAACAACGGGCCGCACTTCTTCTACGGCCTGCAGTGGTGGTTCTTCGGGCTGCTGGCGCTGTTCGGGTTCGGCTACCTCGCCTGGGACGAGCGGCGCTCGCAGCGCCGCGACGAGCCGTCGGTCACCGAGGCGGCCCTCTCCGAGCGCAAGGTCCAACGCGCGGCCAAGAACGCCCACAAGCAGGCGGTCAAGGCGGCGTACCAGAAGGCGTACGCCGACGAGCGCGCCGCCCGCGACGCTCACAAGGCGCGCAGCATGCCCCCGTCGACCGGCAGCATCACGCCCGACACGAACGACGCCGCGGGCGAGAGCACGAAGGCCGCCACCCGGCCGAACTCCTCCGGCTCGCCGTAGCGACGCAGCGGGATCGTCGCCACGCCTGCCGCGCGAGCGGCCTCCGGATCGCCGGTGGCCGCGTCGAGCTCGGCGACCCGGTCCGTCGCCACCCGGCCGGGCAGCAGGCCGTTGACGCGTACGCCGGCGGGCCCGAGCTCGTCGGCCAGGGTCTTCGCCACCATCGCGAGCCCCGGCCGCAGACCGTTGGAGATCGCCATGTCGGCGAGCGGCGCGCGGACGCTCGACGACAGCACGAACGCCATCGAGCCGCCGTGGGGCAGTGCCTTCCCGATCTCGCGGCCGATCCGCACCGCGCCGAGGAAGACCGACTCGAAGGCACTGGTCCACTGCTCGTCGGTGATGGTGACGACCGGGCCCTTGGGCGGGCCACCCACGCTGATGAGCGCGCCGTCGAGGCGTCCCCAGCGGTCCAGCGCCGCCCGGATCAACCGTTCGGGGGTCGCCGGGTCGGCGTTGTCGGCAACGACCGTCTCGGCCGCGTCTCCCAGCGCCTGCTGCGCGGCCGCGAGCCCCTCCTCGTTGCGCCCGGACAGGACGACGCGGGCGCCCTCCTCGACCAGGGCGTCGGCGGTGGCGCGGCCGAGGCCGCGGGCACCCCCGGTGACGACGAAGACACGGTCCGTGAGCTCGAGGTCCATGCTCGCGAGCCTAGCGAGGACGCGACAGCGGACTGGCTGATGGTGGTCGAGCGAGCCGCGCGCCAAGGAACGAGGTCGCGACCGGCGTGTCGAGACCTCTGAGCTTCGCTCAGACGTGGGTGGGCGGGAGGTCCTCGACGAACTGGGTGCGATACAGGTCGGCGTACAGGCCGCCCTCGGCCAGCAGCGCGGCGTGTGTGCCGCGCTGCACGATCCGCCCGGCCTCGACCACCAGGATCTGGTCGGCGTTGCGGACCGTCGAGAGACGGTGCGCGATGACGAGCGACGTCCGTCCCTCCAGGGCGGCGTCGAGCGCTCGTTGTACGGCGACCTCGGACTCGCTGTCGAGGTGAGCGGTCGCCTCGTCGAGTACGACGATCGCGGGGGCCTTCAGCAACAGGCGGGCGATCGCGAGGCGCTGTCGCTCGCCTCCGGAGAGCCGGTAGCCGCGGTCGCCGACGACCGTGTCCAGCCCGTCGGGCAGCGCCCGGACCAGGGTCGCGATCTGGGCCGCCTCCAGGGCCGCCCACACCTCCTGGTCACTGGCGCCGGGGCGGGCGTAGAGCAGGTTGGTCCGGATCGTCTCGTGGAACATGTGCGCGTCCTGGGTGACGTAGCCGACGACGTCCTCCAGCGACTGCAGCGTCACGTCGCGGACATCGTGGCCGCCGACGCGGACCACGCCGGTGTCGGCGTCGTACAACCGCGCCACCAGGTGGGTGATGGTCGTCTTGCCGGCGCCGGACGGGCCGACCAGCGCGATCATCTGCCCGGGCTCGGCGGCGAACCCGATGTCGGTCAGCACCGGACCGCCCTCGCGAGACTCCTTGCGGGCGACTGCCTCCAAGGAGGCCAGCGAGATCTCGTCGGCGCGCGGGTAGCCGAACCCGACGTGGTCGAACTCCAGGCGCGCAGCCGACCGCGGCAGGGCCACGGCGTCCGGCTTCTCCTCGATCAGGGACGGGAGGTCGAGCACCTCGAAGACGCGCTCGAAGCTGACCAGCGCGGTCATCACGTCGATCCGGACGTTGGAGAGGCTCTGCAACGGCCCGAGCAGGCGGAGCAGCAGGGTCGCTAGGGCGATCAGGGTGCCGACGGTGAGAGCGTCGTCGATCGCCAGGTGACCGCCGACGCCGTACACGAGGGCCGTCGCGAGGGCCGGCACGGCCATCATCGACGCCGCGAAGATCCGGGTGAGCAGCGAGATCCGGATGCCGAGGTCGCGCACGGTGGCGGCCTTGCGGGCGAAGAGCTCGTCCTCCTCGCCGCGACGGCCGAAGAGCTTGAGCAGCATCGCGCCGCCCACGTTGAAGCGCTCGGTCATGGCGTTGCCCATGTCGGCGTTGCCGTCCATCTGCTGCCGGGTGAGGCCGGCGAGGCGGCCGCTGACCCACCGGGACACCAGCAGCATCAGCGGGAAGATCGCGAGGCAGAGCAGCGTGACCTGCCAGCTCAGCGCGAGCATGGCGATGCCCACCACGACGACCGAGATGGTGCTGGCCACGGTGCTCGACAGCGTCGAGGTGAAGGCGCGTTGCGCGCCGATCACGTCGTTGTTGAGGCGCGAGACCAGCGCGCCGGTCTGGGTGCGGGTGAAGAACGCGAGCGACTGGCGCTGGACGTGCCCGAAGACGCGGGTGCGCAGGTCGTAGATGAGCCCCTCGCCGATCCGCGACGAGAGCCAGCCCTCGCCCACCGACAGCACCGCTCCGACCAGCGCAACGCCCGCCATCGCGAGCGCCAGGACGGTCACCAGCTGGGAGTCGCCGCCGACGATGCCGTCGTCGATGATGTGTTTCGCCAGCAGCGGCGACACGACGACCAGGCAGCTGTCGATGACGGTCAGCAGCAGGAAGACCGTGATCAGCCGCCGGTGCGGGCGCGCGAAACCGAAGACCCGGCGTACCGTCCTGCCCTCGATCCGGTTGTGGACGATGCTGCGGTCCGATCGCAGGTGCCGCCAGGCGGCACCCGAGCCTTGCATCCCCGACATGATGTCTCCCCTACTGACCCATCAGCGCGACCAGCTCCCGGAAGCGACGGGTCTGGGCCTCGCGCTCCAGCCGCCGCTGGTCGTCGAGGCTTCGATCCGCTGCACCCTGCAGCAACGCCTTGGTCTCCCGCACCGCGCCGGCCATCGGTGCGGTCAGGGCCGCCACGAGGTCGGCCACGGTCGCGTCCAGCTCTGCGGCGGGTACGGCGGCGAGCGCCAGCCCGATGTCGACCGACTCCTCCGCGCCGACCATCCGCGCCGTGGCACAGATCTCCAGCGCCCTGGCATAGCCAACGCTCTCGACCAGGGGCTTTGTTCCGGTCAGGTCCGGCACCAGGCCGAGCGCCGACTCCTTCATGCAGAACTGCACGTCGTCCGCCACGACCCGCAGGTCGCACGAGAGCGCCAGCTGGAAGCCCGCGCCGATGGCGTAGCCGTGGACCTGGGCGATGGAGACGAAGCGCGGATCGCGCAGGAAGGTGAAGCCGCGCTGGTAGCCGTCGATCGCGGCCGACACCTCGTCGTCGGACTTGCCCATCAGCGCGACGACCGAGCCCTCGCCGGCGGTGGTGGGGTCGAGCATGCTGCGGTCGAGGCCCGCTGAGAACGCCGCGCCGGCGCCCTTCAAGACGACCACGCGTACGTCGTCGGACAGCTCGTCGCCGACGGCCGCGAGGGCGTGCCACATGGTCGGCGTCTGGGCGTTGCGTACGGCGGGCCGGTTGAGCGTGATCGTCGCGACCGGGCCGGCCACGTCGTACTGCAGTCCGGCGTCCTCGAGCGTCTTCGGGTCCATGACCCAGACACTAGGTCAGGCCAGGGACACCAGGTCCGCGTAGTCCTCGTTCCAGAGGTCTTCGTCACCGTCGGGCAGCAGCAGCACCCGGTCTGGCTCGAGCGCGCGTACGGCGCCCTCGTCGTGCGTGACCAGGATGATCGCGCCCTCGTAGGTGCGGATCGCGGCCAGCACCTCCTCGCGGGAGGCGGGGTCCAGGTTGTTGGTGGGCTCATCGAGCAGCAGCACGTTGGCGCTGGAGACGACCAGCGACGCGAGCGCGAGTCGGGTCTTCTCGCCGCCGGAGAGGACCTTGGCCGACTTGTGCGCGTCGTCGCCGGAGAAGAGGAACGAGCCCAGCACGGATCGGGCCTCGGTGTCGGTGAGCTGGGGTGCCGCGCTCTGCATGTTCTCCAGCACGGTGCGCTCGACGTCGAGGGTCTCGTGCTCCTGGGCGTAGTAGCCGACCTTCAGACCGTGGCCCGGAAGGACCGCGCCGGTGTCGGGCTGGTCGACGCCGGCGAGGATCCGGAGCATCGTGGTCTTGCCGGCGCCGTTGAAGCCGAGGATCACCACGCGCGAGCCCTTGTCGATCGCCAGGTTGACGTCGGTGAAGACCTCGAGCGAGCCGTAGGACTTCGAGAGCTCGGCGGCCGTGAGCGGCGTCTTGCCGCACGGTGCCGGTGCCGGGAACTTGATCCGAGCGACCTTGTCGGCGGCGCGCTCGCCCTCGAGCCCGGCCATCATCTTCTCGGCGCGCTTGAGCATCGACTGCGCAGCCGTGGCCTTGCTGGCCTTGGCGCGCATCTTGTTGGCCTGGTCGGTGAGCGTCTTGGCCTTGGTCTCGGCGTTGGACCGCTCGCGCTTGCGGCGCTTCTCGTCGGTCTCGCGCTGGGTCAGGTAGGCCTTCCAGCCCATGTTGTAGACGTCGATCTCACCGCGGTTGGCGTCGAGGTGCAGGACCTTGTTGACGGTCTCCTCGAGCAGGGCGTTGTCGTGGCTGATCACGATCAGACCGCCCTTGTGTGCCTTCAGGAATCCGCGCAGCCACACGATCGAGTCGACGTCCAGGTGGTTGGTCGGCTCGTCGAGGAGCAGCGTGTCCGCACCGGAGAAGAGGATCCGGGCCAGCTCGACGCGACGTCGCTGGCCACCGGACAGGGTCTTGAGCTGCTGGGTGAGGATCCGCTCCTCGATCCCGAGACTGCTGGCGATCGTCGCCGCCTCGGACTCGGCGGCGTACCCACCACCGGCGTGCAGCTCGGCGTCGGCGCGCTCGTAGCGGCGCATCGCGCGCTCGTGGACCGCCGGGTCCTCACTGCCCATGTCGATCTCGGCCTGCCGCAGCCGGCGTACGACGTCGTCGAGGCCGCGTGCGGAGAGGATCCGGTCGCGGGCCAGCACCTCGGGGTCGCCGATGCGCGGGTCCTGCGGCAGGTAGCCCACCTCACCGGTCGCCTGCACGCTGCCGGCGGCGGGCAGCGCCTCGCCGGCAAGGATCTTGGTAAGCGTCGTCTTGCCTGCGCCGTTGCGGCCGACCAGACCGACCTTGTCGCCGGCGGCGACGCGGAAGCTGACGTCCTCCATGAGCAGTCGTGCTCCGGCGCGGACCTCGAGCTTGTGGGCAGTGATCATGAGGACTCAAGGGTAGTTGTGGGTACGGTCCATCCGGGCATCGGCGACGGTGTCCCCGATCACGTCGATCAGCCACGTCAGGAGCATGGATGCGGTTCAACCCGAAGGCCCGGCTGGACACCAGCAGGATGGGCGACGCCGGCCGCGGCTCAGGCGGCGGGCGCAGCGGCGGCATCCCGATCCCCGGTGGTGCCGCCGGCGGGGGCATCGGCACGCTGGTCGTCGTCGCGATCGTCGTACTGGCGAGCCTGTGGCTCGGCGGCGGTGGTGACGACAGCCCGGCGGCCGACACCGGCCGCTACGAGTCGCAGTGCAAGAGCGGCGAGGACGCCAACAGCAGTGCCGACTGTGCGCGCGTGGCGATCGAGAACTCGCTCTACGACTACTGGTCCGAGGCGCTCCCCGCGCAGTCCGGCACGGCGTTCGAGGCCGAGCGCAAGATCGAGACCTTCACCGACGGCATCAGCACCGGCTGCGGCTCCGCGACCGCCGACGTCGGTCCGTTCTACTGCCCCACCGACCGCACGATCTATCTCGACACCACCTTCTTCGACGACGTCCTGGAGCAACAGCTCGGTGGGCCGGACGGCGGATTCGTCGAGGCGTACGTCCTGGCGCACGAGTACGGTCACCACATCCAGAACCTGCTCGGCACCATGGGCCAGGTGAAGACCCAGCAGGGCCCGAAGAGCGACGCCGTACGCCTCGAGCTGCAGGCCGACTGCTACGCGGGCATGTGGGCGAAGGCGGCGTCCGCGACCGAGGACACCGATGGCGTCACCATCTTCGCGGAGCTGACCGACGAGGACATCCAGCTGGCCATCGAGGCGGCCACCACCGTGGGCGACGACCGGATCCAGGAGTCCTCCGGCGGCGACGTCGACCCGGAGTCCTGGACGCACGGCTCCGCGAAGTCGCGGGTGGCGTGGTTCCGGACCGGCTACACGGAGGGCACGCTGGAGGCGTGCGACACGTTCGCTGCCGGGGCGCTCTGAGAGCGTCGTCAGCCCTGTACCAGCGCCTCGATGTGCGGGAACTGCCGCTGCAGCGCCCGCAGATGGGGCGCGACGGCGGGGTGCCGGAACTTCCCCGCCAGCGCACCCTCACCGCGGGCGGCGCGGGCGAGCGCCCACTCGGCGCGGTTGAGGACCGTGTAGACGGCGGTCACCCGGGCGCCGAGTGTCACCTCGTCACGGGTGGCCAATCCCTCGGGCATGCCCAGCAGGTAGGCGTCGATGAGCGGCTCGAGCTCCTCGCGGGCGCTGAGGGCGAAGTAGCCGAGGTCCGCGCCGATCGGGCCGGTGCCGAGGGTCCCCCAGTCGATGGCGACCAGGTCGTCGCCGTCCCGGCCGAGCAGGTTGGCGGGTACGGCGTCGCCGTGCTGCGGCACCTGGACGAGCGCGTCGACGGCGGCGAGGAGCTCGACGCGCCGGGTCCAGAGGTGGTCGGCGACGTCGGCGACCGTGGTCCGCGCGAGCGTCTGCCAGCCGCCGTACCGTTCGACGCGCGCCAGCCGGTCGCGGAGCTGGTTGCGGGCCAGCCACGGCGCGGCGGCGAGGTGGGCGCCGGCGAACTGCCCCATCGCGTGGGCACAGAAGAGTCCGCTGTTGGACGCGTCCTCCACCCACTCCTGGGTGATCGTGATGCCGTCCTCGTCCTCCTCGACCGCACCGAGGGCGGCCGAGCGTAGACCGGGCGTCTCGATGACGGTCGCCGCCGCGACCACGTCGGCCGCGCGCCGCCAGTAGGCGAAGTGACGCGGGTTCGTGAGCTCCGACGGCTCGTCGCCAGCCGGTCGCGACAGCCGCTTCACGACCACGGGCTGATCGCCGAGGACGGTCCTCCAGACACCAACCGTCGAGACACCGCTGCCGCCGGGCAGCGAGTGCCACCCGGGTTCGGGCTGCCACATGCTCGGCACGCTAGTGCACGTCGCGCCGCGCGAAGGCGACCTGGCCCGCGACACTCAGGACCAGTGCCGTCGCCGACAGCGCCAGCACCGGGCCCCAGGAGAACTCCTCGGCCGGCACCATCGGCAGGTGCTCGAACGGCGACACGTCCTGGAGCCACTGCGGGAGACCGAAGAGGTCGCCGAAGAGCATCACCACCGCGGCGAAGGCAAGAGGCGCCCAGGCGAGCACGGTCCAGCGCGGCACCAGCCCGTAGAGGAGCCGTCCCAACGCGCTCAGGACCAGCACCGGCGCGGCGTACTGGAGCACCGGCCAGGTGATGTCCCACGCGGCGCTGCCGTCCCCGGTGACCAGCAGGTAGCCGGCGCCGAGGCCGAGCCCCGACAGCACCAGGACCAGCGCGACTCCCCCGACCGTCACGACGACGTGGCCGAGCAGCCACCGAGTCCGCGGGAGCGCGGTCGCCAGCAGCACCTCCAGGTGGCCGTTGTCCTCCTCGGTTCGCGGCCGGAGGGCCGATGAGATGGCGAACCCGCAGCAGATCACCGCGAGCATCAGGATCGAGGTG